>Ga0081538_10001184_pt1 | contig 27496 bp, 27 predicted proteins | sample TabmetS5T2R1_FD_71022 | JGI IMG/M metagenome (GOLD analysis project Ga0081538, IMG submission 71022) | Tabebuia heterophylla rhizosphere microbial communities from the University of Puerto Rico - S5T2R1 | ecosystem: Host-associated > Plants > Roots > Rhizosphere ...
TGCGCCTCCAGCGGCATGATCATGCCGTTGAAGCCGACCGGCTGGCCGGTGGCGCCGAGCATGCGCGGCACCGAGAAGCCGTAGATGTCGCAGTCGATCACCGCCACCCGGTGGCCCTGGGCGGCCAGGCCGGCGGCCAGGTTGACGGTCACCGAGGACTTGCCGACCCCGCCCTTGCCCGAGGCCACGGCCAGCACCCTGGTGGTCGACTCGTCGCCCCAGAAGGTGATCTTCTTCTGCTCCTGGGCCGCGCCCGGGCCGCGCAGGCGGGTGACCATGGCCTGGCGCTGGTCCTCGGTCATGACCCCGAGGTCGACCTTGACCCCGGTGACGCCGGGAAGGGGGGAGACGGCCGCGGTGACGTCCCTGGTGATGCGGTCCTTGAGGGGACAGCCGGCCACGGTGAGCAGGACCTCGACGGCGACCAGCCCGCTCGGGTCGATGGAGACGTCCTTGACCATGTCGAGGTCGGTGATGGGCCGGTGGATCTCCGGGTCCATCACCTGACCGAGGGCTGCCAGGACTTCGTCGCGCGTGACCATCAGAGACGATTCCCTTCTGCGCCGGGCCGGGCGAAACTGCCCGTCTTACTGGAGTGTAGCGACCCCTGGGGCCGCCTCGCCGTGGCCGACCGGAGTAGGCTCGGAGCGATGGCCGACTTCGACGCGATCGTCTGCGGCGGCGGCTCCAACGGGCTGGCCGCCGCCATCCGCCTGGCCGAGGCGGGCTGGTCGGTGTGCCTGCTGGAGGCCAACGACGACCTCGGCGGCGCGGCCAGGACCATCGAGAGCACCCTGCCCGGGTTCAGGCACGACTTCGGGGCCGCCTTCTTCCCGCTGGTCGCCCCCTCGCCGTCGATCGTGGGCCAGGACCTGGCCCCCTACGGCGTCCGGTTCGTGCACGCCCCGCTGCCGGCCGCCCACCCGTTCCCGGGCAACCAGGCGATCGCCCTCGGCCGCTCGGCGGCCGAGACCGCCGCCTCCATCGACAAGGTCCACCTGGGCGACGGGGCGGCCTGGTTCGCCCTCGACGAGGCGTTCGGGGCCGTCATGAAGCACTTCCTCCGGGCCCAGATGCAGCGCTGGCCGCTCCAGGAGCTGGCCAAGGTGATCGGCCGGCTGCGGATCTCCGGGGGGCTCGAGTTCGCCCGCATCGTGGTCTCGGGGGTGAACGCGGTCGCCGACCGCTTCGAGTCCGACCAGGCCAAGGCGTTCCTCACCGGCCCGGCCATGCACGCCGACCTCCAGCCCGAGGAGCCCGGCACCGGCGTCTACGCCCTGCTGCTGACCATGCTCGGCCAGCGCCACGGCATGCCGGTGGTCGAGGGCGGCACCGGCATGATCACCGCCGGCCTGGCCGCCAAGGCCCGCGAGGACGGCGTCGAGATCGTCACCGGCCGCCGGGTCGACCGGATCGTGGTCGAGCGCGGCCGGGCGGTGGGGGTGGAGGCCGGCGGCGAGGCGCTCAGCGCCCGCCGGGCGGTGATCGGCGCCCTCGAGGTCGGTGCCCTGGTCCGCCTGGCCGGGCCGGAGTCGTTCCCGCCCCGGGCCCTGGCCGAGATCCGCTACTTCCGGCCCGGCCTGGGCACCTTCAAGGTCGACTGGGCCCTCGACGGCCAGGTGCCGTGGGCGGCCGAGGAGTGCCGGCGGGCCGGGGTCGTCCACGTCGGCGACACCCCCACCGAGATGAGCCGTTCCGCCTGGGAGGCCGCCCACGGCCTGCTGCCGGCCAAGCCGACCCTGATCCTGGGCCAGCAGTCGCTGGCCGACCCCTCGCGGGCCCCGGCCGGCAAGCACACCCTCTGGGGCTACGCCCACGTCCCGGCCAGCCCGACCGGGGACGCCGGCCGGCCCCGGGCCAGGGCCGCCGGCTGGGACCGGTCGGCCGAGCCGTTCCTGGACCGGATGGAGGCCGGCATCGAGGCCCACGCGCCCGGCTTCCGCGACCACATCCTGGCCCGCAGGGCCTGGACCCCGGCCGACCTGGAGGGGGCCGACGCCAGCCTGGCCGGCGGCGACATCCAGGCCGGCTCGTTCGCCATCGACCAGCAGCTCTTCTTCCGGCCCGGCCCGTCCTGGTGGCGCTGGGGCACGCCCGTCAAGGGCCTGTACCTGGCCGGGGCCAGCGCCCCGCCCGGGGCCGGCGTCCACGGCGCCTGCGGCGACCTGGCCGCCCGCCAGGCCCTGGCCGACCACGACCGCCCTCGCCTGCTGGCCCTGGCCGGCGCCGGCGCGCTCGGCGTGGGCGCGCTCGCCGCCCGGCGCCGCCGCCGCTGACCCGAGCCGGGAACCCCCGGTGACGGCGGCTCCCCGGTCCGCCTACTCGGGGATCAGGCGCTGCCGACCCGCTCGGCGCCGCCGTCGCCGAAGCCGACCGTGACGGTCAGCTCGTCGGTCCCCCGGACCACCCGCAGGGTGAGGGTCTGGCCCTCGCCGACCTGGTCCAGCACCTCGTACAGCTCGTCGGCGTCGGTGACCGGCCGGCCGCCGGCCTCGACCACCAGGTCGCCGGTGCGCAGCCCGGCCCGGTCGGCCGGCCCGCCGTCCTCGACCACCCGCACCAGCAGGCCGTCGCGCTCGGGCAGGCCGACGGCGCGGCGCAGCTGCCTGGCCACCCGGGCCGGGGCGATGCCCACGCCCAGCCGGGGCCGGGCCGTGGTCTCGCCGCGGCCGAGCGCGTCCAGGCGCTGGCGCAGCTCAGCGTCGGCCGGCAGGGCCAGGTAGAAGCCGTCGCCCAGCCGGTTGGTGTCGATGCCGAGCAGCCGTCCGTCGCGGTCGACCACCGGGCCGCCCGAGGCGCCCCGGGGCAGGGGAGCGGTGTGCTCGATGCTCCCGGCGATCCGGCGGCCCCGCGGCCCCCGGAAGGCCCGGCCCACCGCCGAGACCAGCCCGAAGGTCGTGCGCAGCTGCCCGCCCGGGTTGGCCAGGGCGAACACCGCCGCCCCGACCCGGGCCTCGGCGTCGGCCCAGGCGATGGCCGGCGCCCCGCCGGTGTCGACGGCGATCACGGCCAGGTCGGCGTCCACGTCGACCCCGGCCACCCGGCCGACGGCGCTGCGGTCGCCGGCGAACACGACGGTCGTCTCCTCGCCGCGGATGTTGTGGGCGTTGGTGGCCACCAGCCCGTCGGCCAGCACGACCCCGGACCCGCGTCCCCGTCCCCGGCCGATCCCGACCACCGAGGGGCCGACCCGTTCGGCCACCTCGCGGACGGCCTGCTCCAGCTCATCGAGCACGCTCATGCGCCACTCCTCTCCAGCTAGTAACTTGTAGATTGCAAGTTACTAGTGAGCCGGAGGAGACGCAACCATGCCCGGGCCGTACGATGGGCTCATGACCCAGCCAAGGACCGAGCCCGGGACCGCGCCCGCCGTCCGCTCGGCGCTGGACGAGGCCACGGCCAGGGTCGGGGACCGCTGGACCCTGCTGCTCGTGCAGGCCCTCCTGGACGGCCCGCGCCGCTTCAACGAGCTGCTGGAGGCCCTCCCGGGCATCGCCCCCAACGTCCTGTCCCAGCGTCTCAAGCACCTGGAGCGCGAGACCGTCCTGGTCAGCCAGCCCTACTCGCGCCGCCCACTCCGGTTCGCCTACGAGCTGACCGCCTCCGGCCGGGAGCTGGCCGGCGCCCTGCGGCTGCTCGCCCAGTGGGGCGCCGACCACTCCGGCGCCCTCGACCCCGAGGGCCTGCGCCACCTGGCCTGCGGCACCCCGCTGGAGGCCCGCTGGTACTGCCCGACCTGCGCCCACCCGGTCGACGACGACGACACCGGCGACCTGCGGTTCGCCTGAGCGGGTCCGGCCGGTGGTCGACCAGGGTGGCGGCCCAGCCCGTGCCCATCTCGGCGGTTCTCCCCTCTCCTGGTTGCTCCCGTCCAGGTTCTCTCGGCAGCCGGGGGCCTCGCGTTGACGGGCGGCGGCGGTCGCCCCGAGACTTGCCGCCATGGATCTCGGACTCGCCCTCCCCCACTACGACGTCTCCTTCCCCGACGGCCAGCCGGCCACCTTCGACCGGATCGCCCGGTATGCCGAGCAGGCCGAGGCGTTCGGCTTCGCCGAGCTGTGGGTGTCGGACCACTTCTGGCTGGACCTGACCCGCTACGGCGGCTCGGCCGAGCGCGCCGGCACCCCCGAGTGCTGGACCCTGCTGTCGGCCCTGGCCGTGCGGACCAGCCGGGTCCGGCTGGGCACGCTGGTGCTGGCGGTCGGGTTCCGGTCGCCGGCGCTGCTGGCCAAGATGGCGGCCACCCTCGACCGGCTGGCCGGGGGGCGGCTGGACCTCGGGCTCGGGGCCGGCTGGAACGAGCCCGAGTTCACCGAGAACGGGCTGCCCTTCCCCCGGCCGGGGGAGCGGCTGGCCATGCTCGAGGAGGCCCTCGGCGTCCTGGCGGCCCTGCTTGACGACGCCGGCGGGCCGGGGTCCTTCGCCGGCCGCTTCTACCAGGTCGACCGGGCGCCGGTCATCCCCGGCCCGGTGCAGCGGCCCCGGCCGCCGCTGTGGGTCGGGGGCAAGGGGGACCGCCTGCTCGGGGTGGTCGCCCGGGCGGCCGACGGCTGGAACGTGGTCTGGTCGATGACGCCCGACGACTACCGCGAGCGCCTCGGGGTGCTGGAGGCGGCCTGCCGGCGCGCCGGCCGGCCCCCCGGGGAGGTCCGGCGCTCGCTGGGGCTGAACACCCTGATCGGCCGGGACGCCGACGACCTGGTCGAGCGCTGGCGCCGGCTCCAGGCCTGGACGCCGGGCCGGGCCCTGGACGGGGTCGAGCTGCGCGGCTGGGCCGCCTCCCGGCTGGTCGGGACCCCCGAGGAGGTCCTGGCCCAGCTCAGGGGCTGGGAGGAGCTGGGGGTCGAGCAGGTGGTCTGCAGCTTCGCCGGCCTGCCGTTCGCGCTGTTCGAGGACGAGCAGCTGGAGCTGGCCGGGGAGCTGGTCCTGCCCCGGCTGTAGGCGAACACGCGTGAGGCGGGAGGATCGGACGGGGCCTCCCTAGGCGGATCCCCTACCGCCAAAACCCGTCCCCCGTCCCGCCTCACGGTCCCCACCCTGTTCCCCGGCCCCGGCGACCGGAAACCTCCCTTCTCACCCCCCGGGTCAGAACCGGGTCGCCGTGAAGGTGAAGCCGTGGCGGGCCGGCCGGGGGGCGTCGAGGTCGGGGTGGGCGGCCTCGAACTCGGCCCGCACCTGGGCGGCGGCGGCCCGCCAGACCTCGTCGGGCAGACGCCAGAGGTAGGAGAAGACGCGCTCGTCGATCCAGCGCAGCGCCTCGGCGTAGGTCTCCTGCTCCTCCCAGACGACCGGCTCCAGCTCCTCGACCCGGCCGCCCATGGCCCGCAGCCGGTCCAGCACCTGCTGGTGGGAGGCGCCGACCAGCTGCGGCGTCCCGGCGGCCGCCACCAGCTCGTTGAAGCGGCTGCTGACCTGGTCGCGCGGGCTGCCGCCGTCCGCCTGGTGGCGCCCGCCGCCGCCGTGGACCAGCAGCCCGCCGGCGACCAGCACCCGCCGGGCCTCGGCCAGGGCCCGCTCCCAGGAGGGAACCAGGTGCAGCACGTGGACCTCGAGCACGGCCTCGAAGCAGGCGTCGCGGAACGGCAGGCGGGTGGCGTCGGCCCGGAGCACGGGCGGCGGGGGCAGGCCGGCCGCGGCCGCCTTGGCCCGGTAGCGCTCCAGCATCGGGACCGACAGGTCGACGCCGACCACCCGGCGGCCGCGGCGGTGCAGGGGCAGGGCGATCCGTCCCGTCCCGACCCCGACCTCCAGCAGGCGCGCCCCCGGGCCGACGGCCTCCTCCGCCCGGTCGGCGACCAGCTCCTCGACCGCGGGGTCGAGCCCCCGGCTCTCGTCGTAGTACCCGGCCGCCCGGTCGAAGGCGACCGAATCCAGGGGCCGGGATCCAGGGGCCTCGAGGCCCGCCCCGGCCGGCTGGGCCGTCGTCACAGCACGGCGCTGGCCACCACCCGGGCGGGGGCGGCGGTGTCGGGGGGCAGGGGGCGGCGGGCGACCAGGCGCTCGATGCGGCCCAGGCGGCGGGTCACGGCCAGGCGCCGCTCCCACAGGTCGACGGCCACGCCGTCGGGCCTGGCCGCGACGTCGACCCAGGTCACCGGGTAGGTGGGGACGAACACCGGCGGCAGGGCCAGCCAGGCCCGCACCGGGACCAGGCCCCTGACCCAGCAGCCGCCGTCGGCCGCCACCCGGCCCCCGGGCAGGCGGATGATCCCCGGCTCGTGGGTGTGGCCGGTGACCAGCACCCCGGCGGTCGGGTCGCGCCGGGCCAGCAGCTCGGGCAGGTCGCCCTTGCGGGCCTGGGCCTCGTCGGCGGCCTCGTCGGGCGTGGGCAGGCCGTAGGCGGCCGCGGCCCGCCGGAAGCTGCGGCCCAGGAAGGTGGACAGCAGGGCCAGCAGGGCCAGGTTGGTGAGCACGAACGACGACACCCAGCGCACCGCCCGGGTGCCCAGGTAGGCGATCCGGCCCAGGTCGCCGACCAGCAGCCCGACGACCAGGTTGAGGGCGATGGTCAGCAGGACCAGCGGCAGGGCGAAGTCGCGCAGGGCGCGGCCCATGAACTTGTAGAAGAAGTTCGAGACCAGCCACCAGGGGACCAGCAGCCCGGGCCGGACGTTGTCGACCTGGTCAAGGGCCAGCTGAGGGTAGCGGCCGCTGGCCGCCTCCAGGCGGTTGACGAACTCGGCGACCACGTGGTCGCCGACGGGCACGTCCAGGGGGTCGAAGGGGTCGGTGCGCCGGTTCCAGCGGTCGAGGGCGTCGCCGTGCTCGGCCACGACCACGACCTCCCCGCCGCCGGCCCGCTCCACCCGGACCCGGGCGTGCAGGGCGAAGTCGGTCACCCCGAACCGGTCGGCGACCAGCTTGCGGGCCGCCGCGTCCCAGGCCAGGGTCGAGTCGTGGTTGCCGACCAGGTACAGCACGGTCACCCCGGGCCTGGCCGCCAGGCGCCGCAGGGCCTGGCCGATCGGCGTGGCCGCCGGGCCGTCAAGGACCCTGGCCACCCGCTCCTCGGGGGAGCCCCCGACCTGGAGCAGGTCGAGGATGTCGCCGCCAAGGGCCAGCACCACCTGGCCGGGATGGTCCCTGAGGGACTCCAGCAGCTCGCACAGCTCGGCCGTGGCCGCGAAGTCGTCGCTGGGCCCGGTGTGGGTCAGGTGCAGGTCGGAGACGAACACGAAGCGGCCGCCGGGCTCGAGGCGCAGCTCCAGGTCGAGCGGGCATGGGTCGGGGACGGGCGGGCTCATCGGGCCAAGTCTACGACCTCGGCCGGGGTGGGTAGGCTGGGGCCATGGACCCCAAGGAAGCCTGCATCAAGATCCTGGACGAGGCCGGCGACGAGACCCTCCACTGGACGGTGGTGCTCGACCGGGCCCTCACCCAGCGCCTGATCGACCCGTTCACCACCCCCGACGTCCGCGGGGTGGTGGTCAAGAGCCTGGCCGCCCTGGCCAAGGAGGGCCGCATCGTCAAGCAGGGCACCGGCCTGTACCGGGCCCGGGGGGACTGAGCTAGCTCGGCGGCGTCCGGGCCGGGTCGCCGCCGGCGCCGTTGCCGTGCAGCTGGGTGACCTCGGCGGGGCCCGGCTCGGCGGCGGGGCCCGGCTCGGGAGGCCGCTCCCATTCGCCCGTCCTGTCCGCCCTGGAGCCGGTGAGCCGGCTGGCCAGCACGGCCGCCAGGCCCAGCCCGGCCGCCCCGGCCAGCAGCCGGCGGGTGCGGCGGCGGGCGGCCTCGCGGCGGCGCTGCCTGGCCCGCTCGGGCATCAGCTTGTCGGCGGCCCCGCTGGCCTGCTTGCCGAGCTCGGCTCCGAGCTCGGCGCCCCTGCGGCCGGCCGCGGCCGAGGCCCGGGCGATCGCCTCCCTGGCCGTGTCCAGGGCGGCCATCAGGTCGTCGGTCCGGTCGCTGACCTGGTCGGTGACGGCCTCCTTGGCCTTGGTCGCCTTGGACTTCCGGAATGGCATCTCGGGCTCCTTGGCTCGGTTGGCACGGTTCGCATCTGCCTACCCGCCCCGATTGGCCCTACACCTCGGCCGGGATCGAGGAGGGGGTGAGCTCCACCAGGGTGCACTCCTTGCGCCAGCGGTCCGCCGCCTGCTCGCCGTCGCGCAGGTTGAGCCGGCGGGGGAGCAGCAGCGGCACGACCCGGGCGAACAGCGGGTCGTTCGGCGGCACCACCCGGGCCGACGCCTCGACCTCGGCGACCAGCGACTGCTGCTCCTTGGAGCGGGCGATCAGGGTCGCCTGGCCCGCCTCGGCCAGCCCGGGGACGTGCTGCTCGGACCCGCCGACGAGGACGTAGACGCGGCCGTCGAGGGTGCCGTACCAGACCGGCACGGCCCGGCCGTCGGTGCCTCCCTCGCCGGGGACCTCGACCCAGACCACCGTGCTCTTCTTCAGCGCCTCGTCCAGCACGTCGGTCTCGGACCCGCTCGACCAGGGCGGGTCCTCGTCCAGCACGGCCATGGGGACCCGGCCGACCTCGTCCCCGCCGACCAGCAGGACCAGCTCGTGGTCGTCGGCGGAGTCCACCGTCACCCCGTGGACCTCGTCGGTGAAGGTGTCGATCTTGCTGGAGCCGCGCAGGGTCAGGGCCCGCTCCGGGCTCCGCCAGACGACGTCGCCGTTGGGGGCCAGCACGGCCATGGCCTCGCGGTACCAGCCGCCGGCGCCGGTGTAGGAGCGGCGGACCACGAACGGGGCGACCCGGCCCTTGCCGGCCCGGCCCACGAACACGGCCATCGCGTCCTCGGGCTGGACCAGCCCGTCGGCGACGAGCCGGGCGTCGGCGATGTAGACGTTGGTGAGGCGGACGTCCATCCGGTTCCTTTCCGATCCCGCCATGGCGGCTGCGCGGCCTCGATCATAGTGGTTCAGGAGGACCGGGGGGCCAGGTAGGCCGAGGCCTGGAGGGTGAACAGGTCGGCGTAGCGGCCGCCCAGGGCCATCAGCTCCTCGTGGCTGCCCGACTCGACCACCCGGCCGCCGTGCAGCACATAGATCCGGTCGGCCGAGCGGACGCTGGAGAACCGGTGCGAGATCAGCAGCACCGACCGGCCCCGGCACAGCGTCCGGATGCTCTCGAACAGCTCGTGCTCGGCCCTGGCGTCCAGGGCCGCGGTCGGCTCGTCCAGGATGATGAACGGGGCGTCGCGGAAGAACGCCCTGGCCAGGGCGACCCGCTGCCACTGGCCGACCGACAGCTCCTTGCCGCCCTGGAACTCGGGCCCGAGCACGGTCCGGTAGCCGGCGGGGAGCCTGGCCAGGAAGTCGTCGGCGCCGGCGTGCAGCGCCGCCCCCCTGATCGCCTCGGCGTCCTCGATGCGCTGGTGGCGGCCCATGCCGATGTTCTCCGAAACCGGCAGGGAGTAGTGGAGGAAGTCCTGGAAGATGACGGCGACCGAGCGGCGCAGCCCGTCGGGGTCGGTGGTGGCGGTGTCGACCCCGTCCCAGAGCACGCGGCCGCGCTGGGGCAGGTACAGCCGGCACAGCAGCTTGGCCAGGGTGGTCTTGCCCGAGCCGTTCTCGCCGACCAGGGCGACGATCTCGCCGGCGCCGATCTCCATGGACACGTCCGTGACGGCCGGGGTGGTGGCGCTCGGGTAGGTGAAGCTGACGTCCTCGACCCGGAGCCGGCGGAACCCGGTGGGGGCCGGGAGGCGGGAGCGGCGGGCCTCGACCCGCGGGGCCATGGCCACGAACGAGGTGAAGTCCTCGATGAACAGCGACGACTCGTACAGCATGCCGGCCGAGAACATGGCGTTCATCAGCCGCTCGCCGAGCACGAACACGGCCCCGGCGGCGGTCCCGGCGCCGGCCAGGCCGATGCGGCCGTCCAGGGCCAGCACCAGCAGCCCGGCCACGGTCCCGGCCAGCACCACCGTGGTGGCCAGGTTGCCCAGCAGCGACACCCGCAGCCGCCGCCTGGCCACCTTGCGCAGCTCGGCCAGGTGCTCGTCGTACAGCCGGTCGAAGCGCTGGCGCAGGAAGTCGCGGAGGCCGAAGGCGCGCAGCTCCTTGGCCGCGTCCTTGCCCGACAGCAGCATGTAGAGGTAGTTGCGGCGGCGCTCGACCTCGGTCATGCGGTGGCGGAACCGGAACATCAGGTCGCCGCCCCTGGCCACCGCGACCAGCAGGGGCACGCCCGCGGCCAGGACCAGCGGCACCAGCCAGGGCTGGATGGCCAGCAGGGCCAGGGTGATCCCGCCGATGCCGACCAGGGCGCCGGCCAGGCCGGTCAGCCCCTCGACGACCTGCCAGGGCCGGAACTGGCCGCCCCCGGCCGCCCGGACCAGCCGGTTGTGGAAGGTCGGGGTGTCGTAGGCCTCCAGCTCGACCGCGCAGGCCACGTCGATGATCTGGGACTGGGCGTGCCGGGCGGCCAGCTCGGCCAGGATCTCGCGGTGCTCCCGCCCGAGCGCGGACAGGAACCCGAGCCCGGCCGTGACCGCCGTGAGCACCAGCAGCCTGGGCAGGACGGCCCCGGCCCCGGCCCCGCTCCGCCCGGCGGCCAGCACCCCGTCGAGCACCCCCTTGCCGAGCAGCAGCACCGCCGCCAGCCCGACCCCGTTGACCGCCTTGATCGCCAGGACGACCAGCAGCTCCCGCCGCCCGGCAGCCCACACCAGCCGCACCGCCTCCCGGCACAACCGGGGAAGCCGCCGCAGCGACCGCTCGACCTGCGGCGACTCGTAGATGTCGTACCAGGTGACCCCGCCCCCGCCGTCCCCGTCGGTGGTCTCGCCACCGGTGGCCTCGCCGGCGGCGGCCGGGTCGGTGGGGGTCTCGCCGCCGGAGGCCCGGTGTCCGGGGGAGGTCGGGTCAGCCGCGGTGGCAGCCTCGCCGCCGGTCACCGGGTCGCCGGCGGTCGGCCCCAGGTCTAGGGGCCGGCCGGGCCCACCGGGCGTTGTTTGATGCCGGCCAGGCGGCCGCTCGGGCTCCATGGGCCGGCGCGGCCGACCGGGTGGTGGTGGTCCCCCACCAGGCGCTGGACGCGGGCCGCCACCATCAGGTCGTCGTCGGTCAGGGCCGAGCCGGCCCGGGGGGTGAGCTCCACGGTGACCTGGCCGCCACGGATCGTGATGTCGGGCTGGTGGCCGGCCGCGGCGGTGGCGTCGGCCACCCGGCCGACGAACAGCGCCGCCGAGGCGAAGTCGTCGAACTGGTAGGTCTTCCGGATGCTGTCGCCGTGGCGTTGCCACCCCGGAAGTTCCTGCGGGGCGCCCGCCAGGGCCTCGTCGTCCGTGGTCGCCATGGTGCCTCCTTGGCCTGGCCGCCCGGGCCGCCTGGGAGCGGGTCCCGGTCCACTCCCGACATCATATCGCCTCACGATAGGATATGCAGGGCTCGCTCAGGTCTCGGTGTCGAGCCCGGCCCAGAGGGTGTGCAGCTGACCGGTGAGCCGGGCCAGCTCCTCCAGGTGGGAGGCGGCCAGCTTCTCGAGGCGGTCGCGGCCCCGGGCGGTGAGGGCGATGCGGACGGTGCGGGCGTCCTGGTTGTCGGGCCGGCGGGTGACCAGCCCGGCCGAGACGGCCCGGTCGATGAGCTCGACGGCGCTGTGGTGGCGGACCAGCAGGTAGCCGGCGAGGTCGCCGATGGTGGGGCCGCGGGGGTCGGGGTGGCCGCGGACGGCCAGCAGGAGCTGGTGTTGGGCGGGGGTGATGCCGGCGGCTTCGGCCTGCTGGCCGCTCCAGGACAGGAACCGGCGCAGGCCGGTCCGGAAGGCGAGCAGGCGCTCGTAGTCCCGCTGGTCCAGTGCTGGCATGGCATGACGATAGTCGAGCCCGACCGCCGACGGCGACTTACCTCGTGCTACGATATTCAATCATACGCCAGGACGGCCCGGCGGCCCGGCCGCCAGAGAGGTGATCCGCGATGGCCAGAGCGACCGCCCGCCTGCGGGCGACGATGTGGGGAGAGCTGCTGTCGGAGTTCCTCGGCACCTTCGTGCTGATCGCCTTCGGCGACGGCGTGGTCGCCATGGCGGTGGCCGCCTTGAACCAGTCCGGCCGCGGCACCGAGATCTTCGCCGCCAGCGGCGACTGGCTGCTGATCGCCTGGGGCTGGGCGCTGGCCGTCGCCTTCGGCGTCTATGTGGCCGGGGGAGTGAGCGGGGCCCACATCAACCCCGCCGTCACCCTGGCCTTGGCCGTCAAGCGGGCCTTCCCCTGGCCCAAGGTCGCGCCCTACATGGTGGCCCAGGTGGTGGGGGCGTTCGTCGGCGGCGCGCTGGTGTACCTCGTCTACCACGACGCCATCTCCAGCTTCGAGGCGGCCAACCACATCACCCGCGGGACGCTCGGCGGGGCGGCCGACTCCACGCCGACCTTCAGCATCTTCGCCACCTTCCCCGCCCCCTACTTCGGGTCCAGCATGATCGGGCCGCTGGTCGACCAGATCGTGGGCACCGCGTTCCTGCTCATGTTCGTGCTCGCCCTCACCGACGAGCGCAACCAGCCCCCCAAGTCGAACCTGGCCCCGCTGCTCATCGGCCTGGCCGTGGCCGCCATCGGCATGTCGTTCGGCGCCAACGCCGGCTACGCCATCAACCCCGCCCGCGACTTCGGGCCACGCCTCTTCGCCTGGCTGACGGGCTGGGGCGAGGTCGCCTTCCCCGGGGCCCACGGCTACTTCTGGGTGCCGATCATCGGCCCGCTGATCGGCGGCGTGGTCGGCGCGTTCGTCTACGACCTGTTCGTGGGCGACGTCCTGCGCGCCCGCCGGGAGCCGCCGGCCCCGGACGTCGAGGGGTTCGGCGAGACGGTGGAGGAGCGGCCGACGGCCGCCGACCGGGAGGTCCAGACCCGGGGCCGCACCGTCCGGGAGCGCTAGGGGGCGCCGGGCGGCCGTGCGGTGTCGACCAGGCTGCGCCCGCCGCCGCCGGAGCGGAAGTTATATCGCCTCACGATCTGTTTGCGCGACCGGCCCATGAGGTAGGAGAGTGGAGGCCGGTTCGTCTCGCACCACGAGGCTTTGTGCGGCAGGATGCCGAGGGTTGATGCCACGTCGAGCCCAGGAGCCGCCGATGGACGACAGGACCCGGCCGGGTGGGCAGGCGGGTCGATGAGCCGTCGGCACCCTCGACGGCCGCCGGCCGGGCGGTGGCGCTGGGCCGTGCTGGTGGCCGGAGGCGGCCTGGCCGCGCAGTTGGGCGGCTGCGGGCGGACCAGCCCGTCCCCCCTCGACCCCCACGGGCCCGGGGCCGAGCGGGTCGCCGGGCTGTGGTGGCTGCTGTTCTGGATCTCGGCCGTGGTCTTCGTGGTGGTCAGCCTGCTGGTGGCGGCCGCCCTGGTCCGCCGGCGGGGGGACCGCGACACCCTGGTGCGGCGGGGCGGCGGGGAGCTGCTGATCGTGGTCGGCGGCGTGGTCGTGCCGGCGATCGTCCTCACCGCCGTGTACGTGGTCGGGCTGCGCGACCTGCGCGCGCTCACCGTGCCCAGGGGCACCGACCTGACCGTGGAGGTGATCGGCCACGACTGGTGGTGGGAGGTGCGCTACCCGCGGGAGGGAATCGTCAGCGCCAACGAGATCCACGTCCCGGTCGGCCGGCCGGTCCGGCTGGTCCTCACCTCCAAGGACGTCATCCACAGCTTCTGGGTGCCCCAGCTGACGGTCAAGACCGACCTGATCCCCGGGCACACCAACACCACCTGGATCCAGGCGTCCAGCCCGGGCGCCTACCGCGGCCAGTGCGCCGAGTACTGCGGCCTCCAGCACGCCAAGATGGCCATCCTGGTCGTGGCCGAGCCGCCCGACGCCTGGGCCGGCTGGCTGGCCGCCGAGCGCCGGCCGGCGGCCGCCGCCACCGACCCGACCGCCGCCCGGGGGCGGCTGGCCCTGGAGCGCAACTCCTGCGCCGCCTGCCACACCGTCAGGGGCACCGCGGCCACCGGCACCGTCGGTCCCGACCTCACCCACTTCGGCGGCCGCCGCACCATCGGCGCCGGCGCCCTTCCCAACACCCGCGGGAACCTGGGCGGCTGGATCGTCAACTCCCAGACCGTCAAGCCGGGCAACAAGATGCCGCCGCAGCCGCTGACCCCCGAGGAGCTGCAGGACCTCCTCGCCTACCTGGAGAGCCTCAACTAGCCGCCGGAGGAGCCACGTGACCACGGTCGCCGAGCGCACCCAACGCCTGGCCGAGTCCTGGGAGGAGGCCCCGGGCCTGGCCAGCTGGTTCAAGACCGTCGATCACAAGAAGATCGGCCGCCGCTACATCTGGACCGCCTCGGTGTTCTTCGCCGCCGCCGGGTTCGAGGCTCTGGCCCTGCGGACCCAGCTGGCCAGGCCGGACCAGACCCTGATCGGCCCGGGGGCCTACAACCAGCTGTTCACCATGCACGGCACGACCATGATCTTCCTGTTCGCCACCCCGATGCTGTTCGGGTTCGGCAACTACTTCGTGCCCCTGATGCTGGGCGCCCGGGACATGGCCTTCCCGCGGCTGAACGCCTTCGGCTACTGGGTGTTCCTGTTCGCCGGGCTGCTGATGAACGCCAGCTTCCTGTTCGGGCAGGCCCCCAACGGCGGCTGGTTCAACTACGTGCCCCTCACCGGCCCCGAGTACACCCCCGAGGTCAACATCGGCTTCTACACCGTCGGCCTGCTGTTCCTGGGCATCTCGACCACCGCCGGGGCGATCAACTTCATCGTCACCACCTTCAAGCTGCGCGCCCCCGGCATGTCGCTCAACCGCATCCCCCTGTTCGTCTGGGCGGTCCTGGCCACCGCCTTCGCGGTCGTGTTCGCCCTGCCGGCGCTGAACGCCGACAACGCCATGCTGCTGCTGGACCGCAAGTTCGGGTTCCACTTCTTCGACCCGGCCGCCGGCGGCGACCCGGTGCTCTGGCAGCACCTGTTCTGGCTGTTCGGCCACCCCGACGTCTACATCATCGTGCTCCCGGCGCTCGGGATCGTGTCGGCGATCGTGCCCGTGTTCAGCCGCCGCCCCATGGTCGGCTACTTCTGGCTGGTGCTGGCGAACGTGGCCACCGCGGTGATCAGCTTCGGGGTCTGGGTCCACCACATGTTCGCCGTCGGCCTGCCCCAGCTGTCGATGAGCTTCTTCAGCGCGGCCAGCCTGCTCATCACCATCCCCGGGGGCATCCAGATCTTCGCCTGGGTGGCCACCATGCTGCGGGGACGGGTGGTCCTGGCCACCCCGATGCTGTTCGTGGTCGGGTTCCTGATCTCGTTCGTGGCCGGCGGGCTCACCGGGGTCATGTTCGGGGTCGTCCCGTTCGACCAGCAGATCACCGACTCCTACTTCGTGGTCGCCCACTTCCACTACGTGCTGTTCGGAGGGGCGGTGTTCCCCATCCTGGCCGCCGTCTACTACTGGATGCCCAAGATCACCGGGCGGCTGCTGGACGAGCGGCTGGGCAAGCTGAGCTTCTGGCTCATCTTCGGCGGGTTCAACCTGCTGTTCTTCCCCATGCACGTCTCGGGGCTGCTGGGCATGCCCCGGCGGGTCTACACCTTCCTGCCCGGCCTGGGCTGGGAGGGCTGGAACCTGGCCTCCAGCATCGGCGCCTACGTGGTGGCGGCCGGGTTCCTGGCCACGCTGGGGAACCTCCTGTGGAGCCTGCGCCGGGGCCGGCCGGCCGGCGACGACCCCTGGGGCGGGGACTCGCTGGAGTGGGCGACCAGCTCGCCGCCGCCGCCCTACAACTTCGCCGCCGTCCCGGTGGTGCACAGCGCCTACCCGCTGTGGGAGGACCGCTTCCGCGAGCGCCTGGACACGGCCCAGGGCAGCCCGGGGCGCCAGCTCGCCGGCGACCACGAGGTGCTGCGCACCAGCGAGCTGGACGCCGAGCCCGAGCGGGCCATCGAGATGCCCGAGGAGACGGTCGTGCCCCTGGTGGTGGCGCTGGGCTTCCTGGTCGCCTTCGGCGGCCTGCTGGCCGGCTGGTACCTGGTGGCCGCCCTCGGCGTCCCGGTGGTCCTGGCCGGGCTGGCCGCCTGGGCCTGGCCCAGGCGGGAGGAGGTGGCCCGATGACCGCCGACGCCCGCGCCGTCACCGCCCCGACCGCCGAGGAGGTCGCCGCCGAGGTCCCCGCCGGCCGCCCGACCGGCTGGTGGGGCATGGTCATGTTCATCACCACCGAGGCGACCCTGTTCGCCGCCCTCGTGGCCAGCTACTTCTACCTCCGCTTCCAGTCGACCCCGGAATGGCCGCTGGGCGGCATCAAGGCCCCCGAGCTGTCCCTGCCGCTGGTCATGAGCGCCATCCTGCTGTCCAGCAGCGGCCCCATGGTCCTCGCCGACCGGGGCATCCGGGCCGGGCACGTCGGCCGCCTGCGCCTGGGGCTGGCGGCCACCTTCGTCCTCGGGGCGACCTTCCTGGGGCTGCAGGGCTACGAGTACACGATCAAGCTCAAGGAGTTCACCCCGACCACCAACGTCTACGGGTCGCTGTTCTTCGCCATCACCGGCTTCCACGGCATGCACGTGATGGTCGGGCTGCTGCTGATCCTGTTCGTGCAGGTCCGGGCCTGGCTCGGCCACTTCGGCCGGGGACGCCACCTGCACGTGCAGACCACGGCGATGTACTGGCATTTCGTCGACGCGGTGTGGGTGGTCATCATGCTGTCGCTGTACATCGGGCCCCACCTGTAGGGAGGAGGCGAGGTGAGCGGGACGGTCGAGCTGCGGCGCCGGGCGGCGCCCCTGCTGCTGTGGTTCGCGGTGCTCGGCGGGGTGGTCGCCTGGAGCGTCCACCTGCTGGCCGGCTGGGGCCTGGAGGAGATCGCCTGCTCGCCGGTGTCGGCCGGCCCGAACGTCCTGGGCGTGTCCCTGACCGTCTGGATCGGCGCCCTCACGGTCGTGCTCGGGGCGGTCACCGTGGCCGCCGGCCTGCTCGCCTGGCGGTTCTGGCGCGAGGAGGGCGCCGCCGACCCCAACACCGGCATCGAGCCGGGGAGCGGGGACCCCGAGCCCGAGGAGGTGGTCCGCGGCGGCCGGGCCGGCTTCATGGCCCTGTTCGGCCTGGCCGCCAACGCCCTGTTCCTGCTCATGATCGTCTACGGCGGCCTGTCGCTGCTGCTGCTACGGCCATGCGCCCGGACCTGACCGCCTGGAGCCCGGACCCGGCCGTGCTGGCCGGCCTGGCCGTGACGGCGGTCGCCTACGCCGTCGGGCTGCGCCGGCTCTGGGGGGCCGGGCCGGGCGCGCCGTCGGGCGGGCAGGCGGCCGCCTTCGCGGCCGGGCTGGCCGCGGTCGCCCTGGCGCTCCTGTCGCCCCTGGACGGCCTGGCCCACGCGCTGTTCGCCGCCCACATGGCCCAGCACATGCTGCTCGTCCTGGTGGCGGCGCCGCTGCTGGTGCTGGGCGCCCCCGGGCTGCCGCTGGCCGTCTCGCTGTCGCCGGACCGGCGCCGCCGGCTCGGCCGGCTCCGGCACCGCCCGGCCGTGCACGCCGCCCGCCGGCTGCTCACCCGGCCGATGGTCGCCTGGGCCGTCCACGTGGGCACGCTCTGGGCCTGGCACCTGCCCGGCCCCTACCAGGCCGCCCTGGCCAGCGACGCCGTCCACGCGGCCGAGCACGCCAGCTTCCTCGGCACGGCCGTGCTGTTCTGGTGGGTGGTGCTGTCGCGCCAGGGCCGCCGCCGCCTGGCCCCCGGCTTCGCCGTCCTGTACCTGTTCGCGGCCGCCCTCCAGGGCAGCGCCCTGGGGGCCCTGCTCACCCTGGCCCCGGCGCCGCTGTACCCGCTCCAGGCGGCGGCCACGCCCCCCTGGGGGCCGACCCCGCTGGCCGACCAGCAGCTCGCCGGGCTGGTCATGTGGGTCCCGGCCGACCTGGTCTACCTGGGCGCGGCCGGGGCGCTGTTCATGGGCTGGCTGGTGTCGCTGGAGCGGGTCAGCCCACGCCACCCGCGGCAGGAACCGCCCGGCCGCCGCCCCCTGCCGGCGGCGCCGGGCGCCGGCCGGAAGGGAGGACCATGAGCACTCGGCGCCGGTCCCGTCGCCCAGGGCTGCGCCTGGGCGGGCTGCTGGCCGCCGTGGCCGGGCTGCTGTGGCTGACCGGCTGCGCCGCCGGGGGCCGCACCCCGCCGGCCGAGGTGCCCGACGGCAACCCGGCCATGGGCCGGCTGGCCATCGAGCGCTACGGCTGCGGCACCTGCCACGCCATCCCCGGGGTCCGCGGCGCCGACGGCACCGTCGGCCCGCCGCTGGACCGGATGGGCCGGCGCGGGTTCGTGGCCGGGCGGCTGCCCAACAGCGGCCCCAACCTGATCCGCTGGATCCAGGACCCCCAGCAGGTCGAGCCCGGCAACGCCATGCCCGACCTGGGCGTCAGCGACGTCGACGCCCGCGACATCGCCGCCTACCTGTTCACCCTCGACTAGGAGCCCGCGCCGCCGATGCCGAAGCCGCCGACCCGCCAGCCGCGCCCGGCCACCCGGGCCGGCCGGCTGCGGCCGCTGTGGCTGGTGACCGCCGTCCTCGCCGCCGGCGCCCTGGTCCAGCTGGGCACGGCCGGCCGGACGCCCACCGCCGTGGCGGCGCAGGCCGGCGGGCGCGGGCAGGTGCTCTACCAGCAGAACTGCGCCAGCTGCCACGGCCAGCAGGGCCAGGGGACCCAGCGGGGGCCGACCCTGCGCGGGGTGGGGGCGGCCTCGGCCGACTTCTACCTGTCCACCGGGCGCATGCCCATCACCGACGAGCAGCGCAACCCCGGCCGCGGCAAGCCGGCCTTTGGCCGGGCCGACATCGACGCCCTGGTCGCCTACGTGGCCTCCCTGGGTGGCGGCCCGCCCGTCCCCGCCGTCGACCCGGCCGCCGGCCGCCTGGCCGACGGCGAGCGGCTCTACCAGGAGAACTGCGCCGCCTGCCACTCGGCCACCGGCACCGGGGGCGCGCTCACCTCCGGGCAGGTGGCCCCGTCGCTGCAGCCGTCCACCCCGGTGCAGGTGGCCGAGGCCATCCGGGTCGGCCCGGGGGCGATGCCCAGGTTCCCGCCCCAGGCCCTGGACGACCCCCAGGTCGACTCCATCGCCGCCTACGTCGGCCGGCTCCAGCACGGCGGCGACCGCGGCGGCTGGGACCTGGGCCGGGTCGGCCCGGTCACCGAGGGCCTGGTCGCCTGGGTGGTCGGCCTGGGGGTGCTGTTGTGGGTGGTGCGGCGGCTGGGCAAGGAGGTGCCATGACATCGGGTGGCGAGGGCCACGACGCCGGCGTCCCGGCCGGTCCCCGGCCCGGCGCTCCCGAGGGCGAGGCCGGCCGCCCGGTGCGGCTCCGGGCGCCCCGGCCCGAGCGCCGCATCGCGGCCGCCTTCGGCCTGACCGCGGCCGCCGCCGTCGGCTTCGCCGCCGTCTACTGGCTGGGCGGCCAGACCCAGCTCGAGGGCGTGCTGCTGGCGGTGGCGTTCGCCGGGCTGGCCTACGGGCTGGGCGCCTGGTCGGCGCGCCTCATGCCCCAGGGCCCCTTCGTCGAGGAGCACGAGCCGTTCGGCTCCTCCCGGGGCGAGCGGGCCGCCTTCGCGGCCGAGTTCGAGGAGGATCTGGAGGCGATCAGCCGCCGCCGCCTCCTCGGCCGGGCCCTCGCCCTGGCCGTCGGGGCCCTGGGGGCGGCCCTGCTGTTCCCGGTGCGTTCCCTGGGCCCGCGTCCCGGCCGGGCCCTGTACCAGACCCCGTGGCAGGGCGGCGCCCAGGCGGTCACCGCCGACGGCCGGCCGGTGCGGGCCGCCGACCTGGACGTCGGCAGCGTGCTCACGGTCTTCCCCGAGGGCCAGGTCGAGGCCGGCGACGCCGCCGCCCTGCTGGTCCGGGTCGACCCGGCCGCCCTGCGGCCCCCGCCGGAGCGGGCCGGCTGGTCGCCGGACGGCCTGGTCGCCCACTCCAAGCTCTGCACCCACGCCGGCTGCCCGGTGGGGCTGTACGAGCAGGGCTCCAACCTCCTGTTCTGCCCCTGCCACCAGTCGGTGTTCGCCCTGCTGGAGGGGGCCAGGCCGATCTCCGGGCCGGCCGCCCGGCCGCTGCCCCAGCTCCCGATCGAGGTCACCTCCGACGGGTACGTGCGGGCCAGCGGCGACTTCGAGGGCCCGGTCGGCCCCGGCTTCTGGAGGCGGCCGCCATGATCCTGCGGCGCGGGGCCCGCTGGCTGGACGACCGGCTCGGCGCCGCCTCGGTCGCCCGCACCTCGCTGGCCAAGGTGTTCCCCGACCACTGGTCGTTCATGCTGGGCGAGATCGCCCTGTACTGCTTCGTGATCCTGGTGCTGACCGGGGTGTTCCTCACCTTCTTCTTCGAGCCGGGCACCAACGAGGTCGTCTACCACGGCGCCTACGCCCCGCTGGACGGTGCTCGGGTGTCGGCCGCCTACGCCTCGTCGGTGCGGCTCAGCTTCGACGTGCGTACCGGGCTGCTGATGCGCCAGGTCCACCACTGGGCGGCCCTGGTGTTCCTGGCCGCCATCGTGGTCCACGTCTGCCGGATCTTCTTCACCGGCGCCTTCCGCCGCCCCCGGGAGCTGAACTGGCTGATCGGGGTGACCCTGCTCGCCCTGTCGCTGTTCAACGGGTTCAGCGGCTACTCCCTGCCCGACGACCTGCTGTCGGGCGTCGGGCTGCGGATCGCCTACTCGATCGCCCTGTCCGTCCCGGTGGCCGGCAGCTGGCTGGCGTTCCTGGTCTTCGGGGGCGAGTTCCCGGCCGACCAGATCATCCACCGGCTGTTCGTGGTCCACATCCTGCTCGTCCCCGGGCTGCTGGTCGCCCTGCTGACCGCCCACATCGGGATCCTGGTCCGCCAGAAGCACAGCCAGTTCCCCGGCCCCGGGCGGACCGAGCACAACGTCGTCGGCTCCAAGTTCTGGCCGACCTACGCCACCCGGTCGGTGGCGCTGTTCTGCGCCATCGTGGCCGTGCTGCTGATCCTCGGAGGGCTCGTCCAGATCAACCCGATCTGGCTGTACGGGCCGTTCGAGCCCTCCCAGGTGAGCTCCCCGGCCCAGCCGGACTGGTACATCGGCTGGGTCGAGGGCGCCCTGCGCATGTACCCGCCCTGGGAGTTCCGCCTCTTCGGGCACCTGGTGCCCAACCCGTTCGTGCCCGCCGTGCTGGTGCCGGGCGTCACCTTCCTGCTGCTGTACCTGTGGCCGTTCCTGGAGCAGCGGCTCTCCCGCGACCGGGACGCCCACCAGCTCCTGGACCGGCCCCGTGACCACCCGGTGCGCTGCGCGGCCGGGGCCGGCACCCTCGCCTTCTACGGGCTGCTGCTGGCCACCGCCAGCAACGACGTGATCGCCAGGCTGACCCGGGTGCCGGTCGCCGCCCTCACCGTGGCCGGCCGGACGATCCTGCTGGCCGGCCCCCCGGTCGTGGCGGCCGCGACCTACGTGGTGGTGCGGGCGCTGCGCGACAGCGGCGCCGAGGGCGTGCTCCAGGTCTCGTTCGGGCAGCTGGCCGCGGCGGCGCGGGCGACCCTGCGCCGCCGCCCACCGGCGGCGGCCACGATCGCCGGTGGATCGGAGGACCGATGAGGGGCCACGGCCCGGCCCGGCCGCCGGGCCCGCCGGTCATCGAGCTGTGGCAGGAGCCGAGCCGGCTGTGGCGCTGGCGGTACCTGGAGCCGTCCCAGGACGGCCGGCCCCTCGTGTTCCGGAGCAACAAGGAGTACCAGAGCCGCGAGGCCGCGCTGCGCAGCGCCACCACCGCCTACCCGGAGGTGGCCGTGCTCCAGCCCCCGGCGGTCGAGGCCGCCCGGGGCCGGCGCGGCCGAATGGTCGTGCTCGCCCTGCTCGTCCTGGCGGTGCTGGTGCTGTGGCCCCGCCGCCGGCGGCGGCCACCGAGGCCCTGAACGGCGCTAGCCGGACTGGCTGGGCAGGATCATCACCCGCAGGCCGCCGCAGTGCGGGCAGCTGGTCGACCCGGGAGCGGTCGCCGGCAGCCCGCCGCGGAAGAACACCTCGTGGTCGCCGGCGTCGTCGTGGAAGGTGCCGACCTGGTAGGTGGCCTCCCAGGTGCGGTGGCAGCGCCGGCAGCTCAGCCGGTACCGCCTGGTGCGGACCCGGTCGATGGTCATGGTCCTCCTCCTCGGCTCGCTGGGGTGGTCGCCGTTCACGACCGTTCCTCGATGCGGCCCTCGTGCTGGCCGGCCCCGAAGGCGTGCTGGGCGACCGCCGAGCCGGGCCCGTAGGGCTGGGCCAGGGCGACCGCGGCCGCGATGTGGGACAGGTGCGACAGCCCCTGGGGGTAGTTGCCGAGCAGCTCGCCGGTCGCGCTGTCGTACTCTTCCGAGAACAGCCCCAGGTCGCTGCCGGACGACGACACCCGGTCGAACAGCTCCCGGGCCTCCTGGATGCGGCCCTGGTGGGCCAGGCACTCGGCCAGCCAGAACGAGCAGGTGAGGAAGGCGCCCTCCTGTCCGGCCAGGTCGTCGTCGCTGCGGTAGCGCAGGATGAGGCCGTGGCCGTCGTCCAGCTCGGTGCGGATGGCCTCGGCGGTGCGCAGCATCCGGGGGTCGTCGTAGGGGACGAAGTCGACGCTGGGCAGCAGCAGCAGGGCCGCGTCCAGCGCCTTGGACCCGAACGACTGCACGAACACCCCCCGGTCGGCGTCGTAGCCGTCATGCTCGACCGCGGCCCGGATCTCGTCACGCACCTTGGCCCAGCGGCGGCTGGGGGCCTGGCGCAGGCATTCCTCGGCGAGCTTGACGCCCCGGTCCAGGGCGACCCAGCACAGCACCTTGGAGTGCACGAAATGCCGTGGTTCCCCGCGGAACTCCCACAGGCCCCGGTCGGGCTCCTGCCAGCGCTCGGCGGCCGTGTCGACCAGCTCGAGCAGGAACCGCCAGTAGTCGTCGTCGGGCGAGCGGCCCCGCTGGTGCCAGCGCCAGACCAGCTCCAGCAGCTGCCCGTACACGTCGAACTGGACCTGCTTGGCGGCGGCGTTGCCGATCCGGACGGGGCCCACGCCCCGGTAGCCCTCGAGGCCGTCCAGGACCAGCTCGGTCAGCCGGCGCTCCCCGCCGACGCCGTAGGCGATCTGGAGGGTCTTGGCGGAGCCGGCGGCGCTGCGCTCGACGAAGCGCCGGAACCCGTCGGCCTCGGCGTCGGCGCCGAGCGCGGCCAGCGAGCGGACGGTGAAGGCCGAGTCCCGCACCCAGCTGAAGCGGTAGTCCCAGTTGCGCCCCCCGTCCCAGCTCTCGGGCAGGCTGGTCGTGGGCGCGGCCGTGATCGCCCCGGTGGGGGCGTTCTGCAGGCCCTTGAGCACGATCGCCGAGCGCCGGGCGGCGGGAGCGTCCGGGCTGTCGAACCGGATGCGGTCCGACCACCGCCGCCACCATTCCATGGTCCCGTCCAGCCGGGCGTCCAGCTCGGCCGCCTCCGGTCGTGGCAGGTGGGCCCGGTCGGAGTCCTTGGCCGGCAGGTACTCGAGGGAGAAGTGGATCCGCTGACCGGCCCGGATCGTGAAGGAGGCGACCAGGTCGTGCTCCTTGATCCGCTCCAGGTCGACGTCGCTGGTGACCAGGAGCCCGTCGTCGCCGCCGATGGCGGCGTACATCCCGATGCCACGGCGCTTGACCCACGGCTCGACCTCGCCGTAGTCGAACCGGATGACGGCGCGGAACTCCAGACCGAGCCAGCCGCGCACGCCCTCCACCACCCGCACCAGCTGCCGGTAGGGCTCCTGTGCGCCGCCCTCACGCATGGTGAAGCAGTCCAGCAGCCGGGCCTCGCCGCTGGAGCTGCGGAAGGTCGTCTCCAGCACCAGGGTGTCGCCGACATACCGGCGGGACGTCTCGGCCTCGTCGACGGTCCGGATCGAGCAGAACCCGCCCCGGTCGGCGTCCAGCAGCCGGCCGAACACGCTGGCCGAGTCGACCCGGGGCATGCAGCACCAGTCGATCGACCCTTCCCGGGAGACCAGCGCCATCGAGTGGCAGTCGCTGATGAAGGCGTAGTCGCCGATGGGCCGGTAGCGGTCGGTGGTCATCGGCGGGCCCAGGCGACCCCGGCCGAGGCGCCGGTGACCACCACCACCCTGGCGAAGCTCATTCAGGTCTCCTCTCGGTAGCGTTGCGCGTCGGCGCGCCTGAGCTCAAGGCCCATGCCGGGCCGGGACAGGTCGGGCCGCAGCACCCCCCCGGCCGGCTCCAGCACCCCGTCGAACAGCAGCCGGTCGGTCCGGGCGTGGTCGGCGAAGTACTCGAGGTGGCGCAGGTTGGGGACGGCCGCGGCCGCATGCACCGACAGCGACTGGGCGCAGTGGCCCGACAGCTCCAGGTTGTGGGCGGCGGCCAGGGCGGCCACCCGCAGCCACTCGGTGACCCCGGCGCAGCGGGACACGTCGGCCTGCAGGCAGTCGACCGCGCCGGCCAGGCTGGTCCCGCCGCCGCGGCTCAGCACCGGGGCGCCGAAGGCCCGGCAGGTGGCCACGGTGGCGACCACGTCCTCGACCGTCCGGGGCACCACCACCCCGATCGGCACCTGCCGGTAGTTGGAGGCGTCGGTGGAGTAGGCGCCCCGGCTGCCCTGGTCGAAGCGGACCTCGCCCTCGACCGCGTCGCCCAGGGCGGCGGCCAGCCCGGCGGCGTCGACCTCGGGGGCGGGCCGGGGCCGCACCGCCGGGACGCCCAGGTCGATGGTGGCCACGGCCCTCACCCCCTGAGCTGGTCGAGCTTGTCGCGGAACAGGGTGGAGGCGATGGTCGCCCGGTGCGGCTGGCCGCGGAGGAACGCCTGGGCGAAGCCCTTGGCCTGGTCGTAGGAGACCTTGCCGGGCATGGGTGGCTCGTCCGGGTTGACGTGCACGTCGACCAGGGCCGGGCCGGGATGGGCCAGGGCCGTCCGGACCGCGTCGGTGACCTGGTTCGCCTTCTCGACCTCGATGCCGAGGGCGCCGCAGGAGCTGGCGTAGGGGGCGAAGCGCATGGGCCGGGAGAACCGCACCCCGAACTCGGGGTAGCCCAGGACCATCTGCTCCCACAGGATCTGCCCGAGGGCGCCGTTGTTGTTGACCACCACCTTGATGGGCAGCTGGTAGCGGCAGGCGGTGTCGAGCTCGGCCATCAGCATGGCGAAGCCGCCGTCGCCGACGAAGGCGATGCACTGGCGGCCCGGGTGGGCCCACTGGGCGGCGATCGTGTACGGCAGGCCCGGGGCCATGGTGGCCAGGTTGCCCGACAGGTAGAACTGCCGGTCGCCGCGGATGTCGAAGTGCCGGGCCGCCCAGGTGGCGATGGTGCCGGAGTCGGCGGCCAGGATGGCGTCGTCGGCGGCGTGCCGGTCGATGACCCGCATCAGGTACTGGGGCTGGATGGGGTCGCGGGCGCCGTCCTCCAGGGCGGCCAGGTTCTCGCGCCATCTGGCCATGCCGGCCTGGGCCCGCTCCAGGAAGCCCCGGTCGGCCTTGGCCTCCAGCAGGGGAGCGAGCGCCTGGAGGGTCTCGCGGGCGTCGCCGACCAGCGGCACCTCGGTCGGCATGCGGTTGCCGGCCCGGACCGGGTCGACGTCGACCTGGACGGTGCGGACCTGGTCGGGGCCGGGCAGGTGCTTGGTGTAGGGGAAGTTGGTGCCGACCATGAACAGGGTGTCGGCGTCCTCCATGGCCTCCTCGCTGGGCCCGGTCCCCAGCAGCCCGATCCCGCCGGTGGTCAGGGGGTGGTCGTCGGGCACGACCGCCTTGCCGGGCAGGGTCTTGACGATCGGGCCGGCCAGCCGCTCGGCGACCTGGAGGACCTCGTCGCGGGCGCCGAGGGCGCCCGCCCCGGCCAGCAGCACCACCTTGGCGCCCTCGTTCAGCACCCTGGCCGCCCGCTCCAGGTCGCCCCGGCGGGGCAGGCCCGGCGGGGCGGTGAAGGTGGGGGCGGTCTCGGGCAGCCGGCCGGGGGCGACGCCCTCGTAGGGGACCTCGTCGGCCGGGGCGATCTGGAGGTCGTTGGGGAAGGTCAGGTGGGAGACCGTGCGGTGGGCCAGGGAGGTCCGCACCGCCCGGTCGACCAGGGCCGGGATCTGGGCCGGCACGTGGACCATGACGTCGTAGGCGGCCACGTCCTGGTAGAGCTTCTCCAGGTGGACCTCCTGCTGGTAGCCGGTGCCGAGCAGCTGGGTCTCCTGCATGCCGGTGATGGCCAGCACCGGGGCGTGGTCGAGCTTGGCGTCGTAGAGGCCGTTCAGCAGGTGGATGCCGCCGGGGCCGGAGGTGGCCAGGCAGACCCCGAGCCGGCCGGTGGTCTTGGCGTACCCGGTGGCCATGAAGGCGGCCGCCTCCTCGTGGTGGACGAGCACGAACCGGATCCGGTCCTGGTGGCGGCGCAGCCCCTCCATGATCCCGTTGATGCCGTCGCCGGGCAGGCCGAACACGGTGTCCACGCCCCAGTCGGCCAGCCGCTCGACCAGCAGGTCGGTGGCGATCTTCTTCACGATGAACCTCCCGAGCATTCATATCGCTATCCGATACTATTGTGCCCCCGGAAGGGTGGTGGAAACGCCGGGGTCGCTCAGGTGGCCGCGAACAGGTGCCAGGGGTCGCTGAGGCCCTTGAGGGTGTGGGTCCCGCGGTCCTCCAGGGCGATGTCGGAGCCGGCGACCAGGTCCCGGACGGTCCGGGAGACCAGGATCTCGCCCGGGTCGGCGGCGGCCATGATGCGGGCGCCGATGTGGACCGCGATCCCGCCGATGTCGTCGTCGACGACGTCCAGCTCCCCGGTATGGACCCCGGCCCGGATCTGGATGCCGAGGCCCTCCAGCTCCTCGCGGAGGGCGAGGGCGCAGCGGATCGCCCGTCCCGGCCCGTCGAAGACCGCCAGGACGCCGTCGCCGGTGCTCTTGATCCGCCGGCCGCCCTCCCGGGCGACCAGCCGCCTGGCCGCCTGGTCGTGGGCGTCCAGCAGCTCCCGCCACCGCCGGTCGCCGGCCTCCTGGGCGCGCTCGGTCGACCCGACGATGTCGGTGAACAGCACCGTCGCCAGCAGCCGGCGGGCCTGGCCGGCCGGGGGAAGCTCCAGGGTGTCGACCACGACGTTGCGGACGCCGTGGGCGAAGGCGATGTCGTAGCGGTCGCTCGCCTCGTCGAAGTCGGAGGTCTGCCAGGCGGCCTCGCCGGCCACCGCCTTGTAGGTCTGCTCGTCGAAGGTCAGCCCGCTGGAGCCCCCGGTCACCCGGACCCTGGCCGCCGTGCCGGCCGGCCGGTGGATGGTGACCTCCCTGGCCCCGCCGCGGAACCACAGCTGCACCGGGCCGGCCGGCCGGGCCAGGGTCAGCTCCGCGTCGGCGACGGCATGCTCCACCTCGATGCCCAGCAGCCGGGCCCCGCTCAGGTCCGCGCGCAGCCCGACCAGGCCCCTCGGCCCCTCGATGCGCCAGCCGACCGACGGGTTCAGCCGGATGTCGGCGGCCTGGCGGCCCCAGTCGCCGAAGCGGAACCGGGGGCCGTACTCGATGGTGATCACCCCGCCCCGTTCCCGGACCCTGGGCGGCGAGCCCTCGTACCGGGCGTGGTACAGCTCGGCCAGCGACGGGTCGGTCCCGAGGGGGACGCTGGGCGGCCGGACCAGCCGCAAC
>Ga0081538_10001185_pt1 | contig 27461 bp, 16 predicted proteins | sample TabmetS5T2R1_FD_71022 | JGI IMG/M metagenome (GOLD analysis project Ga0081538, IMG submission 71022) | Tabebuia heterophylla rhizosphere microbial communities from the University of Puerto Rico - S5T2R1 | ecosystem: Host-associated > Plants > Roots > Rhizosphere ...
GCGCAGGGCGGTCCGGAGCAGCTCGCGGTCGAGGAGGCCGCCCGGCCACGACCCGGTCCGGCGGAGGCGCTCGTCCGCGTCCATGCGGCGGCGATCACCCGCAACGAGCTGGAGTGGCCGGTCGACCGCTTGCCGGCGATCCCGTCCTACGAGCTCTCCGGCGTGGTCGAGGAGGCCGGACCCGAGGCGGTCGGCCTGGCGGCCGGCGACGAGGTCTTCGCCCTCACGCCGTTCGACCGCGACGGCGTCGCAGCCGACTACGCGGCGCTCCCCGCCGAGCAGCTCGTGGCCAGGCCGCAGGCGCTCGCCCACGCCCAGAGCGCCGCGATCCCGCTGCCCGCGCTCACCGCCTGGCAGGGCCTGTTCGACCACGGCCGGCTCGCCGCGGGAGAGCGGGTGATGATCCACGGTGCCGGGGGCAGTGTCGGGGGATTCGCGGTGCAGCTCGCCCGGGCGGGCGGCGCGCACGTGGTCGGAACCGCATCGGCGGCGGACCTCGACCGGGTTCGCGAGCTCGGCGCGCACGAGGCCATCGACGCGGCGACGCGCTTCGAGGCCGCGGCGGAACCCGTCGACGTCGTGTTCGACACCGTCGGCGGCGAGCGGCTGCAGCGGTCGGTCGCCGTGCTGCGCCACGGCGGGCGCCTGGTCTCGGTGGCCGAACAGCCGCCCGCTGGAGGCGTGTACTTCGTCGTCGAGCCGAATCGCGACCAGCTCACATCGGTCGCAAGGCTGGTCGAGGCCGGTGAGCTGCGGGCTCCCTCCGTCGAGACCTTCCCGCTCACGTCGGCGCGCGAGGCGTTCGCGCGCAGCCTGGAGCCGGGCCGGCGCGGCAAGATCGTGCTGACGGTCGCATGACTTCCGGCGCTGGGCTGATCGCGGGGATCGCGATCCCCGACAGCGCGCTCGCCCGTGAGGCGACCGAGTTCGTCCGCGACGCGTCCACGCCGCTCCTCTTCGACCATTCGCGGCGAGTGTTCCTGTGGGCCTCGCTGCAGGCCGAGCGGCTCACCCTCGCCTACGACGCCGAGCTCCTCTACGTCGGTGCGATGTTCCACGACCTCGGCCTGGTCGAGGGCCACCGCTCCGAGCACGAGCGGTTCGAGATCGACGGGGCGAACGCCGCCCGCGCCTTCCTCGAGCGGCACGGCCTGCCCGAGGAGCAGGTCATGACCGTGTGGGAGTCGATCGCGCTGCACACGACGCGTCAGGTGCCGAACTACAAGCAGTCAGAGGTCCGGCTCGTGGCGCTCGGCGTGCAGTACGACGTCCTGGGAGCGCCGTTCGACGCGCTCACGGCCGAGCAGCGTGCGGCGGTCCTCGCCGCGCATCCGCGGACGAGGTTCAAGACCGGGATGATCGAAGCGCTCTCGGCGGGCGTCCGGGACAAGCCCGAGACAGCGATCGGAACGATGCTGACCGACATCCTCGAAGCGACGGTGCCCGGATATCAGCGGCCCAACGTCTGCGACGCCATCCTGAGCTCTCGCTTCGCGACATGACGCAGGCGCCGAAGGGGTCGTCAACGATCGCCCGACGCGCCTGCCGGCCGCATCGACAACGGCAGCCGGACGGCCGGCACCGTCCCGTCACCCCGCCTTAGAGGGAACCTCTCGCTGTCGCGTTGTCGTACTCCCGCGCGAGCGCGCGGAATGCCGCCTTGGGCTCCCAGTGCCAGCGCGGCGTCGGCCGTGAACGCTTCGCCCAGATCGGCTTGACGATGCCGTAGCTGGCCACGTCGAGGTCGTAGCGATGCTCGCGCCGGTGCGGCGAGTCGGGCGTGACGAACTGGTGGACGGTGGCCGAGTCGAGACCGGCGGACTCGAAGATCCGCAGGAGCTCGACGATGTAGCGCGCCTGGGCGCGCTCGCTCCGCACGAGGTCGCGCTTCAGCCGCCGGCCGCTGTCGTCGAGCGCGTCCCACGCCATCCCGCCGCGGCGCGCCGCGCCCTCGTAGGTGCAGGTGCCGAACTCGGCGATCGCGACCGGCTTGCCCCAGCGCGTGTGGCGCCGGAGCGCGCGCAGGTGCTGCGAGCGCCGCGCGAAGCTCGAGTAGTAGTCGACGCCGACGACGTCGAACAGGCTCCAGTCGACGACGTCGTCCTCGGCCGCGGCGTAGCTCAGCCGTCCGCCGAACGCCGACCGGCCGACCTTCGCGGCGTCGGCGATGAACGCGCTCAGCCGTCTCTGCATGCGCGCGGGGTCGTAGCGGCCTGACAGGAGGTTGTCGACGCGCTCGAGCGCGTCGGCGCCGGGCACGATGCCCGGCACGAAGAGGACGAACTCGGCGCCCACGCTGAGGTCGACGCTCGCGCCCTGCCCGCGCAGCTGCTCGGCCTCCCGTCCCGCCTCGCCGAGGTGGTCGAGGATGTCCTTGCGCGGCACGTCGCCGAGCCGCGGCTGCAGCCACACGTGCAGGCCGCGCCGCGCGGCCTCCTCGGCCGTCTGTGCCAGCCGCCGGACGCCGCCGCCGAACACCGAGACCGCGTTCGCGTGCAGGTCCTCGGCGATCGCCTTCAGGTCGCTGCGCATCCGCACGCCGTCCCAGCCGGTGGCGGGGGCGGCGCCGTCGGCCACCTCGTAGCACACGCCCCGGTAGGTGAGCCCGCGCGGCACGGATGCCCGGCTCGGAAGGCTCGGAAGTGTCGCGCCCGCGACCGTCGCCGCTGCGCCCGCCAGGAACTGCGCCCGGGTCATCGGTTGTTCCGCCATGCCCGGCAAGCTAGGCCCGACCCTCGTCGGCGGCATCAGCCCAACGGCTACTCCGGCCCCCGCCCGGGGTCTATCGCGGGGCGGCCGGCGGGCCACCCTTCATCGTCGTCGTCCACCTGGTGGTCTCGCCGGAGCGCACCGGTGCGACGCGGCCGACGAGCACCGCGGCATCACTCGCGCGCCAGCGCGGCCATCGCCTCCTTCTCGAGATCGAGGTACTGGTCGGCGCCGACGTTGACCTCCACCTGGACGATCGTGCCGCCCTTGAACGTGCCCGGCGCGGTGTAGAGCTCGCTCACCGCGTCGCTCGAGTCGCGGCCGACGCAGAGGCCGTCGCCGCACAGTGTGAAGTGCCCGGGCTGGGTGCGCATCGGCCCCTCGGCGGCGACCTCGTCGTCGACGAAGAGCCGCGTCGTCCCGTGCGACTCGCCGCGCTCGCCGGCCGACTGGCGCGTGAACTCCACGCCGAGGACGTGACGCCCGGGCTCGAGGCGCTCGGACACGAAGGTCTGCTCGGGTGGGATGCCGAGGAAGTTGTAGACGTAGTGCAGCTTCTGCTCGTGCAGGAACAGGGCGTGGCCGCCGAAGCGCGAGCCGTGCGCGAAGATCACGCCCTCGGCGTCGGGGCTGGTGAGGTCGACCTCGGCGAGCAGTCGGTACGAGCGGCTGCGGATGTTGACCGCCGCCGACTCGGGCACCTCGGCGGCGTCGGCGTAGTACACGTAGCGCTCGCGCAGCGGCTCGGCCTGCGGACGCTCCTCCTTGAGGATCTCGAGCGGGAGACGGTCGTCGAGCGGGAGCACGTCGAACTTCTCGGCCTCCTCGAACCAGCGGGCGACGAGGCGCTCGACGCGGTCGGGGTGCTCGGCGGCGAGGTCGCGGGCCTCCGAGCGATCCTCGTCGACGTGGTAGAGCTCCCACCGGTCGTCGTCGAACTTGCCGATGCCCGAGGTGGGCCCATGCACGGCGACGATCTTCCAGCCGTCCTCCCACATGCCGCGCGTGCCGAGCATGCAGTAGTACTGGCCGCCGCGGCGCGTCGGGCCGTCGGCGTCGAACGTGTAGCGCATCGAGGTGCCGACGAGCGGGACCTGCTGGTAGCCGTCGACGACGTCGGGCATCTCGACGCCGCAGCAGTCGAGGATCGTGGGGACCACGTCGGTGACGTGGTGGTACTGGTGGCGGATCTCGCCGCGCGCGGCGATGCCCTTCGGCCAGTGGATGACGAGCGGGTCGCAGGTGCCGCCCGCGTACGAGTAGCGCTTGAACATCTTGAACGGCGTCGAGAACGCCGCCGCCCAGCCCGTCGGATAGTGGTTGTAGGTGTTCGGGCTGCCGAGGTCGTCGAGGTGCGCGAGGTTCTCGGCGATGTCGTCGGGCCAGCCGTTGAAGAACTTGTTCTCGTTGACCGAGCCGTCGGGCCCGCCCTCGCCCGACGCGCCGTTGTCGGCGCAGTAGAGGATCACGGTGTTCTCGAGCTGCCCGCTCTGCTCGAGGTAGTCGACGATCCGCCCGACCTGGTGGTCGGTGTACTCGGAGAAGCCGGCGTAGACCTCGGCCATGCGCGCGAACAGGCGCTTCTCGTCATCCGACAGCGAGTCCCAGGGCCGCACCTCGTCGTTGGGGCTGAACGTGCCCTCGGGCATCGGGTTGAGCGCCGTCAGGTCGGTGTCCGCGGGCATGATGCCCTTCTCGATCATGCGTGCCAGGACCCACTCGCGGTACGCCTCGTAGCCGTCGTCGAACTGGCCTTTGTACCGGTCGGACCACTCCGGGTCGACGTGGTGAGGGGCGTGGTTGGCGCCGGGGCAGAACCACATGAACCAGGGGCGCGACGGCGCCGCGGATCGGCTGTCGCGCAGCATCCGCAGCGCCTGGTCGGCGAGGTCCTTGGACAGGTGGTAGCCGTCTTCGGGCCGGTACGGCTGCTCAACGGCGTGGTTGTCCTCGGTCAGCGACGGATACCACTGGTTCGTCTCGCCGCCGAGGAAGCCGTAGAAGCGGTCGAAGCCCTGCTGGAGCGGCCAGTTGGACTTCGGGCCGCCCGGGTTGTCCTCCTCGGGCGGGACGTTGTGGTCCTTGCCGACCCAGTAGGTGTTGTAGCCGTTGCCCCGCAGCACCTGCGCGATCGTGGCGGTCTCGCGCGGCAGGTGGGCGTTCGACCCCGGATAGCCGGTCGCGCCCTCGACGATGCACGCGAAGCCGGTCTGGTGATGGTTGCGGCCGGTGAGGAAGCACGAGCGCGTCGGCGAGCACAGCGAGGTCGTGTGCCATTGCGTGTAGGTCAGCCCGTTCTCGGCCAGCCGCTGCATGGTCGGCATCCGGATCCGGCCGCCGTACGGCTCCCAGGCGGCGAGGCCGGTGTCGTCGTAAAGGACGATGAGGACGTTCGGCGCGCCGTCCGGCGCACGGGGCGGGCTGTATGGAGTCCAGTCCGGGGTCGAGTCCCTGACGTCGACTGCGATGTGTCCAGGCATGAGCCCGACCTTGGCATCGGGCGGGGTGGAAGCGGATCACCCGTTGTGGGTGATCGCAACTCACCCTCGTCCGTGCCAGCGTGCCCGGCGTGGGCAGGCATCTCTCACTGGTGGGTCTCGTCGTCGTCGGCTGGCTTGCGCTGTGCCCGGCGGCCGGCGCGCAGATCGAGGGCGAGCAGAGCGCGGACCGCTGGGTCACGATCGCGGCGCGCGAGTGCGACGACTACGACGACATCCGGGCGAACCTGGCCCGCAACAACATCCAGGAGAGCCTGCAGGACCTCGGCGCCGACACGCTGTACGAGTCCGGCGAGCCGGTCGACCCGCGTACCGAGCTCGCGGGTCAGCCCACGTGTCGGCCGATCACCGGCTGGCGCTTCACGTTCGGCGACGGCATCGCGGGTAGCACCGTCGACGGCGTGTGGGGGAAGCTGTCGGTCGTCACCGACCCCGACGGCGGCCAGCAGCCGGTGACGCGGGACTCGGTGCCCGCGCGCGACTTCAACGGCCACCCGGTCGGCGGGGGCGAGACGATCGCGGGGGCGGTGACGATGGGCCTCACCCGCGCCCAGGCCGATCGTGCCGTCGGCGGCTCGCTCTGGATCCAGGGCGGGACCGTCACGGACCCGGTGCTGTGGAGCGATCCGCAGTTCGCGGGCCGCTACGGGTTCGGCGCGCTCAGATGCGCGATCGACGACCTCAACGGCGACAACGTCGAGACGATCCAGTTCCCGGCCGGTACGCGTCACATGTACTGCTACGCCTACTACGTGACCCCGCCGCCCTCGTCGGGCACGATCGTCATCCGTAAGGAGGTCGAGGGGTCCGAGGCCGCCGAGAGCTTCAGCTTCGGCGGCAACGTGTCGTACAACCCGGGCGGTGTCTTCGACCTGTCGGCCAGCGACGGCAACCCCGGCTCGATCGAGTTCGTGCGCGGGGAGACGCGCGCCGGCGATGCGCCGTGGACCGTGGTCGAGGACGTCCACGAGGGGTGGCAGCTGACCGGCCTGTCGTGCACGACGCAGTCGGGCAGCACGACCGTCACCGACCTGGCGGCGCGCAGCGTGCAGATCACCCTCGCCGCCGGCGACACGGTCACGTGCACGTTCACGAACCGGCTCGCGCCGACGGCGGGAGCGCTCGTGCTGCGCAAGGTGACGCTCGGCGGCACCGGGAGCTTCCCGTTCCGGATCCTCGACGAGGACGGCGACGTCGTGGCTCGTCGCGAGCTGACGACCTCGTCGCCGCGCGGGAGCGGGGCGATCAGCGTGATCCGGCTCGATCCCGGTCGCTACCGGATCGCCGAGCGGCGGCCGGCGAGCGGCCAAGGCGTCTGGCGGCTGGCCGGCGTGAAGTGCAACGGGACGTCGCGCGACACGGCGACGCCGGAGGTGACCGTCAACGCCGGGCGCGGGGCGGTCTGCACGTTCACGAACCGGCTTGCCCGGCCGGGCCGGATCATCGTCCGCGCGGTCACGATCGGCGGCGTCGACACCGCCGGCTACATCATCACGCCCTTCAGCGGCGGCTTCCAGCGCCGCCAGATCGCCACCACGCGCCGACAGGGCGCGCCGTACGAGGCGATCGGGGAGCCCACGCGCGCGCTGGCGTTCGGCCGCTACGTGGTCCAGGAGACGGCGATCACCGCGGCCCAGCGCGAGGTCTGGTCGCTGATCGCCGTGACGTGCAACGGCCGGCTCGTCCCGTTCGCGCAGGGCCTGGTGACGGTCCGCGTCACGCGGCGCGAGCCCGTCCAGCGCTGCACGTTCATCAACCTGCGCCAGCGCGACCCGGAGCCGCCGCCCGATCCCGTCCCGCCCGACCCCGTTCCGCCCGACCCGGGTCCGCCCGACCCGATCCCGGGCGAGGATCCTCCCGACCTCGCGATCACGAAGCGGCGGGTCGACTCCACCGGCGGCCCGATCCCGACGCTGACCTTCCGGCTGCGCGTCACGAACAACGCCGACGTGACCGCCGAGCGGGTCGTGGTGGCCGATCGCCTCGCGGCCGGCACGGTGCTCGTCAGCGCCGATCCGAGTCAGGGCCGCTGCTTCGAGCGCGGCACGCGCCTGGTCGTCTGCCCGCTCGGCGACCTGGATCCGGGCGCGAGCGCGACGATCCGCGTGCGCGTGCAGCAGGTCGACCCGGGCGCGGGCGTCAACGTCGCCGTCGTCGGCGCCGGCAGCCCTGAGGACGTGCTGCGCAACAACGTGGCCGCTGCCCGCATCGCCGCGGTCCAGCGTCCGCCCGGCGCCTGTCCGGCCTCGGCGCTGGCTCGCGCCGCCTGCTGACCGTTGCCCACCAGCCTGAAGACCAGGCTCACCGGCGAGAGCCGGACGCCCGACGAGATCGGGCCGGCGAGCGGCGGTCGGTCACGTCGCGAACTGAGCGTGGCACGAGCTACGCTCCGGCCCTGATCGAGCAGGGCCTGGATACCGATCGAGATCGCGCGCCCGCGCGGATGACCGTGCCGGAGGCGCCGGCCTGGGTGCTGGCCCGCGAGCGTCTCCACGAGCGGCTCGCGGCGGGCGTAGAAGGGCCACTGACGCTCGTCACCGCCGGCGCGGGCTGCGGCAAGACCGTGCTGCTGTCCTCATGGCTGCGCTCCGGCGGAACGGACCTGCCGAGTGCCTGGCTCGCACTCGACGCGCGTCATGCCAGCCGCACCCGCTTCTGGGGCGATGCGCTTGCGGCGCTGCGCACCACCGGCGCCGCCGGAGACGGCGCGCTCGCCGACCTCGCCGCGCCGCAGGCGGACGCGAGCTCGGAGGACTTCGCCGCCCGCGTCGTCGTCGCGCTGTCCGAGGTTCCCAACCCGCTCGTGCTCGTGCTCGACGACCTGCACGAGCTCAGCTCGGGCGAGGCGTTGGCCGAGCTCGGCTACGTGATCGCCCACGCGGGCCGCCGGCTGCGCGTCATCGCCGCCACGCGCCGCGATCCCGATATCCCGCTGCACCGGCTGCGGCTCGACGGCGGGCTCACCGAGATCCGGATGGGCGAGCTTGCGTTCTCTCCGAGCGAGGCTGCCGAGCTGTTCGCGGCGCTCGGGCAGCCGCTCACGCCGGAGCTCGCCGACCGCCTGTGGCGGCGCACCGAGGGCTGGGCCGCAGGGCTGCGCATCGCGGCCCTGTCGGCACGCGGTGAGCGGGACATGGAGACGTTCGTGGAGACGTTCGCCGGCGACGACCGGGCGCTCGCCGACTACCTCGTCGCGGAGGTGCTCGGCCGGCAGCCGCAGCGGCTGAGGGACTTCCTCCTGCGGACGAGCGTCGTCGACCGCCTCGGGCCGGACCTGGCCGACGCCCTGACCGGGGGGAGCGACGGCGCTCGCCTGCTCTCCGAGCTCGAGCGAGCGAACGCCTTCGTGACCCGCGTCCCCGGCGCGGACCAGCCGTTCCGCTACCACCAGCTCGTGACCGAGCTGCTGCGGGGCGAGCTGCGCCGTGAGGCGCCCGAGGAGGTCCCGGAGCTGCACCGGAGGGCGTCGCGGTGGTACGCCGGGACGGGCGCCTGGCTGCCGGCGATCGAGCATGCCGCGCTCGCTCACGACTGGCAGCGGGCGGCGGAGCTGATGAACGACCACTGGATGACGCTCTACCTCCAGGGCGCCGGCGAGGTCGTCCACGGGCTCCTTGACCGCATCCCGCGCGAGCGTCTCGCCGCCGATCCGCAGCTCGCGGTCACGGCGGCCGCGGCACGCCTTATGGCCGGCGACGCGCCGGCCGCCGAGCCGTACCTGTCGATGGCGGAGGAGACGCGCGCCGGGCTCTCGGGCTCCGAGCGTCGCCGCTTCGACGTCGCGCTCGCGGTGACCCGCCTGCTCTACGCGCGACTCACCGGGCAGCTGCAGCGCGCGACCGAGGAGGCGCGCGCCGTGCTCCAGCCGCAGGGGGAACGGCCGTGGGAGCACGAGCTCGCGAGCGACGACAAGGAAGCCGTCGCGCTCCTCAACATCGGGATCGCCGAGCTCTGGGCCGGCGGGCGGCACGCCTCCGATCTCAGCCTGCGGCGCTCGCTGCGCATCGCCCGTCGCCGTGGGCACGAGTACATCGAGCTGCAGGCGCTCGCGGCGCTCTCCGCCGTGGCGATCATGGACGGCCGGCTCGCCGACAGCCGGGAGCTGGCCGAGGCGGCGATCGACCTGGCCGAGCGCCGCGGCTGGTCGGGGTCGCCGGCCGTGGCGACCGCGCTGTTCGCGTTCGCGGGACTGGAGTACCAGCGCGACCGGCTCGACGAGGTGGCGCGGCTGCTCGATCGCGCGGAGTTCGCCGTACGGAGCACGCGGGAGCCGGTGCTGCTCCTCACGCTCCAGTACCTGCGCGGTCTGCTGAGCGTCGGCTGGGGCGAACCCGCGGCGGCCATCGCCTGCTTCCGCGAGGCGCGCAGCTCGATCGCGGAGATCCATGACGAGCACTTCCTCGCGCTGCCGAGCGTCTGGATGGAGGCCCACCAGCTCATCGACCTGGGACGGGACGAGGAGGCGCGTGTGCTGCTCGCGAGCGTCAGCGACGCGGACCCGGTGGAGATCCGGGCGCCGACCGCGCGACTCCTCCACCGGGCGGGCGACTCCGACGCGGCGCTCGCGCAGCTCGCCCCTGCGCTCGACGTGACGGCGCCGTACAACCACATGCAGATCCTGCTCGACGCGCATGTCGTCGCCGCGACGATCTACGACGACATCGGCGACGTCGGCGGCTCCATGCGGTGTATCGAGGCGGCGCTCGAGCTCGCGGAACCGGAGGGGTATCTGCGCTCCTTCCTCGACCGCGGAGGCCCGGAGCTCGGTGACCGGTTGCGGCGCCAGGTCCGTCAGGGCACCGCCCACCGCGCTCTGATCGACGAGATCCTCGATCGAGCTCGAGGCAGCGAGGGCGACCGACCCGCGTCGCTCGCCGAGCCGCTGAGCGCGCGGGAGCTCGACGTGCTGCGCTATCTGCCCACCTCCCTGCAGCTCGCGGAGATCTCCACGGAGCTGTTCCTGTCGGTCAACACGGTCCGGAGCCACGTCAAGAGCATCTACCGCAAGCTCGGCGTGCAGCGCCGCTCACAGGCCGTCGAGCGCGCGCGCGAGCTCCGGCTGCTCGGTCCGAGCGCACGCGGCGGTTGACCGCATCCCCCATCGTGGGTGATCCGCGCTCACCCACGACGCCGGGATGCTGCGCACGTGCCCTCCCGCTACGAGATCCGCGTCAACGGCCGCGTGAGCGATGAGCTCGCGGGCGCACTCGGGCTCCGCGCCGACGTGCGGCCGGTGGAGACGACCCTTCACGGCGACGTCCGGGATCGCGTCGAGCTGAACTCGCTGCTGCACCGGCTCGCGGACCTCGGCCTCGACGTCGTCGAGCTTCGCCGGACGACCGACGCCGGGACCCGGGACCTGCCGACCTAGTCGTCCTCGTGCCGAACCCTCGCGGTCAGGGATCGCGCGGATTCGTGATCAGCCGGGCGCCGCGGCCGCGCGTCGCGAAGCTGATCGACCAGCGGATGAGGACCATGAGCCGGTTCTGGAAGCCGATCAGGTAGAAGAGGTGCACGACCAGCCACGTCATCCAGGCCAGGAAGCCGCTGAGCTTGAAGCCCTTGATGTCCGCGACGGCGGCGGCGCGACCGATGGTGGCCAGGTTGCCCTTGTCGAGGTAGCGGAACGGCGGCGCGGCGCGGCCGGCCAGGCGGGCGCGGACGGCCTTCGCCGCGTAACGGCCCTCCTGCATGGCGACCGGCGCCACGCCGGGAAAGGTGATCGGCGAGCCGTCGCGGCCGCGGACGCGGACCATGTCGCCGAGCGCGATGACCTCGGGATGGCCGGGCAGGGTCAGGTCCGCTTCGACCGTGACCCGGCCGGCTCGGTCCTGCTCGGCGCCTGTGACCTCGGCCAGCGCCGAGGCGAGGCTCGACGCCGTCACGCCGGCGGCCCAGACGATGGTTCGCGCCGGGATGCGCTGCGTCGCGCCGTCGCCGTCCTCGATCGTGAAGCCGGTCTCGTCGACGTCGACGACGGTGCTGTCCAGCAGCGGCGTGACGCCCAGCCGCCGCAGCGAGCGCTCGGCCTTGGCGGACAGCGACGGCGGGAACCCGGTGAGCACGCGGTCGGCGGCCTCGACGAGCAGGATGCGGGCGCCGGCGGGATCGGCAGAGCGGAAATCGCTGCGCAGCGTGTCGTTGGCGAGCTCGCCGATCTGGCCGGCCATCTCCACGCCGGTCGGACCCGCACCGATCACCGCGAACGTCAGCCAGTCCGCGCGCCGCTCGTGATCGCGCTCGAGCTCGGCGGCCTCGAAGGCGGCCAGGATGCGGCCGCGCACGGTCAGCGCGCTCTCGAGCGACTTCACCTCGGCCGCGTACGCGCTCCACTCGTCGTGTCCGAAGTAGGAGTAGTGCGAGCCGCCCGCGACGATCAGCGTGTCGTAGGGCACCGGGTCCGGTGCCGGCAGATCGCCGACCGAGCGGAGGACCACCTCGCGCCGCTCGAGGTCGAAGCGCTCGACCTCGGCGAGCAGCACGGTCACGTTGCGGTTGCGCTTGAAGATCGACCGCAGCGGATACGCGACCTCGCCCGGCGACAGCGCGCCGGTCGCGACCTGGTAGCTCAGCGGTTGGAAGAGGTGGAAGTTGCGCCGGTCGACGAGCGTGACGTCGACATCCGCGCGCCGCAGCCCCAGCGTGGCCTGGAGGCCGCCGAAGCCGCCGCCGACGATGACAACCCGGTGTGTGCTCACGATCCCGTCATTGTTGCGGCTCAACGGCTCGGGACCGATCGCGGCGGGCATCGGCGCAATAACGATCCGCCGACGTCACGGGCAGGACGCTCGTGCGCGCGTGAGGGCGCGAGCCACTGGAGCGACGCCCGGCATCATGCGCGGATGGCCGCGCGCCGCGAAGAGAGCCTCGCCAGCGTTCTGGTGGCCTTCGCTGCCAACTCGGCGATCGCGCTGGCCAAGGGGATCGCGGCGGCGCTGACGGGCTCGCCGGCGCTGCTGGCCGAGACGCTGCACACGGTCGCCGACGCCGGCAACGAGGTGCTGCTGTGGATCGCGCTGCGGCGCTCGCGGCGCCCGCCCGACCCCTCGCACCCGCTCGGCTACGGCCCGGAGCGGTACTACTGGGCGCTGCTGGCGGCGATCGGGATGTTCGTCATCGGCGGCGCGCTCTCGATCTGGGAGGGGATCCACGCGCTGATCGACCCGCCGGAGCTCGAGACGTTCTGGGTCGGGGTCGGGGTGCTGACGCTGGCGCTGGCCCTCGACTCGATCAGCCGCGCGGTGGCGCTGCGTCAGCTCCGCCGCCAGGCGGCGGAGCGCGGCCTGAGCGTGCGTGAGCTGATCCGCGAGAGCCCGGACCCGACGGTCGTCACCGTCTACCTCGAGGACTCGATCGACGTCCTCGGCGCCGGCCTCGCGCTCGTCGCGCTCGTCCTGCACCGCGTCACCGGCTCGGCCGTGCCCGACGCGATCGCCACGATCGTCATCGGCCTCCTGCTCGGCTACGTCGCGCTCAAGCTCACGAGCCGGAACCGCCAGCTGCTCGCCAACCAGGGCGTGCCGGAGCGCTACGTCGCGCGCATGCGTGACCGCCTCGGGGCGGTCGACGGCGTGGAGTCCGTCGCGCGCCTCGAAGCGATCTACCTCGGCCCGGGCGAGGTCCTGGTCGCGGCCGACGTGGTGATGCGGCGCGGGCTGGACGGCGACGAGCTCGTCGCGATCCTCGCTCGCGTTCGCGCCACGGCCGCGCGCGACGTGCCGGAGATCGCACGGCTCTACCTCACGCCGGTCTAGCGCCGCCCGAAGGTCGGTCGCGCCGCGGCTCGGGATACGGCAGTCCGGAACGGAAATACGGTGATGCCACGGATGCGCAGGGTGCATGGCGGCCCATAGGTTCAGCGAGCACCCGATCACAAAGGAGACCGACGTGAAGACCTACGTCATCGAGCGCGAGATCCCCGGCGCCGCCGCGCTGACCCACGACGAGCTGGTCGGCATCACCAGCGCGTCGAACGACGCCGTGGCGTCGCTCGACAAGCCGTACAAGTGGCTGCACAGCTACGTCGCGGGCGACAAGCTGTACTGCTTCCACCAGGCCGAGAACGCCGAGGTGATCCGCGAGCACGCGCGTGCCGGCGGGTTCCCCGCCAACCTCGTCGCCGAGGTGGCGTCGGTGTTCGACAGCACCGGCCCGCGGGACCTCCCGCGCTAGATCGCTCGCCCGGCCGCGCGGCCGGACTTAGACTCGCGTGCCATGAGCCACGGCGATCTGATCGAGCGGGAATCGGATCGCGCGTGGCTCGAGGCGCTGCTCGGCGAGGCGCTCGAGGGCCGCGGCTCGCTCGTGCTCCTGGCCGGCGAGGCCGGCGTGGGCAAGACGCGCTTCGCCGAAGAGGTCGTCGCCCGCGCGGACGTGCACTTCCTCCGCGGCGCGTCGACGCCGGGCGCCCCGGCCTACGGGCCGGTGGGCGCGGCGCTCCGCGGCTTCCTGCGGACCGTCCCCGAGGGACTGTCGGGCTGCGGCCCGCTGCGCCCCCACCTGGCACTGCTGCTTCCGGAGCTGGGCGCGGCGGCCGGGACGACCGACCGCGCCACGCTGTTCGAGGCGATCCGCTGCGCCCTGGCCGCGATCGCGGCCGACCGGCCGGCGGTGATGCTCCTGGACGACCTCCAGTGGTCGGACGACGCCACGCTGGAGCTCCTGGCCGCGCTCGCCGCTCCCGTGCGCGAGCTGCCGCTCCTCGTCGTGGCCGCGTACCGCTCGGACGAGATCCCGCGCACGCACGCGCTCAGGCGCCTGCGCAACGACCTGCGTCGCAACCGCCTGCTCGCCGAGCGAACGCTCGAGCCGCTCACGCCCGACGGAACCGCCACGCTGGCCGGGCGGGTGCTCGCCGCGGCCCCGTCCGAGCGCCTCGTCGCCGCGCTGCACGACCGCACGGGCGGCATCCCGTTCTTCGTCGAGGAGCTCGCCGCCGCGCTCGAGGCCGGCGGGCGACTGCGGGCGAGCGACGGCGGCGTGGAGCTGACCCTCGACGCCGACGTGCCACTGCCGCAGACGATCCGCGACGCCGTGCTGCTGCGGGCCGCCGACCTCTCGGATCCGGCACGCGCGACCGCCGAGGCGGCCGCGGTGGCCGGTGCCGGGTTCGACCTCGAGCTCCTGGTCGCGCTCGGATGGGAGGCAGGCCTCGACGAGCTGCTGGCGAGCGGGCTGATCGTGGAGGGCGGGCCGGGTCGGGCCGCGTTCCGGCACCCCCTGGTCCGCGACGCGATCTACGAGGACGTGCCGTGGCTGCGCCGGCGCTCGCTCCACCGCGCCGTGGCCGCGGCGCTCGACGAGCGCGGCGGCGGCCGGGCCGAGGTGGCCTCGCACTGGCTCGCGGCTCACGACGGACCGCGAGCACTCGACGCGCTGATGCGGGCGGTCGACGAGCTCGCGGCCGTACACGCCTACCGGGACGCCGCCCGCCTCGGCCGCCAGGCGCTCGACCTGTGGCCCGAGGGGGAGCGGGGCGCCGAGCGGATCGGCGTGCTCGAGCGGCACGCGCGCTTCTCGGAGCTCGCGGGCGACGTTGCCGAGGCGGCCCGCGCGCAGCGCGAGGTCGTGGCGGCCCGGCGGTCCGAAGGGGCGGGACGCGCGCTCGCCGACGCCGAGCGGAGGCTGGCCGCGATCTACGAGCTCCAGGGCGACCGCGGGCGGGCGCTGGGCGCCAGACGCGTCGCGGCCGACGCCTTCGCCGCGAACGGGCTGCCGGGCGAGGCCGCTGCGGAGCGGCTCACCGCCGCCGCCTACCTCCAGAGCGCCGGGAAGCACAGCGACGCCGTCGAGCTGATGCGGCGCGCCGGCGAGGAGGCCGCGCGCGCCGAGCGCGTCGACCTGCGGGCGCGGATCCTCGGGCTCCAGGGCGTGGCGCGCGTCAAGGGCGGCGCGTACGAGGACGGCATGGAGACGATCAGGGCCGGGCTGTCGCTGGCGCTCGAGCACGAGCTGACGCTCGAGGCCGCCGAGGTCTATCAGCGGCTCGGCACCGCGCGCGAGATCGCCGGCGACTACGCCGGCGCGCGCGACGAGCTCGCGACCGCCCTCGGCCTGTGCGAGGCGAACGGGGCCGATGGCCTGGAGTACACGTGCCGGAGCTGCATCGCGTACGTGCTGCGCGAGCTGGGCGACTGGGACCGCGCCGCCGAGCTCTGCGAGGAGCTGCGGACGCCTGACGCCGGGCCGGCCACCACGCTGGTCGCCGACGGCGTCCTCGGGGCGATCCTCGCGTTCCGCGGCGAATGGGCCGCCGCCCGGCCGCTGCTCGTCCGCTGCCTCGACACCGCCACGCGGCTCGACGTCGTCTCGATGGGCGTCGACAGCGCGGCCGCGCTGGCGTGGCTCGACGAGCACGAGGGCGACCTCGACCGGGCGGCGGCGCACTGCCGGCTGCTGCTGGCGCGCTGGGAGCGCAGCGAGGACCACCACTACGCCGTCTGGGGCCTGCGCTGGGCCGCATGCTTCTTCGCCCGCCACGACGGCCTCGCCGACGCGCGCGCGTGCGCCGAGGCGCTGTCGAGCATCACGGCGCGGACAGGCCACCCGGACGCGCTTGCGGCGCTCGCGCACGCCCTCGGCGAGACGGCGCTGGCCGAGGGCCATGCCGACGCCGCCGCTCAGCAGCTCGGTCGGGCGGTCGAGCTCCACGCCGGCCTCGAGATCCCGTTCGAGCGAGCGCAGATCCTGCTGCGCGCCGGCGTGGCGCTCGCGGCGGCGGGTCAGCGCGAGGCGGCGCTCGAGCGGCTCGCCGAGGCGCACGTGGCCGCCCGCCGCCTCGGCGCCGCGCCGGTGGCCGCCGCGGCGGCCCACGAGGTCGCTCGGCTCGGCGAGTCGGTCGAGCGCCGCCTCGGCCGCCGCGCGGCGGCCGACCACGAGAACGCCGGCCTGTCCCGTCGCGAGCTCGAGGTCATGCGGCTGATCGCCGCCGGTCGCACGAACCGCGAGGTCGCGACCGAGCTCGTGCTCAGCACGCGCACGGTGGACATGCACGTGCGGCACATCCTCACCAAGCTCCGCTGCCGCTCACGGACCGAGGCCGCGGCCAAGGCCGGCGAGCTCGGCCTGCTCGCGTAGCGATCAGCGCAACGACCGTCCGGCGAGCTCGGCCTGCTCGCGTAGCGATCAGCGCAGCGACCGGAAGCCTGCGCGGACCTCCTCCGCGAAGAGCTGCGGCTGTTCCCACGCGGCGAAGTGGCCGCCGTCCTCGAGCTCGTTGAAGTGGACGAGGTTGTCGGGATACGCGCGCTCCGCCCAGCTCCGCGGAGCCTGGTAGAGCTCGTGCGGGAAGACGCTGATCGCGTACGGGATCGAGATCGGCTTGGCCTCGAAGAAGCCGGCCGTGTTCTCCCAGTAGAGCCGGGCCGCGGAGACGCCCGTGTTCGTCAGCCAGTAGAGCGTGAGGTTGTCGAGGATGTCGTCGCGGGTGAGGGCGCCCGGCAGGCGGCCTTCGAGGATCCGTGCGATCAGCCCGGGCTGGCCGGTGCCGTCGCCGTGGTCGATCGCGAAGGCGGCGAGATCGATCGGCGAGTCCGCGAGCCCGTACAGCGTCTGCGGCCGCGTCCCCATGATCAGTGCGTAGGCCACGTGCTTGGCGTAGAACTCGCTCAGCTGGTCGTAGGCGCGCCGCTCCTCGGCCGAGAGCCCGGCGGGCGGCGGATCGCCGCGCTGGACCATCTCGGCGATCTCGGCCGGCGCCGTGCCCGGCATGTTGGAGTGGATGCCGAGCAGCTCCGGCGGCGCCTGCGCGCCCATCGCCTGCGTGACGGCGGCGCCCCAGTCCCCGCCCTGCGCGACGAAGCGGGTGTAGCCGAGGCGCTTCATCAGCTCCACCCAGGCCCGCGCGATGCGCGGCGGATCCCATCCGGCGGCGCTCGGCTTGGCGGAGAACCCGTGACCCGGCAGCGAGGGGATGACGAGGTGGAACGCGTCGGCCGCGCTCGCGCCATCGGCGGTGGGGTTGGTGAGCGGCTCGATGATCTTGAGCTGCTCGATGATCGAGCCCGGCCATCCGTGCGTGACGATCAGCGGCAGCGCGTCCTCGTGCGCGGAGCGGACGTGGATGAAGTGGATGTCGAGCCCGTCGATCTCGGTGACGAACTGCGGCAGGGCGTTGAGCTTGGCCTCGCATGCCCGCCAGTCGTAGTCGCTCGCCCAGTACCGCGCGAGGTCCTGCATCAGGGCGAGCGGAACGCCCTGCGTGTCGTCGCCGACGGTCTCGCGCTCGGGCCACCGGGTCGCGCTGATGCGGCGGCGAAGATCATCGATCGCGGCGTCCGGGAAGCTCACCTCGAAGGGACGGACAGGGGCGACTTCGGTGACGGACATCTCGTCCTCCTTCAAGCTCGTCATGGCGGACGGATGATGCGTCCGGCACGACGCCGCTCGCGCCCGTCAGAACCCGGGTCGACACCCGGGTCGGAGCCCGGGAAGCGTTCCGTGGTGTGCCCCTCCACTTCCAATTTATACCGGATCGAAGGCCCTCATGAGGCCTTGACTTATGCCGCATAATCGCCCGCCGCATGGCAGACCGAACGTATCGGGAGGCGCGATGAGTGAGCACGCTGTGGTGATCGCCGGAGGCGGTCCGACGGGGATGATGCTGGCGGGCGAGCTGGCGTTGGCGGGAGTCGATGTCACCGTCGTCGAGCGGCGCGAGGATCACGTGCTCGAGGACTCGCGGGCGGGTGGGTTCCACGCCCGCACGATCGAGGTTCTCGATCAGCGCGGGATCGCGGACCGGTTCCTCGCGGAGGGCCAGACCGCGCAGATCGCGACGTTCGGGACGACCGTCTTGGACATGAGCGACTTCCCGTCGCGGCATCCGTACTCGCTCGGGATCTTCCAGAACAAGACCGAGCGGATCATGGCCGCCTGGATCGCCGAGCTGCCGGTGCGCATCCTCTACGGACGCGAGGTGACCGGGTTCACGCAGGACGACTCCGGCGTCGACGTCGAGGTGTCCGGCGGCGAGTCGCTCCGAGCCGGGTATCTCGTCGCATGCGACGGCGGACGCAGCGGCATCCGCCGGGCCGCCGGCATCGAGTTCCCGGGCTGGGATGCGACGAAGAGCAACCTGATCGCCGAGGTCCAGCTGACCGAGGAGCCGCCGCCTGGCGTCCGCCGCGACGCGATCGGCGTGCACGGTCTCCACCGGTTGGAGGACGGGACGGTGCGGGTGGTCGTGACCGAGAAGCAGCTCGCGACGAGCAGCGAGCCGAGCCTCCGCGACCTGAGCGAGGCGCTCATCGCCGTGTTCGGCACCGACTTCGGCGCCCACGATCCGAGCTGGATCTCCAGGTTCACCGACATGACGCGGCAGGCCGCGGCGTATCGGGCCGGGCGGGTCCTGCTGGCCGGCGACTCGGCGCACGTCCACTACCCGGCCGGCGGGCAGGGCCTCGGCCTCGGCGTGCAGGACGCCGTGAACCTGGGCTGGAAGCTCGCCCAGGTCGCCAAGGGGACGTCGCCGGAGGAGCTGCTCGACACCTACCACGCCGAGCGCCACCCGGTGGGCGCACGCGTGCTGCGGTACACGATGGCCCAGGGGCTGCTCCAGCGCGTGGACCACCGCGTCGACGCCCTGGTCGGCGTCCTGTCGGACGTGGTGACGATGGACGAGCCGCGCAAGCACCTGGCGGGGCTCATCTCCGGCCTGGACATCCACTACGACCTGGGCGAGGGCCATCCGCTGCTCGGGCGCCGCATGCCTGACCTGGACCTCGTGACGGCCGACGGCCTGCGCCGCGTCTTCGAGCTGCTGCACGACGCCAGGCCGGTGCTGCTGGACCTCGGCGGGGCCGGCTTCGACATCTCCGGGTGGGCCGACCGGGTCCGATCGTTCGACGCGAGCTACGAGGGAGCATGGGAGCTGCCGGTGCTCGGCGCGGTCACCGCGCCCGCCGCCGCGCTCGTCCGCCCCGACGGCTACGTCGCCTGGGTCGGAGACGGGACCGACGACGGGCTCACCGACGCGCTGACCACGTGGTTCGGGTCGCCGCGGTGACCGTGTCACACTCCCCGCCCCCATGCCGCATGGCGCGCTTGAACTTCTGGTGCCGGAGGCGCTCGACGGACGGACGATCCTGGCCGCGTTGGCCGAGCGGCTGACGCTCGACGTCGGTCGCGCGACCACGTCCGACCGCGTGCTGCTCGACACGTTCGACGCCCGGCTCCGCGAGGCCGGGCTGCTCGCCGAGCGGCCGGCCGGCCGCGCGGCGCGCCGCAGGCTGACGCTGCGCGAGCCGGGAACGCCTCCGCGGTCGGCCGACGTCGACGCCGGGCCCGCGGTCGCCCTGGCGGCCCTCCCCCCGGGACCGGTGCGGGATCGACTGGCACCGGTGATCGAGGAGCGCGCGCTGTTGCCGGTCGCGCGCGTGCGCAGTCGCCTGCTGCGGGCAGCGGTCCTGAACGGCGACGAGAAGACCGTCGTGCGGCTCGCGGTCGAGCATCCCGTCGTCGACGGCCACGAGCTTCCCGGGCGGCTGATCGTCGAGCCCGTCCGCGGCTACGAGCGCGACTTCGATCGCGTGGTCGGCCGGCTGCGCGACGGCCTCGGACTCGAGCCGGCCGACCTGCCGCTGTTCGACGCGGTCGTCGCCGCCGCCGGAGGGCGACCCGAGGGCGTGCAGTCCAAGCCTTCGGTCGAGTTGGCACGCGGGACCCGCGCGGACGTCGCGGCAGGGCTCGTGCTGGTCCCGCTGGTCGAGATCGCCGAGGCGAACGTACAGGGCGTGCTCGACGACGTCGACACCGAGTTCCTCCACGACCTGCGGGTCTCGGTCCGGCGCGCGCGCTCGGTCCTGCGCGAGCTCAAGGACGTGCATCCGCCGGCACCGCGCGCGCGACTCCGGAACGAGCTCAAGTGGGTGCAGACGGTCACCGGGCCGCTGCGCGACCTCGACGTGCAGCTGCTCGAATGGGACGAGGTGGCCGGCGAGCGCGCGGACGAGCTGGCGCCGCTGCGGGAGCTGCTCGAGCGGCGACGGGCGCGCGAGCTGGTGCGGGTACGTCGCGCCCTGCGCAGCCGTCGCTTCGCCGCCGCGCTCGAGGCGTGGCGGGCGCTGGCCTCGGGGCCCCCGTCGGAGGAGCCGCGGGCGGCGCTGCCGATCGAGGCCGTGGCGGCCGACCGGATTCGCAAGGTGTACCGCCGGATGGTGCGCGACGGGCGGCGGATCGACGACGACAGCCCCGACGAGGACCTGCACGAGCTGCGCAAGCGCGGCAAGGAGCTGCGGTACCTGCTCGAGCTGTTCGGGTCGTCGCTGTTCCCGAGCGACGTGGTCAAGCCGCTGGTGCGGGCCTTGAAGGACCTGCAGGACGTGCTCGGGCGCTTCCAGGACCGCAGCGTGCAGACGGAGATGCTGCGCGCGAACGCAGAAGAGCTGGCGGCGGTGCGCGACGGGCCGGGCGCCGTGCTCGCCGCCGGGCTCGTCATCTCCGCGCTCGAGGCCGACCAGCGCGACGCGCGCGGGCACTTCGCCGAGCGGTTCGCGGCCTTCTCGTCATCCGGGCAGCGCAAGCTCGTGCGCGACACGTTCGCGAGGGTGCCCTGAACGTCCTCGCCACCTACTCGATCAAGGGCGGCGTCGGCAAGACGTCCGCCGCGGTCAACCTCGCGGCGCTGTCCGCCCGCGAGGGTCGCCGCACGCTCATCTGGGACCTCGACCCGCAGGGCGCCGCCTCGTTCCTGTTCCGGATCCGGCCCAAGGTCAAGGGCGGCGGGCGCAAGCTCGTCCGCGGTCGCCGCGATCCGCTGAGCGTCGTCAAGGGCACCGACATCGAAGGGCTCGACCTGCTGCCCGCCGACTTCTCCTATCGGCACATGGACATCACGCTCGACCAGACCAAGAAGCCGCTGGAGGGCGTCTCCCGCGTGCTCGACGCGCTCGCCGACCACCACGACGTCGTGATCCTCGATTGCGCGCCGTCGATCTCGCTCGTGTCCGAGAACGTGTTCACGGCCGCCGACCAGCTGCTCGTGCCGCTCGTGCCTTCGACGCTGTCGGTGCGCACGTTCGAGCAGCTGCAGACGTTCCTCGCGGGCGGCCCGCAGCCGGCACCGGGCGTCGTGGCGTTCCTGTCGATGGTCGACCGCCGGCGGCGACTGCACAGAGAGCTGGCGGAGTCGCTGCCGGAGACGCTCCCTGGAGTCGCTCGGGCCGTGATTCCCGTGGCCAGCGCCGTGGAGCTGATGGGCGTCGCCCGCATGCCGCTGGTCGTCAACCATCCGCGCAGCCCCGCCGCGCGCGCCTACGCCGAGCTGTGGGCGGAGGTCGCCGCCGGGCTCTAGGCGACGTGCGAGACCCCGGGACCGGGGCCGCTGTGGGTGTAGCGTCGGTGCGTGGTGCTGCTGGGCCGTGAACCCGAGCGCGCGGCGCTGGATCGACTGCTCGGCGCCGTCCGGGCCGGGGAGAGTGGGGTCCTGGTCGTGCGCGGGGAGCCGGGCGTCGGCAAGACCGCGTTGCTGGAGTACGCGCTCGGGCAGGCGGCGGGGTTCCGCGTGGTGCGGGCCTCGGGAGTCGAGTCGGAGATGGAGCTGGCGTTCGCGGCTCTGCTTCAGCTCTGTGCCCCGTTCCTGGATCGTCGCGACGCATTGCCGGAGCCGCAGCGCGATGCGCTCGCCGTCGCGTCCGGACTCCAGGCCGGGACGCCTCCGGACCGCCTGTTCGTCGGACTCGCCGTGCTCGGCCTGCTGTCCGAGGCGGCCGCGGACGGGCCGCTGCTGTGCGTGGTGGACGACGCCCAGTGGCTCGATCGGGAGTCGGCGCAGGCGCTCTCCTTCGCGGCGCGGCGCCTGATGGCGGAGCCGGTCGCGATGATCGTGGCCGCGCGCGAGTCCGGCGAGCCCGAGCCGCTGGCCGGCCTCCCCGAGCTCGGGGTCGAGGGCCTCGCGGAACCGGCGGCGCGAGCGCTGCTCGCGTCGGCGCTGCACGGGCCGATCGACGCGCGCGTGCGCGACAGGATCCTCGCCGAGGCGCGCGGGAACCCGCTGGCCCTGCTGGAGCTCGCCCGCGCCGAGCTGGCGGGAGGGTTCGCGCTGCCGGCCGCGATGCCGCTCGCCGGCCGGATCGAGCACGGGTACGTCCGCCGGCTCGAGTCGCTGCCGGCCGACTCGCGGCGGCTCCTGCTCGCCGCGGCCGTGGAGCCGCTCGGCGACGTGCCGCTGCTCTGGCGTGCCGCCGAGCGGCTGGGGCTCGGGCCCGGGGCGGCGGCAGCGGCCGAGGCGGCGGGGTTGATCGACCTCGGCGTCCGCGTCCGGTTCCGGCATCCGCTCGTCCGGTCGGCGGCGTTCAGGGCGGCGGACGCGGGCGAGCTGCGCGAGGTGCACCGCGCGCTGGCCGAGGCGACCGATCCCGACGTCGATCCGGACCGCCGCGCGTGGCATCGCGCTCACGCGGCCGTGGGACCCGACGAGGCGGTGGCGGCCGAGCTCGAACGCTCGGCCGCGCGAGCGCAGGCCCGCGGCGGTCTCGCGGCCGCGGCGGCGTTCCTGCAGCGAGCGGCCGAGCTGACTCCCGAACCGGCGCTCCGGGGCACGCGGGCGCTGGCGGCGGCATCGGCGACATTGCACGCCGGCGCGCCGGACGCCGCGCAGGAGCTGCTCGCCGCCGCCGAGCTGGCACCGCTCGACGAGGTGCAGCAGGCGCGACTCGAGCGGTTCCAGGCCGCGTTCACGTACAACCTCCGGCGCAGGCGCGACGCGCTGCCGTTGCTCCTGACCGCGGCGCGCCGGATCGAGCCGCTCGACGCCGCTCTGGCGCGCGAGACGTACCTCGACGCGTTCGGCGCCGCGCTCTTCGCCGATCGCTCCGGGAGCGATCGTGAGGTGCGCGCGACCGCCGCGGCCGCCCGCGCGGCGCCGCCCGGTCCGCAGCCGCCACGTTCGATCGACCTGCTGCTCGACGGTCTCGCGATCCGGTTCACGGACGGCTACGCGGCGAGCATCCCGGCGCTGCGGCGCGCGCTCGACGCGTTCGAGCACGACCGGCGGCCCACCCGCGACTTCCTCCGCCTGGTCTGGCACGCGTGGCCGGTCGCCAGCGAGATCTGGGATGACCGCGCGATGGACTCGATGACCGCTTGGGCGGTCGGGACCGCGCGCGAGCGCGGCGAGCTCACGCTCCTTCGGGGCGTGCTGCTCTACCGCGCCGCCGTGGAGCTGTTCGCCGGGGCGCTCGACGTCGCGTCCGTGCTCGTCGACGAGGCGGCCGCGATCACGCGCGAGATCGGCGCCCTCCCGCTGACGCACGTCGCCGCGGCGCACGCCGCGTGGCGAGGCCACCCTGCGCGGGCGTCGGAGCTGATCGCGTCGGTCATCGCGGACGCGACGGCGACGGGCGAGGGGCGAGGGATCGTGCTGGCGGAGTTCGCACGGGCACTGCTCAACAACGGCCACGGCCGCTACGAGGACGCGCTCGCGGCGGCCCGGCGGTCGTGCGAGAGCGAGGCCCTTGGGTTCTTCGACTGGGGGTTGGTCGAGTTGATCGAGGCAGCCGCCCGCTGCGGCCGCCACGACGTCGGCGTGACGGCTCTGCGTCGGCTGGAGGAGCGGACCGACGCCGCAGCGACCGACTGGGCGCTCGGCACGCAGGCCCGGTCGCGCGCGCTGCTGGGCGAGGGCGCCGACGCCGAGGCGCTCTACCGCGAGGCGATCGAGCGGCTCGCCCACGATCGCCTGGCCGCCTTCCATGCCCGTGCGCAGCTCGTGTACGGCGAATGGCTCCGGCGGGAGGGCCGCCGCGTGGACGCCCGCGAGCAGCTGCAGGCCGCTCACGAGCGGCTGAGCGACATGGGCGCGGAGGGCTTCGCCGAGCGCGCCCGCCGCGAGCTGGCGGCCACCGGCGCGACCCCGCGCAAGCGCAGCGTCGACGCGCGCGACGAGCTCACCGCGCAGGAGGCGCAGATCGCCCGGCTCGCCGCCGAGGGCCTCTCGAACGCCGAGATCGGGGCGCGGCTGTTCATCAGCTACCGCACGGTCGAGTGGCATCTCAAGAAGGTCTTCGCGAAGCTCGGCATCACGTCCCGCAAGCAGATCGGCGAGGCGCTGTCCGTCGCCGGCCGCACCGCGTCCGCGTAGCGACCCGGGTACGGACCCGGGTTCACCAGGGGCGCGACGACCCGCGTATGGCGCGATCGTGATGCCACACGATGACCCTCCCGACGCTGGCATCGACGTGGCGCGGCACAGCCGGCGCTCCGATCGCGGACGAGCTGCTCGACTGGCCACCCGATGCGTTCGCCTTCGCGAACGTGATCCTCGGCCAGTCCGAGGCGTTCCGCTTCGTGCTGTCACCGATCGAGGACTGGCCGCCGCGCGGCTATCCCGGCTGGGTCGGCCTGGTCGAGGAGGCCGCCCTGGGGTGGAGCGCGTGGGTGGACGGTGGCCGCGCCGCGCCTCCCGACCTGGTGCTCGAGGTCTGGAGCGTCGTTCGCGATCACGCCGACACGCCGCTCGAAGACGTCGCCGAAGGCCGCGACCAACGCCTGTGCGAAGCCCTGCTGACGCTGCACGCCGTCGCGGACGAAGCCTGCGCAGGTCTCGGGGTCGCTCTTGACACGTCGGATGCGGCGGCGTGCGTGTACCGCGCTCGCGGCCGGGAGCTCCTGGTCCGGACCGGGTCGATGGCGCGCGTGGACCCGCGCCTGCTGCGCGTGCTGCCCAAGGTCCGGACGCCGCCGACCGCGAACCCGGCGTTCTCGCGCTACGCCTGCACCCAAGGGCCTGGGATCGCCGCCCGCTGGCACAAGATGCCCACCCGCCATCGCGGTACGGACCTCCAGTCGGAGTACGCGACGATGCTGCTGCTGCCCTGGCCGTTGCGCGTGCGCGCGTCGGACTTCCGGCCGATCGCGGAGCCCGTGCACCGCGCGGCGAAGGAGCCCTTCGGCTTCTTCGAGTTCACGCCCGAGGAAGGCCTCGACTTCGAGCTCCTGGACGGCGTGCTGCGCGCCGCACGCGAGGAGGCCGGAAGCGTCGACGTGGTCTGTCTCCCGGAGAGCGCGGTCGACGAGCGGGAGCTCGACGACCTCGAGACCCTCCTGCACGAGCACGGCGTGTCGAACCTGCAGACCGGGGTCCGCCAGCACGCGCGGCAGCCGGGCCGCTACCCGAGCAACTGGATCCACCTCGGCATCAACCCCACGTTCGAGAAGGGCACGACGCCGGGCGACGGCGAACGTCCCGAGTGGTTCCACATCCGCCAGGACAAGCACCATCGCTGGTCGCTCGACGACTCGCAGATCTTCCAGTACCACCTCGGCGGGGCCCTGCATCCCGGCATCCGCTGGTGGGAGGCGATGGACGTTCCCCGCCGCACGATGCAGTTCCTGCAGGTCGCCGAGCTCACGCTCGTGGCGCTCGTCTGCGAGGACCTCTCGAAGAACGGCCATGTCTCGGAGCTCATCCGCTCCGTCGGCCCGACGCTCGTGTTGGCCGGCCTGCTGGACGGGCCGCAGCTCACGTCCCGCTGGGCTGCGCGCTATGCCAGCGTGCTGGCCGACGACCCGGGCTCGGCGGTCCTGACCCTCACCTCCTACGGGATGGTGCAGCGCTCGCGCCCGCGGCGACGCGACGTCTCGCCGGTCGTGGCGCTCTGGAAGGACCCGTCGAAGGGGATCCGGGAGATCCCGCTCGAGGCCGGGGCGCAGGCCGTGCTCCTCACCGTGTGCATGGACCGCGCGACCAGGCGCAGCGCCGACGGCCGCTGGCCCGTCGACAACGGAACGGCGTGCTACGACGTCGCGGTGCACCAGATCACGGCCGCACCGGTGCCGTCCGGATCGTCGCCCCGGGCCTCGCGCACGGCTCCGCCGCGGATCCTCGAAGCCGAGGACGTGGCGGTGCTCACCGGCTGGGCCGAGGCGGTCGCCGAGGCGCTCGTCCACGAGCCCGACCGCCTGGAGGCTGTCATGGCCGAGGCCCGCTCGGAGGCTGGGTGGCGCACCCGGCTGAGCCTGCCCTCGCCGAGCGCGCGGCTCCGCGAGGCGATCGACTCACTGGCCGGTTTCGTCCTGGCGAACCCCACGTCCGACGCGGTGCTGGCCGCCGCCTCCCGCGCACCGGAGGCCGAGCGGCCGCTCGACCTGATGGTGCGCCGCGTCGTGCTCTCGATGCTCGAGGAGCGACTGACCCGGCGCAGCGTGCCGGGGGCCCGGAGCACGGAGCGGAGCCTCGCCGCCTGAGTGCGCGATCACGTCACGGCGTCGGCTGCGCGGCATGGACCGCTGGGTGTTCAGCTCTGTCACTCCGGCGGATGGGTGACATCTCCGCGCCCGTCGAAATGACGCTCGCACAGCCGGAGCCGGCGGGCGTCCCAGACCATGTAGGTCCCGAGCACGAGCTGGACGAGGCTGCGCCAGACGTCCTCCCAGCGGTCGCGCGCCCGGAGGAACGCGAGCAGCAGGCGCAGTCGCGGCTCCGGGCGCGCCGTGCGCGCGACGAGGATGCACGGCCCGCGGTTCGGGATCGAGCGCGTGTGGGCGGCGGAGGAGGCGAGCGCGAACCGCCGCAGCACCTCGCGAGTCGCGGCCTGGAGCGCGATCGGCGCGATCCCGCGCGCCGGGCACGGCCGGTTGCCGGCGACGCCGAACGGGATGAAGCGGGCATCCCGGTGCGACAGGTACTCCCAGCGCTCGGGGCGGAACGCGTCCGCGTCGTCGTAGCCGCTGCGGTGGTAGGCGGGATAGTTGAAGCAGAGCACGGCGCCGGGCGGGATCGTGTGTCCGTCGACCGCGATCTCCGCCGACGTGATCCGATGGGCGATGCCGAACAGCGGGTACAGGCGCAGCGTCTCGTCGAGCACGCGGTCGAGGTGGCCCGCGTCCTCGGGCTCGGCGGCCGCCCGCCTCTGCGCCTCGGGCTGCTGCGCGAGGACCATCAGCAGGTGCGCGGTCGCCTCGGACATCTGCACGACGGCGGTGTTGAAGAACGCGCCCTGCAGGTACAGCGCCCGCTCCCGCGTCGACAGCCCGGCGGGCAGGGGCTGCAGCGGCTGGGTGCCGTGCTCGAGCCGGTCGACGAGATACTCGGTGAGACGGTGGCGGCGGCTCATGTGCCGCAGCCCGGTGCACTTGAGCGCCGTGACGACGTCGTTCGCGTTGCCGACGATCAGCTCGCGCGCGCGGCGCGGGCAGCGCTCGCCGAACACGAGCTCATAGGCGAACTCGGCCCAGATCGGCATCGCGAGGTCGCGCAGCCGCACCAGCCGCATGCCGGCGATCGGCCGCTCGTCGAGCACCCTGGCGGCGCAATCC
>Ga0081538_10001186_pt1 | contig 27434 bp, 25 predicted proteins | sample TabmetS5T2R1_FD_71022 | JGI IMG/M metagenome (GOLD analysis project Ga0081538, IMG submission 71022) | Tabebuia heterophylla rhizosphere microbial communities from the University of Puerto Rico - S5T2R1 | ecosystem: Host-associated > Plants > Roots > Rhizosphere ...
CAACACCTCGGGCTCGAGCGCGAGCGCCCGCGCCAGCATCACACGCTGCTGCTCGCCCACCGATAGCCGGGCGGCATCCCGCTCCACGAAGCTCGGATCGAGGCCGGCCAGCCGCAGTGGAGGCACCGGGTCGAGCTGTTGGCCCTGAAGAGCCGGGCCGTAACAGACGTTCTCTCCCACGCTTCCCGGAATTGGAGCAGGCAGCTGCGGCACGAGGGCGACCCGGCGGCGCAGCTCGAGCGGATCGAGCTCGCGGACATCCAGGCCCCGGAAGCGCACCACGCCCTCATCGGGATCGACCAAGCGGTCGAGCAGGCGCAGCAGCGTGGACTTCCCACAGCCGGACGGGCCGAGGATCGCGGTCGCGCCCGCGGCGATCGAGAGGTCGAGCCCGCGCAGCACCGGCCGGCCCCCGCGCGCCAGCCGGATGCGCTCGAGCTCGAAGATCAGACTGCGGCGGGCTCCGCCAGCTGCGGATACAGGGGATAGCTCTCTGCGAGAGCCCTAGTCCGCTCCGACAGCTCCGTCCTCTTCGCATCGGAGAAGTCGCCGGTAAGGGCCTCTCCGATCACCCTGCCGATCTCGCGGAAGTCGTCCACCTGGAACCCGCGCGTCGCGAGCGCGGGAGTTCCGATGCGCAGACCCGACGAGACGGCCGGCGGCCGCGGGTCGAACGGCACGGCGTTGCGGTTGACGGTGATCCCGACCTCGGCCAACCGGTCCTCGCCCTGCTGGCCGTCGAGCTCCGAGTCGCGCAGATCGGCAAGCACTAGGTGGACGTCGGTGCCGCCGGTGAGCACGTTGACGCCCGCGGCGAGCATCTCCTCGGCCAGCACAGCGGCGCCCTCGCGCGTCCGCCGCTGGCGCTCCCGGAAGATGTCGGACTGGGCGATCTTCAGCGCCACCGCCTTCCCGGCGATGACGTGCATCAGCGGGCCGCCCTGATGTCCCGGGAACACCCGGGAGTTGATCTTCTTCGCGTACTCCTCCTTGCACAGGATCATGCCGCCGCGGGCGCCGGCGAGCGTCTTGTGCGTGGTGGTGGTGACGATGTCGCAGAAGGGCACCGGATTCGGGTGCTCCTCCGCGGCGACCAAGCCGGCGAAGTGGGCCATGTCGGCCACCAGGTACGCGCCGACCGAGTCCGCGATCTCGCGGAAGCGCTTGAGGTCGAGCTGCCGCGGATAGGCGGACCAGCCGGCGAGGATCAGCTTCGGCCGGGCGTCCTCCGCCAGCCGCTGGAGCTCGTCCATGTCGAGGCGTGAGTCTTCCTCGCGGACGCCGTAGGCGACGATGTCGAAGTAGAGCCCGGAGAAGTTGATCTTCATCCCGTGCGTGAGGTGGCCGCCGTGGTCGAGCTTCATGCCGAGGATGCGGTCGCCCGGCTCGAGCAGCGCCATGTACACGGCCGAGTTGGCCTGGGCGCCCGAGTGCGGCTGCACGTTGGCGAACTCCGCGCCGAACAGGTCCTTGGCGCGGTCGATCGCGAGCTGCTCGGCCACGTCGACGTACTCGCAGCCGCCGTAGTAGCGCTTGCCCGGGTAGCCCTCCGCGTACTTGTTGGTGAGCACGGAGCCCTGGCAGTCGAGAATCGCCTGGGGAACGAAGTTCTCGGAGGCGATCATCTCCAGCGTCCGCTCCTGGCGGGCGGCCTCGTCCTTGAGTACTCCGGCGATCTCCGCGTCGACGTCGGCGATGGGCTTGGTGAAGAAGTCGGACCGGAGATCGCTCATGTGGATCACGCTACCAGTGCTGCCTCACGTCAAAGCGCGCTCGATCTCGGCGCTCGGGACGGCCCCCTCGCGCGCGATCCGGAAGCGGCCGCCCTCCTCGTACTCGCTCAGATCGACCACCGTCGAGGCGGTACCGGGCAGCTCGCCGCCGTCGAGGATCATGTCGACGCCCGCGCGGATCGGCGCGTCCACCGCCTCGACGCTGCGCGCATCGGGGCCGCCCGACGCGTTGGCGCTCGACTGGAGCACGGGCCAGCTCGCCACGGCGAGCGGCTCGAGCGTGCCCGTGAGGCGCGGAACGCGGACCCCGAGCCGCCCCGGCTCCGGCCCGCACGCGAGCGGGTAGCGGCGCTCGGGGTTCGGCACGATCAGCGTCACGCCTCCGGGAAGCAGCCGCTCGAGCGCAGCGCGCGTGCGCTCGCCGAGCTCCGGCAGCGCGACGAGGGCGAGCTCGAGCTGGAAGAACATCACCGCCGCCGGCCGCTCCGGGCGACGCCCCTTGAGCCGGTAGAGGCGCTCAACGCCCTCGCGCGAGTCAGGGTCCGTCGCGAGCCCGTAGACGGTGTCGGCCGGGAAGAGGGCCACGCCGCCGACGGCGATGCAGCGCTCGAAGGTGGCGACGTCCTCGGGGCTCACGCCGGCGGGCGCATCAGGGCACGCGGCCGACCGTGATCCGCTCCCAGTTGGCGAGGTCGGGGAACGAACGTGCGTCGTCGAGCATCTCCCTCACGGCGGCGCCCTGCTCGTTGCCGTGCTCCAGCGCGATCTGGGTGCCCGAAGGCGCGGCCGCGATCAGCCCGCGGATTGCGTCGAGGCCGTCCTCGCCCGAGACGAACGCCTCGCGTGGCTCGTACTTGCGAATCTCGGGCTGCAGACCGTCCCAGTCGTCGTCGCGGACGTAGGGCAGGTTCGCGACGATGAGGTCGTACTCGCCCTCGGGGATGCCGAACTCGTTCGTCACCTCGAGCGGGAGGCCGAGCCGGGCGGCGTTCTCGCGCGCCACCTCGGCGGCGGGCGCGTACGGCTCACTCGCGGTGACCTTGAGGTCGGGGCGCTCGTCGAGCAGCGCCAGGGCGATCGCACCGGTGCCGGTGCCGACGTCGTGGACGCGTGCGCCGGCGGGCTGTGCGGCGGCCACGTCCACGAGCAGCTCGGTCTCGGGGCGCGGGATGATCGCGCGCGAGTCGATCGCCAGCTCGATGTGGCGGAAGCCCTTGCGGCCGGTGATGTAGGCGACCGGCTCGCGCGCCACACGGCGGCGCACGTTCGTGCCGATCACGCGCGCCGCGGCCGGCGGGATCTCCATCTCGGGATCCATGAACAGCCGCGCGCGGTCGACGCCGAGCGCGTCGGCGATCAGCAGCTCCGCGTCGAGGCGCGGCGTCGGGCAGCCGGCGGCCTCGATCGCGGTGACGGCTGCGTCGAGCGCATCCCGGGCTTTCATCCGCCCACCGGCTCGGCGGCCTCGAGCATGCGCCGTTTCTCCTCGGCCTCGAGTGCGGCCGTGAACCCGTCGAGCTCGCCGGCGAGGATGCCGGGCAGGTTGCCCTTGGTGAGGCCGACGCGGTGGTCGGTGACCCTGTCCTGCGGGAAGTTGTAGGTGCGGATCTTCTCGGCGCGCTCGCCGGTGCCGACCTGGGCGAGCCGCGCGGCCGCCTGCTCGGCCTGCTGCGCGGCCAGCTCGCGCTCGAGCAGTCGTGCGCGCAGCACGCGCATCGCCTTCTCGCGGTTCTGGAGCTGGGACTTCTCGTCCTGCATCGACACGACGAGCCCGGTCGGCCTGTGCGTGATGCGCACCGCCGAGTCGGTGGTGTTGACGGACTGCCCGCCCGGTCCGGAGGAGCGGTAGACGTCGACCTGGAGGTCGTTCGGGTCGATCTGGACGTCGACGTCCTCAGCCTCGGGGAGCACCGCCACGGTGGCGGTCGAGGTGTGGATACGCCCCTGCGATTCTGTCTCCGGGACGCGCTGAACGCGGTGCGTCCCGCCCTCGTACTTGAAGACGCTGTACGCGCCGCGGCCCTTGACCGCGAACGTGTAGTGGCCCTCGCCCACCTCGATCGGCTCCTGCTTGAAACCGCGCCGCTCGGCGTAGCGCCCCAGCATCCGGTAGAGGTCGCCGGCGAACAGGCCGGCCTCCTCCCCACCCGCGCCCGGCCGGATCTCGACGATCACGTCCTTATCGTCGTTTGGATCGGGCTCGACCATCGCGAGCCGGATCTCCTCCTCGAGCTCCCCGAGCCGCTCCTCGGAGTTGCGCAGCAGCTCGCGCAGCTCGGGGTCGTCGCCGTCCTCGGCGAGCAGCTCGCGGGCGCCCGCGGCGTCGTTCGTTGCACGCCGCCACTCGGCTGCCAGCGCGTGCGCCGGCTCTAGCTGGCGGTAGGCGCGTCCAACCTCGGCGTAGCGGCGCTGGTCGGCGATCACATCGGGATCGGCCATCTGCCCCGAGAGCTCGGAGAAGCGCTCCTCGATCTGCTCGACGAGGCGTTCAATCACATGGCAGAGGGTACGCGCCCCCAGCCCGCCCGCTGCGCGAACTCCACCAGCCGGTGGAAGTAGCGCTCGACGGGTGGCCCCGGCCCGAGGCCCTGATCGTCGAAGCGCACGCGCATCGAGAAGTAGGGGAAGTACACCTCCAGCTTGCGCAGGCCCCGGTACTTGCGCCGCAGCCACGGATGGGCGAGACGCCGGTAGAGCCCGGGCGGCAAGACCGCGGGCGGCTTGCGCTTCAGGTGGCGCGCCGTCAGCTCGAGCAGGCGGCCGACGGTGGTCGCGTTGCGGCCGGCGACGACGTGAAAGGTCCCGTCCGGGCCGTCCGTGAGCAGCTCGTAGGCGCGGTCGGCGACGTAGTCCACGGGCACGATGTCGACCGGCGAGGAGCGCCGCGCCGGGATCGCCGGGATGCGGCCGCCCGCGAACGCCTTGAGCGGTCCGTACAGCACGTTGAACGAAGAGGTCCGGCCGGTGCGGCTGTCGCCGACGATGATGCTCGGGCGCAGAACCTGCAGCGGCAGGTGGGCGGCGCGCTCGCGGATCATCTGCTCGGCCTCGAACTTCGACAGCTCGTAGGGATTGCGGAAGTGCTGGCCCACGTCGAGCTGGTCCTCGCGGAAGAGGCCGGGTGGCTCGCCGGCCACGTAGGCCGTGGAGATGTAGGTGATGCGCTCGAGCCCGGGGCAGCGCTCGGCGAGCTCGAGGATGTTGCGGGTTCCGTCGACGTTCACGCTCCGCGAGGCCTCGAGCGAGAGGTCGAAGGAGATCGAGGCGGCGCAGTGAACGACCGTCGTGACCTCATCGGTGAGGCGCGCGCGGGCGGGTTTCGAGAGCCCGAGTCCGGGCCGCTCGATGTCGCCGGCCAGCACGTTCAGGCGCGGGTGAGCCGGCAGCCGCTCGGCCGCAGCTCGATCATCGGGTGCGCGCACGAGCGCGTGAACGGGTTGGTCGCCGTCCTCGAGCAGACGGCGCAGCAACTCGGTCCCCACGAACCCCGTGGCGCCGGTCAGGAGCACCGCGCCCATTACTTAGGGCTTTCCGTCGAAAGCTCGGACGAAACCTAGGCGACGACTTCCATCCCGATCTTGTCGTCGTCCGAGGCCGCCCGCGGGTTCTCGACCGCGAGCACGGCCTGGAGCGCGGCGATCGCGACGGCCAGCTGAGCCAGATCGGGCTCGCGGGTCGTGAGGCGCTGGAGCTGGATACCGGGCCACATCAGGATGCGCGCCCAGCGCTTGGTGCGGTTCTTGCCAAACCACTTGATCAGCTCGAAGGCGAGGCCGGCGACGATCGGGATGCCGAGGATGCGCGACAGGAAGAGCCACTGCCAGTCGAGCTTTCCGAGCGGCGCGAATACGACGATTGCCACGATCATCACGAGCAGCAGGAAGCTCGTGCCGCAGCGCGGGTGAAAGCGCGAGAAGCGCTGGGCGTTCTCCGGCGTCAACTCCTCGCCGGCCTCGTAACAGGAGATCGTCTTGTGCTCGGCGCCGTGGTACTCGAACACGCGCTGCAGGTCCGGCATGCGCGAGATCAGCACCAGGTAGCCGAGGAAGATCGTGATCCGGACCAGCTTCTCGATGACCACGAACAGGACCGAGTTGGGGATCTGATCCTGGAAGATGTTCGTGAGGCCGGCCGGCAGCAGAAAGAAGAGGCCGATCGCGAACAGCAGCGCGAACACGATCGTGCCGGCCCAGGCACCGCCGCCGATCTCGTTCTTGCCGCCCTCCTCATCTGGTGGCATCTGCGCGTTGGCGGAGATGCCGAGCGCGCGGAAGCCGATCTTGAGCGACTCGACGAGCGCGGCGACGCCGCGAATGACCGGCACGCGCAGGATCCGATGCCGCTTCGTCCATGAGACGAGCGGCTCCGAGATCACCTCGATCTCGCCCTTCGCCCCCTCCTTCGAATCGGCGCCGCCGGCGGCGAGCTGCTCGGCAGACGGCTTGCGCACCGCGACCGCCCAGGTCGAGATGCCGCGCATCATCACGCCCTCGAGGACGGCCTGGCCGCCGATCGGGGCGTCCCGCGTGGCCTCGCGCAGATGATCAGGCGCGCTGCCGTTAGTGGACGGGGGGGCGCTCACCGCCCTCATCGTATCGGCGGCTCAGCCGCTTTCCTGAGCCGGCGGCTCGCGACGGGCCGTACTGGGACACGGAACCTCGTGGAGGTTGTCGCTCTCGGAGCTCTCGACGATGGTCCCGTCTGGGTCCGCTGCGGCTGTGATCTCCCGCCGGCAGCTCGGCCCGCGAAAGTCGAGCTGGCGCGACTCGCCCGGTAGCAGCGTGGCGGTCGCGGTGTCGATCACGGCGTCGTCCACCGACAACTGCACTGGTGCCGTGACCTCTTCCCGGCCGGCGTTGGTCACGAGCACGCGATAGCGCACCACGCCCTCCACCTTCGTGTCGGACGCGCCGAGCACCTCGACGCGCAGGTTCGGCAGCGACGCGAACTGGCGGCACGGCGGCGAGCTCTTCTGGACCTGCGCCAGCACGCTGCCGTCGGCGCCGAACCAGCGGAAGTCGACGCGCATCTTGTAGACGGCGTTCTCGGAGAGCGCCTTCACGACCTGGCGATAGCCGAAGCTGACGACGCCCGGATCCGCGCGGCGCCAGCGGCCGAGCCCTGCCGCCTTGAGCGGCCTGAAGCCGTCCGAGCCGGTGCGCTCGAGCAGCGTGAAGCGCATCGCCATCCGCGCTCCGCCCTCGATCCCGCGCATGCTCCCCCGGAACATGGCTTCGTGCTGCTCGAACGAGCACTCGACCAGCCGCACCGAGGTGCGCAACTGCTGTGCGGAAGCGACCGCGGGCAGCGCCGCAAGAGCGGCCGCTGCCAGCGCGGTGATAAGGAGTGCGCGGCGCATGCCCCGTGAGAACAGGCGCCGAGCCTCAGAGTTGCGGCCGCCGTCAGCGCCGCGAACGCGCAGCGCGGCGGCGGAAGCGCTCGACGCGGCCTCCGGTGTCGACGAGCTTCTGCCGGCCCGTGTAGAACGGGTGGCAGTTCGAGCAAATCTCGACGTGCAGCTCGGGCTTGGTAGAGCGGGTCCAAAACTCGTTGCCGCAGGTACAGCGGACGTGCGACGGCCCGTACTCGGGATGGATATCCGGCTTCATACGGCCTTCGAGTCTAGCGACGTCCCGGCACGCCCAGCCAGGCGCCACCGGGGGCCCGGGGCCGCGAGCCCCCGGATGTTTACGTCACCTGGTAGTTCGGGCCGTCGCCGCCCTCGGGCGGCGTCAGGCGGCCGCCCTTGGCGGTGATTGCGCCGCACTGGACGCAGTTGGACGGCGTGATCTGGAGCTTGACCTCGTGCTTGCCGTCGAGCTTGCCGTTGCCGTCGGCGCGCGCCGCCTCGAGCTCGTCCTCGGGCACTTCGTACACGGCGGCCGGGCACATGTTCTGCCACATCAGCGCGATCTCGAGCGGGACCCGCTCCTGGATGCGGATGTGGTTTGGGGCGTCGTCGCGGGTCGCGTTGCCGCTGGCGAAGACGGATGAGAGCTTGTCGAAGGTCGTCTTGCCGTCGGGCTTCGGGTAGTCCTTGTCGCGGTCGCCGATGAAGACGTCGATGGTGGCGTCGTCGTGCGTCTTCCAGCGCCCGCCGGGGAAGCGGCCGCCCGAGATCTCCATCATGTTCGCGATTGCGCCGCCGACGAGGAAGCCCTTCGAGAACGGCTGGCGCATGTTGCGCGAGCGGCGGATGTCCTTCTCGATCTCCGAGTTGTCGACCTTCGCCTGGTAGGACGACAGGTCGGCCACGCCCGTCTCGCCTGCCTTCAGGCGCTCGACGATCGCCTCGGCCGCGAACATGCCGGCGTGCATGGCGTAGTGCACGCCCTTGAGCGTCGGGATGTTGACCATGCCGGCGCCGTCGCCCGCGATCACCAGGCCCGGCGCCCACATCCGACGCGGCTGCGCCCAGTAGCCACCCGACGGGATCGTCTTCGCGCCCCAGCCGATGCGCTTGCCGCCCTCGATGATCTCCGCGACGAGCGGATGCGTCTTCAGCTCCTGCAGCGCGTCGTGGACGCTGAAGGTGGCGTCGCGGTAGTCGAGCCCGCAGACGAGGCCCATCGAGACGCGGTCCTCGCCCATCGGGTAGATGAACGAGCCGCCGAACTCCTGGTACTTCGCGCCGTAGCGGAGCGGCCAGGCCATCGTGTGGATCACGCGGTCGAGCGGCTTCTCGACCTCCCACACCTCCTTGACGCCGAGCTCCCACTGCTGCGGGTCCTCGGAGCCGAGGTCGAAGTGACGGATCGCCGCGCCGGTGAGGTGGCCCTGGGTGCCCTCGGCGAGCACGGTGGCCTTCGCGATCAGGTCGGAGCCGGGCTCGAAGTTCGAGAGCTCCTGGCCGTCGCGGCCGCGGCCCTTGTCGCCCGAGCGCACGCCCACGACCTGGCCGTCCTCGACCAGCAGCTTGGTCGCCGCCGTCTCTCCGAGGATGTAGACGCCGCCCTCCTCGGCCTGATCGGAGAGCCAGCGCCCCAGCTGGGCCACCGACGTCACGTGGTTGCCATGGTTGCGGAACGGCGGCGGCGTCGGCTTCAGCGGGATTGCGCGCTTCGAGTTCGGCAGCAGGTAGACCGCGTCCCGTGGGACGGGCCCGTAGGTCGGCCACTCGCTCTCGTCGAGGCCCGGGAAGAGCTTGCGCATCGCCGACGGGTTCATCATCGCCCCCGACAGCAGGTGCGAGCCCGGGCCCTTGCCCTTCTCGACGACCGCCACCGGCACCTCGCCGAGCGACTCCATCAGCGCCTCGTCCTCGGCGAGGAGCTGGGTCAGCCGGATCGCGCACGCGAGTCCGGCCGGCCCGCCGCCGACGATCACGACGCCGACCTCGATGCGCTCGTCCTCGGGGTCGGTCGGCGCGCCGACGAACTCCTTGGCGGAGTCGACAGGCGGCGGGAACTCGATCGGCGCTGTGCTCATCTAGCGGATCAGCCCTTCTTGGCCTTAACCGCCTCGGTCAGCTTGGGCATGATCTTGTTGAGGTCGCCCACGATGCCGAGGTCGGAGAACTCGAAGATCGGCGCGTTCGGGTCCTTGTTGATCGCGACGATGTTCTCCGAGGACTGCATACCGACCTTGTGCTGGATCGCCCCCGAGATGCCGGCCGCCACGTAGAGCTTCGGCGCAACCGTCTTGCCGGTCTGACCGATCTGGGCGGCGTAGGGGTACCAGCCAGCGTCGACCACGGCGCGCGTGGCGGCGACGGCGCCGCCGAGCGCGTCGGCAAGCGACTCGCAGAGCTCGAAGCCTTCGGCGTTGCCGAGGCCGCGGCCGCCCGCCACGAGCACGTCGGCATCCTCGATGTTGACGTCCGCGCCGCGCTGCTCGCCGCGCTGGACCATCGTCGCCTTGGTCGAGTGGTCCTCGAAGGCCACGTCGACGTCCTCGACCGCGGCCGCGCCGTCGCCGGACTCGACCGCGTCGAACGCGTTGAGCCGGCCGATGATGATGCCGGGTTCGCCGACGTAGCCGACGTCGACGACCTGGGAGTCCTGCAGGATCGGGCGCTCGGCCACGAGCTTGCCGTCCTGGGCGCGCACCGCCGTGACCTCCATGGTCACGCCGGCGTCGAGGCGCGCCGTCAGGCCGGCCCCGATCTCGAAGCCGAGCAGGCCGCCGCCGAACAGCGCGTACTTGAAGCCGTTGTCGGAGATGACCTTGGCCATCGCGTCGACGACCGGCTGGGCGAGCCCCTCCGGGCCCTTGACCCGGTAGACCTTCGCGACGCCGTACTTGCCGAGCGTGCCGCACAGCTCGTCGGTCAGGTCGTCGCCGCCGACGACGACCGCAGCGGCGTCGCCGCCCAGCTCCTTGGCGAGCTTTGCGCCCTCGGACACGGCGCCGAGCGAGTTCTTGTTGAACTCGCCCTCGTAGTGGAGTGCGTAAACGAGAATGCTCATGCCAGGAGCTTCCTTTCCTCGAGCCAGGCCACGATCCGCTCGACCGTCTCGTTCGTGTCCTCGTCCTCGATGATCTCGCCGGCCGCCTTCTCGGGGGGCGCGTTGACGGCGAGGACCTCGGTACGCGAGCCCTCCTGGCCCACCCTGCCGGGCTCGATGCCGACGTCGCCGGGGGACTTGACGTCGCGCGGCTTCTTCTTCGCGCCCATGATCGCCTTGAGCGACGGGTAGCGCGGCTCGTTGATCGCGTCGCCGACGGAGATGACGGCGGGCAGCTCGACGGAGACGGTGTCGTAGCCGTACTCGGCCTGGCGCTCGCAGCGCAGCTTGCCGTCCTCGACGTCGAGCTTGATGACCTGCGTGAGCGAGGGCATCTTGAGGTGGTCCGCCACGACCGCCCCGATCGTGTAGCACTCGCCGTCCGCCGACTGCTGGCCGAGCAGGACGAGGTCGGGCGCCTCCGACTCGAGCACCCTGGCGAGCGCGTAGCCCGTGGCGCAGACGTCCGAGCCGGCGAGCGCGTCGTCGGTGAGGTGCACCGAGCGGTCGGCACCGAGCGCGACGGCCTTGTTGAGCGTGCGGCCCGCCTCGGAGGGCGCCATGGTCACGGCGACGATCTCGTCGACGTCGACTGCGCCACCCTCGCGGATCTGCATGGCCGCCTCGATGGCGTGAGTGTCGAACTGGTTGAGCGTGGTCTCGCCCGAGCGGTCGAGGCGCTTGGAGGCCGGGTCCATGCGCTTCTCGACTGCGGCGTCGGGCACCTCTTTGACGAGGACGCAGATCTTCACGGAAGCTTCTCCTTGGCTGTAAACGTGGCGCGTGGAGGGGCGGCCTCCCAGGCCTCCGCCTCCCGCGGCGGACCGCATCCTATCTCATTGACTGACGAGTCAATCGCTACCCAGACGGCGCCCCAATGCCCGGCCTGGAGCGCTGCGCCGGCTCATGCGGGTACGGCGCCCTGGATGAAGTCGATGATCCCCTGGACCGGCGCGCCAGGCGTGAACACCTCCGCCACGCCGAGCTGCTTGAGCTCGGGGATGTCGTCGTTCGGGATCGTCCCGCCGACCACGAGCACGACGTCCTCCGCGCCCTCCTCCTTGAGCAACGCGGCGATTCGCGGCACGAGCGTCATGTGCGCTCCCGACAGGATCGACAGCCCGACCGCGTCGGCGTCCTCCTGCAGCACGGTCTCGACGATCTGCTCGGGGGTCTGGTGGAGGCCCGTGTAGATCACCTCCATGCCGGCGTCGCGCAGGGCGCGGGCGATGATCTTCGCCCCGCGGTCATGACCGTCGAGGCCGGGCTTCGCGACGACGACGCGGATCTTGCGGCTGGACACGCCGCCAGATTACCCCGAGACAGCTCCCGGCCTACCAGCCGATGCGGCCAGCGACGCCGCTGTCGGTCGCTTCGGAGCGGCGCTGGATCGCGAATCCGATCGCGAGCATCAGCACGCCGATGAGCGCGAGCAGGAGAGCGTCCGCGCCGGTGGCGGGCAGTCCGGAGCCCGAGCTCGTCGAGCCGCTCGAACTGCTCGACGTCGAGCCGCTGCCGGTCGAGCCGGTGTCGGAGGAACCGGAGCCTGAGCCCGAGCCTCCGCCACCGGAACCACCGCTGCTCGAGGACTCGACAACGACGGTGCCCTGCATGTTCGGGTGTGGCGTGCAGATGTACGCGAACGTGCCGGCCTCGTCGAAGGTCTGCGAGCGGCTGCCGCCGGCCGAGAAGATGCCGGTGTCGAAGCTGCCATCCGACGCCGTGGCCGAGTGCGCGGTCGGCCCCTCGTTGGTCCAGGTCACCGTGTCGCCCTGCTGGACCGTGATCTGGGCGGGCGTGAACTGGAAGTCCGAGATCGTGACGTTCTCAGTCGCCGCCGCCACTGCCGCCGGCTTCTTGCGCTTGCGCTTCTTCGTTTGAGCCACCGGCTCGGCGGGCGTCGCGGCGGCCGTCTCCTCCGCTGGTGCGGCCTCGGCGGGAGCCGGGGCGGGCGCCTGCTCGGCCGGGGCGGGCTGCGCCGGCGCCGGAGCGGGCTCGGCCGGGGCCGGCGCCGGGGCGGGCTCGGCGGGCGCCGGCTCGACGGGCACCGCCTCGGCCGGCGGTGCCTCAGTCGGAACCGTCTCGGCGGGGGTCGTGGTGCCGGCCGGCGCCTCCTCCTGGGCCCCGAGCGGGCCCGGCACGATCAGCGCGGCTATCAGGGCGTAGATCGCCCCCAGCACAAGCCAGTGCCTCATCGCGGCGGGACCCTACTGTTGTCGCACCGGCTGGGCAATAACAGCCCCGAATTGGGCGCGACCGCACCCGAGAATGGCGCCGATCAGTCGTCCCAGCGGGGCCAGAGCCCCCACCAGCTGCGCACGAACCTGAACTCGGCGCGGTGGACGGAGCCGTCGTTCAGCTTGATCAGGAACTGGCGACAGTCGCGCGTCCAGTCGCGCTCGGTGCGCCACATGAAGATGTAGCTGCGCTGCCGGAAGCGCAGGCCCTTGTGCCACCCCGGGCTGCGGGCCGGCCGGCCCGACGTGGGCTGCTCGCCCTCGCCGCATTCGACCTCGGCGACCTGCGGATAGCCGGGCGCGAGCACGTCGAGGCCCTTGTAGCCGCCGAGCGAGAAGCGCACCGGCACGACCTCGCCCGCGATCCAGCGGTTGATGGCGGGGTAGTCGTCGACGGGCCAGCGGAAGCCCTTGAATTCGCTCTCCGCGGACCTGACCTCATAGTTGACGGTGGTCGAGGCCGAGTTGCCTGCCGCGTCGGTAGCCGTGACCGTGAAGTTGAAGCTACCCGCCTCGGTGGTGTCCAGGGTCGCGCCGTCCGCCACGTCGCCAATACACGTGCCGAGGCCCGAGCCGTCCGGCTCGTCGCTGCACTCGTAGTCGGCGAGCACCTCCTCACCGACGGCGTAGCTCGCGCCCTCCGAAGGCGCACGCAGCTCGACGGTCGGCGGCGTCTCGTCGACGACCACGATCGTGGCCGAGGCGCTCGTCTCGTTGCCCGCCCCGTCGCGTGCGGTCACGCTCACCGTCTGTGGCCCGAGCTTCGACGTGTCGAGCTTCGTGCCGTCGGGCACGCTGCCCTCGCAGGAGGTGAGCTCCGATCCGCCCTCGTCGCTGCAGGAGAAGTCCACCTCGACCTCGGCGCCGACCGGCACCTCGTCGCCGTCGACCGGGCTGCGCAGGTCGATGACCGGCGGGGTCGTGTCACAGGAGCGCGTCCCGCTCAGCGCGATCGTGTAGTCGCCCGAGTCACGCGGCAGGCCCGCCCAGCCCTCGACGGGCGAGGCGGCGCCGCGGCCGTTGGCGGCGGTCAGGAAGGCGACGTTGCTGAAGATCGGGCCAGCCGCACTCTGCGGGTCGCGGTCGTAGGCGCTGATCCCGAGGATGTACTCGCCAGATGCGGAGGGGGTCAGGTGGTGCCCGGCGGGGAGCGTCGACTGCTTCGTGGTGCCGTCGTCGTGCCCGTAGATCCCGAGTCCGGCCGAGTCGAAGAGGAACAGCTGGGTATCCACGTCGCTCAGGCCGACGGTGGTCGCAGAGAAGCTGCCGCCGCCGCTCAGGCAGACGCGGTAGAGGTCGGCGTCGTTGCCGGTCGCGATCTTGCCCGTGATGCTCTCGACCGTCGTCCGGCTGAGATCCTGCGCGGTCGCGGGAACGTCGCCGGCGTCGCCCTGCTCATCGGCGGCGAGCGCGCTCGGGGCGAACGCCAAGGCGATGATTGAGATGACTAGCCAGGTGCAACCGCGCTGCTTCAAGAGACCTCCCGTCCCGCTGAGAACTTCATCGGCTTCCGTGCCCGCCCGCGTTAGCGGTCCCGCGGAGGCATGGACGTAGTTCGCCCTCCCGACGAACGTCCAGAGAGCTAGAAAACTGGCGTTTCTGTGTAGGTCCCGAAGACCTGTTGGAGGGACTGCACGATTTCGCCCTCGGTCGCATGTGCACGCGCCGCCTCGAGAAGCGGCTCCATCAGGTTGCGCTCGCCCGCGGCGGCCTCACGGAGCGCCGCGAGCGTGAGCTCGACCTGGGCAGTGTCGCGGGCGGCCCGGACGGCCTGAAGCCGGCCGATCTGCTTGCGCTCGAGCTCGACCGGGATCTTCAGGATGTCGGTGTCGAGCTCCTCGTGCTGGCCGTAGCGATTGACGCCGACGATGACGCGCTCGCCGCGCTCGATCTCCTCCTGCAGCCGGAAGCTCGCGTCCGCGATCTCGCGCTGCGGGAAGTTCTGCTTGATCGCGTCGACCATCCCGCCGAGCGCGTCGATTCGGCGGAAGAGGTCGTAGGCGCCTTCCTCCATGCGGTCGGTCAGCGCCTCGACGAAGTAGGAGCCGCCGAGGGGGTCTATCGTGCTCGCGACGCCGGTCTCGTGGGCGATGATCTGCTGCGTCCTAAGCGCCACCCGCACGGCCTCCTCGGTCGGTAGCGCGAGCGCCTCGTCGAAGCTGTTCGTGTGCAGCGACTGGGTGCCGCCGAGCACCGCCGAGAGCGCCTCGGTCGCCGTGCGCACGATGTTGTTGAGCGGCTGCTGTGCGGTCAGCGACACCCCCGCCGTCTGCGTGTGGAAACGCATCAGCAGGCTGCGCTCGTCCCTGGCGCCGTACGTGTCGCGAAGCTCCCGAGCCCAGATCCGCCTGGCCGCCCTGTACTTGGCGATCTCCTCGAAGAAGTCGATGTGCGCGTTGAAGAAGAAGCTGAGCCGCGGTGCGAACTCGTCCACGTCGAGGCCGCGCGCGAGCGCGTGCTCGACGTAGGTGAACCCGTCCTTGAGCGTGAACGCGAGCTCCTGCAAGGCGGTCGAGCCCGCCTCGCGGATGTGGTAGCCGGAGATCGAGATCGGGTGCCAGAGGGGCATCTTCTTGGCACAGAACTCGACCATGTCCGTCACGAGCCGCATCGCCGGGTCGATCGGGAAGCACCACTCCTTCTGCGCGATGTACTCCTTGAGGATGTCCGTCTGGATCGTGCCGCGCAGCAGCTCCGCCCCGACCCCCTGGCGCTCCGCCGCGACCACGTAGTAGGCGAGCATCACGGCGGCCGGCGCGTTGATCGTCATCGACGTCGACACCTCGCCAAGCGGGATGCCGCGGAACAACAGCTCCATGTCGTCGAGCGTGTCGACCGCGACGCCTTCGCGGCCCACCTCCCCCTCCGAGCGCGGATGGTCGGAGTCGTGGCCCATCAACGACGGCATGTCGAAGGCGGTCGAGAGGCCGGTCTGGCCGTGCTCGAGCAGGTAACGGAAGCGCTCGTTCGTCTCCTCGGCCGTGCCGAAGCCGGCGAACTGGCGCATCGTCCAGAGCCGGCCCCGATACATCGACGGGTACACCCCACGCGTGAACGGGAACTCGCCCGGCAGCCCGATATCGTCGGCATCGGGCACGTCGGCCTCCGTATACAACGGGGCCACCGGCTCACCGCTCAACGTCGTGAACAGCGCATCGCGCTCGGGCAGGCGCGAGTAGCGCTCGCGAAACCAACGCTCCGCATCCGTCATCGCCCCCGGCTCGACCGCCATGCCGGGAAGTCTAGGTGGCGGTCCCGGCGGTGGCCGTAGCCTGGGCGCAGGCGACCCGCAGCCCGAGCGCCGCGGTCCAGGTGAAGTCGTGCGTGCCGGGCGCGGTCACGCGCCCTACGAGCCGTTCACCTCGACGATCATGGCGTCGCCCTGGCCGCCGCCGGAGCAGATCGCCGCGAGGCCAAGGCCGCCGCCGCGCCGGCGCAGCTCCGCCACGAGCGTCATCAGGATGCGCGCCCCGCTCGCCCCGATGGGATGCCCGAGCGCGATCGCGCCGCCGTTGACGTTCACCTTGGACTCGTCCACCTCGAGCATGCGCACGGAGTTGAGCGCCACCGAGGCGAAGGCCTCGTTGATCTCGAACAGGTCGATGTCGTCGACCGACAGGCCGGCCTGCTCGAGCGCCTTCTTGGCGGCATTGGCGGGGGTGCGCGCCAGGTACGGGAAGTCGTCGGCGACGGCCGCTTGCGCGACGATCGTGGCGAGCGGCGTGCGCCCGTTGGCGCTCGCCCACTCGTCCGAGGAGAGCACGAGCGCACCGGCCCCGTCGTTCACGCCAGGCGCGTTGCCGGCCGTGTGGGCGCCGTCCTTGTGGAACGCGCCGCGCAACTTTGCGAGCGACTCGAGCGAACTGTCGCGGCGCGGCGCCTCGTCGACCTCGATCGTCGTGTCGCCCTTCCGCGAGCTGATCGTGACCGGCACGATCTCCTCCGGCAGGCGACCTTCGTCAGTCGCGTTCACGGCCAGCTCGTGCGAGCGCAGCGCGAAGCGATCCATGTCGGCGCGCGTGATCTCGAGCTCTTCGCCGACCTCGTCCGCCTCCTCGCCCATGTGCTTGCCGCTGAACGGGTTCGTCAGGCCGTCGTGGACCATCGCGTCGAGCGCCTTGGCGTCGCCCATGCGGTAGCCGAAGCGAGCCTGCTGCAGCATGTAGGGCGCCTGCGACATCGACTCCATGCCGCCCGCGACGGCGACGTCGAGGTCGCCCGCGCGCACCGCCTGGTCGACGATGCCGGCCGAGCGCAGACCGGACGCGCACACCTTGTTGACCGTCTCCGAGGAGACCTCCTTTGGGATGCCGCCCTTGATCTGCGCCTGGCGGCTCGGGATCTGCCCCTGACCCGCCTGCAGGACCTGCCCGAACACCACGTGCTCGACCTGCTCGGGCGCGACCTCGGAGCGCTCGAGCGCCGCGGCGATCGCGGTTCCGCCGAGCTCTGTCGCGTCGAGTGAGGCGAGTCCGCCTCCCATCTTTCCGAAGGGCGTCCGGGCGGCGCCGAGGATCACGGTCTTGGGCATCTGAGCTGCGTCTCCTTGCAAGTTACGTGGGTCGGGAACGATATCGCCGGGTTATGCTCCCGCGCCCATGCCTGGACCCACCGTCACAGCCCGCAGTGGGGCGCCCGAGGAGACCGCCGCCGACACACGCGTCGTCGGCCTGTTCGAGAACGAGTCGCTCGGCGACCCGGCGCTGCAGCGGCTGGTCGAGCTGGGCGAGGCGAAGCCCGGCCTCAAGAAGGTGGCCGTCGCGCACGAGGACGCGCCCGGGGGCGGCCAGCGGCGCGTGCTGATCGCAGGGCTCGGCAAGCGCGACGAGTTCGACGCCGAGCGCGCGCGGGCTGCCGCCGCGGCGGCGGCCGGCCGGGCGAAGGAGCTCGGCGCGGTCTCGCTGTCGTGGGCCGCACCGGCCGGCGCAGGCATCGCGGCGGGGCTGGTCGAGGGGACGCTGCTGAAGCTGTACTCGTTCGACCGCTTCAAGTCCTCGAAGGACGAGGACGACGGGATCGAGTCGCTCGAGGTCAGCGGCGACTCCGTCAACCACGACGAGGTGGAGCGCGCGCGCGTCGCCGCGCTGGCGGCGAACGCCGCGCGCGACCTGCAGAACCTGCCGGCGAACGTGGCGACCCCTTCCTTCCTCGCCGAGCGGGCTGCAGAGATCGCGGACGAGTACGAGTCACTCGAGGTCGAGCTGTTCGACAGAGACGCGATCGTCGCCAACGAGATGGGCGCCTTCGCGGCTGTCGCCCAGGGCACTGAGGTCGACCCGCGCCTGATCGTGCTGCGCTGGCGCCCGCCGGACGCGAGCGGGCCGCACCTCGGCTTCGTGGGCAAGGCGGTGACCTTCGACACCGGCGGCATCTCGATCAAGCCCTCGGCGAAGATGCACGAGATGAAGTTCGACATGTCGGGCGGCGCCGCCGTGATCGAGGCGATGGCCGGCATAGCCGAGCTCGGCATCCCGGCCGCGATCACGGCCGTCGTGCCCTCGACCGAGAACATGCCGAGCGGCAGCGCCGTCAAGCCGGGCGACATCGTGACGGCCAAGAACGGCACGACGATCGAGGTCAACAACACCGACGCAGAGGGCCGGCTGATACTCGCTGACGCCCTCTGCTACGCCGTCGAGCAGGGCGCCGAGCGGATCGTCGACCTCGCCACGCTCACCGGCGCGGTCCTGGTGGCGCTCGGTCACACCTACTGCGGCCTGTTCTCGAACGACGACGACTGGTGCGCCGAAGTCGCGGCCGCCTGCGACGTCACTGGCGAGATCGGCTGGCGCCTGCCGCTCCATCCCGAGTTCCACGAGCTGACCAAGGGCCAGTACGCCGACCTGACCAACGCGTCCGACCAGCGTGTCGCGATGTCGAGCTACGCGGCCGAGTTCCTGCGTCAGTTCGTCGACGATCGCCCCTGGGTCCACATGGACATCGCGGGCACCGCCTGGGGCATGAACCGCAACTACGTCGCCAAGGGCGCGAGCGGCTTCGGCACGCGCGCGCTGATCGAGCTGGCACGCGCCTCCGCGGCCTGAGCGGCAACGAAGGTTCACGCCGTTTGACGTTGTGTGACATCCGTCACACAAGGTTTGACTTGCGGTTCGGGTGGCTACGGTGACCGGGTAAGCCGAACCGGCCCTGTCCGCGTGCGGGAGAGATCTCGCGGACACGGCAAGCCCTGGCGGGCGTCCGGATCCCTTGCGGAGCGAGACGTCAATGCCGGGCAGGCAACACCCGGAGGTAGCTCCGTTGAATAGGCAGGCAATCGTCCTGCTGCTGTGCGCGTGCGCGCTCGTGCCCGCGGCGGCAGCCGGCATCCCGGCCCTGGCTCAGACGAGTCAGGCCGCTCCCGAAACGACCACGTCCACCACGACCGGCGGAATCGGTCCCGCCGCCTTCCCTCAGGCCGAGGCGGCGAGTGCTCGAGTGCAGCGCGCCTATAGCCGCTGGCGAAGAAAGCTCGACCGCTACGACGTGTGGCTCGGCCGCAACCTCGTGGTGGCCGCTCGCAACCAAGATCGGGTCCCGAGCGCAGTCGAACTGCGGCGCTCGATCCGCACCATGAAGACGCGCTTCCGCCGCTTCCTCCGCTCGGGGGAGGGCCAGACGGTGGTGTTCCGCTTCAAGGTGAGGAAGATCCCGAGCTGGGGTCGTCAGCAGCTCGCATCCATTGCGGCGTGCGAGTCGCATGGCAACCCGCGCGCGGTGGGCGGGGGCGGTGCCTATCGCGGCATGTACCAGTTCAGCTTCAGCACCTGGGCGGTCGTCGGCGGCTCCGGCGACCCCGCCGCTGCGTCGCGCCCTGAGCAGACGTGGCGCGCCTGGCTGCTGCTGAGCCGGCACGGCGCCGGCCACTGGCCGGTCTGCGGCTAGAGCTGCGAGCGGGCGGCGGGTCGAACGCCCCCCCGCCCCGCTCAGCTAGCGGTACTCGCGCCGGCGCTCTTCCTCGTGCTCCTCGCGCACCGTGGTGTCGGGGTCGGCCGCGGGCGTCGTGGTCCCGGCCGGGCGCTCGTAGTGGGCGTCGTCCGGCGTGGCCGCGGTCCGGTCTCGGTCAGGGTCGTAATCGCCCTTGGTGTCCGGATCGAGGTCATGGGCGCGGGCGTGATGGGTCTCGGCCTCGCGCCGATGCTCCTCGGCGCGCGCCGCTTGCGCGCGGGCCTGCGCCTCCTCCTGGCGAGCGCGAGCGGCGCGCTCCTCCGCTGCGGCACTCATCTCGTCGGCCTCGGCCGTGCGGACCTCGGCCTCGCGACGAATCTCACGAGCCTCGTGCCGGCGTGACTCGAGCCGCTTTGTGCGGCTCCTCCTGCTGACCCATACAACGAGTGCCAGCAGGATCAGAACACCGATCACGATCGCAATGATCGCTCCAGTGGACATTCTCGACTCCTTCGTCGGTTGTGCTGAACCGCTACCCCGAAAGAGCCGGATTACCCCTCTTTCACGTCGCTCGCGCCGCCGTCGGGGCCGTCGAGCTCGCGCAGCTCGCGCTTCAGCACCTTGCCGGTGGCGTTGCGCGGCAGCTCCTCGATAAACCAGATCTCGCGCGGCACCTTGTAGCGCGCCAGGTTCTGCTTGACGTGGGCTTTGAGGTCGTCCTCGCTCACGTCCCGCCCCCGCTCGATTACGACAAACGCCCGCAAGCGCTGGCCGAAGTCAGCGTCGTCGACGCCAAGCGCCGCCGCATCCGATACCGCCGGGTGGCGCGCGAGCTCGTCCTCGACCTCCTTCGGGAAGACGTTCTCGCCGCCCGAAACGATCATCTCGTCGTCGCGTCCCTCTACGAACAGCCGGCCGTCGGCGTCGAAACGACCCACGTCGCCAGTCGACATGAACGCGCCGATCACGTCCTTCGAGCCGCCACCCGTGTAGCCCTCGAAGAGCATCTCGTTGGTCACGAAGATGCGGCCCGGCTGGCCCGGTGGGACCTCCTGACCCGCCTCGTCGTAGAGCTTCACGACCGTCCCTCGGGGCGGCTTGCCGGCCGTGCCGGGCGCGGCGCGCATGTCCTCGGGCGTGGCGATCGACGCCCATGCGACCTCGGTCGAGCCGTACAGGTTGTAGAGCGTGTCGCCGACCTCGTCCATCCACTCGGTGGCGAGATCGCCGGGGAGCGCCGAGCCGCTCGCCGCCACCACCTTGAGCGACGACAAGTCGTACTTCGCGCGCGTCTCCTCGGGCAGCTCGAGGATCCGCTGCATCATGACCGGCACGACCACGAGCGCGTCGCAGCGATAGCGCGCCACGCTCGCGAGGCAGGCCTCGGGCTCGAACCTGCGCCGCAGCACGTAGGTGGTGCCAAGGATGAAGCCGAGTGTGAAGTGCGCGAAGCCCCATGAATGGAAGAGCGGCGCCGCGATGTGGGAGATCTGGCGCGTCTTCAGCGGGATGCTCGACAGCAGCGACACCGCCGGCTCGAGCGACTGCGGGTTCCCGCGCGAGGCGCCCTTGGGCGTTCCCGTGGTGCCACTCGTGAGGATCACGATGCGGCCCTCGCGGTCAGGCGGGACGACGTCGCCCGGGTCCCCGGTCCGGATCAACTCGTCGAGCGTCGGATCCGAGCACTCCTCCGAGTCGTGCCAGGCGACGAAGCGCTTACGCCGCTTGCCGGCCTCTTCGAGCAGCTCCTCGAATTCCTCGTCGTAGATCAGCGCGCGCGGCTTCTCGCGCCGCGCCACCTCGGACAGCTGCGGGCCCGCGAAGGCGGTGTTGAGGTAGAGCGCGTCCGCCCCCAGCTTCGACACCGCGATCGTCGCCTCGACGAAGCCGCGGTGGTTGCGGCACATGATCCCGACGCGGTCGCCCTCGACGATCCCCGCATCCGAGAGCGAGTTTGCGATCGCGTTGGTGCGGACGTTGACCTCCGAGAAGCTCAGCGTGCCGAGCTCGTCAACGATCATCGGCTCGTCCGGGTAGCGCGCCGCCAGCGAGATCGTCCCAGCTGCGGGGCTGCGCCCCCAGGCCTGCAGCGTGCGCAGGACGTGCCAAAGCCGGTCGGGCCGGATCGGCCTGATCACGCCCGCGTCCACGAGCACCTTGACGTTCCCGAGCTGGTGCGACACCTGGCCCGGCAGCTTCCTGACCAACTCCGTCAATTGATGGCTCCCCCTCGTCGCCGTTGTGTCCCGCTGGATTGTGCAGGCTAGATCGTGCGGGCGGGCGGGGGTGGCGCGTGCTGCCGGGCTAACCACGGCAGTGAAGGGGGTGGCGCGGGCGGGCCGGTGCCACTGTCGCGGCCGGCTCAGGCGGCGCGGCGACGGATTCCCGGGCGCAGCTCGGGCCAGTCCGACGGCGGCCCGTCCGGCTGCTCGATCTTGTGCGGCTCGCCCGGGGGCAGCGACTCGAGGAGCGCCCGCACGCCGGGCTCCCTCAGCTGCTCGGCCACCGTCCGCCGGGCGCTCTCGATCACCTGCTGGCGGCGCTCGGCCCTCATCCAGTTGCGACCCATCACGGCGCGGTCATCGGCGGTCGGCTCGATTACCAGCACTTCGCTTCCGAAGCGGCGCACCTTGCGCTCCTCGTGTGCCAGCCGGCGCCGGCCGCTGCCGTTCGTGAACAAAGGCAGCAGGTCGAGCAGGTTCTCGTCGCGATCGGAGCTCGTGAGTGGGTTGAGGCAGATCACGAGGTCGAGCCCGCGCCCCGCGACGAGGTCGAGGTTCGAGATGGAGCAGACGCCCCCGTCGACGTAGCGCCGGCCGCCGATCCGCACCGGCCGGTAGAAGCCCGGGATCGCGCACGAGGCCGCGACCGCCTCCGCGATCTCGGCCCGCGGAGCGTCGATGCGTCCGAACGGGATGCGTCGCCCGCTGGTGTAGTCACAGGCGACCGCCCAGTAGTTCGGGTGCTCGACCCAGCCGCCGGGGACCGCACGCCGAACGATCTCCTGGAGCGAGTCGGTCGAGATGAGCCCGGCCGGCAACCAGCCCGCGAGCATCTGCAGCGGCGTGTGACGAAGCGGGTTGCGAAGCGCCGTGAACGCCATCCGTAGCGAACCCGGGCCGATCCCGGGCAGCCCGCGATGGATACGGAAGACAGCACCCGCCGAGCGATCGGCGTCTGCGGCCGGGCGGCCGTCCGGCCCGGTCAGCCCGTGGAAGACCTCGCCCCGTGAGTGCGCGACCATGAACCACGGCGGCACGCCCGAGGCCAGCAGCGCCCCGATCATCGAGCCGGCCGAGGTACCGACGATGTAGTCCGCGCTGGCCGGGTCCCATCCGGTCTCGCGCGCGAGCGCGTCGAGCGCCCCGGTGTGCCAGGCGCCGCCTAGTACGCCGCCCGCTCCCAGGACCAGCCCGACCTTCATCGCGTCTTCCAGGGTAAACGCTTGCCGGCCGGAAGCCTGGGGCCGGAGTGCGGCCCCCCGACGCGAGTGGCGAAAAGCGTCCGCATGTCTGACGCAATTCGCCACTCGCGTGTCAGCAGCGGCGAGCGAGTGGAGCCGCGCTACGCGAGTGGACGATTTCGGACCTATAGATGCCGGAATCGTCCACTCGCCCCCGCGGCCCGGAGGGAGCGACCGCACCAGCACCCTTACTAGCTGCCTTTCCGGACCGTCGCGCCCTCACGACTCGCCACTAACCGGATCCTCGTAAACCTCCTTCCGCCAGGGCGGCGCTATGTCCGGATCGTTGCGCCGGTACCCCCGCCGCCCGTCCGTCTCGAGCGGGATCAGCCGCAACCCCTCGGCCGTCGTCGTGCGCTCGCGCGGGTCGGGGCCGCCCACCGGGATGTGGCCCGCGTGGCTCCCATAGGACACACGTGCCCAACCGCCGTGGCGGGCCCAGCGCCCCCGGCACTCGGCCTCCTTGCAGGCCTGATAGTGACCGTGCGAGCTCGCGCGCACCCAGGCGCTGCCGTCCGGGCCGAGCCGCACCTGCACGGACTCCCAGTCGTCTCTGTGGAACCCAGGCCAGTCGCCGCTCCCGCTCACGAGCTCGCGCAGGCGCGGCAGCAGCCAGCTGGCCTCCCAGGCTCGATCGGCGCCCGCGAAGGTCGTGTTCGAGTCCGGGTAGTAGAGCCAGTACTGGATGTAGGTCCGGCCGCCAACCCGCCGCAGGCGCGTGAACACGGTCGCACGCTCGCCGGCGTTGCTGCGGTGCACGTCAAGGCCGGCCTCGTCCGGCGCGTCGGCGCATTCACGGCGCCGGCAGCGGCGCCAGTCCACCGGCAGCTGGCGCTCGCCGCGCTCGTAGACGAGATTCGGCGCATGCGTGCGCACGAGCGCCGCGCCGGGCCGACCGTAGGCGTCAGCCAGCGCGCGGGCGCCGTCGTTGCAGCCGGCGCGCACGGCACACACAAAGCGGTGGGCGAGGAAGCCACCGAACGAGCGGCCGTCCGGCGACGGGCCGAAGGCCGCCAGCGCCCCCAGGGCGAGCAGGCAGACGAGCACGAGCCCCACCCACTCGACGGTCGCCTGGCCCAGCTCCGCGTCGTGCGCGCGCACCCGCGCGAGCGCCGGCGCCGCGCCGAGCGCCGCCCCGGCAAGCCAGGCGAGCGCCACGAGTGGCTGACCGAGCTGCAGCAGGTCGCGTGCGACGAACCCGAGCCCGCCGCCGCCGATCAGCGCGAGCCAGACGACCGCCGCCCAGGTGTGCAGGCGCTCGAGCCGCGAGGGCCCGCGCCCCGTCATTCGTCCTCCACGAGAAACGCGTACGGATTGAGGCAGCCGTTCGCGATGTCGATCGCCTCGTCGAGCGGCATCGCCTCGTTGGGCGCGCGCGGATGCTCGAGCTCGTAGCGGAAGCGCCGGTAGCCGATGCAGACGATCCACGCCCGCCGGACGAGCTTGGCTCCCACGGAGCGCAGCCGGCGAAGCGCAGCGACCGCTCGCGCCCGCGTGATGCCGGGGGCCACAACGGCCGGCGCGGGCGCGGACGGGGGAGCGGCCACTGGCCGCGCCCCCGGCGCACCCCCACAGGCGCCGCGCGCCGCACACGTGAGCCGCTCCGCCACGACCCTGCCGGGTCCCCGATCGCTCGCCGGCGCCCGCCCCGAGACCGCCCCGAGCGCCGTCAGGACGAGCACGACGAGCAGCACCAGCCCTGCCCATTCGACGGTCGCCTGGCCCCCCTCCCCGCGCATGCCGGTGACCGTACGGAGAGGCGACGCACGCGTGGGTCACATACGTGAAAAGTCGGTCAATTAGTACTTAACCCGAACTTAATGCCCTTCCTAACATGGGCTTTATCTCCGAGGCTTGACAGAACTGACCTCGCCTGGGAGGGTCGAGCCCGTGGCCAAGGGCTCCGGCTCGCTGAGCTCGCTTAGAGAGCTCAATCGACTTCGCATCGTGGACTTCCTCCGTGTAAACGGCACCGCCAGCAGGGCGGAGCTCGCCCGGCGTACCGGGCTCTCGCGCTCGACCGTGTCCACGCTCGTATCCGATCTCCAGCGGCGCGGGCTCGTGGTCGAGCAGCCCGGGCAGTTCGCGGGCGAGGGCCAGCCGGGCCGGCCCGCCGCCCTGCTGCAGCTGGACCCCTCGGCCGGCGCGGCGATCGGCATCGACTTCGACCACGACCGGTTGCGGGTCGCGGTCTCGGACCTGTCCCGGATCGTGCTGGCGGAGGCGAGCGTACGCTTCGACGTCGACCACGACGCCGCGGGAGCGCTCGACATGGCGGCGGACCTCGTCGACCAGCTCCTGGACGAGGTGGGCATCGGCCGCGACCGCGTGCTCGGCGCCGGCATGGCCCTGGCCGGGCCCATCGACCACGAGCGGGCGGCCCTGCACCACTCGACGGTGCTTCCGGGCTGGGCCGACGTGGACGCGGGCGCGGAGCTCGAGCGGCGCATCGGCACCACCGTGTACGTCGACAACGACGCCAACCTGGGCGCACTCGCCGAGGTGACCCTCGGGGCCGGGCGCCGCGCGCGCTTCGCCGCCTACATCCAGATTGGCTCGGGCGTGGGTGCCGGGATAGTGGTCAACGGCAGCCCCTACCGCGGCGCTCGCGGCACGGCGGGCGAGATCGGCCACGTGGTGGTCGACCCGCAGGGACCGCTGTGCCGTTGCGGCAACCGCGGCTGTCTCGAGACCGTGGCTTCGACAGGAGCGCTGCAGGCGCTTGTGAGCGCCAGTCGCGGGCAAAAGCCCACGGTGCAGGAGATGATCGCGGAGGCGCTGGCGGGCGATGCCGGGTGCAGGCGGGCGATCACGGACGCGGGCCGCGTCGTGGGAGGCGTGGTCGCGGGCCTGGTGAATCTGTTCTCTCCCGAGATGGTCGTCATCGGCGGCGATCTCGGGGAAGCGGGAGAGCTCCTGCTCAAGCCCCTCCGGGAGGCCGTCATACGCGACGCGCTTCCGGAGGCGGCCAGCGGGCTGGAGATCGTGGCGGGAGAGTTGGGCGAGCGAGCGAATCTGCTCGGGGCACTCGCCCTGGTGCTCATGCAGTCCGAGCACGAAGTAGCCGCGCGTGTGGCGGGAGGCGCGGTGGCGTGAAAGCGAAGAGGGTGCAATCGCCCTACAAGGAGGAGAGGCACGTGTTTAAGAGGAGCAAGCTCCTGACGCTGGCCGCGGTCGGCGTCCTCGCCATGGGCGGCTTGGCCGCCTGCGGCGACGACGACGATGACGGCGGTAACGGAGGCGGCGGAGGCGGCGGAGGCGGCGGCGATACGCCGCGCGTCGGCGTCCTTCTGCCGGACTCGAAGTCGTCCGTGCGCTGGGAAACAGTGGACCGGCCGGCGCTCGACGAGGCCCTGAAGGAAGGCGGCGTCGAGGCTGACATCCAGAACGCGGAGGGCAACAAGTCGACACAGCAGCAGCAGGCGGAGCAGATGATCACCAACGGCGCGAAGGTGCTGCTGCTGGTGAACCTCGACTCAGGCTCGGGTGCTGCGATCGCCGCCAACGCCCAGTCACAGGGCGTGAAGGTGATCGACTACGACCGCTTGACGCTCGACACGGACGCGACGGACTACTACGTCTCGTTCGACAACGAGAAGGTCGGAGAGCTGCAGGGCCAGGGGCTCGTCGACTGCATCGGCAACAAGCAGGGCGCTCGTATCGCCGTCCTCAACGGCTCGCCGACGGACAACAACGCGACGCTGTTCAAGAACGGCTACGACTCGGTCATCAACCCGAAGTTCGATTCGGGTGAGTGGACCGAGGTCGACGATCAGTCCGTGCCCGACTGGGACAACCAGCAGGCGCTGACGATCTTCGAGCAGATGCTGCAGGCCGCCGACAACAAGATCGACGGTGTGCTGGCCGCCAACGACGGTCTCGGCAACGCCGCGATCTCGGCTCTGAAGCAGCGCAAGCTGCCGCAGATCCCGGTCACCGGCCAGGACGCGACGCTCGAGGGTATCCAGAACATCGTCAACGGCGACCAGTGCATGACGGTCTACAAGGCGATCCAGAAGGAGGCCGACGCGGCCGCCGAGCTCGCCATCGCACTCGCCAAGGGTGAGGAGCCGAGCGTCGAGACCACCCCGATCGACAACGGCACCGAAGAGGTCCCGAGCGTCCTGCTCGAGCCCGTCCCGGTGACGAAGGACAACATCGCCGAGTACTTCGGCAACCCCGACTATCCGACGAAGGAGGACATCTGCGCCGGGAAGGTCGCGGCGAATTGCGAGAAGCTCGGTCTCTGAGCTGAGATAGACGCGTGCCCAAAGCCCCGGAGCGCTCTCGCGCTCCGGGGCGGGGCGGCGTAGAGTGCCGAGCGCAACCCAGGGGAGAGAGCTGAATGAGCGATACACCGCTGCTCGAGCTGCGCGGGGTGAGCAAGCACTTCGGTGCCGTCATGGCGCTGCACGAGGTCGATTTCGCCGTATATCCAGGATGCGTCACGGCGCTCGTCGGTGACAACGGCGCGGGCAAGTCGACGCTCATCAAATGCGTCGCCGGCATCTACCGCATCGATGGCGGCGAGATGCTCTTCGAGGGCCAGCCGGTGACCATCCACCATCCACGCGATGCCTCCGACCTGGGCATCGAGATCGTCTACCAGGACCTCGCGCTGGCGGACAACCTCGACGTCGTCGAGAACATGTTCCTCGGCCGCGAGGAG
>Ga0081538_10001187_pt1 | contig 27432 bp, 23 predicted proteins | sample TabmetS5T2R1_FD_71022 | JGI IMG/M metagenome (GOLD analysis project Ga0081538, IMG submission 71022) | Tabebuia heterophylla rhizosphere microbial communities from the University of Puerto Rico - S5T2R1 | ecosystem: Host-associated > Plants > Roots > Rhizosphere ...
CACGGGCGGCACATCCTGCGCCGGGACGGGGAGAGGCCTCGGGAGGGCGAGCCCGTCACGTCCGAGCCCACGGCACAGGCAGCCTGAGGGTGTCGGCGATGGCAGCGAAACAGACCAACGGGGCGATGGGCGAGCCCGAGCCGCCGCTGCTCGAGGCCTGCGGCATCACCGTGCGCTTCGGCGGCCTGGCGGCGCTCGACGACGTCAGCATCCGGGTCGAACCCGGGTGCATCCTGGGGGTCGTGGGCCCCAACGGCGCCGGCAAGACCACGCTCTTCGGCGTAATGTCGGGGCTGCTGCAGCCGTCGCCCGGCGAGGTCTTCATCGAGGGCCAGCGGGTCACGCATCTCCCGCCCCAGGAACGGGCTCGTCGCGGCCTGGCCCGGACGTTCCAGCGCGCCCACCTGTTCGCCGAGCTCACCGTACGGGAGCACCTGGAGGTCACCTATCGCTGGCTGCACGGCCGCCAGAGCTACCTGCGCGACCTGGTCGGGCTCGGAGCACGCGTGCGCGGCGGCGGCGAGCGGGAGCGAGTCGACCGGCTGTTGCAGAACCTCGGGCTTACGCACGTCCAGCACCAGCCCGCCAACTCGCTCCCCCTCAGCACCGCGCGCTTGGTGGAGGTCGGTCGCGCCCTTGCCGGCGCGCCCAAGGTCGTGCTGCTCGACGAGCCGTCGTCGGGGCTCGACAGCCGCGAGACCGAGCAGCTGGCGTCGGTCCTGCTGCGGGCGTGCCAGGACGAGGGCGTGGCGCTTGTGCTGGTCGAGCACGACTTCGAGCTCGTCCTGGGGCTGTCCGACCGGGTCGACGTGCTCGACTTCGGGCGGCGCATCGCCTCGGGGACGCCGGCGGAGATCCGTTCGGATCCCGTGGTGCAGGCCGCGTACATCGGCACGGAGCGGGTCGGTTGACCGGCGCCGCGCCGTTCCTGTCGGTCGAGGGCCTCGACGTCGACTACGGCGCCTCACGGGTGCTCTTCGACGTGTCCCTGGAGGTCCCGCAGGGCTCGGTCGTCGCCGTCCTAGGGGCGAACGGCGCCGGGAAGTCCACGCTGGCGGGCGCCATCTCCGGGCTGGTGACGCCCACGGCGGGACGGGTCTGGCTCGACGGCCGGGACGTGACCTCGTGGCCCGCCCACCGGGTCGCCCGCGCCGGCGTGACCCACGTGCTCGAGGGGCGCGGCATCTTCCCCGGGCTGTCGGTGGCCGAGAACCTGCGGCTGGCCGTCAGCCGGACGGTCCCCAAGCCCGACCGGTCGGCGGCGATCGACCGTGCGCTCGAGCTGTTCCCGGTACTGGCCGAGCGCCGGCGCCAGGCGGGGGCGACGCTCTCCGGTGGCGAGCGGCAGATGCTGGCGCTGGCCCGCGTGCTCGCCGCCCCGCCCCGCCTTCTCGTGGCCGACGAGCTGTCGCTGGGCCTGGCGCCCAAGCTGGTGGCGTCGACGTTCGAGGTTGTCGCCCGCGCCAAGGCGGCGGGCGTCACCGTCGTGCTCATCGAGCAGTTCATCGAGCGGGCCCTGGAGCTCGCCGACGTGGCCCTCATCCTCCGCCGCGGCCGCGTCGTGTGGTCCGGTCCCGCCGAGGGGGTGGGCGGCGACCTGCTCGACCACTACCTGGGTGTCGACGAGACTGCGGTGGCCGCCGCGGTCGGCGAGGAGGTCCCGTGAGCGCAACCACCGACACCGACACCACGACGGCCGTCGAGCGCTACCTGACGTGCATGGCGGCCCACGACTGGGACGGGCTGGCGGCGACGATCGCCGACGACGGGCTGGTGCGCGACGGCCCATTCTGCGACGTCGTCGAGGGCAAGCAGGCGTACGTCGAATTCCTGCGGGGGATCATCACGTCGCTGAGCGGCTACGAGCTGCGGGTCAGCCGGGTGACGCACGCCTCGGACCGGCTGTCGTACGTGGAGCTCAGCGAGACGTTCGAGGTGGACGGGGAGCCGACGACGTACCCGGAGTGCATCGTGTTCGAGCGGGACGATGCCGGCCTGATCGGCCGCGTCAGCGTCTTCATCAAGCAGCCGGGGGGCGACGCGCCGGTCGAGGGCGGACGCGCGGGTTAGAGGTGCCCCCGGACGCCGACCCGCCCACCGTCCTGAACCACCTCGGCGGCGACGCTGCGAAGCGGATCGTCGACGCCGTCCCCGGCACGCGGGTCGTGGACGTGCCGGTGGACGGGTCCGTGCCCGACGACGTCGCGGGGGAGGTCCTGCTCACGCTCCCGTGGGGCACGCCGAACCTCGCTGACGTGGTGGCGCGCGGCGTGCGCTGGGTGCATTCGCTGTCGACCGGCATCGACAGGTTCCCGATCGATGCGCTGCCCGACGCGGTGACGCTCACCTGCAGCCGCGGCGCCAGCGCCGTGCCCATCGCCGAGTTCGTGCTGGCGGCCATGCTCGCGTTCGAGAAGCGGGTGCCCGACGTGTGGGTCCACGGTCCGCCGGAGCACTGGGCGATGGCGGAGCTCGGCGGCCTGGAGGGCCGAACGCTCGGCCTGATCGGCGCCGGCGGCATCGCCACCGAGGTGGCGCGACGGGCGCTGGCGTTCGACATGCGCGTGTGCTTCGTCAGGCGGACGGACTCACCGGCGCCGCTCGCCGGGATGCAACGGTGTGGTCTTCCCGAGGTCCTGGCGGCCGCAGACCACCTGGTCGTGGCGGCGCCGTCCACGCCGGCGACGTGGCAGCTGCTGGACGCCCAGGCCCTGGCCCGTGTCAAGCCCGGCGTCCACCTGGTCAACGTGAGCCGGGGCCGGCTGATCGATCAGGCGGCGTTGCTCGAGGCCCTCGACGACGGTCGGGTCGCCCGGGCCACGCTCGACGTCGCCGACCCCGAGCCGCTGCCGAGCGGCCACCCCCTGTACGGGCACCCGCAGGTGCGGCTCAGCCCCCACGTCTCGTGGTCGGCGCCGGGAGCCCTCGGCCGGCTCCTGGACATGTTCGTCGACAACCTGCGCTCGTACGCCGCCGGCGAGCGCCTTTCCGGCGTCGTCGATCGGGTCGCGGGTTATTGAACCGGTAGGACGGTCATCGACGAGCACGACCCGCCGGGGGGTGGGGTGGCCCGGGGCGGCGTAGCGGCGTTCGCGGGCGGCGGTTTTCGGCGGTTCCGAACGCCGGAACGCGTAGTTTGGGCGCCGCGTCAGCGGCCCTGCCAGACCGGGGGGCGCTTCTCGGCGGACTCCCGCGGGCCTTCCTTGGCGTCCTCGGTCGCGAAGACGCGGTCCGTGTGGCGGGCCTCGTTGTCGAACGCCTCCTCGAGGCCGAGCGACAGGCCCATCGCCGACTGCTTGGTGGCGAAGGTGGCCAGCGGGGCGTTCTCGGCGATGCGCCGCGCGTAGTCGTACGCCGCCGGCATGAGCTCGTCCGCGGGGACGACCCGGTTGATCAGGCCCATCGTCAGCGCCCGCTCGGCGTCGATCATGTCGGCGGTCAGCAGCAGCTCCATGGCGTGTGGGTACGCGATCTGGCGCAGCAGGCGGACGGTCGTGCCGCCGCCGGCGAACAGGCCACGCTTGGGCTCCATCACCGCGAAGCGCGCGTCCGGCGTGGCCACGCGGATGTCCGTGGAGCCGAGCATCTCCATCTCTCTTGAGGTCGGCGCCGGTGCAGAAGGCCTTGCCCGTCCCGGTGACCACGGCCACCCACGCCGACTCGTCGTCCCGGAACCGGGTCCACGCCCCGAGCAGGTTGCGGAAGTGCTCCATGTCGAGGGAGTTGTGGGCCTCGTGGCGGTTGATCGTGATGGTGACGACATGGCCGTGCCTCAGGACCCGTCGGTCGGGCGATCGGCCGACCACGCCGCCTTCTGCACGGCCGCCTCGGGCATGATCGGCTCGGAGGCGAGCGGACCCTCGGCAGCGGCCCGCAGCACGATCTCCGGCAACACGACGCTGGGGTCGAGGCGATCGAGGAATGCGACGACGTCGGCCACGTCGCGGGACTGCAGCACGTGCATGGGGAACGTCACCCGGTCGAGCATCGGCGTGTCGACCGGTGCCGGCGCCACCACGTGGACGTTGATGCCGTCGCGGGCCACCTCGGCGCCCAGCGACTGGGCGAAGGCGTTGATGCCCGCCTTGGACGCCGAATAGGCGGATCGGCCCTTCATGCCCTGGAACCCGGCCGTCGAGGAGACGAAGACGATCCGCGCACCCGGGGGCATCTTGGGCAGCACGGCTGCCGTGGCCACGAACGCCGAGCGCAGGTTCGCCCGGATGACACGGTCGAACGTCTCCGCCGCCTCCTTGCGCACGAACGTGCCGTCGAGGATGCCGGCGGCGTGGACCAGGAAGTCGACGTGGTCGACGGCCGCGACCACGGCCGCGAACTGCTCCTCGTCCGCGCTGTCGGCCGCGACCCAGCGGGCGCCGAGCTTGTCGGCCGCCGCGCGCAGCGGCTCGGGCCGGCGGGCGGTCAGGACGACGTCGTACCCGGCGGCCGCGAGCGCCTCGGCGCAGGCGAAGCCGATGCCGCCGCTCCCCCCGGTGACGACCGCGACCTTGGTCATGAGCGCCCTCCTGTCACGCGTTGTGGGCGGCACGTGCGGTAGCGCCGGCGTCGAACAGGCTGTCGAACCCAGTGTGGTCGATGGCGGCCATGAGCTGCTCGGTGGTGGCCTCGAGCCCGGCCGCCAGGCGGAGGAGGGGTTGCGCGTGGCGGCTGAGGATCGACAGGTCGTGCTCGTCGCAGAAGCCGACCGCCCCGTGGAGCTGGTGGCACGTGCGCAGCACGGCCTGGGCGCTCTCGAGGGCCTGTGCCCGCAGGGCCAAGGCGTCCACCAGGCGCTCGAGCGGCGCCACCCACAGGCGCCACAGCGTGAAGCGGGCCAGCTCCCGCAGCGACTGGACCGCCACGGTGGCGTCGGCGATCTGGAACTGCACGGCCTGGAACCGGGCCAGCGGGCCGCCGAACTGGTGGCGCGTGTTGACGTGCTCGACCGCGAGCTCCAGTGCACGCTCCAGGGTGCCGAGGGTCTGCCAGGCGGTCAACGTGAGCAGCATCGGCACGTCGACCGGCTCGAGGTCGTCGGTCCCGGAGGCGGCCATGTCCACGACGAACGGGCCCAGCTCGGTGCCGAGTGGCGGGCCCTCGGGCCGCCCCTCCCACACGGCCCCGTCAATGGCGGCCAGCCGCCAGCGGGTGAACAGGTCGCCGTGGTCGGCCCGGGGCACGACGGGGTCGACGAGCGCGGCCGGCAGCCGGTCATGCGTGCCCGATGCCAGGACGGCGATCACGGGGTAGGGCAGCGCGCAGCGCCCGGCCACCCGGCACAGCTCGCCGCCCGCGAGTGCGGTGTCGAGGTCGTCGGCCACGCTCAGGTCGAGCGCCCCGAGCTGATCGAGCAGTGGGGTGACCACGCGGGCGCGCAGGTCGGGCTCGGCTTCGGCGCGGCGTGCCAGGTCCACCCCGCCGGCGTCGGTGAACGCCCGCTCGGCCGCGGCGCCGAAGTCGATCGCGGTCTCCGGCAATTCGGGGTTCATCGGATCTCGCCCGCCAGGGCCGCACGGGCCACGAGCATCCGTTGGATCTCGATCGTTCCCGAGGCCACCGTTGCGGCCTGGGCGTACCGCCAGTGGTCCTCGATCGCGCCGTGTAGCACCGGGTGTCGGGTGCGGCCGTCGTCGACCGCCTGGGCAGCCAGTGCCTCGAGCAGGACCTCGGCCACCTCCTGATCGCACAGCGTCGCCGCGACGCGGGCGCCACTGGCGTCGCCGTCCTCCACGATGCCGCGGGCCTGCGCGTCGACGACCCGGTAGGCGAGGACCATCGCCGCCCGGGTGTGGACGCGCGCCCGAGTCCAGCGAGCCCGCAGCGCCGCGGGAAGCTCGGCCCAGCGCTCGCCGAGCGCCTCGCGGAGCAGGGTGAGCAGCCGGTCACAACGCGCGTAGCGGGCGATGCCGATCCGCTCGAACTTGAGCGCCTCGCGGATCACGCTCCAGCCCCCGTCCACCGGACCGAGGACGTCGTCGGGGCCGACGCTGACCTCGTCGAGGAACAGCTCGTTGAGGTGGTGCGGGCCCAGCAGGTTGGGGATCGGCCGCACCGTGATGCCCTGGCTCTCCATCGGCACCAGGAACATGGTGATGCCCTCGTGCTTGGCGGCCTCGACAGACGTGCGGGCGGCGAGGATGCACCACTGCGCCATGAGCGCATAGGACGTCCAGACCTTCTGGCCGGTGATCCGCCACCCGCCGGAGCCGTCCGGCACCGCCCGGGTGGTGAGCGAGGCGAGGTCAGAGCCGGCGTCGGGCTCGCTGAAGCCCTGGCACCAGATGACGTCGCCGGCCGCGATGGCGGGGAGGTGCAGAGCCTGCTGCTCCGGCGTGCCGAACCGCATGATCGCAGGGCCCACCCAGTTGATGCCCATGTACTGCGGGCCCCGGGGCTCGTGGTGGGCCCACATCTCTTCCCGCACCACCGTCTGCTCCCACACGGTGCTGCCGCCGCCCCCGTACTCCCGGGGCCAGGCCTTGGCGAGCAGCCCCTCGGCCGCCAGCAGCTTGCAGAATCGCTGGGTGATGGCAAGGTCCTCGGGATCGTCGGTGAAGGCACCCAGGAAGCCCTCGGGCAAATGCTCCTCGACCATCTGGCGCAGCCGCAGCCGCAGGCGGTCAGCCTGCTCACCAAGCTCGTAGTCCATGCGGCTCCGCCCCCTAGCGGTGCGATCCGGCGACAGCTGTTGGCTCAGCCCCCTCGTCGACCACCAGTCTACCTAACTTCAGTATCATACATAAGATAGTCTCGGCCACAAGGCAGGGCTGGCAACCACGGGCAGGCAACGACTAGGAGACGTGACATGGGGGGATCGGCCGGCGCGACGGTAGGTGGGACGCCGGCGCTGGACGCGGCGCGGCGGATGTCGCACGGCGAGCAGCTCGCGCGCATCGCCCGGAAGTACCCGCAACGGGTGGCGTTCGTGTGCGACGAGGATTCACGGACCTTCCGTGAGGTCGACTCCCGCGTGACCCGGCTCGCACGCGGGCTGGGCGCCCGCGGCGTCGGCCAGGGCGACCGGGTCGCCGTCCTCATGGGCAACAGCATCGAGATGGTCGAGGCGATCTTCGCGGGGTGGCGGCTGGGCGCGATCGTCGTGCCGGTCAACTTTCGGCTCGTGGCGCCCGAAGTCCAGCACGTGCTCGGCGATTCGGGCGCCCGCGCCGTCATCGTCGACGAGGCACTGCTGCCCCTGGTGGATGCGGTACGGCCCTCGCTGGCGGCCCTCGAGGCCGTGATCGTGCTGGGCGAGCCGGAGGCGGCCGCGCCGTCCGACGGCGTGGCCGGGGTCGACAGCTACGAAGACGTGCTCGCCGCCGAGTCCGACGATCCGCTCGACGTCGACGTGCCCGAGGGCGCGCCGGCGCTGATCATGTACACCTCGGGCACGACCGGCCGGCCCAAGGGTGCGGTGCTGACCCACTTCAACGTGGTGATGCAGACGGTCAACTCGATGATCGAGCAGGGCATCGGCGGCGACGACGACGTCTGGTACGCCAACCTGCCGCTGTTCCACATCGGCGGGCTCGTCGGGATCCTGCCGTACGTGATGGCGGGCGGGAGCTCGGTGATCGTGCGGTCCGGGCAGTTCGACGCCAAGGGCGCGGTGGACGACCTCGAGCGCTACCGGGTGACCGGATGCGTCTTCGTGGGGATGCAGTGGGACGAGGTGTGCGACGTCGCCGCCGCCGGCGATCGCGAGCTGCGCCTGCGCCGGGTGTCGTGGGGCGCGGCGAACACCCCCGTCCACGTGCTCGAGAAGATGAGCAGGACGCTGCCCGGGGTGCCCATCTTCAGCTTCTTCGGCCAGACGGAGATGAGCCCGGTGACGTGCGTGCTGCACGCCGCCGACGCGGATCGCAAGCGGGGCTCGGTCGGCAGGCCCGTGGTCAACGTCGAGGCGCGCATCGTGGACGAGCAGATGAACGACGTGGCGCCCGGCGAGGTGGGGGAGATCGTCTACCGCGGGCCCACGGTCATGCAGGGCTACTGGAACATGCCCGAGGCCAACGCCGAGGCCATGTCCGGCGGTTGGTTCCACTCCGGCGACCTGTGCCGCATGGACGAGGAGGGCTACATCTATGTCGTCGACCGGCGCCACGACATGATCATCTCGGGCGGCGAGAACATCTACTGCCCGGAGGTCGAGGCGGCGATCTCGGCGCACGCGGGAGTCGCGGAGGCCGCGGTCATCGGCGTGCCCCACCCGCGCTGGGGCGAGACGCCGCGGGCGTTGGTGGTCGCCGCCGATCCCCTCTCGCCCCCGACGGAGGACGAGATCATCGCCTGGTGCAGGGAGCGGCTGGCCTCGTACAAGAAGCCCACGTCGGTGGTCGTCGTCGACGCGCTGCCTCGCAACGCCACCGGCAAGGTGGTCAAGCCGGCGCTGCGCGAGCGGTACGGCGCGTGAAGCCTCCCGGTCTCGACCGCACGTGTGGGCTCAGACCTCGACCGATGAGATCGAGCGCAGCCGGACGTCCTATCGGCGATGGCTACGTATGTCCTCATCCACGGGGCGGCGTCGGACTCCTGGTACTGGCACCTCGTCGCCCCCCGTCTCCGGGCGCGGGGCCACGACGTGGTGGCGCCGGACCTGCCGTCCGATGACGACGCCGCCGGTCTGCCCGAGTACACCGACACCGTCGTGGACGCCATCGGCGGCCGCGCCGACCGCAACGATCTCGTGGTGGTCGCGCAGTCCCTCGGTGGGTTCACCGCGCCGCTGGTCTGCGATCGGGTGCCGGTGCGCCTGTTGGTCCTGCTGGCGGCGATGGTGCCGCGACCCGGCGAGCGGCCCGCCGACTGGTGGGCCAACACCGGCTTCGAACAGGCGAGGCGGGAGCAGGCGGAGCGTGAAGGCCGGGCGAGCGACGGCGAGCACGATCCCATGGTCGAGTACTTCCACGACGTGCCGCCGGACGTGGTCGCCGAGGCGTACGCACGGGGCGAACGGCACCAGTCCGGCACGCCGATGGAAGAGCCCTGGCCGCTGGCGGCGTGGCCGGACGTGCCCACGAGGTTTCTCCTGTGTCGCGACGATCGCTTCTTCCCGGCCGAGTTCCTGCGGCGCGTCGTACGGGACCGCCTCGGCATCACGCCCGACGAGATGGCGGGCGGCCACCTGCCGGCGCTGGCCCACCCCGACGAGCTCGTCGAGCGACTCGAGGCATACCGGGCCGCGATTGTGACGCCGCCTCGTGCTTGACCGCCGCCGCCTTTCCTCCTAAACATACATAGGATGGGCGTGGTGGATAAGTTCCTCGACAACGAGAACGCGTGAGCTCGAGCCGCACGCCGGTGATCGTCGGGATCGGCCTGAGCGACGGTCCGGTGGCGCCGCACCTCGACGCCGTCCAGCACCACGTCGTCGCGATGAGGCGAGCCCTCGACGACTCCGGCGTGCGCAAGGCCGACATCGACGGCTACTGCTGCGCCGGCGCCAGTAAGTCCAGCTCCGATCCCGACGACCTGGCGCCGATGGCCGAGTACCTGGGCATCGACCACCGCTGGCTCGACGGCACCATGGTTGGCGGGTCGAGCTTCGAGTTCTTCGCGCAGCACGCCGCGGGAGCGATCCGCGACGGTCTGTGCGACACCGTGCTCATGACGTACGGCTCGGACCTGCTGTCCCGCCAGGGCCGCACGCTCGGGAGCAAGGGGCACTTCGGCGGGTCCGCCCGGGTGCCCGGGCCCGCGCAGTACGAGGCGCCCTACGGCAACGTGCTGATCGGTGCCTATGCCATGGCCGCCCAGCGCCACATCCATGAGTATGGGACCACACACGAGCAGCTGGCCGAGGTCGCCGTGGGCGTCCGGGAGCACGCGGCGCTCAACCCCGGCGCCCTGTACCGCGACCCGATCACGGTGGACGACGTGGTCTCGTCGCGGATGATCGCCGACCCGCTGCACAAGCTCGATTGCTGCGTGATCTCGGACGGTGGCGGCGCGGTGGTCATGACCACCGCCGAGCGCGCCCGCGACCTGCGCCAGCCCCCCGTCTACGTCCTCGGGACCGGGGGCGCCCAGACCCACTGGCAGATCAGCGAGATGCCCGACTTCACGACCACGGCGGCGGTCCCGGCGGCCGCAGCGGCCTTCCGCCAGGCCGGGGTCACGCCGAGCGACATCGACACGGTCCAGCTGTACGACAGCTTCACCATCACCGTGCTGATGCTGCTCGAGGACCTCGGCTTCTGCCCGAAGGGCGAGGGTGGGCGCTTCGTCGAGAGCGGCGCGCTGCGGCTCGGCGGCACGCTGCCGCTGAACACCGACGGCGGCGGGCTGAGCTGCACCCATCCCGGGATGCGGGGCATCTTCCTGCTCGTCGAGGCCGTGCGGCAGCTGCGCGGGCAGGCTGGGGCGGCCCAGGTGCCGGACGCCGCGCTCGCACTGGCCTGCGGCTCGGGCGGCTGGCTGTCCTGCATCGGCACCACGATCCTGGGGCGGGACGGGCCGTGAGCCTCTCGGTTCACGCAGCGTCCCATGGACCGGGCACCCGATGAGCACCGCCGACGACATCGCCGCGTCCGTCGGCCAGCGGCCGCTGCCCCTGCCCGACAACGTCTCAGCCCCGTACTGGGAGGCGGCGGCCCGCGGCGAGGTGCTGTACCAGGAGTGCCCGGCGTGCGGGCAGCGGCAGTTCTATCCCCGCGCGCTGTGCACGGCGTGCGCTGCGGAGCCGCAGTGGCGCACGGCGAGCGGCCGGGGGACGGTCCACACGTTCACGGTCGTCCGCCAGAACTGGGCTGAGCCGTTCCGCGAGCTGGCGCCGTACGTCGTCGCCATCGTGGAGCTGGAGGAGGGGCCGCGCATGATGAGCAACGTCACCGGCTGCGCCCCGGAGGCCGTCCACATCGGCATGCCGGTCGAGGCGTACACGATCGCGGTGGACGGCCTGGGCGTGCCGTTCTGGCGGCCCGCGGACACGGGCTAGCCCGTGGACTTCGACGACTCCCCGACCGAAGCCGAGTTCCGCGTCCAGGCCCGGGCGTGGCTCGACGCCAACGCCCCGCGGCGGGGTGACCCCGGCGACTTCGCGTCCGATACCGCCCACGACGACGACTTCGTCAAGGCCTGCAAGGCATGGCAGGGCCGGCTGCACGACGCCGGCTGGGCCGGCATCACCTGGCCGACCGAGTACGGGGGCCGGGGCCTCGGGCCCGCCTACGAGCAGATCTTCCACGACGAACAGGCCGCGTACGGCGTGTCGTCGGCGATGTTCGCCGTCGGCATCGGCATGGCGGGGCCGACGATCGTGGAGCACGGCACCGACCGGCAGAAGGCCCGGTTCCTGCCCGCCCTGCTCCGCGGCGAGGAGGTGTGGTGCCAGCTGTTCAGCGAGCCCGGCGCCGGGTCCGACCTCGCCGGCATCAGCACGCGTGCCGAGCGCGATCCCGACGGCGGCGGCTGGGTGGTCAACGGCCAGAAGGTCTGGACGTCCTACGCCCGTCACAGCGACTTCGGTATCCTGCTCGCCCGCACCCACCCCGACCGTCCCAAGCACCGAGGCATCACCTACTTCCTGCTGGACATGTCCACGCCGGGCATCGAACTGCGCCCGATCCCGCAGATGAACGGGTCGGCCGAGTTCAACGAGGTGTTCCTCACCGACGTGCGCGTGCCGGACGATCGCGTCCTCGGCGCGGAGGGGGAGGGCTGGCGGGTGGCGATGTCGACCCTCGCGAGCGAGCGCGGGCTGGTCGGGACCGACTGGCCCGGCTTCGCCGAGCTCCTCGACGAGGCCCGCGCCCGCGGGCTGGCCGGTGACCCCGCCACGCGGCAGCGCCTGGTCGAGGTGTACACGGGCGAGCAGCTCCTGCGCTTCCTGGGCTACCGGGCCAAGACCGCACTGGGGCGGGGCGAGCCGCTCGGGCCGCTGGCGTCGTCGATCAACCTGTCCTTCGCCGGTCACCTCAAGCGGACCGGCGACACCGTGCTCTCGGTCCTCGGGGCCGACGGCCTCGTCCGCGGCACCGCGGGCGGCGCCGGCAAGGCCGACTGGACGTTCCTGTTCCTCACCTGGCCCTGCGTGCGCATCGCCAGCGGCACCGACGAGATCCAGCGCAACATCCTGGGCGAGCGGGCCCTCGGGCTGCCCCCCGAGCCCCGGGTCGACAAGGACCTGCCGTTCCGCGACCTCGTATCCTCGGCGACACCGTGAGCCTGCGAGCCACCGCGCCGCCGAACCCGCCGGAGCTCGTCCGCGCCTGGCGCGACCGCGGCCGGCTGACGGGCGAGCGGATTGGCTGGTGCCTCGATCGTGCCGCCGACCAGTGGCCTGCACGCGGGGCGGTGGTCGCCGACGGCACCACCCACTCCTTCGCCGACCTGCGGGCGCGCGCCGACGCCGTGGCTTGCGCGCTGGTGGCGGGCGGGGTCGGCCGTGGCGACGTCGTCACCTGGATGCTGCCCAACGGCGTCGACGCCATCGCCCTCGCCGCCGCCGTGTGGCGGATCGGGGCCGTCAACAACCCGGTGGTGCCGATCTACCGGGAGCACGAGCTCTCGTTCGTGCTCGACCAGCTCCGCCCTGCCGCCGTGGTCACCGCGGAGCACCACCGCGGGCGGCGCCATGCCGAAGAGTTCGACGACGTCCTTGCCACCCTCGGGCACCGCCCCGGCGCCCGGCTGGTGTCGGGAGCGGCCCCGGGCTGGCGGTCGATCCACGACCTGGCTCCCGCGCCGCACGTGCCCCCGCCCGTCGAGCCCGCGCCGGCCGACGACCCCTGCCTCGTCCTCTACACGTCGGGCACGACGGCGGCGCCCAAGGGCGCGGTCCACAGCAGCGCCACCCTGCTGCAGGAGGTCCGGTCGATGCAGCGGGAGTGGGCGCTGACATGGCGGGACGTCATGTTCATGCCCTCGCCGGTCACCCACATCACCGGCCTGCTCCAGGGTCTGCTCGTGCCCACGGCCGTCGGGGCACGGTCGGTGCTGGTCGACCGCTGGGACCCCGAGGAGTCGGTCGACCGCATCGAGGCCGAGGGTGCCACCTACATGGCCGGCGCCACACCCTTCCTCCAGGGCGTGGTGGAGCAGTACCGGGGCCGGGGGGTTGCCCGACCGGCCTTGCGCCAGTTCACCTGTGGTGGGTCCGCGGTCCCGCCCCACCTCGTCGAGGAGGCCGACGCCCTCGGCATCGCCGCCCACCGGGCCTGGGGGATGACCGAGTTCCCGACGACCACGCTTGCGGGGGAGAACGACCCCCTGGAGCGGCGCGCCTACACCGACGGCCACCGCGCGGAGGCGGTGGAGGTCGAGGCGGTCGACGAGGAGCGGCGGCCACTGCCGGCCGACGCCGAGGGCGAGCTGCGCGTGCGCGGGCCGGAACGCATGCTCGGTTACGTCGATGCCGCGCTGAGCGCCGACGTGGTCGACGGCGCCGGGTGGTTCTACACGGGTGACCTCGGTGCTGTCGACGACACCGGCTACGTGACGGTCACCGGGCGCCGCAAGGACATCATCAACCGGGGCGGCGAGAAGTTCAGCGCCCGCGAGATCGAGGACTTGCTGGCGCGCCATCCCGACGTCGCCGAGGTGGCGGTGGTCGGGGTCCCCGGCGGCCGCCTGGGTGAGCGGGTGTGCGCCGCCATCGTGGCGCGGGATCGTCACGCCGCCGCCGACCCCGCTGCGCTGCGCTCGTTCCTCGAGGCGCAGCGCATCGCCCGGCAGAAGATCCCGGAGGAGTTCCTCGTCGTCGACGAGCTGCCCCGCACCCCGGCCGGCAAGGTCCAGAAGTTCCTCCTCGTCGAGCGGTGGGAGGATGGGCATGTCGACGGGGAGAGCCGTGGAGCGTGAGCTGACCGCCGCTCACACGTCGATGAATCCCAGGGACCGGTTGATGCAGTTGAAGTCCCGTGGTGCGGCGAAGTGGTCGACGTTGCGCAGCGTCACCAGCTCGGCGTCGGGGAGCGCGCCGACCAACCGATCGGCGGGCCCCGAGAAGTCACGGTCGCCGATGACGACGAGCACGGGGCAGGCCACGCGCGCCAGGTCGTCCTCGGTCAGCGGCCGGTCCGGGCGGCGCAGGAAGGCGGCCAGCGCCTGCGGGTCGTTCCCGGCGGTACGCGCCAGGCGCACGAACACCTGCACGCCGATGTCCTCCGCGGCCACGTCCTCACCCGACTCGAGGGCGCGAGCCAGCGGCTCCCGGTCCTCGGCGCGGAACAGGTTGTCGCCGACACCGATCACGACCAGCTTGCGCAGGCGCCCCGGGTCCTCCGCCGCCAGCCCCAGCAGGAGGCGGGCCCCCGTCGAGAACCCGACGGCGTCGACGGGTGCGTGAGGCGCGATCACGTCGGCCAGGGTCCCCTGCACGTCGGCGAACGCCGCCGGGTCGGTCGTGGGCGGCGACTCGCCGTGGCCCGGCAGGTCGACGCGCAGGACCTTCCGGCCCGCGTCGGCCAGCAGGTCGGTCCATCCGTTGTGCTCCCAGCCGTGCGCGAACGACGAGGCGAAGCCGTGCACGAGCGCGACCGGGAGATTGTCGGGCATGGGCCGACAACCTAGATGACCCCCTCGCCCTCGCCCGAGTGGATCGATCCTTGACTTCGAGTGCGCTCCAGCCCGTACCGTCGGCGCGATGCGACCCCTCGACGAGCAGGTGATCCTGGTAACCGGCGCCACCGACGGGCTGGGCCGGGGCGTGGCCGAACGGCTGGCGGACGGCGGCGCCACCCTGCTGGTGCACGGGCGCGACGACACACGCGGCGAGGCGGCGATCCGCGACATCCGCGATGCCACCGGCAACGAGCGGCTGCGCTGGTACCACGCCGACCTGGCCTCGCTGGCCGACGTCCGGGCACTGGCCGAACGGGTGGCCGCCGAGGAGCCGCGCCTGGACGCGTTGGTCAACAACGCCGGCATCGGGACAACACTCCCCGGCGACGGCGCCCGCCAGGTAAGCGCCGACGGCTACGAGCTGCGGTTCCAGGTGAACTACCTGGCGCACTACCTGCTCACGCGGCTGCTGCTGCCGGTGCTGGAACGTTCGGCGCCCGCCCGCATCGTCAACGTCAGCTCGGCCGGGCAGGCGCCGATCGACTTCGACGACGTGATGCTCGAGCGGCACTACGAGGGCTACCTCGCCTACTGCCGGTCGAAGCTGGCCCAGATCATGTTCACCGTCGACCTGGCCGACGAACTCGCCGACCGCGGCGTGACCGCCAACGCCCTGCACCCCAGCACGTTCATGCCCACCAAGATCGTGACCCATGCCGGTGTCGACCCGCTCACCCCGCTGGAGCAGGGCGTCGACGCCACCGTCGCACTGGCGACCGATCCGGCGCTGGACGGCGTGACCGGCCGCTACTTCGACGGCCGTCGCGAGTCCCGGCCGAACCGCCAGGCGGACGATGCCGCCGCCCGCCGGCGGCTGCGCGACCTGTCCGACCGCCTCGCAGGACTGGCGGTAGGACCGGGATGACGCAGAGGCGACGACGGATGGCGCCTCCCGCTCTGCCTCGCGATCGAGGGGAGCCGCGTCGCGGAACCTAGCGTGAACGATCGTGAGTGAGCCGGCGCCTCCCGCTGCCCCAGCCTCGGTCGCCGCCACGCCGCCCGTGGCCAAGCGGGTACCGGTGGAGCGCCTCCTGCACGGCGAGACTGTCGTCGACGAGTACGCGTGGCTCCGCGACCGCGACGACCCGGACGTGATCGCGTACCTGGAGGGCGAGAACGCGTATCTGCGGCAGTTGCTGGCACCGAGCGCCGGACTGCGCCGGACCGTGTTCGAGGAGATCAGGGCGCGGACGCAGGAGACGGACCTCACGGTGCCGGTGCGCAAGGGCCCGTGGTGGTACTACGGCCGGACGGTCGAGGGCATGCAGTACGCGATCCGTTGCCGGCGTGCCCAGGAGGACGACGCCTCCACCGAGCAGGTGCTGGTCGACTTCAACGAGGTGGCGGGCGACGCGCCCTACCTGGACGTCGGCCACTTCGACGTCAGTCCGGACCACCGGATCGTGGCTTATTCGGTCGACTTCGACGGCGCCGAGGTCTTCACGATGCGATTCAAGGACCTGGACACCGGGGAGCACCTCGCCGACGAGATTCCGGGGACGTACTACGGCGCCGCCTGGTCGGGCGACAGCGGCACCTTCTTCTACGTCACGCCCGACGAGGCTCGGCGCCCCCATCGGCTGTGGCGCCACCGCCTGGGCACGGCCGTCTCCGCAGACGAGCTCGTGTACGAGGAGGAGGACCGACGGTTCTTCCTCGGAGTGCATCTGAGCCGCAGCGAACGCTTCATCATGCTCGGCCTCAGCAGCATGGTGACGAGCGAAGTGCGCGCGCTGCCCGCGGACGACCCCGCCGGCGCGTTCAGCGTGATCGAGCCCCGGCGCGAGGGTGTCGAGTACCAGGTCGATCATCAGGGCGACCGCTTCCTCATCGTCACCAACGACCAGGCGCTGGACTTCAAGCTCGTCGAGGCGCCGGTCAGCCACCCGGGGCGGGAGCACTGGCGGGACGTGATCCCCCACGCGCCGGGCACCCGGATCGAGTCCGCCGATGCCTTCGCCGACCACGTCGTCGTCCACCTGCGCCGCGACGCCCTGACTGGGCTCCGGGTCATCCGGACGACCGATGGCGCCACCCACGACGTCGCCTTCGACGAGCCCGTCTACACCGTGGTGGCGTTCGGGGACAACCCCGAGTACGACTCGACCGTCTACCGGTTCCACTACACGTCGCTGGTGACGCCGGCGTCGGTCTACGACTACGACCTCGACGGCCGCACCCGGACACTGCGCAAGCGCCAGCCGGTCCTGGGCGACTTCGACCCGGAGCGCTACGAGTCCATCCGTGAGTGGGCGCCGGCGCCCGACGGCACGTCGGTCCCGCTGTCGCTCGTGCGGCGCCGGGATCATCCCGAGGGGCCGGCGCCGACGTTGTTGTTCGGCTACGGGGCCTACGAGGCGAGCATGGACCCGGGCTTCTCCATCGCTCGGCTGTCGCTGCTCGACCGCGGCGTGACGTTCGCGATTGCCCACGTCCGTGGTGGCGGCGAGCTGGGCCGCAGCTGGTACGAGGACGGGAAGCTGCTGCGCAAGCGGAACACGTTCACGGACTTCATCGCCTCCGCCGACCACCTGATCGCGCAGGGTTACACCCGTCCCGACCTGCTCGCGGCGCGGGGCGGTAGCGCCGGCGGGCTGCTCATGGGGGCGGTGGCCAACCTGGCGCCCGAGCGGTTCCGTGCGATCGTCGCCGAGGTGCCGTTCGTCGACAACGTCAACACCATGCTCGACCCGAGCCTGCCCCTCACCGTGACCGAGTGGGAGGAGTGGGGCAACCCGGTCACGGATCCCGAGGCGTACCGCTACATGCGGTCGTACTCCCCCTACGAGAACGTCGACGGGCGTCCCTATCCGGCGATCCTCGCCACCGCCGGTCTGAACGACCCGCGGGTCTCGTACCACGAGCCGGCCAAGTGGGTGGCGCGACTGCGCCGCGCATCCACCGGGGGAGCGCCAGTACTGCTCAAGACCGAGATGGGCGCCGGACACTCGGGACCATCGGGCCGTTACGACGCATGGCGCGACGAGGCGCTCGTCCTCGCCTTCGTGCTCGACCAGCTCGGCGCCGCGGCCGCGAGCGACCACTAGCGTGGCGACGGGATGCAGATCGTCTATGTCGCTGGGGACGCGCGTCGCGAGCTGGACGTCCGGGTCAACAATCCCTCGGCCACCGTGGCCGATCTCGTCCGGGCCCTCGACCCCGAGGTCCACGCCGACGACCGCACCCTGCTGATCGACGGCCGGCGGGCCGATCCCGACTTCGAGCTGGGTGAGGCGGGCCTCCACGAAGGGGCCACCCTGCGCCTCGGGCCCGCGCGAGCGACCACCGATCCCGAACTTGCCGCAGTTGGTGCTGCCATGGCGTCGGTAAGCGTCGCAGGTTCGTCGGAGTTGGTCGTGGTGGGCGGGCTCCGGGCGGGCCGGCGCTTCCCGCTCGTGCCCGGCACCGTGGTGCTGGGGCGCGCACCGGGCTGCGACGTCCAGCTCGACCATCCGACGGTCTCGAAGCGACACGCCGAGCTGACGATCGGCACGGCCGGAGACGTCACCGTCTCCGATCTCGGGTCGCACAACGGCACGTGGGTGGGCGGGCTGCCGGTGGTCAAGCCCGTCCCCCTCGATGCCGGGGTGCCGGTGCGGCTCGGGGCGCTCGAGCTGGAGCTGCGGCCGGTGGAGGACGGCGACCGCCCCGTCGCCGTCGACCCGGTCCGCTATGCCAACGCGGCAGGGACGATCCCGTTCAACCGCCCGCCGCGACCGGCACCCGCGCCCCCGCCCACCGAGATCGCTCCGCCGGCACCACCGAGGACCGGCCAGGGCAAAGTGCCGTTGTCGCTCATCGCCATCCTCACGCCGCTGATCTTCGCGGGCGTCATGTTCGCGGTGATGCGGTCGCCGCAGTTCCTCATGTTCGGCCTGCTCACCCCCGTCATCGCGATCGGCAACGCCATCGACGCCAAGCGCAGGGGACGGCGGTCCGACCGGGGAGAGAGCGAGCGCTTCCGTCGTGAGCTCAGCGAGTTCCGCGGGCGGCTGGCGGCGCTGGCCGACGACGAGCGGCGGCGGATGCAGCGCGCCTACCCGGACCCGGCGGAGATCATGCGGCGCGTCGAGCTGCCCAGCACCGCGGTGTGGGAGCGGCGGCCGGCGCACCCGGACTTCCTGCGCCTGCGCGCCGGCGTCGGCGACGTCCCGTGGTCGCCCCCGGTGGCGCAGTCCGGGGTCCGCGCCGACGCGCCGGAGGAGCTGGACGCGGTCCTGGCCGAGTACGAGATCCTCGGCGGCGCCCCGGTGCCCGTCGACCTGGCGGCCGGCGGGGTGGTCGGGATCGTGGGCGACCGGGCTGCGGCCCTGTCCCTCGCCCGCGGCCTGGTTTGCCAGGCGGCGGTGCTGCACGGCCCCGCCGACCTGCCGATGATGGTCCTGTCCAGCGCCGCAGCGGCCGCGGCGTGGGATTGGTCCAAGTGGCTGCCGCACACCCGCGACGCCAGCGGCATCGGGCGCCTGCTGTCCCACGATGCCGAGCTGTCGACCCGCATGGTCGAGGCGCAGCTCAGGCCGGCGGGGACGCGCGAGCGGGCGGAGCGCTCCGAGCGCGCCGCGGGGCCCACGCTGCTCGTGGTGGTCGACGACGAATCGCTGACCGAGGGGCGCAAGGCCCCGACCCGCGGCCTGCTGCGCGGTGAGGGTGGGTTGGTGGCGGGCATCGTCATCGCCTCGACGGTCGACCGGCTGCCGGCGGTGTGCACCACGGTGGTCGAGATGGCCGATCCCGACGGCCGCGCCGATCTTGCGCTGCCGCAGAGGGGCCGGCGGATCGGTGGGTTCCTCGCCGCCGGCATGGACGACGACCTCGCCCGCGACTGCGCCCGGGCGCTCGCCCGCTTCGAGGACCCCGAGCTCGACCTGGTGGGCGCCGGCCTGCCGGCGTCGATCCGCCTGCTGCCGCTGCTCGACCTCGAGGACTGCACGGCCGACGCCGTCCTGGCTCGCTGGAAGGCCGGCGGCATCGACCCGCCCCCCGCCACCCCCGTCGGCGTGGCCGAGGACGGCGTGTTCGCGATCGACTTCGTGGCCGACGGTCCCCACGGGCTCGTGGGCGGGACGACCGGCGCGGGCAAGTCCGAACTGCTGCGCACGCTCGTGGCGGGGCTCGCCGCCAGCGTCGACCCGGACCACCTCACGTTCGTGCTCGTCGACTTCAAGGGTGGCAGCGCGTTCGACGAATGCGCCCGGCTGCCGCACACGGTCGGCATGGTCACCGACCTCGATCAGCACCTCGCCGAGCGGGCGCTGCGTTGCCTCGAGGCCGAGCTGCGCCATCGCGAGCGGGTGCTGCGCGACGCCGGGGCCGTCGACCTGCGCGACTACCTCCGCAAGGGGCTGCCAGAGGCCCTGCCCCGGTTGCTGGTGATCATCGACGAGTTCGCCACGCTCAGGGCCGAGCTGCCGGAGTTCATCGACGCCCTGGTGGGCGTGGCCCAGCGGGGCCGCAGCCTGGGCGTGCACCTGCTGCTCGCCACCCAGCGTCCCCAGGGGGCCATCAGCGACAACATCCGCGCCAACACCAACCTGCGCATCGCGCTCCGGGTCCAGGAACGGACCGACTCCACCGACGTCATCGACGTCCCCGACGCCGCCGGCATCCCCCGCACCGCTCCGGGGCGGGCCTACGTGCGCCTGGGACCGGGCGAGGTGGTGGCGATCCAGACGGCACTGTCGACCGGCTCGCGGCGGGAGGCGGCACGGGCGCCGGTGGACGTGGCGCCGTTCGTCTACGGCCCGGCTCCCAGGCCGGCGAGCGCGCCACCCCCACCCGGCGTCGGTGCCGCAGGCCCCGATGGCCATCCGGACGCCGGTGCCCGCATCGACGGCGACACGGACCTGTCGGTGCTGGTCGCCGCCGCTCGGGAGGCGTTCGCCCGGACCGGTCGCCCACAGCCGCGGCGGCCCTGGCCCGATCCGCTGCCCGACGACGTCGACCTCGACCGGCTGATCGACCGCGCGCTGGAGGACGCGGGGAGGCAGCACCCGCCGGAATTGGTGCCGCTGGCCCTGGCCGACGACCCCGACGCCCAGACCCAGTATCCGACGGGGTGGTCGATGGCCGACGGCAACCTGATCGTCTACGGCATCGGGGGCAGCGGCACGACGACGACGCTGTCGACCCTGGCCCTGTCGCTGGCGCGCCTCAACGCCGCCGACGACCTCCACCTCTACGGCCTCGACTTCGGGGCCGGGGAGCTGGGCGTGCTCGAGCGGTTGCCCCACGTCGGGGCCGTGATCATGGCCAACGAGCGCGAGCGCCAGGCCCGGCTGATCCGCCACCTGCGGGCCGAGCTCGACCGCCGTCGTCAGCTCGGCAGCGCCGCCCTGCGCGACGAGCCGCGGATCGTGACGCTGGTCGACGGCTGGAGCGCCTTCGCCGCCGAGTACAACGACCTCGCCGGCGGCCCGGTGTTCGACGCCTTCGGCCGGGTGTTCGCCGACGGGCCGGAGTTGCGGATGTACGCGGTGGTGGCGGCCGACCGCGCCACGGCGGTGCCCAGCCAGCTCGCGTCGCTGGTGCGCCAGCGGATGGCGCTCAGGCTCGCCGACGCCTACGACTACAGCGGGTTCGGCGTGCGCTCCACGGCGGTGCCCGACATGGTGCCGGGACGGGCGCTGCTGGCCGGGACGGGGCAGGTGGTCCAGGTCGCCCGGCCCGCCGCCGGACTGGCGGCCGCGGTGGCCCGGCTGGCGGCGCCCGCGGCGGCGCCGACGGCCACGGCGTCGACGGCGACGCGCCTGCCCGATCCGATCGCCAGCCTCGCCACCGCCGTCCGGCTCGACGAGCTGACGGCGCCCGCCCGCCTCGGCGAGCGCCCGTGGTCCATACCGATCGGCCTCGCCGAGCGCACCCTGTCCGCGGCCGGCCTCGTGGTGTACGAGGGCGAGCACGCGCTGGTGACCGGGCCCGCCCGGTCGGGCAAGAGCACCGCCCTGCTCACCGTGGCCGCCGCCTGCCGCGCCGGCGAGCGCGACGTCAGCGTCATCGCCGTGGCCGGCCCACGCTCGCCCCTGGCGGACCGACACGCATCGGTCGACGATGTGGTCGCCCCCGCGGCCGTCGGGGACAAGCTCGTGCCGCGGCTGGAGGATGCCGGCGCCGCCGGGCGGCTCGCGCTGGTGCTGGTCGACGACGCCGAGTCGGTCGACGACTCGGGCGGCGTGCTCGAACGGCTGTCGACGTCGGACCTCCCGGGCCTTCTGTTCGTCGCCGCCGGCCGCAACGACGGCATCCGCACCGGTTACTCGCACTGGACCCGGCCACTTCGGCGCTCGAAGCTCGGCGTGCTGCTCCGCCCGGACGTCGACCTCGACGGCGACATCCTCGGTGCCTCGCTGCCGCGGCGGGCGCCGGTGGCCATGGTGCCGGGCCGGGGCTACGTCGTGAACAGCGGCGAGGCCGAGCTCATCCAGGTGGCGCTGCCGGGCTGATCCCTCAGGCGAGTGGTTCAGCCGGCTGCGTCGAGGGTCGACAGCGTGCCGGTGCCGGCGTCGAGCACGTAGACGTCGTCGCCCGACGCACTCAGGGCGACCAGCGCCGAATCGCCGCCGCGGCGGAGCGCGAGCCCGAGCTCCCCGTCGTCGCCGACGCGCCAGACCTCGTTGGTGAACGTCAACACGAACAGGCCGTCGTCGGTGGCCGCGAGGTCGCGGGCCTCGATGTAGGAGTCGCCGGCGGACGCGCCCTCCGACGGGGCCTCGACCGGATTGCCCTCGTCGTCGCGCTCCACGGACCGTGTGAGCTCCTCGGGCCCGCCGCCGGGGGGCAGCGCCATGATCCGCCCGTCGAGCACCTGGTCGTCGACGTAGTAGACGGTGCCGTCGGGCGCCACGGTCAAGGGGCCCGCGAGTGCGTCGCCGGCCAGCTCGCCGACGCCGCCGTCGGCGCCGATCGACACGACCTGTAGCGCGTCGTGGTCGGCCACGTACACGGTGCCGTCGGCTGCAGCGGCGAGCGCGCTGAGCTCCTGGACCGCCGGGACGGCGCCGTCGTCGACGCTGCCGTCCCGGTAGCGGACGAGGCTGCGGCGGTCGGGGTCCGTGGCGAAGAGCGTCCCGTCGTCGCTGGCGGCGATGCCGGCGACGGTCGACACCGCGTCGAGGCCATCCGCCTCCGCCAGGCCGTCGCCCGCCACCTGCAGCACCCGGCCCGCGCCCGTGGCGACCCACACCATGCTGTCGCCGGAGGCGACGTCGATCGCGTCGGCCAGGTCGTCGCCTTCCACCACGGTCTGGAGCGAGCCGACGTCGTCGGCGTCGTCACCTCCGTCGTCGGAGCAGGCCGCCACGGTCACGACGATGACCGCAGCCAGCGCGAGGGCAGCGATCCGCAGCCCGAGGGCGGGCGCTGGCCGGGCCGGGCGTGGCATCAGCGATGTTCGAGGCTGTCGATGACCTCGTCCATGCGTTGGCCCGCGGCGGTGCGGTCGGCGGCGATGGCATCGCCCACGGGGTCCGAGTTGAGCCACTCGTTGTAAGCCCGTTGCTCGTCCGTGCTCATCTCCCCGTACGGCTTGATGGGCCGCCGGTCACCGGTGGTCCCATCGGCGAAGAAGTCGGTGTCCATGCCGGTCGCCCGACTGCCGAGGGCGGCGTTCGTGGCGTCGATGACCTCGGCCGACGTCCACGTGCCCCTGACCCCGTACTCGTAGGCCGCGGTCGCGCTGGTGAGCTCGGCCCTGATCCCGTCGCGGACGTTGGCCATGTTGGCGTAGTCCTGGTCCACGGCACCCTCCAGGCCCGACATGCCGAAGTTGTCGATGGCCTGATCCAGGGCGAAGCTGCCGATGTCGATGGCCGAGCTGGCGGTCTGGCCCGCGACCGGCACCAGCCCGACGACGTCCTTCACCAGGCCGACGCCGTCGAGGAAGCTCTGCCGGGCGGCGATGCGGGCCTCGGTGGCATCGACCCGGGCGTTCTCGTCGGCCTCGGTGACCAGTCCCATGAGGCCGCCGATCTGGCGCGACTCGCCGCCGAACCCGTCGCCGGTGTCCGACCTCAGGGCGGCCTGAACGAACTCGAGGCCGCCCCGGTACACGGAGTTGGCGGCGTCATCGTCGGCCATCAGCACCTTGAGGAAGTCGTGGGCGTTGTAGAGGCCCTCCTGGGCGTTCTGGTCGACGTCGCCCACCGTGGAGGGCATCACCTCGTGGGTGCGGTCGGCCAGCTGGTCGATGTGCGTGCGGGCGCCCTCCCCGAGGGTCGGCAGCAGCTGGTCGAAGTGGACCCCCTCCCGGTCGGCCACGGTGTCGACGACGATCTCGAAGAGGGCGTCCGAGCGGTCCGAATCCCAGTGCTGCAGCCCATTGTCGACGACCGTGGCCAACGCGTCGCCCAGGCCGGGATCGATGGTGTTGGGGCCGTAGCGCAGGAGCATCTCCATGTTGGTGGCGGTGCGACCCGGGTAATAGATGGTGCCGTCGCCGGGGTTCTTCATGCCCAGCCAGTCCAGGGACGCGTCGTCGTTGGCACCGAGCGCATCGAGGATGTTGATCTCCGCCACCGAGTCCCCGATGCCCCACGGGATGCTGTTCATGTGGCCGGTCGGCGTGGCGTCGTGTGCCAGCAGGTAGTCGAGCTGTCGATTGGCGACGCCGACGAGCACGTCGCTCGGCAGGGCTGCGCTCTTCACAAGCAGGCTGTGGTGCAGGTTGTTGGGCTGGTCGAATTCGTCGGGCTGCCAGAAGTCGGTGAACTCCCGCACCCAGTCCTCGCCCAGCCGGTCGCCGTCGGCGAGGTCCTGGTTGTCCGGGTCGTGGCGGTCGATCTGTGGCGTGGCCGCCCGCGTGTCCATGGCGGTGGTGAGGATGGTGGCGAACGGCAGGAGCCGGTCCTGACCCCACCCCGGATTGTCGCCGTACTCGCCGCCGGGCCAGGCCGCCTCGATGAGCGCCGGGATCCGGATCATGCCATCGACGCCCATGCCCTCCACGAACGTGACCGCGAACGCGGGATCGAACTGTCCCCGGGTCGCCCGGCCCGCCAGCCCGTCGAGCTCGTCGGTCGAGATGCCTTCGTCCATGGCGGCCCGGATGTCGTGGGTCAGCTGGGTGGCGGCGGCGATGGCCGTGTCGCGGTCGGCGTAGCCCACGTGGCCCAGCCGCAGGATGGACTCGTCGCCCATCGACAGCACCATCGCATCGAGCTGTTGCTGGCTCAGCGGGCGCTCGCCGAGGTTGCGGTTGGCGTGGAAGAACGCGTTGGCGACGTCCCCCGCGAACTCGTCGAGGTGGTACCAGTCGCCGACGAGGTCGGTCAGCGTCGCGTCGGGCTCGCCGAGGGCGGGCAGGTAGGGCGAGCCGCTGCCGCGCAGTCCGGCGAGCGCGCCCGCGACGGTGTCCGCCTGCGCCTTCAGCGTGGCGACGAGCGCCAGCCCGTCGCTGGAATAGCGGCCGAGCTTGAAGGGGTTGGCGCTGCTGGTGGCCATCGCTGCCCTCGGCTCAGACCGGGATGTTGCGGCCAGAGTGCCGCGTCGTCGATGCCGGCGGATCTGGTTCCAGCGCCGCGTGGTTGTAGCCGCGCTGCGCCTGGTTGGCGCGCTCGGCCCCCGACACGATCGATGACGCCAGCGTGGCCAGCGTCTCCTTCAACCCCGAGGCCGTGCCGGTGATGCGGGCGTTGGCGCCGTCGAACTCGTCGCGGTAGGCGCCCTCCCAGTCGGCGATGGCGGGCAGCATCGTCGAGCGCGCGTCGAGCTGGGTCCCGAGGGTGCTGGCTGCGCTGTTGAGCGCAGCCACCGCCGCGGCCGCACCAGCCCACGGAAACTCGGCGACGGTGGCGCCGGCCACCGCCTCGACCCTTGCCGGCATCTCGGCCGCCATGCGTTCCTCCCCAATCACCGCAGCGCCCGCCCCAGCGAACGGCGACACACTACTTGAGCCGCGCCGGGCACCAGTGACCCGTGACTAGTGTGTCGGCCGGCGGGCCTGGCTGGGACGAGCCGACCGTGGGGGGTCGGCGTTGCTGCAACCACAAGGGAGCCGACAATGACGCAAGGTGTGGTCAAGTCCACGACCGAAGCGATCCAGGCCATCGACAACATGAAGCGGACGATCAACGGTGGCCTGCTCGACAGCATCAGCACGTTCGTGAGCCATGGCGACAGCCTCAACCCCGAGAACTTCGCCGGGGGATCGGCCGACGCCTTCTACGCCGAGTGGCCCGACACCAAGCGCGCCCTGCAGACGGCCATCGAGCGGCTGACGATGATGAGCGACGACATCATGACCGTCAACACGAACATCCAGACGGCGGGTGGTAACCAGTAGCCGCCCGACGGTCGGCGACTACGAGCTCGAACGGCAGATCGGCGCCGGCGCATCGGGGACGGTGTGGCGGGCCCACAGCCGGGGCCCGATCGCCCGGGTCGTGGCGCTCAAGCGGCTGCGGGTCGGCGGTGGACCCGCCGAGCTCGAATTGCTCAGGCGCGAGGCCGCCCTCCTCGCCGAGCTCGACCATCCGCACATCGTGCGGGTGCTCGAGGTGCTGCGGGACGGGGACGGCATCGCGCTGGCAATGCAGTTCGCGCCCGGCGGGTCCCTCGGCGACCTCTTGGCCGAGCGCGCCCGCCTGGCACCGGGTCAGCTGGTCGCCGTGGCGGCACCCGTGGCCGACGCCCTGGCGTCGGCTCACCGGCGGGGGATCCTGCACGGCGACGTCAAGCCGGCAAACATCCTGTTCACGTCGGACGGCGAGCCGCTGCTGTCGGACTTCGGGGTCGCCAGGACCCTGGGTGGCCGCACCGGCGACCAGGTGAGCGGCACCGCCGAGTACGTCGCCCCCGAGCTGCTCGACGGCGCTGACCCCGATCCCCGTGCCGACGTCTACTCGTTGGGCATCGTCTGCTATCAGGCGCTGGCGGGTCAGACGCCGTTCACCGGGCCGGTGCCGTTGGCGGTGGTGCGGGCGGCCGAGGTGGGCCGGCACCTGCGCCTGGAGAGCCTGACGCACGTGCCCGAGGCGCTGGCGGCCGTGGTGGAGCGGGCCATGGAGCGCGATCCCGAGCGCCGCTTCGCGTCGGCCGACGACCTGGCCCGCGCCCTCAGGACCACCGTGCCCGTCGCAGACGTCCGGCTGCCGGGTCCTGCGCCGGGCTCGGCCGGCGGTCGGGAGCCGCAAGGCGCCACCCGGACGTTCGGTCCTCGCCCTCCTCGCCCCGAGCCCGAGGCCCCACGCCGGATGCCGGTCAGGGTCCCGGTGCTGGCGGCCGTCGGCCTCGGCGCCGCCGGGGTGCTCTTCCTGGTGCGCGGCCCGCTGTCGTCCGACGACGCCGGGCCCGACTGCCCGGCGGACGACGCGGGCACGGCGCCGGCCGGCGCGGGCGCTGTCGAGGTGGAGGGCGACCCCGAGGGCGACGGCTGCCCGACCGTCGGCGTCTTTCGACCTGAACCGGTGGCCGGCAGCGAGCGGATGGTGCTGAGCATCAGCGTCGACGGCGACCGCCAGCGAATCGCCATCGGCGAGCCCGGAGACCAGCTCGTGCTCGGCGACTGGGACTGCGACGGCGTCGACACGCCCGCCCTCTACCGGACCGGCAGCGGCGAGGTGCAGTACTTCGACGCCTGGCCCCGAGTGGAGCAGCAGCGCTACCAGCCCGACCGCACCGAGGCTGCGGGGCCCGGGGGGAGCGCGTCGCTCGCCGAGGGTGACGGCGACCGCTGCGACCGCATCGAGGTGGCATCATCTGAGGGCGTCTCATGATCGAGATCGGTTGCTGGGGGACGGTGACGCGCACGTGAGTGCCCACTTGCAGCTCGACAGACCGCACCGCGGGTCGGATGTGGCCCGTGGACTCGCAGCGCTGGCCGGCGTGGCGATCCTCGTCGTGGGGGTGCCCGTGGCGCTGGCCTCGTGGGTGGGCTGG
>Ga0081538_10001188_pt1 | contig 27429 bp, 26 predicted proteins | sample TabmetS5T2R1_FD_71022 | JGI IMG/M metagenome (GOLD analysis project Ga0081538, IMG submission 71022) | Tabebuia heterophylla rhizosphere microbial communities from the University of Puerto Rico - S5T2R1 | ecosystem: Host-associated > Plants > Roots > Rhizosphere ...
TCGATGTTGTCGACACGTAGCCCGAAGTGATCCAGGCCTAGGTGCGGATCAACAGGAGCGGAGGGGATATCGGCCTCGGCCGGCACATGCGCCAGGAACACAGTGAGCCCGTTGATGTCCAGATCAATGCGCGGCCTCCCGTCTGATTGGATGGACTCGATGATCTTGGCATCGAACATCCGCTGATAATATTGCGCGGTGGCCATGGGTTCGCGGGTGCGCAGATGGATGTGGTCGTAGCTATACACTGGCATGGCATTACTCCTCACTGGATTTCAGGATGGGTTGAGATAAATTTGGCGGACTTGTCTGCATCCACGTGTGGCGCCCGGACCTCGACGCCGGAGGCCTCCTCTTGCAATAAAAAGGTTACGCTACTGTCCCTACTGCCCCAGCCGCGCACCATGCCCTGAATGGCAATTTGCTCGGCCAGATTCGCCACTGGCATGGGCACGTTGTACTCACGCGCCAGCTCTGTGGCCAGGGTAATATCCTTGTGCGCCAGCGCCAGGGCAAAGCTGGGAGGATCGAACTGCCCCCGGAATACTGTCCGCGGGATGCCTTCATGCAGGCCACTCATGCGGCCCGTTGCCCCGCGGCGGACGCATTCCCAGAGCGCTTCCGCATCCACGCCAGCCTTCACGCCGAGTGTTAAACCTTCGGCAATCGCCTGGCGGATGCCGTGGCCGATCATATTATGGACCAGTTTGCACACGCTCCCAGCGCCAATTGCCCCGGCATAAAAGACTTTATCCCCAAAGGCATCCAGAATAGGCTTGATGCGCTCGTAAATAGCCTGTTCGCCACCGACCATCACAGCGAGATTGCGCGTGGCGGCGCCACTCTTGCCGCCGCTCACCGGCGCATCCAGGACGTGTGCACCCTTCTGACGAAACATGGGCTCGATACGACGAATGAGCGTCGGCCGGCTGGTCGACAGGTCGACATAGATGCCACCAGGCTTGATGCCCTCCAACACCCCGTTAGCCCCCGTTGCCACTTCCTCGACCTCTTTGGGGCCGGGGAGCGAGGTAAAGACGACATCGCTCAGGCCGGCCACTTCGGCTGGAGAACCCGCGGCGCGGGCGCCATTTTTGACGAAAGGCTGCATGGCGCTATCACGAATATCGAAGACGACCATCGGGTAGTCCGCTTTCTGGATATTCCCGCCCATGCCCATGCCCATATTGCCAAGACCAATAAAACCCACTGTTTCCATACTCTCTCTCCTCATCTCCTATGGCATACGGCGCATTCTAACAGCGCCCCCAATGCGGTGCAAGGCATGGTTGACCCTGTACTGCTCCAGGCCGCGCCGCCAGCTACACCCTCACTTATCGAGACCACGCTGCAGCCCACGCAGGTAGGCAATCTGGCCAAAGTGCTGGTTCTCTTCACCGATCAACTGGCGAAACATGCGGCCAATGGTAAAATCGTCCGGCAGAGGACGTCCGCCGCTCACTTCAGGGAACGGGATGCGCCGGGGATGGACGTCGAGTTCGCCGGCGTCAATGCCATGCAGATACATGAGGGTCTCCTGGCGCACCGCGTCAAAATAGCCCTGCAGGTCTTTGACGTCAGGATGGGGGAAACTGGCCACCTGTGCTGCAGTATAGCCCACCCCGGTGTCGTGCTCTGGCAACCCACAGCGCTGGTACCACCCGTCGCGCTGCCAGACCTCCGTGGTATCCTGGGCAAAACGGTGCAGCCAACGGTCCTCCACCCGGGCGACATGCCAGACCATAAAACTGATGGAGTTCGCCTCAGGTCCAGGCCGCCATGCCAGTTCGGCCGGCGTCAGGCCTTGCAGCGTCCGGTAAAGACGCCTTTTACACTCATCGAGTGTCTGTTCAAGGAAGGTTTTGAGCTCCATAACGACTCCTCTGAACTTGTGCAGACGTGCGGTCAGAATACGACCCTGTGTATATGGGCTTCCTGCGTGCTCGACCACTTGCTGCGGTAGTCTTCCGGTGTCACAGCCCCTTCCAGCAGCGCCACCGTGTCCAGCACCAAAGCCCCACAGCTGTCAGTGCTCTGGTCAGCCACTGCAAGCAGCGTGTCGCGCACTGCACTCCAGCTCTCGCTTGGTGTAAAGCGCTTCGCATCCACCTCCAGGGCATCCACCAGCGCCGCGCAGCGCTGGCGTAGTGTGGCCGGGACGTCACCAGCACAGGCGCGGGCCAGCAGGCCAATGGCCGTGAGCCAGATTTTGCCCCCCCAACCGGCCCACGGCATGCCTCTCTCGGCCGCCTGGGCTGCGGCGTGCCATTGTCGGGCCGCCAGGTGCGCGAAGGCCAGGGCCAGATGGTTACTGACGTGACCAGGAGAATGCTCGACGGCGCGTTGCGCCTGGGCCACAGCCTCGTCGAACTGCTTGAGCTGCAAGTACACCCGACTCTGCAACGCCAACAAATGCGCATGAAATTTAGGCGGTACTACGGCAATGCCCTCAACATAGGCCTCTAAGGCCTGGTGCAGACACCGGTGCGCTTCTGCGGTCTGCTTGGCCCGACTGGCACGACGTTGATATAAGGCCCCACGTAAACGGTAAATATTGTAATCTTTGCGGTTTTTGGCCTGGGCTGTAGCGAGATCGCGCAGGAGGCGTTCTTCGTCCTCACTGCGTCCACGCCGAAAGTACGCCTCAGCGCGGCTCACACAACAGCTGACATCCGCAGGGTTGCGGGTGACGCCCTCAGTCGCCAGGTCAATTGCCTGTTCGTAAGCGCTGAGGCGGAGTTCAAGGTCGATGAGCTGGTAGCGTACGGCACTGTTGTAGGGATTGAGCGTCAAGGCACGCAGCAGCGTTTGCCTGGCGCGCGCTGGTTCCAGTTCGCTCTGGACGGTGGCCAGGGCCATGAGATCGTCTTGCCGCGTTTCCCCACGCACCTCAAGGATGCGCAGGAAGTAAGCCTCAGCCTCCGTATAGTGCCCAAGTGCTTGCTCGCACTGGGCCAGGAGCGTAAGCTGCGCGACATCATCGGCCACAAGGCCAGCCCGTAAATGTGGCAGCGCCTCGGCGTAACGCCTGGGTCCACAGAGCGCTTCACCCAGTGACCAGTGCAGGCTGGGATGCTCGGGAGCCCGTGCCAGGGCTTCCTGAAATAACTTGATGGCCTCGTCATAGCGGCGCTGCGACAATAACAATTTCCCTGGCCACAGCCACTCACTGCGCGCCATCGCCTGTTGCATATCGTGCAGGGCCTGGGTGCACTGCTGGACTTCAGCTATCACCGTCTCCAGGCGTCCGGAGGCATCCTGGAACTGCGCGTGCAGCGTCCGAGAGTGCGCCTGCGTCTGGGACACGGCCTGTTCCAGGCGCTGCAAGCGTACCAGGAGGATACTCAGGCACCCGAGCGTCGAGACGAGTGCCAGCGCCGTGAGGGGTATCCCAGGGATAAACTGTAGCAGCGGTGCATAACCCACGCCACTTACCAGAGTCCCCAACACCCCCAGGATCAACAGCACATATGCCAGCCGTTGCATGCTCCACCTCGCATATATCGCCCCAGCGTATGACTCGATCTGTCGTAGCATACCACCAACTCCAGCCATGCTCTCCCCGTGGCATGCATGTTATACACGTTGTGGTGGGCAGCGTCTACTCTTTCTTGTGCCTCTGTACCTTCAGAAGAGCCATTGTGCTGTCGTGAGGCTGCACGTATAATGCATTGAACGACTTCCGCTCGATGAGGAGTACCAGCAGGGCCGAGAGCACGGGCGATGCATTGGAAGGATAAAAGGCACGCACGACGGTTGATCCTCATGACGTGTTCGGTTACAGCGGCACTCGGTATGCTGCTCCTGATCACGTCTGAGCGCGCTCCTACCATGCTCCCCGATACGGCTACTCCTGCCCTCCCCAAGGTGACGCGCCAACGGGTGGTGATTTTCATTATCGATACATCCGACTACTTCGATGCCCATGGCGCTTATGTCCAGAGTGTCGTGCAGCAGCAGTGTGCGACGTGTGATATCCACCTGGTGAATCTCCACGGTGATCTCAGTATCCTGGCTATTGTGCACGCCTTGCACTACGTGCAATCGGTACACCAGACGCATACGGCAAGCACCACCTCGCTGGTCAATCTCAGTCTCGGTACTTACGTCTATGATGAAGCCTTGCATGCCAGTGTCCGCGCCCTCGACACGATGGGTATCCCCGTCATCGCCTCAGCCGGAAACGACAATACCTCGAAGCCTTTTTATCCTGCGGCCTTTCCCGAGGTTTTAGGCGTCTGTTCCAGCACGCGTCACACCCGTGTCAAAGCCGCCTATTCGAATTTTGGTCCCTGGGTGAGTCTCTGTGCCCCCGGCTTACAGTACGTCACCCGCCCCTTACAGCATGGAGACATCGCCAGCGGGACGTCTTTTGCCGGCCCCATGGTAGCTGGCACGCTTGGCCAACTCCTCTTGGATACCCCCTGTGCCAGTCCACGGGCAGGGCTGAGAGCACTCCGGCGTACGGCTGACCCACCCGCCGAAAACCAGCCGGAACTTGGTGCAGGGGTCCTCAACAGCACCACTGCTGGCCAGTATCTGCGCAGTCTCTACACCTGCCAGAACCCGCCAGGGATGTGGCAGCGCCTGCACGCCAGGATGCAGCGCCTGGGGACCGGCGTGGCCACGTATGCCGGCCTGGTCGTGTACTTCTTTGTCTCGATTTTTGCTGTGCCGTTCCTCCTCGCCTTCATCATTGACAAGCTTGAACAGCGTGCGGCCCGACGCCAGGAAGAGGCCATGCAACGTGTCTATGATGGCTCCCCCGACTATCGGCAGCAACGCCTGCTGGCGCTCAAGCACACCTTTGTGCGCACCCACAAAGTACGCCGCCGCGAGCGTGCGGAGCTGACCGCCCTGTTACATGCACTGCACCTGTACGGTGAACCCTGCTGGTGGTGTGGTGCCGCAGCGACGGAGCCCTATGCCGGCGCCTGGAGCACCACAGACGCCCTCCCGCAGTGTAGCCGGTGCGGTTGGGAGATGGCTGCTCCATGATGGGGAGACACGGGGAAGGTCGCCGCGTCGTTAACTTAGGGGCGGGTAGCTGGGCGCTCTGTCAGGGTCACCTGCAGGTGCAGGCGCTTGCCCTGGCGTATAATGGTCAGTTTGATGGCCTGACCTGCTTGGGCTCGTAGGATGAGGGTCTGGAGGTCCTGCAATCTCGTCACTGGTCTGTCGTCCAGGGCAACGATAATATCTCCACCCACCGCCACGCGGCGTCCCTCGAAGAAGACCGTCTTATCGTTGCCGCGCAGCCCGGCCTGATCCGCCGGGCTGCCGCGCTCAACTTTTTCCACCAGCACCCCATGCTGGTTGGCCGAGAGCCGCATCGCCTGGGCGACCTGTGGCGTGAGGGTCTGGCCTATAATACCCAACCAGGCGCTACCCGCGCTACCGCGGGCGGCCCGACTACGGAGCGTTTCTGGCCTGGGGCTCAGCGTCACCTTGAGGGTGTCTTCCTTGTCCTGGCGCAAGATCGTGAGCGTCACCGGTTGCCCGACCTCCGTGGAACGTGCGAGATAGGCCAGAAGATCGTCAAACGTCTTGACAGTGCGGCTATCAATGGCAATCACCACATCACCGCCAAGGCGTACCGGTTCACCATCCAGGAGGGTGTCGCGATCACTGCCGCGCACCCCGGCTTGCTGCGCCGGGCTCCCAGGCATGACCTCGATGACCAGCGCACCGCGCTGAGTCGGTCTGAGTCCCATGGCATCGGCCAAGTCAGACGTCAACGACATGCCATTGATCCCTAGCCAGGGGTGCTTGTAGCTCTTCGTTTTGATCAAGACTGGCACGACCTTTTGGACAATAACGGCAGGGATGGCAAAGCCGATACCGATCGATACCCCCAGGGGAGAAATAATGGCCGAGGTCACGCCGATCACCAGACCACCCTCATTCACCAGAACCCCGCCTGAACTGCCAGGATTAATCGGGGCATCGGTCTGAATAATATCTGGGATAGTGTATTCGACCTCTTGCGGGTCGTCAGAATCCACCGGCAAGACCCGCCCTAAGGCGCTGATAATACCAACGGTCATGGTGCTCTGCAAACCAAAGGGGTTGCCAATTGTGACCGCCAGTTGTCCCACTTTGACCTGCGTTGAATCCCCGAGTTGCACCGGATGTAACAGCTCAGCAGCGACATCCACCTTGATGACGGCCAGATCGCTTTCCGGGTCCGTACCCACGACTCTTGCAGAGACGAGAGTGTCGTCGTAGAAGGTCACGGTAATGCGGTCCGCTCCCTCCACCACATGATTATTGGTGACAATGTGTCCCAGTGTGTCCCAGACAAAGCCCGACCCTGACCCCTGCCGGATAAACTCTTGGGGTCCCTGGGGAAAGGGATAGCCTGGCATCTCCGGCACCACCGGGAAGACGACGGTTTGTCGTTGCACGGTGCGTATATTGACGACAGAGGGATTGACCTGCGCGTAAATCTGTCCCAGCGTGCCCTCCATAGCCGCCAGGAGCCCCGCCACAGCTGTGCCTGATGTGCCCCGTTGTGTCGAAGCACTTTCTGGATTAGGCCGCGCTTGCACCGAGGACATACGGCCACGACAGCCTGGCAGAGACATGAGGGTGAGCGCAAACAGGCATGCTATCCAGGGAACGCGCCTGATCATCGCTTCAGTCTCCTTCTTGCCACCCTCACCTTGTGCCCTCCTACGTGGAAAGCTCTTCTTCGCTCTGGCTGCCGTGGTCACGTACAATACCATACTCACAGGTCTGTTGTCTGCTTTGATGGTGGCGCTCAGTTGAATGCTATAATAGCGTCTGTCTATGTCCCAGTAACGGCATGGGACAGCGTATAATCTCGTGGCGATCTCTGCGTACAAGGGAGTACTACATCATGGAAAGCCCCACGACAAAAACCATGCAGGACGTCGAGGCGACCACACTCAAAATGTGGCTGGAGCGGGGGGAAGCGCTCCTCATTGATGTGCGAGAACCCCCAGAGTATGCTGCTGAGCACATTCCAGATGCCCAACTTCTGCCGCTGTCCACCTTTGACCCGGCGCGCGTGCCCCAAGAGGCAGGGAAGAAAGTGGTCCTGCACTGCGTTATGGGTATGCGCTCAGCGCAGGCAGGGCAGAAGCTACTCGACGCCGGTTTTATGACCATCTACAATTTCCGTGGAGGAGTACAAGCATGGAAGGATGCCGGGTACGCCACGATACGTGGCCAGCGGACACCACTGAGCATGCAGCGTCAGGTGCAAATTGTCTCAGGCTCTCTCGTCCTCCTCGGCACACTGCTTGGGGTCATAGCGTCTCCGTGGTTCCTGTTGCTCAGCGGTGGGGTGGGGGCTGGGCTAGTGTATGCGGGCGTGAGCGGCACGTGTGGCATGGCAACGCTGCTGGCTCGATTGCCATACAATCAGCGCCCCTAGGGCAAGGATAACCACAGTGGTACGAGGCAAGGGATTTCGCATCGCCGCAGTCGTACTGCTTGTGGTCGCGTATCTGAGCATCTACAACATGGTCGCCATGCTGCGGGACCCCGCTATCGCCCTACCGACGCCGGAGGAACGGGTGCCATTTCGAGTCGATTTTACACTCCCTGATGTCCAGGGGCATCTCGTGCGACTGGCCGACTTGCGTGGACGGCCAGTGTTGATCAATATCTGGGCAACCTGGTGCTATCCGTGCCGGAAAGAGATGCCGTCCATGAACGCGCTCTACAAAGACTATAGTGCTAAGGGCCTGGCGATAGTCGCCATTGCGACGGATGCAGGGGGGAAACCTGTGGTTACCCCATTCATACAGACCTACGGGCTCACTTTCCCGGTGCTGCTCGATCCGCAAGACATAGTGGGGAGACAGCTACAGGTACCTGGCATTCCCACCAGTTACCTCCTCGATAAACGGGGACGTGTGATCAGCCGCGTGATTGGTGAATACGATTGGCATAGCCGCAAGATACGGCACCTCGTAGAGCAGCTCCTGGCCGAAGAGGACGGAGGCACCACGCCATGACACGCCTGGTATTCAAAATTCAGGGGATGGACTGTCCTGAAGAGGTAGCGGTACTCCGGAGAGCCGTTGGCCCTGTGGTAGGGGGGGCAGACCGCATGAGTTGTGACCTCCTAAACGGCACCATGACGGTGTCCCTCCCAGAGGGGGTAGCGCATCCAGGCCCTATCGTGCAAGCGGTGCGGAAGACCGGTATGCACGCCAGCCTCTGGCAGGAGGAGGAGCCCCTAGGCGCTAACCATGATACAGGAAAGCCCTGGCAGCGTTGGTGGCGCCCTCTCCTGTGCCTGTTGAGCGCCCTGTGCCTGGGAAGTGGGATAGGGTGGCAGGTGCTGAGTCAGGAGCACGGGTTTTTGGCCCTGATAAGTAGTGCGATGCCTGGGACAGCCATGCTCCCGTTTGCCAGTTGGCTGCTCTACCTCGGTGCCATTGTGAGTGGGGCCTGGTACGTGGTGCCCAAGGCCCTCTATGCGCTACGCACCGTACGGCCCGATATGCATGTGTTAATGTTAGTGGCAGTAGCTGGCGCTATGGTTCTCGGTGACTGGTGCGAGGCCGCCACGGTCGCCTTTCTGTTTGCCCTGGCACTGCTGCTGGAATCCTGGAGTGTGGAGCGCGCGCGTCTGGCCATTCGAGCCTTGATGGACCTGGCGCCGCCCACAGCGCGCTGCCTCCACCCACATGACGGGTGTGTGGTGGAGCAACGGGTCGATACCGTCCCGATTGGCACGACTATCCTCGTCCGGCCCGGGGAAAAGATCCCGCTCGACGGCACCGTGACGCAAGGGGATACCATGGTGAATCAGTCCCCGATCACGGGCGAGGCGGTGCCAGTTCCCAAAACTGTTGGCGATGAGGTCTTTGCCGGGACCATCAACGGTGACAGTGCGTTCACGTTCCGGACCACGAAACCAGCCTCGGATACAACGCTCGCTCGCATCATCCATCTGGTCGCTGAGGCAAAATCACGGCGTGCTCCCCACGAGCAGTGGGTGGAGCGCTTTGCCCGCGTCTATACGCCAACCATGATGGTGCTGGCCGGCTTGCTGGCGACGCTGCCTCCGCTCCTGGGTGGTGGCCTCTGGAGTCTCTGGGTCTATAATGCCTTAGTGCTCCTGGTGATCGCCTGTCCCTGTGCGCTGGTCCTGTCCACCCCCGTGAGTGTCGTAGCTGGACTCACCGCCGCCGCTCGTGCCGGTGTCCTCATCAAAGGTGGCGCTGCGCTGGAGGCTCCGGCGCGTCTGCGCGTTATTGCCTTCGACAAGACCGGCACGTTAACCTGTGGGCAACCCACAGTGCAGGAAGTGATTCCCCTCCATGGCCACACCGTCCAGGAATTACTGACGTGTGCCGCGGCGTTAGAGGCTCATAGCGCGCATCCCCTGGCTCGTGCTATTCTGCAGAAGGCTGCGTCGCTGGGTCTCACCACACCACCGGCTGAACAGTTTACCGCGTTACAAGGGCGCGGGGCCGAGGCCGTTATTCATGGGAAGCGTTTTTGGATCGGTAGCCATCGCCTGATGGAAGATCTAGGTGTGGAAGATGCGGCTTTCCATGCGTTAGCCACACGCCTGGAAGATGCCGGGCACTCCCTGGTGGCCATCAGCACGGAAGAGCACATTTGTGGCCTGATCAGTGTGGCGGATGGTGTGCGGGCAGTGGCAGCCGAGGCAGTACGGACCCTCAAACGTCTCGGCATCGCTGTGATCGTCATGCTCACTGGTGACAATCAGGGAACTGCTCAGGCTGTGGGCACGTTGCTCGGCGTGGACCAGGTGCACGCCGAGCTGTTGCCGGAGGATAAGGTCACAGCGATTGAAACACTTCGACACACGTATGGAGAGATCGCCATGGTTGGGGACGGGGTGAACGATGCCCCAGCCATGGCTGCCGCCACACTGGGCATTGCCATGGGAGCCATCGGTACGGCCGCAGCCATGGAAACGGCGGATATCACGTTGATGTCGGATGACTTGACTAGACTGGCGTGGCTGGTAGGTCACGCGCGGCGCACCCTCCGGGTGATCCAACAGAACATCGTCTGTGCCCTTGGACTGAAACTGCTGTTTATCCTGCTGGCGGTCACCGGTGTGGCCACGCTATGGATGGCCATTGCTGCCGACATGGGGGCATCGCTGCTGGTCATGTTCAATGGTCTGCGGTTAATGAAGCAATGAAGATTCTCATCGCCTCTAACGGTTCCCAGGGTGCTGACGATGCCCTGGACAACTTACCACGTGCTGGACTCCCGCCTCTGGCTGAGGCGCTCATTTATGTGAAGGTATGTATACATGATTCGTGTTGAGCATGACTGGTGGAAAACACTCTTCGATGAAGTGTATCTGGTCACGGATGCCCCCTTTGTGTGCAATCCAGCGCTGACCAAACGCGAAGTGGATGTCATCGAGAATACTTTGCGCTTACAACCCGCAGCGCGCATTCTGGATGTGTGTGGCGGCCAGGGGCGGCATGCCTTGGAGCTGGCGCGGCACGGCTATCAGCACCTCACGGTCCTGGACTATTCAGAATTTTTGCTCGACCGGGGGCGTTGGGAAGCCGCCGCCTCGGGTGTCAACGTGACCTTCTGTCAGGGGGACGCCAGGGCCATGCCGCTCCCCACGGCTGGTTTTGACGTCGTCCTCTTAATGGCCAACTCTTTTAACTGTTTCGTTGATGCTGTGGACGCTCACCGAGTGCTAGCAGAGGTGGCACGTACCCTCTCCGCTGGTGGCTGCTTTCTGCTCGATCTCATTGACCGGGACACAGCCCTGCACCATTTCTGTCCCGAGTCCTGGCATGAAGCCACCGACGATATCGTGGTCTGTTGGAAACGTGAACTGGTACACGACGTGATCCGCGTACGGGAACTGGTCGTATCCAAAACCACTGGTATGCTGCGGGATCGTGCCTATGCGGAACGGTTGTACAGTCCGGAGTCCATACGTCAGCTCCTGACCGACGTGGGGTTTCACGATATTGTGATCCGGCATGGGGCCTTCGTCTATGATCCTGATCAGGGTACAGATTATGGACTGGCCACCAATCGTATGCTGGTCACGGCTGCTAAAGGCTAGCCGTGAGACAGGTGTGTCTCTCGTCCTCGCCGTTCCGATAGGCAGGAGTCGATTGCATGTATGCGCTTGAAGTTGGTCATCTCTCGGTGCATTTCGAGGGGGCAGAACGTCCGGCGGTTGAGGATGTGTCTTTTGCCTTAGAACCGGGACAGATAATTATGCTGATTGGTCCTAACGGTTCAGGCAAGACCACCCTCTTGCGCGCTATCCTTGGTTTGATACCCTCGCGGGGGGAAGTGAGGGTCTACGGCCAACCTATCCGGGAGGCCTATACACTTATTGGCTATGTGCCACAGCATTTACGCTTCGACCCCTCCCTCCCCCTCACAGGCCGTGAAATGCTCTCCATGCCGCTCCGTGCCCTGCCCCGGAAAGCCCGGCGTATGCCCTTCGACTGGGCCGTTGACACGTTTCGCCTGGCGAGTTTTTTAGATCAGCCCGTGGGTACCGTCTCCGGTGGCCAACTCAAGCGCCTCATGCTGGCGCGGGCCATGCTCCATCAACCACGCCTGGTGTTGCTGGACGAGCCTGAAGCAGGGGTGGACATCGGTGGTGAGCAAACGCTCTATCAAGTGCTCGCGCAGCAAGTCGAAGAACGCCAGGTGACTGCCTTGATTAGCTCACACGAGCTCAACATGGTCCTGCGCGTTGCCACCCAGGTGATTTGCCTGAATCGCCGTCTGTTTGGCATTGGCCCCCCCACTCAGATGCTGACCCCTGAAACCCTGTTCCAGCTCTATGGCCCCACCGCAGCCCTCTATCCCCATCATCACGACCACGGCGAACCAGGGTAACCGTCGGATTGGGCTGCCTTTTCCTCCCTTAGCTCTCTGAGAGAGGGACGTATAGAATTGGGGTATCTCCTTATGACACTCTCTGGGCTGCTCAATGTCTTAGTGTTTACTAGTATCTTCGCCAGCATCTATGCGTTGCTCAGCCTCGGGCTCAACCTGCAATGGGGCTATACCGGGCTATTCAACGTTGGAGTCGCCGGTTTCTACGCCATTGGGGCGTATACCTCAGCGCTGCTCACCACGCCGCTGTCGCCGCACCACCTGGGAGGGTTTAATTTACCGATTCCAGTGGGCATGCTCGGGGCGATGCTGACCTCAGGGCTGCTCGCCTATGTGGTGGGCAAGCCAACCCTACGCTTGCGCGAGGATTATCTGGCTATTGCGACCATCAGTATCGCCGAGACGCTGCGCTTGCTCTTGAAAAATGAAGCGTGGTTGACCAACGGTGTGCAAGGTCTACGCGATATTCCACGTCCTTTCCCACAGACCTTTGGCGCCTTCTACGATGTGTTTTATCTCCTCGTGCTCCTGCTGACGATCGCTGTGGTGTACCTGGCGAGTGAGCGACTCATACGCTCGCCCTGGGGCCGGGTGCTCAAGGCCATTCGGGAGGACGAGGCCGTGGCTGCCAGTGTCGGGAAGGATGTGTTTCGCTTTAAGATGCAAGCACTGGTCCTGGGAGCCATGCTCATGGGGCTGGGCGGGAGTTTTTATGCGCACTACGTCAAATTCATTAGTCCTGATACGTTTAATCCCCTCATGGGAACATTTCTCGTCTGGGTCATGCTGATGGCGGGAGGCAGTGGCAACAACCGCGGCGCCATTGTCGGCGCCGCGGTCATCTGGGGGCTGTGGTCGCTCAGCGATGTCCTGACAGATAAGCTTCCAGCCCCACTCGATACCCGTGGCAGCTATCTGCGCGTCATGCTCATCGGGTTCGTCCTGCAAGGGATCCTGCTCAAACGCCCCCAGGGTATTGTCCCAGAACACTGACCGGCGCTAGACGTCCTCCAGCCGCTCCGTGACAATCATGCCATGGTCATCGATTTTCCAGACCTCGATGGGTGTTACCACATCACCATAGTCGTCAAAATCGACCTCGCCCGAGGCCCCACGGTAGTTGATCTTCTTGCCCTGGCTGATGAGGTCGAAGGCGTGCTGAAAGTCGCCTGACTCAATCGCCTCTCCTGGTGGATTCGCCACCTGTCGCAGCGCGGTGCGGATGGCTTTGGGCTCGCTGCTTTTGGCGTGATGCACGGCCAGAGCCAGCACGGCAATGGCATCGTAGCAGTTGTCGATATAGGGCTTTGGGGGCTTGTCGCCAAATTGTTTCGTGTACGACTCGACGAAGCGCGCTTTGGCGTTCCCCTCACGTGATCCTGGCGTGGTGCCATACGTCCCTTTGAGATACTGCACCCCAACGTTGTGCACCACCTCGGGGGCTTTCATGCCGTCCGCCAGCAAAAACTTGCCCGTAAAGCCCAGCTCCAGGGCCTGACGGATAAGCGTCACGCCGTTCTCAGGATAGCTGAACAGGGCAATGGCCTGTGGTTTGCCCTTGAGGGCCTGTTCGAGTTCTCCACGATACGATGGGCGCCCTTCCTCATAGGCCACGGTGGCCACTACCTTGCCACCGTGCTCGCTCAAGGTCTGGCTAAAGGTCTTGGCGAGACCGCTCCCATAAGGATTGTTGACGTAAATCGTTGAGACAATCTGAAACCCCAGTGTTTTCGCGAGACGGCCACTCACCTTGCCCTGCAGGGCGTCTGAGGGGCACGTACGAAACAGCAAGTCGTTGTCCTGCAAGTCAGTGATTTGGGGAGATGTCGAGGCTGGCGAAATTTGCACAATGCCGCTTGGAATAGTGACGCTCGTCGCGACCGGAATGGTCACGCCGCTGGACAGGGCGCCCACAATGGCCACGACTTTATCTAACTCGACCAGCTTTTTCGCCGCGTCAATGCCAGCCGTAGGATCAGTCTGAGAATCCCGGTGCACCAGTTCGATCTTGCGTCCAAGCGGTCCGCCAGCGGCATTGAGTTGCTCCGCCGCCAGGATGGCGCCGTTTTGAATGGGCTTGCCGTAAGCCTCCAGCGCTCCAGTAAGGTCGAGGAGGGTGCCGATTTTGACTGGCTCGGCGGCACGGGCCAGGCGTGGCACACCGATGGAAGAGGCAACGGCTGAGAGCCCGAGAGCACGGACAAACTGCCGCCGCGTCAGACGAGTAAGCGGCGGAGAGACAGGCGGTATGCGGCTCATAATATTCCCTTCTACATGGCGTTGAACACTGTCGGAGGGCTGTAGTAAGCGTCGGTGTCTGGCGGTGCCGGCGTAGGGAGGACTGCCTGGAGGGTTGCCACCAGGAAGCACATCAAACTCCCCGACCAGAGCACATCAGACAGAAAATGCCCTCCCTGGATAATGCGGGCCACGCCTACCAGACTGCCATAGGCAAGCGCGCCTCCCAGCACGAGCCCAGGCAGCCATGCAGAACGACGCCGGGGAACGAGACAGGCCCCAAGCACCAGGACATAGCCCATGGCAGCATGCCCCGAGGGAAAACTTCTGCCACTGCCAATAGGGCCTGGTTGCCACCAGTGCTGATAGGGCCGGGAACCACCAAACAGAGCCGCCTGCACCGGCCGTGGACGTCCCCACAACGGTTTGAACACACCATTGACGAGCAACCCAGGACCAAGCATGACGGCCAACACAATCAGGGCGCAGGCACGCCGATAACATACCCATGAGCGGCAGCAGAGACTCCCGCCCCACACCACCGCAGCCCCAATGGCCAGTACCAAGGCAGGCCATTCGCCGTATTGGTACAGCCAGATCCAGGGCACGGCCGTTTTTAAAAACCACTGCTGCGCTGCTGTCGGATCATAGAAATATCCTGAGAGACGTGGGTCCATACCCACGAGGGTTGCCAGCAATGCCGAGAGGAGGAAAACTAACCCGACCATCCATAGGCCATGTTTCCAAAACCATCTTGGCGCTTCTGCCACCCCGGTGTCTCTTGATGCCGGCATCGCTCCTCTCCTCATGCTTCATAGGACGCTGGCACACTGCTCCAGGCATCCAGCCCCAGGGCGTCACGCTGACGGTAGAGAATAGGCAGGAGGAGGGCCAGCATGATCAGGTCACGCATGAGCACCTGCAGTGGCGTTTCGGGGAGTCCCAGGTTCCCAAAACAGCCACAGTCCTCAATGGGAATACCAGCGGCCAGCACAATGCCCATAAGCGCGCTGAAGCTCAAGAGTTGCACGGCGATCAGCAAGGCTACCGGCGTCGTACAAAAGCCTATGAGCAAGGCGGTGCCGCTGCCGACTTCAATCCATGGCAGGAACGTCGCCGTGATGGACACTAGCCAGGCAGGCAGCACCTGATATTGCTGGATATGGGCGACGACCTCAGCATGCGGCAAGACGAGCTTGCTAAAGCCGGCAAAGACAAATACGCCCCCAAGGAGTACACGCAGCAGCACGGCCACCCATGGAAGCGTATACAGGTGCCACCAGCGCCGCAGATACCCGCAGATGCTATTGGCCTGAACGCTGGACACGGTCCAACTCCTCACGGATGAGGCGCACGAGTTCGCCCTCTGATCGCATGCCGACGACAGGGGATTTATTGATAAATATTGTCGGCGTACTGTTCACCTGCAATTGCTGCCCATATGCTTTATCGGCCTTCATACGGTCCTGCATCCGACCACTCTGCACGCAACTCTTGAGCGCCGTGGTATCGAGGTTCAGGTCTTTGGCAAACTCACTTAAGCGCTCCAGTGGTGCGGCTAAGCGATACCATAACTCCTGGCGCCTATAGAGCATATGATGAAACTCCCAGAACTTGCCCTGTTCGCCAGCACACCAGGCGGCTTGCGTCGCCACCTCACTCGTCGGGTTCAAGACAAACGGATAGAGCACCAGTTGCACCTGCCCCTCAAAGCGCTGCATCGCACGCTCCAATGGTTCCTGGAGCGTCTTGCAATGTGGTCAGGTATAATCGCTAAATTCCTTAATGACCACCGGGGCACCAGCGGTTCCAAGGGTATAATGCTTATTCTCAGGCCCTTGCAGGCCTGGAGCGAGGTCGCGTTGTTGCAGGAAGCGCACCAGACCACCCACGCCCAGGGCTACGGCCAGGACTGCACCGCCAATCACGAGTTTGAGGCGCCAGCGCTGTGAAGTGTGGGGTTTCTGGGGAGACTGTTGCCGTGGAGACAACGTTTGTATACGCGCTTTAGATTTCTTGGCCATGCCCATCTCCTCGCTGAGTCACTGTCGCATGCTACTATCCCCAACACTATACGTTATTTCGCAGCGCGTGCAATGGGCCATACCACACCACAAGCAGAGGATACCAGCCCACTAGACCGGGTTGTGGACCACGTCTGCAAGCAAGGCGATCAGATTCCGTGCGGATTGCGGCAAGTAGCGGTTACGCCGCCACACTACCCCGACCTCACGACGCAGACGCGGTTCGACAATATCGACCATGACTGGACCATCAACACGGGTATGATGCGCAATGATACGCGGTAGCAGGGTGACGCCAACCCCGGCTGCAACGAGCCCCAGGATGGTCTCACGATCCTCGCTTTCAAAGGCGACTTGGGGTTCGAATCCCACTTGGCGACAGGCTTCCATAAATTGCTCACGTCCGCCCGCCCCTCTGGGATAGAGGATGAAGCGTTCCGTGACGAGTTCGGCTAATTTGACGATACGCCGAGCAGCGAAGGCGTGGTCTTTGGGTACGACCAGAACAAAGTCATCGTGCAGCAGGGGTGCACTTTGTAAGTGCGGATCGTGTACTGGCAGTGCTACAATACTGAAATCTACCGTACCCTGTTGGACCCATTCCAGGAGTTGGAGCTGCACGGCTTCCATGAGCTGCACCTCCACCCCTGGATAGCGGCGCTGGAAGGTTGCCAGGGCTCTGGGCAGGAGATAGGCAGCGATTGTTGGTAGGGAAGCCAGGCGACACCGTCCGCGTGCCCCACCAGCCATTTCGGCCATCTCGATTCGAGCATTTTCTACTTGCGCTAAAATACGCTCCACGTGGGATAGCAACACTTGCCCGGCATTGGTCAAGCGTACGAGGCGCCCAGAACGATCAAAGAGCGTGACATTGCACTCATCCTCCAGCGCTTTGATTTGTTGGCTCACGGCCGATTGTGTGAGATGCAGATGGGTCGCTGCCGCGGTAAAACTTGCGTGGGTTGCCACTTCCTTAAAGGCGATAAGTTGACGTAGCTCCACAATTACCCCTTTCTATGTCGTATGAAAGCATAATCATAAAGCATGATACAGAAATTAAAACAATTAATTTCTGTAATTCCAGGGCTGGATTTATGATACGTCTTATACCTGTAACAATTTTCCCCTCCTGAGTTAGGAGGGGGTGATGGAGACATGTTTGACGTATGCAGCACGTCATTGAGCAGGCGACCCAGGCCCTGCAACTCGGACGTTTTGAAGCCGCGAAAACGCTAGTGTCTGCTGCTCTTGAGGAGACGGAATCTCCGACGACTCGACTAGCGCTGCTTGAGGTACTCGTCCAAGCCCAGACTGGCTTGCAAGAGTATGCGGCTGCGTCCCACTCCTGGCAGGATGCCTACAAGCAGGCTGCCACACCAGATGACAAAGCACGTTTGTTTGAGCAGGCACGCCAGGCCATCCGTGATCAACAGGACTATCCCGCCTTATTGCATCTGGCCCAGGAACATCTCCCCCATATCCGTACACTCCAAGAACAGGCCGCGTGCCTCTTGGCAGCGGGTGAAGCGCTCATCCATCTGCAACGGTATCAAGAAGCCCGGCAGGAGCACTTGGAGCCGGCGCTTGCACTGGCCGGTGTGGCCCCAGAGACACGTCTTCACTTATGGCACTACCTGGGATTGAGTCATCTCGCTGAGCATAGGTTCACGGACGCTGCTGCGGCTTTTCGGCAGTCCGCAGATCTCGCGTTAGGCCAACATTTTGCCAGTACGGCCGCACACCCTGCCTCCCAACGGGCGCAGTTGCATCACGTACGTAACGCGGCACGTTTTTATGAAGGGGTCATCCACCTCATCTATCAGCGGCCGCAACAGGCCGTGCAGTCCTTCCAAGAGTTGCAGCGTCCTCTGACGGCGGTTGGAGCCTTCAATGTGGCGCTGTTTCTCGGGATGGCCTACCGTGCTTTGCAGCAACCGGAGGCCGCGATACGGGCGCTGCAGGCGCTCGCCCGGACGGCTACATGTCCTGAAACTCTGCGTGGGCCTGCTGCGGTGGTGCGCGCCGGGATCGCGAATATCTATGAGTCCCCAGCCAGCATCGGCGAACATCTGGAGGCAGCGTTGGAAGCGGCGCTGCAACCACATACGTCCTGGGAACCCTCCTGGCGCGTTCTCTTGTATCGCGAACTCGGTATCGTGTTACACTGTTTAAGCTGTCGTGAGGCGGCTATTGCGTGTTACGAAGACGGTCTGAAAACTGTCGTGCAGCGTCTCGGCGTCTGGGAGGATATTCCTAGGCACGACGGGCTCCACGGAGCGAGTCTCCTCGCGGCCCTGGCGGACCTCCCCGTACACACCTGGTCGGCAGTGGCGCAGGGTGAGATGATGCAGCTCCTGCAAGGCCTGGCGTGGCTTTATGCGCAGACTGAGGCTGGCACGCTGACTGAGACAGCGTTGGCTCTGGCGCTGTCTCTGGCTACCACGCCAGAGCAGGAGGTGGTGCTCTGGTGCCAGCGCGGCTGGTTCATGGCGATGGGGTCTCCTGTTATCTCCCAGGATGCGGGAGCGTCTGCGCCTGTCTCGGCGATCATCGAGGGGCTGCAGGCGGCCCAGGCGCGTTCTGCGGATGCCTCTTTGGAGCCTCTTGTCCGTGGCATCACGGCGCTACTCCAGGGGCAGGTAACCCAGGCCAGTGCCGCCTTGGCGCACGTGCCAGTGGTGCCGGCATTCCCAGAGCTGCATGTCCTCTGTACAGCGGTCTGGCTCTGGGCACATACGCAGCAGGGGACCTTGGAGCAGACTCTCGGACAGGGTACGTCTACCGCGTTTCTGCCCTGGCAAATGCCTCGTACGCTGGCCCTTGCGTTGGAAACCTTGCTGGCGTGGACAACGCGAACCGCACCACTGTCTCCGGTCATGCCCTGGTTGGCGGCGCTGCTCGTGTACCAACCCACCGCAACCCTGGAAGCACTGCGCGTCTTGTGCCGTCCTGGGTATCTGCCAGCCTCACAGTACACCAACTTGCTGGCGGAGCTGAAGCGTCTGAGTGGGCAGCTTGCAGACGCTGCTATCGTTGACCGGGTGGCGGTGTTGCTGGGCGGTACCACCCTGATGGAACGTCTCGAGACGCTGCTGGCAGAACTCAATCAGCGTCTCGCGACGCCTACAACGCCACCACTGCCGGCCGTACGCCAGCGCAAGCAGCGCCAGCGCCACGGTTCCACGCCAACTGAGGGTGTCGCAGCCGAGATGGCCCAGGTGCTCCAACTCATCAGTCTGTTGCACACCACCTCTCAAGCTGTGGGGAGCCGTGTACCCGAGGTCATCTACCGCTGGCTCCGGCACTATAGTCATCTCTGTACCCACGCTCCTGAGGTGGTAGGAGCCCTGCTCGGCCTGTTGCGCCAGTGCCCTGGGGCGACGGCAGTGATTCCTACTCTGCTCGAGCACGTGGCCCTGTCTCGGCGTCAACGGCAAGCCCTCGAAGCCGCCCTCCACACCCCTGCAGAGAGTACGACCACCGCACACACCCTGTTCGCCTGGGAAGACATGCCGCGTTGGCCCTTGGGGCGTTTGCTCGGCACTCTGTCCGATATCCAGCGTCCGGCCGACACGGAACCCGATGCGGCTCTGGTGGCGCGAGGCCAGTATATGGCAGCGTTGGTACTAGCACGCGTCGGGCTGTTGCCGCGTGCCGTAGCCAGCTTACAGGCATGCTTGCAGCTGCAGCCTGAGCACCCACTGGCCCACTTCACGCTGGCCCAATTCCTACGCGCACAAGATCAGCAGGAGGCCGCGCTGGATCATACGTTGCAGGCGTGGCACGGTCTCATAGCGCTGAGCGTACCGACCCAAGTCCTGCACCTCGAGATGCTGAATCAACTCCTCCTATTGCTGGAGACGACGCAGCAGTATGAGCGCTTTCCTGAGTGGCTTGCGACCTTCAACCGCTCCTGTAAGGCGTTGCGGGCCACGCCGCTCAGCCCGGCTCAACAGCAGCGCGTCCGCGAAGAAGAAGGGACCTTTGCCCTGTTGCGGGCGTCTTACCTGGCGGCAACGGCGTTGCCGATTGGTGGAGGCATGGCCAGTACTACAGCTCAGCAGCTTGCCTGTGTGGAGCAAGCTATTGCCCTGGGCACCCCGCACACGCAGCAAAGAGCGCTACATCGACAAGCAGAAATGTTCGCGCGTCTGTATCGCTATGACGCCGCGACGACTACGTATCATGACCTCGTGCAGCAGTGGCCGGACGACCAGCGTGCACGCCAGCGCCTGGATCTCTGGACCACCGTCCAACACCCCTCTCTCGATCCGGTGGCAGCTGACAAGCTTATCGAGGAGGCACTCACTGCTACCTGTACCAGTGTGAACGCACCGCCCATGCCGACCCCCCTGACGCCTGACAGTGCTCTGGCATGGCTGCAGCAGGCGCCACGGCATGTCCCCCAAGTCCTGGATGTGCTTGACATCCTCACTGCCTATGGCGGGGTGGCGGTACAGCGTCAGGAGTGGCAGCGCGCTATCGAGGTGCTGACGCCATTGTACGCGCTGAGCGCGCAGCCGCAGCAGGCGTATTATCTGGCTCTGGCGCACTATGCGCGCAGCCAGCAGACGGCCCCTGGGATAGAAGCCCTGCATGAGAGTGAGCAGGCGTTGCAGTACGCGCAGCAGGCCCTCAAAGATGCCCCCTCACTGGTAGAGGCGACCGCTTTGCTGTGTCAGATGGAGCAGTCCCATCAAATGCTGCTGACCGTGCAGTCCCAAGAACAAGACCGTATGGCCTATCGCCAGCGTGTCTGTAGCCTTGTCGCGCAGCATGGCGTGCCTATCCAGGAGCACACGGTGTCGGGGGCAGCGGACGCCCCATGGGTCGAGATGCAGGAACTGGCCGATCTGGACGAAGCGACTGGGCAGCTGGTGACGATTGTGCACTTGTGGTTTAACAGTCAGGCAGTCGGGGACAGGATGGTGCCAGATGAAGCAGAAGTAACGCTCTATGCCCAGCATCAGCGCGACAAACAGCGCTTAGTGGAGACGCATGGCATCGAAGCCTTGCCCTGGCCCCACACGGCGTATGAGGGCAGTACGGATTTTGCTGCGCTATTTCCCGAGCGTCTAGGCCTCAATCGCGATGTGCTGTTCATTGCCTTTGCTGATGTGCATGCGCTTATCCGGTACGGAAGAGTGCTGCAGTATATCGCCCAGGGCTTATCGACCTTGACGGCCGCTACTACCGCTCCTTCTGTCAGCAGCCTGGCAGCAACAGCGCGCTATCTCACGGTGGTGCCGCTTTTGCACCAACGCTTGCAGATCCTCGCGGCAGCGGCACCCTCCAAGGTGGTGCAGCGCCAGATCAGCAGCGTGTGTGAGACCTTCACGACAGGGCTCACTCCTGAGCCACTCCAACACTTCTCGGCTTTTGTCGATGCCTATATTTATTTTCATGCGATTGTGGATACGCTGCGGGCCCATCTTGATACCCCTGCCGCAGAACGCCCAGATGGCCAGAGCGAGGAGCACCAAACGCCGCGCCCAGCTCGACGGAAACGTCGCCAGAACAAGGACCGCTGGCGCGAGGGAGAGTCGGAGAGGAGGAGTGCAGGCTATTTCCCTGACGTGTTATGATCGGCAGCCGTGGCCACTTCGACCCGATTGCGCCCGCCGCGCTTCGCACGATAGAGGGCCGCGTCTGCAGCACCCAGGAGGGTCTCAGGATCCTGTACGACACCGCTGGTGGCCACCCCGGCGCTGAGGGTCACAGACACAGTGCCTTCGGCCAAAACAATGGTGTCCTTCCTGACTGCCTGTAACAGCCGTTCCGCCATAGCGGCCGCCCCAAGCGTATCACAGTTGGACAGCACCAGGAGGAACTCTTCCCCACCATAGCGACCGATGCTATCGTAGGGCCGTAGAGCGTCCCGCATACGGCGAGCTATCTCGCGCAACACGGCGTCACCCGCCAGGTGCCCGTAGGTGTCATTGATGTGCTTGAAGTGATCCAGATCGGCGAGCACCACACTGACAGGTGCATCCCTATCCACACTATCACGCTGAGAGCGATCCAGCTCATGCGTGAGCAGTTCCAGTACTGTGGCGCGGGTACACAACTGGGTTAATGAGTCCTTCCTGGCTTGCTCACGCATGATCTCGCGCGCCTGCACCAACTCGTCCAGTAAGTCGAGGATGCGCCGGCCAGCCCGCAGGCGCATGCGCAGCTCCTGGGCATCGAAAGGCTTGGTGAGATAATCATCTGCACCTGCCTCTAGACCAGTCACCATGTCTGTTTTCTGGCTCTTGGCCGTGAGCAAGATGATGTAGATGTATGGTTCGGCAGGGCGCTCATCTGGGTTGCGGACGTTCTTACACACCTGCAGACCATCCAGGCGTGGCATCATCCAATCCAGGATGACCAACTGGGGGGCATCCGGTGCCTGCAACACCTCCCAGGCTGCTTGCCCGTCTGCACAGGTAATCACCTCATAGCCCCATTTACTCAGAGTGACTTCAAGCAGGCGGCGTGAGACAGGATCATCTTCAGCGACCAAAATCTTCACAGGGTCTCCTCCCCCAGCCTCTCGCGTCAGCCAGCCACTTGTCCTGCACGTGCAGCATGCACTGGCTCACCCACAGGTGTAACCGCAGCTCCTGGGCGTCGGAAAGCGCCGTGAGGGCATGTATCCGCACCGGCCTCCAGACTGCAAACTCTGTCCGTGCAGGTCTGAAATCTAGGGCAATTGTACCGATTTCGATAGGGAATGTCATCCCACAGAATTGTTCCAGTGTCATGCTTGCTCTCTCTGAGGTCGGTACTGCCAGCCAGTCTGGAGCATGATACCGTTATGGATCAAAAAACTCCGCACAACTCTACCGGACTGCACCTGTTGCCGCCGGTCGCCGGCCACCTGACGCTGGAACGCGTCGATCTGCGCAGCATAGTGCTGCCGGTTGCGGCTATGAATCATTTTCCCCTCTGGGGTGTCTCGGAAACAGGCAGCGATGATCGCATCCGGCGCTTGCCCAACGTACGCGCAAAACGCTGCGAGGATGTGGAGGTGCTCCTGGTGCCCTGGCGGTGCGAGTTGGGTCTGTCGTTGCAGATGCGCTAACCAGGTATGCACGGTCCTCTGCCGTATGAAGGCGTCTGAAACTTCCATCAGACTATCACTCCGGTAAGCCGAAAGCGCGTGCCAGCGTTTTGATTTCCTCCTGTCGCCACGACAGAGGAGCTGGCTCTTGCAACATCTTGGCCGCTTTGAGGCGGGCAACCACGTCCGGGTCACGTCGCCAGGGCTGGCCATAGTGTCCTTCAAAATATAACTCTCCAAAGGGTGGTCGGGGACGTTGCCCACCGGCTTCCCAGGATTCCGCGGGATAACCCAACAGCATCGCGTAGAGAGGCATCCAGTGTGCCGGCACTCCAAAGGCCGCTTGCGCGCGCTGTGGCTCAAAAGCGCTCAGGCAGGCGCCCAGTCCTTCGTCGAAGGCAGTCAAGAGTGCCTGGCAGATCGCCACACCACAATCCACTGCCACGGCGCCCACGAGTTTTAACGGGTCTTTGGTTAACGGCTCGATGACTTGCTTCCAGACGACTTCGTCCACAAAGGCACGACTCCAGCCATGGCTAGGATTCAAAGCCCCAACCTCGATGAGCTCCTTGAGCGTGTTACCGCGTGACTCTCGGAGCGTCTGCATGTCCCCATAGAAATAAATGTGCACTGGCGCCAACTCGAGGTTCAGGGCGGAGACCGGTGTTTGCAAACCCTCGAGCACCTCAGGGGCAAGGTCATCACGCTGCACCACGATGGCACGTAAAAAGGTGGCGTTGACGGCGCAAGACGCCAGCCGTGCTGCCTCTAAAATGGTTTGAATCTTCTCCCGCTCCACGGGACGATACGGGACAAAATAGCGAATCGAGCGGCGCCGCCCGATGACCTCTTTGAACTCCATGTCTCCTGTCCTTTGCACTGGGGATGCTGCACATGTTGCACATGGCTTAGCAGGTCGTCAGGCTGCTGTCAATGGCGCTGCGGGCATAGACAGAAGGCGAGAGATTTGCGACAATGCCTCTTGGCGTGTAGTCAGGAGAACGCATATGGAGACGTTAGCAGAGATGGAGGACGGTATGGAGGCCAAGCATGTCTTCAACCAGAAGGCTTTTAACGAGCAGAAGATGCAGAAAGTAAACTTGTTCGAGACCGAGCGCATGTTCTGTGATCTCTACTGTTTTGAGCCCGGCCAGGAGCAAAAGACGCACACGCATGCCGGCGCCGATAAAATTTACTATGTTCTCGAAGGTCGTGGCACCTTTCACATCGGTGGGGAAAGTCGAGAGCTGCAGGAGCATACCATAGTGATAGCGCCAGCAGATATTGAGCATGGCGTGGTCAATACGAGTGGGGCGCGCTTAGTACTGCTGGTCTACATGGCGCCAAAACCCTAGAAGATCGTAGCACTGAGGCTTGAGAGGGGGAAGAGAGCATATGGACATGCAGGAACGTGCCCTGGCGTACCTGGACGACGACGAGCTGGTGCAATTGACGCGTGATCTCGTGCGTATTCGCAGTATCAATCCTCCCGGGGATGAAGCTGCAGTGGCGACGTGCCTGGCCGAACGTTTCGAGCGCGCCGGTCTATTTGCCGACGTGGTGCCGCACGAAGAAGCTGGGCGGGCGAGTGTCGTCGGTGGCATCCGCGGCACTGGCGAGCGGCCGGCGCTCTTGTTCAGCGGCCATCTGGACACAGTGCCAGCCGGCGAGAACTGGCAGCACGACATCCTCGCTGCTGAGGTGAGCGATGGTAAGATCTGGGGCCTCGGCACCACCGATATGAAATCCGGGGTCGCGGCCATGGTTGTAGCGCTGGAGGCGATACGTCGTACTAGTATCCCCCTGAAAGGGGATCTGCTCTTTGCCGGGACTGCTGGGGAAGAAGTGGATTCAATGGGTGCGCAGCGTTTGGTGCAGCAGCAGAAGCTCAGCGATGTAGGGTTCATGGTCATTGGTGAGCCGACGACCAACCGAGTATTCACCGCGGAAAAAGGCGCACTCTGGCTGGAACTAAACACGAAAGGCCAGACTGCCCACGGCTCGATGCCGCACCTGGGCGTGAACGCCATCATGCAGATGAATAAGCTGCTGCAGGCCCTGGCCGCAGCCAATATTCCCTATGAGAAGCACCCCCTGCTAGGCGACTTCACCATGAACGTGGCCACCATCACGGGCGGTGTGAAGACGAATGTGGTCCCAGATGCCTGTCGAGTCACCATTGACACACGTACGGTCATTGGCCAGGATCACCAACAGATCCTCGACATCGTGCGCCAGCTCATCGACCAGCTGTGTGCCGAGGATCCGACCTTCCAGGCAGAGGTGCATACGATTACGGAGCGTGTGCCTCTGGACATTCCCTTTGATGACACGCAGGTCCAGGCCTTCGTGCGGGTGCGCAACCAGGTCACTGGACAATCTTCAGTGCCTACGGCAGCCACATATGCGACTGACGGTTCCGTGTTTGTCCCTGCCTATCATGCGCCGATGGTCATCTGTGGTCCCGGGCTGCCTGAAAAGGCGCATCAGCCCAACGAGTACGTAGACATTGCCCGATTGACCGAAGCTGCTCGCATTTATACCCTCGCTGCCCTTGATCTCCTGACCTGAGCCCGACTTCTGCCCGCCCTCCCCTGTCAAGGGGAGGGCAAGGGTGGGGGTAGCCCCGCTGGTGCTTTCACTTTCGACCTCGTATGCATATAATGTTGTCAGATAAAGCCCAACTCTTTCACACAAAGGATGTGTCATGCCAGCCGTTGCCACTGAGGCGCCCTCCATCGTGGAATATCGTGCCTGGTTCCAGTGTATTGCTGGTTGCCCTGTGCATTACAGCCTGCAGGATATCATCTATCGTTGTCCGCGTTGTGGGAACCTGCTGGAGGTGCGCCATGATCTCGAACGCTTGCGGCAGCATCCTCCCGCCTACTGGAAGAACCTCTTTGATACCCGCTTCCTGCGCAACCAATGGCCGTACGGCAGCTCAGTGTGGGGCAAGAAGGAGATGGTCTGCCCAGAGGTCGACAACGCCAACGTCGTTTCCACGTTTGAAGGCGGCACCAATCTGTTCTGGGCCGAGCGCCTGGGGAAAGAAATCGGTGTGCCCGAGCTGTGGATCAAGCAGTGTGGCAATAGCCATACGGGCTCATTCAAAGACCTCGGTATGACCGTGCTGGTCTCGATGGTGCGGCAGATGATCGCCGGGGGGAAGGAGATTCCCGCTGTAGCGTGTGCTTCCACCGGGGATACTTCGGCAGCGCTGGCTGCCTACTGTGCGGTGGCCGATATTCCCGCCATTGTCTTTTTACCGCGCGATAAGGTATCCGTGGCTCAGCTCATCCAGCCGATTGCCCACGGGGCCTTGACCTTATCACTGGACACCGACTTCGACGGCTGCATGGCCCTGGTGCAGGAGATCTGTGCGCGCAATAATATTTACCTGGCCAATTCGATGAACTCTTTACGCATCGAGGGGCAGAAGACGGTCAGTATCGAACTCGTGCAGCAATTTGATTGGGAGGTGCCAGACTGGGTCATCATTCCTGGCGGCAATCTTGGGAATGTCAGTGCACTGGGCGGTGGTTTTCTGCTCATGCGCGACCTGGGCATCATCTCCACACTGCCGCGTATCGCCTGTGCTCAGGCGCAGCGCGCCAATCCGTTGTATCAGAGCTATCTCAATGGCTTTCGCGAGTTTCACCCGATGCAGGCGCAGCCCACGCTGGCGAGCGCCATTCAGATTGGCAATCCGGTGAGTGTCGAGAAGGCCATCCGGACCTTGCAAATGTTCGACGGGGTGGTCGAGCAAGCGAGTGAGGATGAACTGGCGAATGCCGCGGCCCGCGGTGATCGTACGGGACTGTTCAACTGCCCGCACACCGGTGTGGCGCTCGCCGTACTCTTTAAGCTCGTCGAGCGCGGTGAGATTCGTTCCCATGAGCGCGTAGTGGTGATTTCGACAGCGAACGGGTTGAAATTTCCGGAGTTCAAAATTAAATACCACGAGTCACGGCTGGCTGATGTCGTGCCGCAACACGGCAATTTCCCCGTCAATTTGCCGGCGGACTATACCCAGGTGCGCGACGCGATTAGGCGCGTGCTGGAACAACGGCGCTCCGGAAGGCTTACAGCCCCGCCTTCCCCCAGCAGGAGAGGGCGGGAGAGCGTGCCTTAGTACTGTGTACAGTCAATACACAGCGAGTCCCAAAGGCGATGTGCGAGCCTCGCAAGGCACAACACACCCCGCCAGTTTGGCGGGGGGACTGCGCACGGCTAATTGGCTCTACGCAGTCCCCCCGCCAAACTGGCGGG
>Ga0081538_10001189_pt1 | contig 27425 bp, 21 predicted proteins | sample TabmetS5T2R1_FD_71022 | JGI IMG/M metagenome (GOLD analysis project Ga0081538, IMG submission 71022) | Tabebuia heterophylla rhizosphere microbial communities from the University of Puerto Rico - S5T2R1 | ecosystem: Host-associated > Plants > Roots > Rhizosphere ...
GGGGGGGCCGGGCGCGGGGGGCTGGGGGGGGTTTGCGGCGGGGGGGGGGGGCGGGGGAGCCGGCGCCGGCGTAGCGCCCCGCTTCACCTCGACGGCTCCCGCCGTCACGATCACGGCGGCGGCCATGCCGGCGGCCGCCTTCGACGCGACCGTCGAGATGCCGGCCGAAACGGCCCCGCCCGCGGTGATCCCTCCGGCCGCGGCGGCGGTGGCGCCGGCCACGCCGGCACCGGCGGCGGCCGCACCCCCGCCGGAGCCCGCGGCCGCGCTCGCGCCAGCGCCGGCGCCGAGCTTGGCCACCCAGAACTTCTTCATGAGGAGCATCGGCCCCAACGGCGATATCGCGGCCAGCGCCCGCGACGTCTTGCGCAGCTCACCCCTGAACGTGCGGCAACGGTCGCATCCCTTGAGGTGGCGGCGAACCGGAGCCGAGCTCCGGGCGATCCCCTCGGCCACCTGGCCGAGCTCGAGCCGCACCTCCGCGCACGTGAGCAGCCGCGCTTCCGCCGCCTCGGCGAGCGCCACGCGCGCGCGCACGAGTAGCGACTTGACGCTCGGCACCGTCGTGTCCATCGCCTCGGCGATCTGCTCGTAGGACAGCGCGTCGATCTCACGCAGGAGCAGGGCGGTGCGCTGCGTCTCGGGCAGGTCCTGGACGTCCGACACGATCTGCCGGAACTCCTCGCGCCTGTGGACGGTGTCGGCCGTGGTGGCGCCGCCGTCACGCTCGAACACGTCCATCGAGTCCTGCCCGGCGGGCTGCGGGCGGCGCAGGTGGTTCAGGCAGCGGTTGCGGGCGATCCGGTAGAGCCACGGCCGCGCGTTGATCGGGCGGTTGTCGGCGCGGATCGCGTTGAACGAGGCGGTGAACACCTCCTGCAGGACGTCCTCGGCATCCTCCTGCGAGCCGAGCATGTGGCGGCAGAAGGCGAGCAGCCGGGGCTGGTAGCGCTGGACCAGCGCCTCGAAGGCGCCATTGTGCCCACGCCGGATCAGAGCGACGAGTCGCTCGTCGCTCTGGAGTCGGAGAAGTGGCGAACGTCCCGCAATCGCAGGGAGTCGCGCGGTGTGTTGAAGAGCCGAAGCTTCCAAACGGGTACCCGCCGCTGGGACACCGTAGCAGCGGGGAAGTTGCGCCGCCGTACACTTGTTCGGGCCCGGGTAGCCCAATTGGAAGAGGCGGCGGACTTAAGACCCGCTGAGTGTGGGTTCGACTCCCACCCCGGGCATAGCGGTCCGACACCGGGGTATACGGCTTCCATGGCCAAGGTGCTGTTCATCCCCGTGAGCGTGGCCGGAGGTTTCCTCGCCGGCGCGGTCGCCAAGAAGATCTTCAACCAGCTCTGGGGGCTGATCGACGAGGAGGAGCCGCCCGACTCGAAGCACCGCGACATCGACTGGGGCAAGCTGCTCATCGCTGCCGCGGTGCAGGGCGCGATCTTCAGGGCGATGAAGGAGGCGACGGACCACTACAGCCGGCGCGCGTTCGCGCGTACCACCGGGACCTGGCCCGGCGAGAAGCAACCCGAACCCGAATGAGATCCGCGCGCACTCGGCCGAGCCGAGTGCTTGCGGCCAATCGGGCGTTTCCCCCGGGGCTTAACCTGGGATTAACACACCGAGGGAACACCGCAAGAACCTGCGCCTAGGCGCGTTCCAGGGTGTAAGGATTCAGGCCGGACTCAGTTCCAGGTAGGGCCCCGTACGTTGAGGGAGGCGGGGGGAACGGGAGCGGCAAGAGGGAGCAAGGCAGGGAGGATGCGATCGTTCAGCGGGATTGGGCGGGTCGCCGCGCTCGGCGCGGTCATCGCCGCGATCGCGCTCGTGGCCATCCTGCTGTTCGGCGGGGGGACCGGCGGCTACAAGGTCAAGGCCCGCTTCCTGAACGCCGGGCAGCTCGTGAAGGGCAACCCCGTCCAGAGCGGCGGGGTGCCGATCGGCTCGGTCACCGGGATCCGGATCGCCGACAACGGCGAGGCCGAGATCGAGCTGGAGATCGAGGAGGACCATTCGCCTCTGCGGCACGGCACGCTCGCTGCGATCCGCCAGTTCTCGCAGTCGGGCATCGCCAACCGCTACGTGGACCTCACGATGCCCCCGAACGGGTCGGACGAGATCCCGGACGGCGGCACGATCGGGTCTGACGACACCACGACCCAGGTCGATCTCGATCAGCTCTTCAACACCCTCGACCCGGACACCCGCAAGGCCCTGCAGAAGTTCTTCAAGGGCTCGGCCGAGATGTTCGCCGGCCGCGGCGAGCAGGCCAAGGAGGGCTTCCACTACCTCAACCCGGCCCTGTCGACGTCGAGCCGCCTGTTCAACGAGCTGACGCGCGACACCCCCGTGCTCGAGCGCTTCCTCCTCGACAGCTCGAAGCTGGTGACGGCCGTCGCCGAGCGCCGCGACCACCTGGCCGCGCTGATCGGCAACCTCAACACGACGACGCGGGCGCTCGGGAACCAGAAGGAGGCGCTCGCCGACTCGATCTCCCAGCTCCCGCCCTTCATGCGGCGTGCGAACACGACGTTCGTGAACCTGCGCAGCGCGCTCAATGACGTCGACCCGCTCGTCGACGCCTCGAAGCCCGTCGCGAAGCAGCTCGGGCCGTTCCTCACCCAGGCGCGCGCCTTTGCCGCCGACGCCGAGCCCACCGTCCGCGACCTCAGCCGGACGGTCCGCCGCCGCGGCCCGGCCAACGACCTGATCAACCTGCTCGACTCGTTCCCGCCGCTCGCCGACATCGCGGTGATGCGCAAGCAGCGCAGCGTGGCCCCGGGCGGGCGCGCCGTCGACGTCGGGGTGACCGACGGCGCCTTCCAGGAGACCGTCGAGGCGTTCAAGAGCGGCGCCCCCGAGATCGCGCTGGGCCGCGCCTACACCACGGACTTCCTCGGCTGGGCCGACGACTTCTCCACGACGGGCGGCGGCTTCGACGCCCTCGGCGCGATGGGGCGCGGCCACATCTCGCTCGCCGAGAACCTGGGCGGCCCGATCCGCAAGTACCAGTACAAGCGCTGTCCGGGCGCGGCCGAGGCGCCCGCCGCCGACGGGTCGAACGTGTGGAGCCAGGAGCGGATGGACGAGCTCCAGTGCGAGGAGTCCGCGCGCGCCGTGGGGGACGTGGAATGAGGCGCGTGCTCAGCACCATCGCGGTCGTGGCGGTCTGCATCGCGGCCGTCGTGCTCGCCGGCGCTGGAAGCCAGGACGCCAAGGGCAAGCGCTACAACGTCGTCTTCGACAACGCCTTCGGCCTGGTCGAGGGCGGCGACTTCCAGGTCGGCGGAGTGACCGCCGGCAAGACCAGCGACCTCAAGGTGGTCAAGCGCGAGGGCGAGTCGCCGAAGGCGGTCGTGACCGTCGAGATCCTCGAGCCCGGCTTCGGCGACTTCCGCAGGGACGCCACCTGCGACATCAAGCCCCAGTCGCTGATCGGCGAGTACTACGTGGACTGCCAGCCGGGCGACTCGGAGGAGAAGCTGCCCGAGGGCGGCACGGTGCCGGTGGAGCAGACCACGTCGACCATCCCGGCGGACCTCGTCAACAACATCATGCGGCGGCCATATCGAGAGCGCTTCCGCCTGATCCTCACGACGCTCGGCACCGGTCTCGCCGGCAGGCCCGAGGACCTCAGCGAGGCCATCCGCCGCGCCCACCCGGGCCTGCGGGAGACGTCGCGGGTGCTGAACATCCTGGGCGACCAGAACCAGGTCATCAAGGACTTCATCACCGACTCGGATCGCGTGATCGAGGAGCTCGAGGCGAACAAGGGCGACGTGGCGCGCTGGGTCGACGAGGCCGGCGACACCGCCGCGATCAGCGCCACCCGGCGCGCGGAGCTGCGCCGCACCTTCCAGAAGCTGCCCACCTTCCTCGACGAGCTGCGTCCCACCATGGCGAGGCTCGGCGAGCTGGCGGACGAGCAGACGCCGCTCCTGGCCGACATGCAGCGCGCGGCGCCGAGCCTCGACACGTTCTTCACGCGGCTCGGCCCGTTCGCCGAGGCCTCCCGGCCGGCGGTGGACTCGCTCGGCGAGACCTCGAAGGTCGGCACCCGCACCTTCAGGGAGGGCAGGGAGGAGGTGAAGCTCCTCGAGAGCTTCGCGCCCGAGGCGCAGCCGACCTTCAAGCCGATCCGCCAGTTCCTCCAGACGAGCGACGACCGCGGCCGGGCGCTCGAGGACGACCCGCGCTCGGTGGAGGGCAGCCCGCCCGCGCCCGACCCGACGGCGATCAAGCAGGGCGGCCCGACCGGGTTCACCGGCCTGGAGGCCCTCTGGAACTACTTCTTCTGGCAGAGCCTCAGCATCAACGGCTACGACGACTACAGCCACCAGCTGCGCGTCGCGATCACCGAGAGCAAGTGCGGCGAGCTCCACACCGAGATCCACTTCGACAACCCGAAGGAAGCGGAGGACTTCAAGGACTGCACCCAGTGGCTCGGGCCGAACCTGCCCGGGATCACGACGCCGGACTTCACGGACGCGGGCGCGACGGCCGCGAGCCGCGATGCGCCGGCGACCCGCGCCGGCGAGCAGCGTGCCGCCGGCCAGCCCGACGCTGGCCCGCTCCCCGGCCAGCGCGACATCTCGAAGCCCCAGATCACGCTGCCGCCTGACCTCCAGCGCCTGCTCGACGACCTCTCGCCGAAGCAGCGCGAGGACCTGCCGAAGCGGCTGCGCCGCCGCCTCGAGGAGATCCTCGGCCCGATACCGGCGCCCCCTCCCGCTCCGGCACCGGCGCCCACGCCGCTCCCGCAGCCTCGCCTCGACGCCCCCGTTCCGGCGCCCGCCGCCCCCGCCCCGAGCGGCGGCCCGCCCCTCCTCGACTTCCTGCTCGCGCCATGACCTCGCGCCGCGGGACAGCCAACCTCACCGCCAGCCCGGTCCTGATCGGCGCCGTGACGCTGCTGGTCACGATCATCGCGGTCTTCATCGCGTACAACGCGAACTCGGGCCTACCCTTCGTCCCGACCTACGACGTCAAGGCGGTGCTGCCGTCGGGCGCCAAGCTCGTGAAGGGCAACGAGGTGCGCGTGGGCGGCTTCCGGGTCGGCGTGGTGGACGAGATCAAGCCCACCACGGTGGAGGTCGACGGCGAGCGGCGCTCGGTCGCGGAGATCTCGATGAAGCTCGACAAGGTGGTCGAGCCGCTGTCGGTCGACAGCACGGTCAAGGTGCGGCCGCGCTCCGCGCTCGGGCTGAAATACGTCGAGCTGACGCCGGGCAACTCGAAGAAGACGTTCGCCCGCGGCGACACGATCCCGCTCGGCCGCGCGAGCGAGCCGCTCGAGCTCGAGGACGTGTTCTCGACCTTCGACCCCGAGACGCGCACGAACGCGCAGGCGGCGACCGAGGGCTTCGGCGACGCCTTCGCCGGGCGCGGCCGGTCGATCAACGACGCGATCGCGGCGCTCAACCCGTTCTTCACGCATCTCACGCCGGTGATGCGCAACCTCGCCGACCCGGACACCGAGCTCGACCAGTTCTTCCTCCAGATCGGGCGGGCCTCGGCGCAGGTCGCGCCGGTGGCCGAGGTCCAGGCGGAGCTGTTCACGAACATGGCCGACACGTTCGACGCCTTCAGCCGCAACCCGGAGGCCCTTCAGGCGACGATCGAGAAGCAGCCGCCCACGCTCGACACGGCGATCAGCTCGTTCCGCGTCCAGCGCCCGTTCCTCGCCGACTTCACCGACCTGTCGCGTCGCCTGCGCCCGGCGGCGCAGGAGCTGCCGCGCTCCCTGCCCGCGATCAACTCCGCGTTCCGCGTCGGCACGCCGGTGCTGCCGCGCACCGTCGAGCTGAACGAGCGCCTCGAGGGCGCGACGCTCGAGCTCGAGGACCTGTTCGAGAACCCGAACACGCTCCTCTCGCTCCGCGACCTCGACACGGCACTCACCGTGACCCGGCCCGCGGCCGAGTTCATCGCCCCGTACCAGACGGTCTGCAACTACTTCGTCTACTTCGCGCTGCCGCTCGGCGAGCACCAGTCGCAGCTCTCGCCGGACAAGAGCGGCACCGTGCAGAACCAGGGGGCGAAGTCGGTCAACAACGACCAGCCCAACAGCTACGGCACGATTCAGAGCTCGCGCAACGTGGACATCCCGCCGGGCCAGAAGGCCCGCGGGGCGGAGGCGCCGCTGGACGGCAGCATGGGCCCGCCCGGCGAGCCGATCCACCGGCTGCAGGCGCCGCTCTACAACCCGGCGATCGACGCCCAGGGCAACGCCGACTGCCAGCGCGGCCAGGAGGGCTACCCGAACGGCCCGTTCACGACGGGCGGCCGCTACGGCCCCGGCACGCTGTCGGACGGGACGCCGCGAGGCGGCAACGCGCCCGTCACCGACCCGGACTACCCGATCCTCTCGGGCGGCACGTTCGAGTCGATCGAGAACGGCATCGACAACCTGGCGGACGTGCCATGAGCACGGGGCGGATGTCACCACTCAGGGCCGGGATCATCGCGCTCGTCGTGCTGGCCGTCCTCTCGTACTTCGGCTTCAGCAAGGCCAACCCGTTCGCCAACCCGTACGAGTTCGAGGCCGTGTTCCAGACGGCCAACAACCTGCAGCCGAACTCCCCGGTGCGGATCGCCGGCGTGGAGGTGGGCAAGGTCAAGAGCGTCGAGCCGGTGGACGAGGCCACCGGCGGCGCCCGCGTGAAGATGGAGATAGAGGAGAAGGCCCTTCCGCTCCACGAGGACGCCGAGCTGAAGATCCGCCCGCGGATCTTCCTCGAGGGCAACTTCTTCGTCGACATCCAGCCCGGGTCGCCGTCGTCGCCGGAGCTCGAGGACGGCGGCACCATCCCCATGACCCAGACGGCCGCGCCGGTCCAGTTCGGCGACCTGCTCTCCGCGCTCCAGACGGACACCCGCCAGGACCTGCAGACCTTCCTGGACGAGTACGCGGTCAAGGGCCTGTCGAACGGCGGGGCCAAGGGCTTCAACGACTCGATCCAGTACTGGAAGGACGCCTACCGCAACAGCTCGCTCGCGAACGACGCGACGCTCGGGGAGGACCCCTCGCGCGACCTGCATCGAATGCTGAAGGGGCAGGCGCGCACCTTCGCCGCTCTCGTCGAGGACGAGCGCGCGCTGAAGGACCTGATCACGAACTTCAACGTGACCGCCGGCGCCTTCGCGCGGGAGGACGTGGCCCTGGAGGCCTCGATCCCCGAGCTGCGCGACACGCTCCGCGTCGCGCGGCCGGCGCTCGGCTCCCTCAACGACTCCCTGCCGAGCCTGCGGGCGTTCGCGCGCGACGCGCTTCCGGGCGTGCGTTCCTCGGACGAGGCGCTGGCGGCCTCGATTCCCTTCATCACGCAGGCCCGGAAGCTCATGTCCCGCACGGAGCTGCGCGGCTTCGCCGCCCAGCTCCGCCGCGGCATCCCGAAGCTCGTGGCGCTGAACCGCGAGAGCGTGCCGGTGCTCGAGCAGAGCCGCGCGCTGTCCGCCTGCACGAACGACGTCCTGGTGCCGTTCGTGAACTCGAAGTTCACGAACGTGCAAGGCCCCGACGGCGAGAACGGCAACGGCGATCAGCAGGTGCGCTACCAGCTCCAGCGCGGCCTGGTGGGGCTCTCCGGCGAGAGCCGCCTCTCGGACGGGAACAACCAGTGGTTCCACACCTCGCTGAGCCCGCCGGCGCTGAACGTCCAGCCGGCGCCCCCGCCGGTCGTGGACCAGCCGCCGCCGCGGCGCCCGGACGTGCCTTGTGAGACGCAGGAGCTGCCGAACCTGGAGGCCCCGTTCGCGCCGATCACCGCCTTCGGCGGCTCGGGGTCGGGCGAGGACCCGACCGTGCCGCCGCTGCCGATCCCCGGCAAGAAGTTCGACGAGTCCGCGCTTCGCCGGGCCGAGAACCTGTTCAAGGAGCACGAGGCGGACCGCGCCAGGATGTGGGCGAAGGCCGCGAAGCGGAACGAGGGCGGGCGATGAAGGCCGCGATCCGCAAGCATCTCGGCGACTTCCTGGCTGTGATCGCGCTCGTCCTGCTCGGCAGCGGCGTGGCCGCCTACATCCTCTCGCAGCAGCGGCTGCGCTTCCCGTTCATCGAGGACAAGCCGTTCACGCTCCAGGTCGAGCTGGAGAACGCGCAGGCCGTCCAGCCGGGCCAGGGGCAGACCATCCGCAGCGCCGGGGTGGAGATCGGCCAGATCGGCGACGTGGAGCTCGAGGACGGCGTCGCGGTCGTCGAGATGCAGCTCGAATCGCGCTACGAGGGCTACGTGCGCGAGGACGCGAGCGCGCTGCTCCGTACCAAGACCGGGTTGAAGGACATGTTCGTCGAGCTCGACCCGGGCGAGGGCCGGCCGCTCGACGAGGGCGAGCGCGTGCGCCTCGCCAACACGGCGCCCGACATCGATCCCGACGAGGTCCTCGCTGCGCTCGACTCGGACACGCGCGACTACCTGAAGCTGCTCGTGTCCGGCGCGGGCAAGGGGCTCGACGGGCGCGGCAACGATCTGCGCGAGACCTTCCGCCGCTTCTCGCCGCTCCATCGTGACCTGAACCGCGTGACCGAGGCGATCGCCGAGCGGCGCCACAACCTGCGCCGGCTGATCCACAACTACGGCCTGCTGGTGGAGGAGCTCGGCGACAAGGACCGCGAGCTGACGCGCCTCGTCAAGGCGTCGAACGCGGTGTTCGAGTCGTTCGCCGCCGAGGACACGAACGTCTCCGCCTTCGTCGCGAAGCTGCCGGGCTCGCTGCGCGAGACGCGCATAGCGCTGGGGAAGGTCGACCGGCTCGCCGACCGGATGGGTCCGGCGCTCGAGTCGCTGCGGCCGCCCTTCCGCAAGCTCGACGAGGCGAACGCCGCCGTGACCCCCTTCGTGAAGGAGGCGGCGCCGATCCTCCGGAACGAGATCCGCCCGTTCACGCGCGTCGGCCGCCCGTTCATCCGGCGCCTCGCGAACGGCGCCGACGGGCTCGCGAAGGCGGGACCGGACCTGACGAGCACGTTCCTCGGCCTCAACCGCCTGTTCAACATCGGCGCCCACAACCCGAACGGGGCGGAGGGCCTCACGGGCGACCTCGCGAAGGACCGCGCCCGCCTCGAGGGCTACCTCTACTGGCTCGCCTGGACCGGGCAGAACACCGTGTCGCTGTTCAGCACGAGCGACGCACAGGGTCCGTTCCGGCGCATCACGATCCGCGGGCTCAACTGCAACACGTTCACCGGCGAGGGGCTCCCGCAGGAGATCTCCGACGCTCTCGGCGACGCGGGGGTGTGCGCCAAGTGATCAAGCAGACCCCCAGCCTCGGGCGGATCATCGCGATGGCCACGTTCGCGCTGTCGTGCTTCGCGCTCGTGATGTTCCTGTGGCTCGCCTTCGGCGGCTCGATACCACTGCGCCCGGAGGGCTACCGGATCGAGGTCGCCTTCCCGGAGGCGGCGACCCTCGCCCAGGAGGCGGACGTGCGCATCTCCGGCGTGAACGTCGGCAAGGTGAAGACGAAGCGCCTCGACGAGGGCGGCCACCGCACGATCGCCGAGCTCGAGCTGGACGAGGAGTTCGCCCCGGTGCCGCGCGACACGCAGGCGATCCTGCGCCAGAAGACCCTGCTCGGCGAGACCTACGTGGAGCTGTCCACCGGGAACAGGTCGGCCGGTCACCTCGAGGACGGCGAGCGCCTCCCGAACACCCAGGTCGAGCCGACGGTTGAGCTCGACGAGATCTTCGGCGCATTCGACGACCCCACCCGCAAGGCCTTCCAGCAGTGGGTGGCGGGCCTCGCGAAGGCGAGCGACGGCCAGGCGTCCGAAGACCTGAACGACGCGTTCGGCAACTTCGCGCCGTTCGCCGTCGACGGCGCCAGGCTCCTCAGCGTGCTCGACGAGCAGGACACTGCGGTGCACGAGCTGTTCCGCAACACGGGCCGGGTGTTCGCCGCGATCAACGAGCGCGAAGGTGCGCTCCACGACCTGATCGTCAACTCGAACAACACGTTCGAGGCGACCGCTTCGCGCGACGAGGCGCTGGCCGAGACGTTCGAGATCTTCCCGGTGTTCCTCGACGAGTCCAGGGTCACCCTCGCGCGGCTCGAGAACTTCTCGCGCGAGACCCGGCCGCTCGTCAACGACCTGAAGGGCCCGGCCGACGATCTCGGCCCGACCGTGCGGGACCTCGGCGACCTGGCGCCCGACCTCGAGAACCTGTTCCGCGACCTGCCGTACCTGATCCGCGCCTCCAAGCGCAGCGTGCCGGAGATGGAGCGGGTGGTGGAGGAGGCCGAGCCGCTGTTCGAGTCGCTGCACCCGTTCTTCGAGGAGCTCAACCCGATCCTGTCGTACTTCAACTTCCACCAGGCGACCCTCGCCGGATTCATCTCCAACGCGGCCCCTGACCTGTCCGGCAAGTACGGCGGCGACCGCTACCAGGTCAACGTCGGCATCATCGAATCGACCGGGTTCCAGCGCCACATGAAGCGCCCGGACAGCGAGCGCGGCAACGCGTACCTGCAGCCGAACGCGCTCCAACGGGCCATCGCGCTCGGCACCTTCGAGAGCTTCAGCTGCCCGGGCGGCGAGCGCAAGAACCCGGAGGACGCCGAGAACGCCAACCCGGTCCAGAAGGACGGCCTGAAGCGCCCGCCCTGCCTGATCGCGCCGGGATCGATGTTCAACGGCAAGCAGTTCGTCGGCCTCGAGCGGGGCGAGGCCCCCAACCGTCGCGCGCCCGGATTCCGCGAGGGAACCACCCCCGCCGTGGATCCGAATCCGGGCGATCCCGAGAACTGACCGGCACAATCCGGGCATGCCGTTCTTCTTCGACCGCCTTTACGGCCGGCTCGGGACGAAGTACTTCGGCCTCTACCTGATCTTCGAGTTCGTGTCCGCCTTCGTGGTCTGCCTGGCCACGATCGGGATATTCGCGCTCTATACGGAGACGGAGCCGGCCGAGTTCTGGCGCGTCGCCGCCGTGGCCGAGGCGGCCGTGGCGCTCGCCGTCACGTACTCGATGACGAGGGCGTGGAAGCTGTCGCGGCCGATCGTGTCCTGGATCCGGGACGGGCGTCCCGACGACCGCGCGCTCGAGGTGTGGCGCTGCGCGGTGGCGCTGCCGCGCGAGTTCGTGGTCGCGAACGGGTGGCAGCCGTTCGCGATCGTCGGCATCCCGGTGTCGATCTACGCCACGCTCGAGTTCGAGCTGGCGGCATACAACGCGCTGATCATCTTCGCGGGCTCCGTCGTGGCGGTGGCGTACGCCGCGATCCTCCACTTCTTCGCCTCCGAGCTGTTCATGCGGCCCCTGCTCGCGGACATCTCGCGGCGGCTCCCACCCGACTTCACGGGGGCGCCGCTCGGGGTGCCGCTGCGCTGGAAGCTGCTCGGGGCCCTGCCTCTGATCAACGTGATCACCGGCGTTGTCGCCAGCGGGCTCTCGACCGACGGCACCGCCTCGCTGCACGACCTTGGTCTCGACGTGGTCGTCGCGGTCGGCGTGGCGTTCACGGTCTCGCTCGAGCTGACCCTTCTCCTGACCAGGTCGATCCTGCGTCCGGTCGACGATCTGCTCGCAGCCACCGAGGCGGTCAAGCGCGGCGACCTCGACGCGCGCGTGCCGGTCGTATCGGGTGACGAGCTGGGGGCGCTGACCGGGTCTTTCAACGAGATGATGGAGGGGCTGGCGGAGCGCGAGCGGCTGCGGGGTGCGTTCGGGGCATACGTCGACCCGGAGGTGGCCGAGCGCGTGCTCGAGGAGGGCGAGCTGCTCGAGGGGCAGGAGCGCCAGGTGACGGTGATGTTCGTGGACCTGCGCGACTTCACCGAGCGCGCCGAGGGCTCGAGCGCGCGCGAGACGGTGAGCTTCCTGAACGAGTTCTTCGACATGGTGGTTCCGTGCCTGCTCGAGCACGGTGGACACGCGAACAAGTTCCTCGGCGACGGCGTGCTGGCGGTCTTCGGGGCCCCGGACCGCCTGCCCGACCACGCCGATCGGGCCGTGCGGGCCGCGCAGGCCGTCGCCGGGGCGGTGCGCGAACGCTACGGCGGCGACGTGGGCATCGGCGTGGGGATCAGCTCCGGCCCGGTGGTGGTCGGATCGGTTGGCGGCGGCGGGCGGCTCGAGTTCGCGGTCATCGGAGATCCGGTCAACGTTGCCGCCCGGGTGGAGGCGATCACGCGCGAGACCGGCGACGTGATCCTGTTCACGGAGGCCACGCGCAGCCTTCTGAATGAGAAAGAAAGTGGCGTAGAAGCGCGAGGTGAGGCACAGTTGAGGGGGATCGCCGAGCCAGTCGCCCTATACAGCCCGGCCTCCGACCTGGACGAACGTTCGACCCTCTCGAAAAAAACGCTAATCACGGACGCGTGATCTGCCGACAACACTGACGTGGCCCCCCTCCACCCCCTGCGTCACGACGCGCGGGCATTTGCGACCCGTGCCGGAGCGGCTGTTGCCGTTTTCTTCGCGATCGCGATCGTGCTGCTGTCGGGTGGGGCGGACCAGCCGCTTGCCAGTGCCGAGGCCAAGGGGGACACCGGTGCTGGCGATGCGGCTGCAACGGCTCAGAATGTCTCGCAGCCTGACGTGCCGGCTCCCGAGCCGGTGCTCGGCGAGCTTCCGCCTGCCGATCCGCCCGTCGAGGAGACGCCTCCCGACCCGCCCGCCGACACGCCTGCCGAGCCCGCGAGCGCGGAGCCGCCTTCTGGGGCTCCCTCGCTGAGCGGCAACGACAAGGACAGCGGGGTGGGGGACCCCGGTGGCCCGAGCGGCGGCGGCAAGGACGAGGACAAGGGCGACAACGGCAACAACGGCAACGGCTCGAGCGGCGGCGGCAAGGGCGAGGACGTGGTCCCGCCCGACCCGGATGACGAGGGGGACAACGAGGGTGGCGAGCCGAGCGGCGGCGGCTCGGAGGAGGAGGCTCCTCCCCCGAGCGGCGGCGGCAAGGGCAGCGAGCCCGGGGGCGACGGCGGCTCAGGCCGCCCGAGCGACGAGCCCGGGCAGAGCGGCCGCCCGCAGGTCACGCCGCCCGCCGGCCAGGAGCCGGGGGCGACGCCGAGCCAGGCCGCGCCTGAGCCGAGCGTGCAGGATCCGCCGCCAGGCGACGGGGTCGGCGATCTCCGGGACGCAGCGCCGCGCCCCGGTGAGGAGCCCGTCGACCAGCAGCAGGCCCGCGAGGCGCGTTTCAACGCCGGCGACGGCGGCGACGGCGGTACGGCCGCGGGCCCGGGCGGCGCCGCAGGCGGCACCGCCGCCGGCGACAGCGCCGGCGCGGGTTCGACCGCCACCGGCGGCGCCGCTCCGGCGCCCACGGCCGGCACGGACGAGCCCGACCAGGGCTCTGGCGGCGGCTCGGCCGACCAGGGCGGCGACGAGGGCTCCTCGTCGCGCGGCGATGGCGAGCCGAACGTCGTAACTCAGACCGTCCGGGACATCGTGGAGGTCGTGCCCGACTCGCTGAAGGCGGCGATCGCCGCGCTTGCCGCGCTGTCGGTGCTGCTCGGGATCGGCTACCTGCTGGCCGCGCTGCGCGCGCGCCGCCTGGCCCGCCAGCGGCGCGAGCTCCTGCAGGAGGTCGGCCTCCTCCAGACGGCGCTGCTCCCGCCGGTGCCCGACAAGGTCGGATCGCTTCTCACCTCGGTCGCCTACCGTCCCGCCGACGGCCCGGGCGCCGGCGGTGACTTCTACGACGTGCTGCCACTGGCCGGCGGTCGCGTCGGCTTCATCCTCGGCGACGTGTCCGGCCACGGGCGCGGTGCCCTGGCCCGCACGGCGTTCATGCGCTACACGCTGCGCGCGTACCTCGAGGCCGGACTCGAGCCGCGCGTCGCGCTGCAGGTGGCCGGCCGCGTGATCGACGAGAACCTTGGCGGGGACTTCGCAACCGTGCTCCTGGCCGTGCACGATCCGGAAACGGGCTCGCTGACGTACGCGACAGCCGGGCACCCGGCGCCCATTGTCGTCGGGCCGCAGCCCCACGAGCCGGTCACGGCGGGATCGTCGCCGCCGATCGGCGTCGGGGTCCGCACAGGCCTGCGCCAGACGACGGTGCCGCTGGTGCCCGGCTCGGTCGCGGCTCTCTTCACCGACGGGTTGATGGAGGCCCGCACGGACGGCGGCATCCTGGGCCGCGAGCGGCTCGCCGAGCTCCTGGAGGAGATCGGCGACGACGCCAGCGCCCACCGCCTGATCGAGCGCGTGGCCGCCGAGGCGCACATGCTCTCCGACGACATGGCCGCCGTGGTCGTGACGCCCACCGCGGGCGTGACCGCGGGCCTGTTCCGCACCGAGCAGCTCGAGCTGTCGGCGCGCGAGCTCGACGGGCCGATCGCTCGTCGCTTCCTCGAGGCCTGCGGGCTCCCGGAGGACGAGGTGGACGACGCCGAGCGCGACGCCCGCCTGCTCGCCGAGCGCTTCGGCGGCGTGGTGCTGCACGTGGTGTTCGGGAACCGCTTCCGCGTCGAGGTGCTCCCGCGCAACGTGGAGAGCATCGAGGCGGCCTCGCGCCGCGTCAGCGCAGGAAGCGCTCGATAGCGCCGATCACCGCGTCGGGGCGATCCTCCACCACGAAGTGTGAGGCGTCCTCGAGCTCGGCGATCTCGGCGCCCGGGAACAGCTCGCGCCACTGATCGAGGAAGACCGGCTGGAAGACCGGGTCGCGCATGCCCCACACGAGGAGGACGGGCACGTCGAGCTCGGGCAGCCGCTCGTGGATGGAGGCCATCAGAGGCGCGCTGCGGTCGCGCTCGGTGAGGGGGATGTCGCGCTGGAAGGCGAGCGTGCCGGCCCGCGACCAGTAGTCGGGGAACGGGGCGCGGTAGGCGTCCATCATGACCGGGTCGGTGTCGCGCCGAGCCATCCCGCCGGGGATCGACTCGACGAACAGGTTGCCGCCCAGCGCGAGGATCTCGCCGAGGCCCTCGGTGCGGAACTCGCGCAGGAAGGGCGGCAGGAAGCTCGGCAGCTCCCACGCCCAGGTGTTCATCAGGATCACGGCGCGAAGCCGGTCGGGGCGGTCGAGCAGGGCGCCGAGGCCGATCGGGCCGCCCCAGTCGTGGGCGACGAGGGTGACGTCGCGGAGGTCGAGGGTGTCGATGACGGCGAGGGCGTTCTCCACGTGGCGCTGGAGGGTGTAGGCGGACAGGCGAGGCGGCTTCTCCGAGCGGCCGAAGCCCATGTGGTCAAGCGCCAGGCAGCGGTGTCCCTTGGCGCCGAGCTCGGCGATCGGCCGTCGCCACAGGTAGCTCCAGGTGGGGTTGCCGTGTAGGAAGAGGAGCGGGGCTGCGTCCCGGGGCCCCTCGTCGACGTAGTGCAGGTTGACCTTGCCCGCGCGGAGGAAGCGCGACTCGAACGGGAAGGTTCCCTGGAAGTCGCCGTCGAGCATGGGCGCCCCTGTATATACGATCGCGCCATGACCACGGCCACCGGACTTCACGGCGGGCGGCTCGTCGCCAAACGCCTTCGCGCCCACGCAGTCTCAAAGCTGTTCACGCTTTCGGGCGGCCATCTGTTCTCGATCTACGACGGATGCCGCGAGGAGGGCATCGACATCGTGGACGTCCGGCACGAGCAGTCCGCCGCCTTCGCCGCGGAGGGATGGGCCAAAGCCACGCGTTCGCCGGGCGTCTGCGCGCTGACCGCGGGCCCGGGGGTGACGAACGGCATGAGCCCGATGGCCTCCGCGCTGCAGAACGCCTCGCCGATGGTGGTGCTGGGCGGCCGCGCGCCGTCGTTTCGCTGGGGGCAGGGGTCGCTGCAGGAGATCGACCACATCCCGTTCGTGGAGCCCGTGACGAAGCTCGCCCGCACAGCGGCGAGCACCGCGGACATTCCGTCGCTGGTCGAGGAGGCGCTGCGCGTCGCCGTCAGGCCACCCACCGGTCCCACTTTCGTGGACTTCCCGCTCGACCAGGTGTTCATGGAGGTGGAGGTCGAGTCCGACACAGCCGTGTCGCTGCCCGACTCGGGCGCCGCGCCGGCGGCCGACGGGGACGCGATCGAGCGCGCCGCAGCGCTGCTTCGTGGCGCGGAGCGGCCGGTCGTGATGGCCGGCACCGGGCTGTACTGGGCGTGCGGGGAGGAGGCGCTCACGCGGCTGTGCGAGGAGCTCTCGGCGCCGGTATTCCTGAACGGGCTGGCCCGCGGCTGCGTGCCGGCCGACCACCCGATGTTCTTCTCGCGCGCGCGAGGGGCGGGGCTGAAGGGGGCGGACGTCGCGCTCGTTGTCGGGGTGCCCATGGACTTCAGGCTCGGCTTCGGGGGGTCGTTCGGGGAGGACACCCAGATCGTGGTCGTGGGCTCGTCCGAGCCGGAGCGACCGCACCCGCGCGAGGTGGCGGCGGAGCTCTACGGCGGAGTCGCGGCGACGCTTGAGGCGCTGTCGTCGGCCGCGGCGGGCGGACCGGATCGCAGCGGCTGGGTCGCATCGCTCCAGGAGACCGAGAACGAGAAGCGCGCCGCCGAGCAGGACGACCTGACCGACGACCGGGCGCCGCTGCACCCGCTGCGCGTGTACCACGAGCTGAGCCAGGTGCTCGACCGCGACGCGATCGTGATCGGCGACGGCGGCGACTTCGTGTCGTTCGCGGGCCGCGTGATCGAGACATACGAGCCGGGCTGCTGGATGGACCCGGGCCCCTACGGCTGCCTGGGCTCCGGCCCCGGCTACGCGCTCGCCGCGAAGGTGGCCCACCCCGAGCGACAGGTCTGCCTTCTTCTCGGCGACGGCGCCTTCGGCTTCGCCGGCCTCGAGTTCGACACCTTCGTCCGGCACGGCCTCCCGATCGTGGGGGTCATGGGAAACAACGGGATCTGGGCGCTCGAGAAGCACCCGATGGAGTTCCTGTACGGCTACTCGGTGGCCGCCGAGCTGCAGCGGGGCTGCCGCTACGACCAAGTCGTGGAGGCACTGGGCGGCCACGGCGAGCTGGTCGAACGCCCCGACGAGCTGCGACCCGCGTTGGAGCGCGCATTCGCATCCGGCAAGCCGGCGCTGGTGAACGTGATGACCGACCCCGAGGTGGCGTACCCGCGGAAGGCGAATCTGGCGTAGGGCAGCGCGACTGCCCTACAAAGCAGAACCGCCGGCATCATGCCGGCGGTTCCGAATTACGGCCCCATCAGGACGGGCAGGGGTACGTGCCATGAAAGGGCCTGGCGGTTCGGACGGCGGGAGGCGCCGATACGATGCGGCTTCGCCCGAACCTATGTACCAAGTGGAGACCGTACGGGTTGGCCGCACGGCAAGCTCCACCCAGCACGATCCATCATAAACCACTCGCACCCCCTTTGCTAGGGGGTCGGATCAATCCCCCCCGAACGTCGGTTTTCGCCAGCTGAAGCGGAGGTGCGGCGTGACCGCCTCGAGGCCGGCGCCGTTGATCGCCTCGCCCCAGAGCTCGCCATGCACAGCCGTCGCCTCGGCCCCGCCGCAGCGGTCGCCGACGAGCGACAGCGGGACGGTGCGGGTGGCCGCAGTGGGTAGCGGGGCGCCCGGGTTGGACCGGATGGTCTCGATCTGGGGCGGCGGGAAGTAGCGAGTCCGAAGCACCTCCTCGGTGCCACCGCCCGCGTGCCGGCAGTCGATCCGTTCGCTGATCGAGACCCGCACGCGTGCGACGCCGCCGTTGGGGTCGCGTCCGACCGTGGTTGCGCGCAACCGGGGCTCGGTGAGGGTTATCGGCCGTGGATGCCCGGGGCCGGGCGGCTGCGAATGACGACCGAGCCGCGCTCCGTCAAGCCGCCGCATGATGATCACCGCCTCCGGGGGCGAGTCGTCGTCGGCCGGCACCGCCACGCGAATCGGGTTCGCGGGGGCGTCGCCGCCGCAGCGGCAAACCAGCAGCAGCGCGGCGGCTGTCACGGCTCGCATCATGTCGCCGGCGGCTAGATTGCCAGCGTCTCGGCCCGAACGATCTGCCCTTCGCGGATCGTGAAGACGTGCGGTGCACGCTGCTCGAGCTCGATGCCGCTGAGCCGTCCACGCATGGAGGCGGCCACCACGCCGAAGACACGGTCGCCGCGCTCCTCCAGCTCGAGCGGCTCGCGCTGGATTCGCGAGAACGCCTCGCGCTCCGACTTGAGCTCGTGAAGGACCGCGTCGGGGCCGCGCAGGACGTCGCCATGGAGGCCGGACGGAGGCAGGATCCACTCGAGGTCCGGCGCCAGATAACGCCTGCTCTCCTCGAGCTCGCCGCTGTTGTAGGCGGCGTACGTCGCCCGGACGACGTCGGCCGGGGCGAGCCGGGCGGCGGGCGGATCGAGTACCTGCATCTCCATGCTCTCAGAATCACACTGAGACGCCCGTCACACATCGGGAGAAGCCCTAATCCTGCACCCCTAATGTTGCAGGGAGACCCCTTACTTGGGGCTCGCAGCGGACCCCTTAGTCGCGTGTGGTGCTTCGCTCCGGCGCGCTTGCGAGCGCGGCCCCGTGCAGGATGTCGGCCTCGCTGACCTCGATCTCGTCGAGCTCGAAGGCCCGCATCGATTGGAGCAGGATCACGGCGCCGGCGACGATCGTGGGGGCGCGGTCGGGGTGGAGGCCGGTCACGCGCCGCCGCTCGGCGACTGTCTCGGCCGCGAGCTGGGCGACGATCCGCTCGCAGGTGGCCGCCCCGACCCGGTAGCCGTGGACCTTCTCAGGGTCATACGGATCGAGCTCCTGGGCGATGGCGGCGAGCGTGGTCGCGGTGCCCGCCACCGCGATCCCCTCCTCGACCCTCCCGCGGACCTCGGTCGGCACGTCGGCCTCGACGATCGTGCGTGCGTCCTCGGCCAGCGCCGCCATCTCCTCCGCAGTGGGCGGGTCGGTCTTCAGGTGGCGCTCGGTGTGGCGGACCGAGCCCATGCGGGTGGAGACGTGGAAGCCGGGGTCGCTGCCGGCCTGCCCGGTCACGTACTCGGTGCTGCCCCCGCCGATGTCGATCACGAGCGTCTCGGCGCCGGCCCGGCGCCCGGAGGTGGCGCCGAGGAAGGTGAGCCGGGCCTCCTCGTCGCCGGAGATGGTGCGGGCGTCGATGCCGAAGCGCTCGTTGATGCGATCGCGGAAGGCGGGGCCGTTCTCGGCGTCGCGCATCGCGCTGGTCGCGACGGCCACGACCTCGACCGCCCCGAGCCGGTCAATCACCTCGCGGTAGACGGCGAGCGCCTCGCTGACCCGCGCGATGGCGGCGTCGCCGAGCCGGCCGGTCGCCTCGACGCCCTCCCCCAGCCGCGTGACGGTCGTGCGCCGGTCGAGCTCGACGACGTCGCCGTCCTGGACCTCCGCCACGAGGAGACGGGTCGAGTTGGTCCCGAGGTCGACGACGCCCACCCGCCGGCCCTCCCCCGTTTCAGCCGAGTCGTCGCGGCTGGTGTCCGGCGCGGCTCTGGGGTCCTCGGCCACGTGCGCACCGTACACTCCACGGCGTGCTCGGCGTCGCAAAGGAGCGGCAGCAGACGAGCCCGCCGGAGCGGGCCGACGCGCTGTCCGACATCGTGCTGCCGGACCAGGACGGCAACGAGGTGCGGCTGGGCGACCTGTGGCGCGAGGAGCCCGTGGCGCTCGTGTGGGTTCGCCACTACGGGTGCGTCCACTGCCGCAGCCACGCGGTGCAGCTGAAGGAGGCGCGCCGGGAGTTCGATGAGGCCGGAGTGCGGGTCGTGCTGATCGGCCAGGCGACTCCCCGCCAAGCGGCGCACTTCAGGCGCCGCCTCGAGATCGACCTGCCGGTGCTGGCGGACGAGAAGCGCGAGAGTTACAGGGCCGCGGGGGCGAAGGTGGCGACGGCCGGCGAGCTGCTGGGCCCGAAGAGCGTCTCGAGCGGGCTGAAGGCGACGTTCGCCTCACGTGGGAAGGTGCACCAGGGCCGGGTGATCGGCCACCCCGCCCAGCTGGGCGGAGCGATGGTGATCGCCCCGGACGGCGAGGTCACCTGGAGCCACATGGCCGAGGACGCAAGCGACAACGCCTCCCCGGACGAGATCCTTGCCGCGGCGCGCCAAGCCTCGACCACGAGTTGACGCTCCCGAACAGCTTGCTAGATTCGTGAGTCCACGCCGCGGGGTGGAGCAGTCAGGTAGCTCGTCGGGCTCATAACCCGAAGGTCGCGGGTTCGAATCCCGCCCCCGCTATACGAAAGCCCTGCACTCGCGGGGCTTTCGGCTTTCTGAGGACCTCCGTGGTTCCGTTCGTGGTGACAAAGTGGGCGGCGAAATGGAACCACGGCAATCGGGACTCCGCCCCTGGAGTGGGCTCATGGCCCCACCATTCGGGTTCTGGACCCGAATCATCGCCGGGTCGGAGCTATGGGCAACCGCCCTCAGCGCGGCGCCGCCGGACTCCGGACCGCTCGTCCGGCGCGCTCGGGCGACGGGAGGGCCGCGTGGGCGGCGGCGAGCTTGGCGATCCGGGCGAGGATCTCGGGTCGTGCGGGGCGCGCACGACCTTCGGCCGTGTTCACGTGGAGGAGCAGCTGCTCTGCGGTCGCCAGCAGGTCGTCGTCGGCGGATCGGTAGAGCTCGTGGAAGAGGTGAAGGCGCTTGTCATCGAAGCCGAGCACCTGGGTCGTCACGTGCAGGTGCTCGCCCGCCGATGCCTCGCGCACGTACGACAGGTGCGTCTCCACCGTGTAGTAGCTGCCGCCAGCAGTGAGGTAGGCGGCGTCGATCCCGATGTAGCGCAACAGGGCGTCGGTGGCGTCGCCGAACATCTGGAGGAATCGGCTCTCGTGCGCGTGGCCGTTGTAGTCGACCCACTCGGGCAGCACGCGCGCGGTATGCAGGCGCACCGGCAGGGAGAGGTCGTCGTCCTCGGCCATGACCCTGGGCCGGCCAGCGCTGAAGAGCGCCCGCTCATAGTCCTCGAGCACCGCGCCGGCACCGAAGCGCCGCGTGCGCAGGCCCTGCATGACCGCGACCAGGCAGTCGTCGCGGAGCTGCTCGAGCTCGCGGATCGTTTGGTCGCCGGCCTGCGCGTCGGACTGGGCGACGATCTTGTCGAGCAGCCCGTCAGTCAGCTCGGGTACGTCGGTGAGCTTGGTCCACGGAAGGCGCAGTGTCGGTCCGAACTGCGCCATGAAGTGGCGCATGCCGGCTTCGCCGCCCGCGATGCGATAGGTCAGGAAGCTGCCCATGAACGACCAGCGCAGGCCGGCGCCGTAGCGGATCGCGTCGTCGATCTCCTCGACGGTCGCCACGTCGTCGCGGACGAGCCACAGCGCCTCGCGCCAGAGTGCTTCGAGCAGGCGGTCCGCCACGAACCCCTCGACCTCCTTGCGCAGGACGAGAGGCCACATGCCGACGGAGCGATAGACGGCCGCCGCACGCTCGAGGGTCTCGGGCGGAGTTCGCTCGCCGCCGCACACCTCGACCAGCGGCAGAAGGTAGACCGGGTTGAACGGATGCCCGACCGCCAGGCGCTCGGGATGCTCCATGTCCGCCTGGAGGCGCGACGGCAGCAGCCCGGACGTCGACGAGCCGAACACGACGTCTGGGCCAGCCGCGCGACACGCCGCGGCCAGCACGGCGCGCTTGACCTCCTCGCGCTCGGGGGCGCTCTCCTGGACGAAGTCGACCCCGTCAGCCGCCTCCTCGGGGCTCGCCACGAGCGTCAGCTCTCCCTCGGCGGGAAGCGGCACGAGCGTGAGCCGGCGGTAGGCGCGGCGGGCGTTCTCCAGCATCGCGTCGACCCTGCTGGCTGCCTCGGGGTCGGGATCGAAGAGCCGAACATCGACGCCGTTGAGCAGGAACCGTGCCGCCCAGCCGCCGCCGATCACACCGCCCCCGAGCAGGGCGACGCTGCGCGGTCGCGCCGTGGCGCCGTCAGCCATGACGCCGCAGCCCCAGCTTCGCCCGTACCTCATCGGGGCCGAGGACCCGTGCGTTCATGGCCTCGAGGATCGTCACCGCCCGCTCTACGAGCTGGCCGTTGGTGGCCAGCTCGCCGCGGGAGAGGTAGATGTTGTCCTCCAGCCCCACCCGCACGTTGCCGCCGGCCAGCGCCGCCATGGCGACATAAGGAAGCTGCATGCGGCCGATCGAGAACGCCGAGAACACGCAGCCGGCCGGCAGCCCGCCCACAATGGTCATGAGGGTTGTGGGGTCGTCGGGAGCACCGTACGGAATGCCCATGCAGAGCTGGATGAGGACGGGATCGTCGATCAGGCCCTCGTTGATCAGCTCCTTGACGAGGACGAGGTGGCCGCTGTCGAAGACCTCGAGCTCGGGGCGGACGCCGAGCTCCTGGATCCTGCGCGCCATCGCGCGCAGGATTCCCGGCGTGTTGACGAGCACGTAGTCGCCGCCGGCCGCGAAGTTCATGCTCCCGCAGTCGAGCGTGCAGATCTCCGGCATCAGCTCCTCTACGTGTGTGAGCCGCTCGGATGCGCCCGCCATGTCCGTCCCGTCCGGGTCGAGTGGAAGCGGCGCCTCGTCTCCGCCGAGCACCAGATCGCCACCCATCCCGGCGCTGAGGTTGAGCACGGGATCCACCTCCGAGGAGCGGATGCGCTCGACGACCTCACGGTAGAGGGCGGCGTCGCGCGCCCCCTTCCCGGTCGCCGGCTCGCGCACGTGGATATGGACGACCGCGGCCCCGGCCTTGGCCGCCTCGATCGCCGCAGCGGCGATCTGAGGCGGGGTGACCGGCACGAGGTCGCTCTTGTCCGCCGTCGCGCCGGCCCCGGTGACGGCACACGTGATGAAGACGTCGGCGTTCACGGCAGGCTCCTATCGCGTCGTCCGTCTCGCGGTTGAGATCCGTTGACAATTGTGCCTGATTGTCTTATTGTCGACAACCTGCAAGTTCGGTCAACCCGAATGGATGCGGCCGCCAACACCTGGCAGCTCGGTTCCATCGACCGGGCGTCCACGACCCAGCAGGTCCTCCAGGAGCTGCGCGAGGCGATCATCGACGGGCGAATCGCTCAGGGCGAGGCGCTCCGCGAGGTCCTACTGACCAACGCCTTCGGAACCGGGCGAAGCGCGGTGCGCGAGGCGATCCGGCAGCTCGAGCAGGAAGGCCTCGTCGAATACAAGTTGCACCGCGGCGCCTTCGTGCGGGTGATTTCGCTCGCCGATCGTCTCGACGTCTACGTGGCCAGAGAGGCGATCGAGGCGGGAGTGGCGAGGCGGGTGGTCGAGGCCTCAGAGCCGGCGGATCTGTCGGGGCTGCGGGAGGCGCTCGCAATCCTCCAGGCGGCCACCCAGGGGCACGACCGCGTGACCGAGGCGCAGATCGATGCGGACATCTGCTTTCACCAGGAGCTCGTCCGGCTCGCTGGCAGCCCTCGCCTCACACGGGCCCACGACACGCTCGCCGCCGAGACGCGCATGCTGCTGCGCCACCACCCGGTTTATCCGGCGGCCGACTACGTGGACGACCATACGCGGCTGCTCGACGCCCTCGAGCGGCGCGACCCCGGGACCCCGGAGCTGGTCGTCCAGCACCTGCGCCTGTCGGCGCGCTTGATCGGCGAGCAGATCGCTCGCGAGACGGCCGAGGAGAGGGCGGCTTCATGAGCGGAGAAGAGAACCTGTTCGAGCGAAGCGCCCTGACCCGCCGCGACGCGCTCCGGGGGGCGGTCGCCGGCGGTGTCCTGCTCGGCGCCGGCGGCATTCTGAGCGCGTGTGGGAGCGAGACGGTCGACGTGCCGACGAGCAACTTCGGGGCCACCTCCCTGGAGGGCGTGCGCGACGGCGGCTCGCTGCGTATCGGCGTCGCAGGCGGCGGCGCCGACGACAGCATCGATGCGCACGTGCTCGCCACTGTGCCGGACATCTCGCGCGCGTTCCAGCTTTACGAGCCGCTCGCCGGCCGCGACATCGACTCGGAGTTCGAGCTCGTGCTCGCCGAGTCGATCGAGCCCGAGAAGGGTGCCGAGGCGTGGACGATCAGGCTGAGGCCCGGCGTCACCTTCCACACCGGCAAGCCGGTGACCGCGGACGACGTGCTCTTCTCGCTGAATCGCATCATCGATCCCAAGGACCCGAAGACAGGCGCCGCGTCGATCTCCTACATCGACCTCGAGCGGTCGCGGAAGCTCGACGACCGCACCGTGCGCATCCAACTCAAGTTCGCGAACGTCGGCTTCCCCGACGACCTGGGCCAGTACTTCAACTCGATCGTTCCCACCGACTACGACCCGGCCAAGCCCGTGGGGTCCGGGCCGTTCATGTACGACAGCTTCGTCCCCGGAGAGCGCACCGTGTTCAAGAGGAACCCGGACTACTGGCGCGACGACATGCCGCGGGCGGACGAGGTCGTGATCATCGACTTCCCGGACGACACGCCGCGCGTCAACGCGCTGCTGAGCGGCCAGGTGGACGCGATCACGAACCTGCCGCCAGGGCAGATCGCGCAGGTCAAGTCCAACGACCAGTTCAAGGTGCTGATCTCGGAGACCGGCGGCTGGCAGCCGTTCACGATGCGAGTCGACCAAGAGCCGTTCAAGGACGTCCGGGTGCGGCAGGCGATGCGGCTGCTAGTCGACCGCGAGCAGATGATCCAGCAGGTGCTGTCGGGCCAGGGCCGCGTGGCCAACGATCTCTACTCGCCCTACGACCCGGGATACAACAGCGAGCTGCCCCAGCGACACCAGGACCTCGACCAGGCCAAGTCGCTTCTCAAGCAGGCGGGCCAGAGCGACCTGCGCGTCGAGCTCGTAACCTCACCCGTGTTCCAGGGGATCGTCGAGGCGGCTCAGGTGATCGCCGAGCAGGCCAAGGGTGCGGGCGTGACCATCAACGTGCGCAAGGTCGACACCGGCACCTTCTACGGCGACAACTACCTGTCTTGGACGTTCGCACAGGACTTCTGGGCGACGCGCTCGTACCTGAGCCAGGTCGCCCAGGGCAGCCTGCCGGATTCCCCGTTCAACGAGACGCACTGGGCCGACCCCGAGTTCCTCGACCTGATCGCGCAGGCGCGTGCGGAGCTCGACGAGGACAAGCACATCGAGTTGCTCAAGGCGGCGCAGAAGATCGAGTACGAGCGCGGCGGCCTGATCGTCTGGTCGTTCAGCAATCAGATCGACGCGTACAACACAACGGTCGCCGGGTTCCAGCCCGCGAGGTCGGGGTTCCCGCTGACCAACTATGGCTTCGGAAGGGTGGGGTTCGTTGGCTAGGCTCATCTTGCGCCGGGTGGCCCTCGGCATCCTTACGCTGTTCCTGATCTCGCTGGTTGTCTTCGCGGCGGTGCTGGCTCTGCCCGGCGACGCCGCGACCGCGATCCTGGGCAAGGAGGCGACACCGGAGCGCCTCGCCGCGCTGCGCGAACAGCTCAACCTGAACGACTCCGTGATCACCCAGTACCTCGACTGGATCGGCGGGGTGCTCACCGGCAGCTTCGGCGAGTCGGCGGCCACCCAGCAACCGGTGAGCGAGCTGCTTTCCGACCGAGTGGCGAACACAGGGTTCCTGGTGTTCGTCGCCGCCGTGATCGCGATCCCGCTTTCGATCGGCATCGGCGTCTGGACGGCGATGCGCCGCGACCGCCCGGTCGACCACGTCGTATCCACCACGACGCTCGTGCTCGCGGCGCTGCCCGAGTTCGTGATCGGGATCGGGCTGATCCTGCTGTTCGCCACCAGCGTGTTCACCTGGCTCCCCGCGGTCTCCCTGCTGGCTCCCGACGAGCGAGCGTGGTCGGAGCCGAGCGTCGTGGTGCTGCCGGCCGCCACGCTGGTGCTCGCGGTCACCCCCTACATCAGCCGGATCATGCGCGGGTCGATGATCGAGGTGCTCGAGTCCGAGTACGTGACGATGGCGCGCCTCAAGGGCCTCCCGGAGCGCACGGTCATCTGGCGCCACGCCGTTCCCAACGCGATCGTGCCCGCCATCCAGGTCACCGCGTTGCAGCTGGCGTGGATGGCCGGCGGGGTGGTGGTCGTCGAGTTCGTCTTCTCCTATCCGGGCATCGGCTCGCTGTTCATCGACGCGGTCGACAACCGCGACATGCCCGTGGTGCAGACGATCACGATGTTTGCGGCGGCGATCTACGTCGTGCTCAACCTGCTCGCCGACCTCGCGACGATCGCGGTGACGCCCCGGCTCCGGACGGAGGCGCGATGACCGACCAGACCGTCGAGCGGGCCCTTGACCTGATCCCCGAGGCGGGGCCGGAGGCGCCGCCGCCGCGGCTTCAGCGCTTCCAGTGGCTCGGCATCCTGCGCAATGCCGCGCGGCTGACCCGCACCCGCATCGGGCTGGGGATGGTGGGCCTCATCGTGCTGATAGCGGTGTTCGGCCCCGTGTTCGCCCCCCACTCCCCGACCGAGTTCATCGAGGCGCCGAACCACGGGCCCACCGGCGACGCGATCTTCGGCGCGGACGCGCTCGGACGGGACGTGTTCAGCCGCTTCCTCCACGGCGGCCTGTCCGTCTTGTGGATGTCCGCCGCGGCGACGCTGATCGGCGTCGTCGGCGGCACCGCGGTGGGTCTCGTCGCCGCCTACTCGCGCAACTGGCTCGACGACGTGCTCATGCGGCTCAACGACGTCGTGCTCGCATTCCCGCAGATCATCTTCGTGCTGCTGGCTGTGTCGGCCGTCGGCCCGAAGCTGTGGCTGATCGTGCTGACCGTCGGGATCACGCACGCGCCGCGGGTCGCACGGGTCATGCGCGGCGCCGCCCAGCAGATCGTCGAGCGTGACTTCATCAAGGCCGAGGAGGTCGCGGGCGAGAAGCGTTCGCGGATCATCTTGGAGGGGCTGCTGCCGAACGTGACCAGCCCGCTGCTCGTGGAGCTCGGGCTGCGGATGACGTTCTCGATCGGACTCATAGCCGCGATCAGCTTCCTCGGCTTCGGCCTCCAGCCGCCCTCCGCCGACTGGGGCCTCATGATCAACGAGAACCGGCTGGCGATCACCGTGATGCCGTGGGGCGTGCTGCTCCCCGTGCTTGCGATAGCGGTCCTGACCGTCGGCACGAACCTGATCACCGACGGCATCGCCCGCGCCGCGATCGGCCTCGAAAGGAGCAACGAGTAATGAGCGCCACCGAGACCGCGGGCGGGCCGTCCGTCGACGTCATCGATCTGCGCATCGCGCTCACGGGCTCCGGTGTCGACGTCGTCGACGAGATCAGCGTCGAGGTCCGGCCGGGAGAGGTGCTCGGACTCGTCGGCGAGTCGGGCTCCGGCAAGACAACAGTCGGGATGGCGCTGCTGGGACACGTCCGGCGCGGCGGGGAGGTCGCCGGCGGGGTCATCCGCATCGACGGCCGGGACCTGAGCTCGCTGGGCGAGCGTGATCTGCGCCGCCTGCGCGGCGGCGTCGTCTCCTACATTCCTCAGGACCCGGGCACCTCTCTGAACCCGGCGCTGAGGATCTCCACGCAGCTGGAGGAGATCCTCGAGGCACACGCAGCCGACGGCGGCGCGGAGCGGGTCATGGCGCGCGTGCGTGAGTCGCTCGAGGAGGTTGCCCTCCCGAACGACGACGAGTTCCTCAAGAAGTACCCGCACCAGCTCTCGGGGGGCCAACAGCAGCG
>Ga0081538_10001190_pt1 | contig 27425 bp, 28 predicted proteins | sample TabmetS5T2R1_FD_71022 | JGI IMG/M metagenome (GOLD analysis project Ga0081538, IMG submission 71022) | Tabebuia heterophylla rhizosphere microbial communities from the University of Puerto Rico - S5T2R1 | ecosystem: Host-associated > Plants > Roots > Rhizosphere ...
TGCCTCGAGTCGGAAGCGAACGCCGAACTCGCCCTGACGCCTGCGTGAGGCCCAAGGCAGGCGTGTACGGCCACCGACGTGACCTTGAGGCTACTCGACCGGAGCAGGCGTGTGGAAGACGGCTTCGACGTTGTTGCCGTCCGGATCGAGCACGAACGCGGCGTAGTAGTGGCCGCTGTACTCGGGGCGGATGCCGGGCGCTCCGTTGTCGGTGCCGCCACTGCGAACGGCCGCTGCGTGCCAGCGCTCGACACCGGACGCATCCGGTGCCCGGAACGCGATGTGCGCGCCGGTCGTCACGCGGTCCCGGCCCGGCGTGCTCCCGACCTCGTGTAGCGCGAAGTCGTCGCTCGTACCGCGTCCGAACAGCACGTACGCATCGCCTTCGAACACACCCTCGCCCAGCACGGTAAAGCCCAGCTCCGCCAGCGCGGCCGCGTACATGCGCCGGCTCGCGGCGACGTCACTCACCCTGATGCCGACGTGATCGATCACCTCGCTCATGCGCACGTCACTCCTTCGCCGTTCCCCGCGGGAGCATGATCGCTCGCGCGCTGGACGCGCACCCTTGCGGCGGCGCTGCCGCCGTCCCGCGACCCGGCGCGGCGATATCGACGCGCCTCCACCAGCCGCCGGCGTGCTGCTATCGCCTCAACGCGACGCCAGACCTGCGACGCCGCGAATGTCGCCATTCGTCTCGTGCGGGCGTTTGGGGCGCGCCCGCTGAGACGCTCGCAGACCGTTCGATGCGGGACCGAGGGGTGTAGCGCTCGTTGGCTCGCGGCCGTTCAGGCCGCCTGAGATCATCGCTCCGATGGGGACAGCGGTCGCAGATGATCTCCTACGGGCCGGTCGGGACGCACTCGCGACCGGCGACTGGGCTACGGCGCGCGCGTGCTTTGAGAAGGCGGGTGAGTTCGGCGAGAGCGCCGAGGTGCTGGACGGTCTGAGCCAGGCTGTTCACTTCCAGGGCGAGCACCTCCGGGCGATCGAGTTGAAGGAGCGCGCCTTCGCGGCCTACCGGCATCGCGGGAAGCGGGTCGAGGCGGCCGAGCTGGCACGCTGGCTGGCGTTTCTCCATGGCACGGTCCACGGCAACATGGCGGCCGCGAACGGGTGGATGGCGAGAGCCGCGAACCTGCTCGAGGGGGTGGAGCCGTGTGCCGCCCACGGGTGGCTCACGCTCGACCGCGCGCCCTTTACAGACGACTTGTCCGAGCGCGAGCGGCTGGCGAAGGCGGCGCGTGCGATCGCCGGGCGGTTCGGCGACCGGGACCTCGAGTTCAGCGCCTTGGCGCTGCTGGGCGAGGCGTACGTGGCGTCGGGGCGAGTCCGGGAGGGGATGGCGCTGCTAGATGAGACGATGGCCGCCGTCTCCGGCGGCGAGGTCGCTGGGATCGCCTCGGTCGGTGAGATCTACTGCAGGTTGCTGAGTGCCTGCGAGCACGCCGCCGACGTCAGGCGTGCCGAGCAATGGCTGGCGGCGGCCAGTCGCTCCGTTGCGTGGATCGACTTCGCGCCGCCGACCTGCCGGTCACACTACGGAGGGATCCTGATCGCGATCGGCCGCTGGGCCGAGGCCGAGGAGCAGCTGCTCATTGCGATCCGCACGTTCGAGAGCGGCTATCGCGCGGAACGTGTAACGCCGCTGGTTCGTCTCGCGGACCTGCGCGTGCGGCAGGGACGGTTCGAGGAGGCTGAGCGCCTGCTCGAGGACAACGAATGGCACCCGCTCGTGAGGCGGGTGTTGGCAATCGTCGCGCTGGGACGAGGCGATCTCGGACTGGCCGAAGATCGCGCGCGGCTGTGCCTCGAGCGAGAAAATCCGTCCGATCCTGCCTGTGCCCCCGTGCTCGAGCTGCTCGTGCAAATCCAACTGGCGCATGACGACGTCGCTGCCGCCTGGGAGACGGTCGACCGGCTTGCCGAGCTCGCGACGGACTCCGGCGACGACCGCGCCGGCGCGTGCGCCGAGTTCGCGACGGGCCAACTTCTCGCGGCCGAGGGCAGCGAGCGAGCCGCGTCGCATCTCACCGCTGCTCTCGAGCGCTTCTCGGTCCTCGATCTGCCGCTCGAGGCCGGACGGACGCAGCTCGCGCTTGCCAGCACGCTTGGCCCGCGGGCTCCGGACGCGGCCGTCGCGGAGGCGCGTGCGGCGCTCGCGACGTTCGAGCGCCTGGGCGCAGCCCGCGACGCCGACCGGGCGACCCAGCTGCTTCGAGGACTCGGAGCCACTGGGCGTGCGTGGCCCAAACGCTACGGCGAGCTGACCAAGCGAGAGTCGGAGGTCCTGTCTCTGCTGGCCGCGGGGCGCTCGAACGCGGAAATCAGCGATCGGCTCTACATCAGTCGGCGAACCGCCGAAAACCACGTCGCGCACATCCTGTCCAAGCTCGGCCTCCGCAGCCGCGCAGAAGCGGCCGCCTACGCAGTACGTCGGCAGCCCGAAAGACGCGTAGCGGAATGAGTAGTCCCACTCATGCTCAAGCTGTCGACCGCCGCCACCATCGAGTCATGAGCGACAGCGAACAGAACAAAGCGGCGGCGCGAGGGTTCTTCGCCACCGTGGAGCATGGAGACCTCGACGCGCTCGACGCGATCGTCGGCCCGGACTACGTACTTCACGATCCGAGCCTGCCGGAGGAGGTTCGTGGCGTCGAGGGGGCCAAGCAGATGGTCCAGGCCTACCGCACCGCCTTCGGACTTCGAGTCACGATCGAGCACCAGTTCGCCGATGGCGACTACGTCGCCACGCGCTACACGGCGCGCGGCAGGCACGACGCCGAGTTCATGGGCATCCCATCGACCGGCAAGGCCGTCACGGTCGCGGGCATCTGCATCAGCCGCTGCCGCGGCGGCAAGATCGTCGAGGAGTGGGACGCCTGGGACGCGCTCGGCGCCTTGCAGCAGGTTGGAGGACTCCCCGAGACGGTGGCGGGCTGATTGCGATGGCGGCGCTTACCGCCGCCGCCGCAGCTCCCCCACTTGCCGGGGAGCGCGAGGAACAGCAGTAGAGCGACCCCGCGGGGAGTACGCGACCGCCCTTCTGGCGGATGGAGTCACGCCAGCCTGCTCAGAGCGAAGTCGAAGGCAACGAACGGAGGATCGATGAGCCAGCTGGTATTCGACGAGCAGGCGGCGATGCAGATCGAGGCGATGTACCGCATCGGCGATGCAATGCGCCGACGCCGGATCGTGCGGGAGGCGCTCGGCGCCGTGCTCGCTCGGCTGTTCGAGCAGCACGACATCCATCGCGTCTACGCCCGGGCCGACGACCGCAACGTGCCCGTCCAGCGCCTGCTCGAGAAGCTCGGGTTCCGGTGCGAGGCGCGCCTGGTCGACGCCGACTGGTTCAAGGGCGAGTGGACCACGCTGCGCGTCTACGCGATCCTCCGCCGCGAGTGGGCCGCCTGACGCGAAAGCCCCGCAGAGCGGGGCTTTCGGCCGTCGGCGACGGCGCTGTCACCGTCATCGTCGGCGGATAGCGGGGGCGGGATTCGAACCCGCGACCTTCGGGTTATGAGCCCGACGAGCTACCTGGCTGCTCCACCCCGCGGCGCGACGACTGATGTTAGCAATTCGGTCACGAGCATCAAGTGCCCGAGAAGCGCTCCCGGAGCGTCTTCTTCGAGAACTTCCCGACCGACGTCTTGGGCACCTCGTCGATGAACTCGACCTGCTCGGGGATCCACCATTTCGCGACCCGGTCGGAGAGGAAGTCGCGCAGCGCGTCGGCGTCGAGCTGCTCGCCGTCCTCGGGCACGACGCACGCGAGCGGGCGCTCGCCCCACTTCTCGTCGGGGACGCCGATGACCGCCGCCTCGCGGACCAGCGGATGGGCCATGATCTCGTTCTCGAGCTCGACCGAGGAAATCCACTCGCCGCCGGACTTGACGAGGTCCTTGGTGCGGTCGACGAGCCGGATGTAGCCGTCGGGCGAGATCGTCGCCACGTCGCCGGTGCGCAGCCAGCCGTCCGCCGTGAACTGCGCCTTCGTGCCCTCCTCGTCGCGGTAGTAGCCTGCCGCCACCCACGGGCCGGCGACCTGGAGCTCGCCGCGCGCCTCGCCGTCCCACGGCAGCTCCTCGTCCTCGCCGGGCGCGACGATCCGGCAGTCCATCAGCGGCGACACGATCCCCTGCGTGGCTCGCACGTCGGCCAGCTCGTCCTCGGAGCGGTCGGCCAGCGTGCTCTTGATCCGGCAGACGGAGCCGAGCGGGCTCGTCTCGGTCATGCCCCAGGCGTGCAGGATCGGCTGGCCCAGCTTGGCGCGGTAGGCCTCCGAGAGCGTCTGCGGGACCGCCGAGCCGCCGCACAGGATCGCCCGCAGTGCCGAGACGTCGCGGCCCTCGAGCTCGTCCAGGGCGCCCATCCAGATCGTCGGCACGCCCGCGGCCAGCGTCACCTTCTCGTCCTCCATCAGCGCCGCGATGGCGGGCGGCGTCATCTGCGGGCCGGGGAACGCGAACGCGCTGCCGGCCATCACGCCGGCGTGCGCGAGCCCCCAGGCGTTGGCGTGGAACATCGGCACCACCGGCATGACCACGTCGCGCTCGGAGACCGCGACGGTGTCGGCGAGCATCGCCCCCAGCGAGTGCAGGACCGTCGAGCGATGCGAGTAGACGACGCCCTTCGGATGCCCGGTGGTGCCGCTCGTGTAGCACATGGCGGCGGCCTGCTGCTCGTCCTCGACCGCGAACTCGGCCGGCTCGGCGCCGGACAGCAGCTCCTCGTAGTCGAGGATCCGGTCGTCGGACGGGACCTCGCCGGCGCCGTCGTCCATCACCACGATCCGCTTGACCGTGTCGAAGCCGTCGACGAGCGGCCACAGCGCCTCGACCAGCGAGCGGTCGACGAAGATCACCTCGTCCTCGGCGTGGTCGACGATGTAGCTGAGCTGCTCCGGGAAGAGCCGGATGTTGAGCGTGTGCAGCACGCGGCCGCTGCACGGCGCCGCGAAGTAGAGCTCGAGGTGGCGAGCGGTGTTCCAGGCGAACGTCGCCACCCGTCCGTCGGCCGAGATGCCGAGGCCTTCGAGCGCGCCCGCCAGCCGCCGCGTCCGGTCGGCCCACTCGGCGTAGGTCGTCCGCTCCTTGCCGGTGGCGGTCAGCGTGGTCAGCGTCTTGTCCCCGAACAGCCGCTCCGCCCGACCGAACAGGTGCGGAAGCGTCAGCGGATAGCTCGACATCTGGCCCAGCATTCAGGTCTCCTCCTCGATGGCACTCATAACCCCAGGCGCGGCAGCTCGATCGCCGGGCAGCGATCCATCACCACCCGCAGGCCGGCAGCGCGGCCCCGCTCGGCCGCCGCCTCGTCGACGACGCCGAGCTGCATCCACACCGCCCGCGCGCCGATCTCGATCGCCTCGTCGACGTGCGTCCCGGCCACCGACGCGCGGCGGAAGACGTCGACCACCTCGACCGGTTCGCCGACGGCCGCCAGCGACGGGTAGCAGCGCTCGCCGAGGATCTCGGTGGCCATCGGGTTGACCGGGATGACCCGGTACCCGCGGCGCTGGAGCATCGAGGCGATGCGGTGCGAGTCGCGGCCGGCGTCGGGCGAGCAGCCCACCACCGCCCAGACGCGCGTGCCGGTGAGGACGGCGCGGGCGTCGTCGACCGGCGGCAGCAGCTCGGACTCCGGGTGCGCGGCGAGACGGCGGCGCTCGGCGAGCCGCTCGAGCACGAGCGCGGTGTCGGCGATCGGCACGCCGGTCAGGTGCTCCTCGCGCGCCTCGAAGTCGGCGACGATCGCGCCCACCGCGGCCGCGTAGGCCTCGCGGTCGCCGGCGGCGAGGGCGGCGACCGCGTCGGCGGCGCGGCCGAACGCTTCCGAGCCGGCGTGCATCCCCACGGCGGCGCGGGCGGCGCCCTCGTCGTCACCGTCGGCCAGGGCGGCCAGCGCGAGGGCCCAGAAGGCGGGTGGCGAGTCGGGCTCGCCGAGCTGCTCGCGGACGTACGGCGCGGGATCCTCGCCGGCCAGGATCGACGCCTTGGCGTAGCCGACGAGCCGCCCGTAGCTGCGCGGCGGCGCGGCCTCCCACGAGGCGCGGTAGCGGTCGGCGGCGCGCCGCAGCGCCGTGCGGGCGGCGCCGGAGGCCAGCAGCTCGCGATGGGCCTCGCCGTCGGCGGCGATCGCCTCGCGCATGGCGTCCTCGTGGACTGCCGTCACGAGCGCGATGCTACGCCTTCCAGAAGCCCGCGCAGCCGTTTCGCGTTCTTCACGGCGAAGCCCTCCCAGTCGTTGTTGAAGTAGACGTAGCCCTCGTCCGCGAGCTCCGCGACGCGAGGCGCGTACTCGCGCAGCTCGGTGTCGCTGTAGTTCCCGCGCCGGCCGCGATGGCCGTAGTGGAAGCGCACGAACGTCCAGTCCGTCGTCGTCGTCCACGGCTGCCAGGGCCGCTCCGGGTGGTCGCCCACGCAGAGCGCGACGCCGTGCCAGCGCAGCAGCTCGAGCGTCGCGTCGTCCTCGAACCAGCTCGGGTGGCGGAACTCGAAGGCGTGCCGGCCGTCCGGCAGCTCGTCGAGCGCCTCGGCCAGACGCTGGACGTCGCGCTTGAACCGCTCCGGGAGCTGCCACAGCACGGGCCCCAGCTTGGGCGACGAAGCCAGCGGCGCGATGCCGTCGTAGAAGCGGCCGATCCCCTGCTCGATGTCGGTGAGCCGCTTCATGTGCGTGAGGTACTGGCTCGCCTTCGCCGCGAACACGAACTCCGGCGGCGTCTGCTCCACCCAGCCCGCGACGGCCTCGGGCTTCGCGAGCCGGTAGAAGGTCGAGTTGACCTCGACGGTGTCGAACTCGCCCGCGTAGTGCTCGAGCCAGCGCCGCTGGGGCAGCCCCTTCGGATAGAAGCGCTCGCGCCAGCTGGCGTACTGCCAGCCGGAGCAGCCGACGCGGATGGACCCCATGCCAGCAGAATGCCCCGCCATGGCCAGGGTATTCGTCGCCCGCGCGCTGCCGTTCCCCGCCCTCGACCGTCTCAGGGACGCTCACGAGGTGGACGAGTGGGCGGAGGAGATGCCGCCCGCGCCGGAGGAGCTGCGCGCGCGGGCGCGCGACGCCGACGGGCTGCTGACCACGCTCACCGAGCGCGTGGACGCCGAGCTGCTCGACGGCGCGCCGCGTCTGAAGGCGGTCGCCAACATGGCGGTGGGGACCGACAACATCGACGTCGAGGCGTGCGCGGAACGCGGCATCCCGGTCGGCAACACGCCCGACGTGCTGACCGACGCCACCGCCGATCTCGCGTTCGCGCTGCTGCTCGCGCTCGCCCGCCGGATCGTGCCCGGCGCCGAGAAGGTCCGCACCGGCCAGTGGCGGACCTGGGAGCCGGCCGCCGACCTCGGCGCCGAGCTGGCCGGCAGTGTCCTGGGGATCGTCGGCTGGGGCCGGATCGGCCAGGCCGTCGCCCGCCGCGCCGAGGGCTTCGGGATGGAGGTCGTCCACAGCTCGCGGTCGTCCGGCATGCCGCTCGAGGACCTGCTCGCGCGCGCGGACATCGTCTCGCTCCACACGCCGCTCACGCCCGACACCCGGCACCTGATCGACGCGGATGCGCTGGCCCGGATGAAGCCGACCGCGCTGCTGGTCAACACCGCGCGCGGCGGCGTGGTCGACCAGGACGCGCTGCGCCGCGCCCTGCACGCCGGCGAGATCGGCGGCGCGGCGCTCGACGTCACCGACCCCGAGCCGCTGCCCGCCGACCACCCGCTGCTCGACGCGCCGAACCTGCTCGTCGTGCCCCACGTCGGCTCGGCCACCGTGCGCACGCGTGCCAAGATGGCGGCGATGGCGGTGGAGAACCTGCTGGCCGCGCTCGACGGCCGCCTGATGCCGCACCAGGTCGCGTGAGCCGCGTCGCGGTCGTTGACATCGGGACCAACTCGACGCGGCTGCTCGTGGCCGAGGTCGACAGCGGCGCCCTGAACGAGCTCCAGCGCGAGTCGGTCGTCACCCGCCTCGGCGAGGGCGTGGACGCCACCGGCCGGCTCGGCGACGCGCCGATGCAGCGCGTGTTCGACGTGCTCGAGCAGTACGCGGAGGCGATCGAGCGCCACGGCGCCGACGCCCGCACGGCGGTGATGACCTCGGCGGTCCGCGACGCGGCCAACGGCACCGCGTTCGCGGACGCCGTGCGCGACCGCTACGGGCTCGCGGCGGCGACGCTGTCGGGCGACGAGGAGGCGCGGCTGACCTACCTGGGCGCGACGGCCGCGCGCGGCGGCGGCGAGCCGCTCGTGGTCATCGACATCGGCGGCGGCTCGACCGAGCTGGTAGTGGGTGCGAGCGGCGCGGTCGACTTCCACGTGTCGACGCAGGTCGGCGTCGTCCGCCACAGCGAGCGCCACCTGCGCTCGGATCCGCCGCGCCCGGAGGAGCTCCGCGCGCTGGCCGAGGACGCGCGGGCGGCCATCGCCGCCGCCGTGCCGGAGGACGTGCGCCGGCGCCCGGCCGCCGCCGTCGGCGTCGGCGGGACGGCGACCCAGCTCGCCTCGATCGACCTGGGACTCGCCGAGCACGACCGCGACCGCGTCGAGGGGCACGCCATGACGCGCGCGACGCTCGTGTCCCTGCAGGAGCGGCTGGCCGCCGTGCCGCTGGCCGAGCGGCGCGAGATCCGCGGCCTCGACCCCGCCCGCGCGCCGACCATCGTGGCCGGCGTGACGATCCTGATCGAGGCGGTCGGCGCGTTCGCGCTCGACGGCGTCGAGGTCTCCGAGCGCGACATCCTCTGGGGAGTGGCCCTAGAGGCCCGCTGAACGATCCCGACCCTCTAGAAACGTGAAGCCGCCCGCGGCGGGGGCGGGCGGCTTCAAGTTGGCCCCGTCAGGACGGGCAGGGGTACGTGCCTTAGGGGGCCTATTTGGGTGGCCCGGACGGCGGGAGGCGCCGATGATGCGGCATCGCCCGGACCTATGGCGTCGGCAGGGACGGCGGCGGGAGGCACGACCGCCCTTTCCGACGCGTTGAAGTATCTCCGCGCGTGTCGAGCAACGGCAATCGAACAAGCGTCCAGGGATTGGACGGCCATCCATCCAATTCCCCGAGGGTGCGCGAACCGGGTGTCAGGCGAGGTTCGCGGAGCGTGGATAGGCGACCGACGGGTCGGTCAGGACGTTGATCAGCGTCGGCCCGGACGCCGCGAACGCGCGCTCGAGCGCCGGCCGGAGCTCGGCCGGCTCGCGCACGAGCTCGCCGCGGCCGCCGAGCGCCTCGACCATCTGGTCGTAGCGGGTCTCGGGCGTGAGCTCCGCCGCCACCGAGTAGCCGTAGAGGAACTCCATCGGGTGCTTCTCGAGCGCCCAGATGCCGTTGTTGCCCATGATCCCGACCACGGCGACCCCGTGGCGCGCCAGCGTGTCGAACTCCATCCCCGAGAAGCCGAACGCGCCGTCGCCGAGCAGGAGCACGACCTGGCGGTCCGGGTGCGCGAGCTTGGCCGCCAGCGCGTAGCCGGGGCCGCTCCCCAGGCAGCCGAACGGGCCCGGGTCGAGCCAGCAGCCCGGCTCGTAGGAGCTCACCACCCGCCCGGCGTAGGAGACGAAGTCGCCGCCGTCGCCGACGACGATCGCGTCGCGGTCGAGCACCGACGCCAGCTCGCCGTAGATCCGCATCGGGTGCAGCGGCGCCCGGGGGTCCTCGAGCTGCTCGCGCTCGGCCTCGCGCTTCTCGCGCTCGACCCCGCGCAGGTGCTCGAGCCACGCACTCGTGTCGGCCCCGCCCGCCGCGGCCAGCGCGCCCAGCGTCTCGGCGATGTCGCCGTAGCACTCGGCCGCCACCGCCCGCGGGTGGTCGCGCTCGGGCTCGGCGAGGTCGACGGCGACGATGTCGGTCTCCTCGCCGAACGAGCCGCCGAAGCCGAGCCGGAAGTCCATCGGCACGCCGATCACGAGCGCGAGGTCCGCCCCCTTCAGGCCCGCCCCTCGCGCGCGCGAGAAGAAGTTCGGATGGTCGGCGGGCAGGCAGCCGCGGGCGAGGCCGTTGAGGAAGACCGGGATGCCGGCCGCCTCGGAGAGCTCGCGTAGTGCGTGCTCGCCGTGGCCCCAGTACAGGTTGGTGCCGGCCATGATCACCGGGCGCTCGGCGTCGCGCAGCAGGGCGGCGGCGCGGTCGAGCGCGGCGGCGTCGGCGCGCCCGCGGCCGGCCGCGCGCTGCTCGGGCGGGCCCGGCTCCTCGGCCTCCATGAACACGACGTCGAGCGGGAAGTCGAGGAAGGCCGGACCGGGGTGGTCGCGGCGCATGACGGCCCAGGCGTCGTCGATCAGGCCGGGGATCTCGGCCGTCGCGCCGGCCGTCGCGGCGAGCTTCACGAGCGGGCGCACGAACGGCACGTGGTCGATCTCCTGCAGCGAGCCCTGGCCCCAGCGCATCGCCGGGGCGCGCCCGCCGAGGACGAGCACCGGCGAGTGGTTCTGCTGGGCCGAGGCGATCGCGCTCATCCCGTTCGTGACGCCCGGGCCGGCGGTCAGCGCCGCCACCCCCGGCTCGCGGGTGACCTTCGCCCAGCCCTCGGCGGCGAACGCGGCGCTCGCCTCGTGGCGCACGTCGACGATGTCGATGCCCTCGGCGCGGCAGCCGTCGTAGATCGAGAACAGGTGGCCGCCCGAGAGGGTGAACAGCTTGCTCACCCCGTGGGCCTTCAGGCGGCGCGCCACCAGGCGGCCTCCGTGCAGCGTCGTCGCCTCAACGGTCATGGCGCGGCAATCTACCCCCCGGCCGGGGGGTTGGACGCCGCTCGACCCGTGAGGTCGCTCACGGCGCGGGCTAACGTCGCACGCATGGAGAAGGAGATCCGGATTCACGACGCCGACCTCGAGCTGCTCCTGGCGGAGGCCGACCGCGAGGAGCCGTTCCTCGTCGCCCGGCGCCCGCCGGAGACCGCGCAGGAGCCGCGCGAGGAGCTCGACGAGCAGATCCTCGCCGGCCTCGTCACGCCCTACTGACGCCCTCGACGGATCGAGGCGCCACGAACCGTCGCCCGCGACGCCGGGCTGTGACGCCGGGCTGTGACGGGCTGCTCTAGCGACGGCAGGCCGCGGCGGCGTTGAGCCGCGCGGCGGCGGCCGCCTCGGCCACCTGACCCTCGCCCCAGTAGAGGGCGCGCCCGACCCGGAGGGCGGGCAGGCGGTCCGCGCCGACCGCGAGCAGCCGTCGCGCCGCTCGCTCGATCGCCCCGTCGCGCCCGCGGTCGCCCGCGGCGCGCAGGCAGCCCTCAAGCCCGACCCCGGCGGCGGCCGCCGCCTCGGCGAGGATCTCGGGGTCGTCGAGGTCGAATCCGCCGCAGAAGGCGAGCCGCCCGGCGGCGAGCACGAACGCGCCGCCCCGGCCGCTCTCGGCCGCGTACGCGGCGGCGCGCATGGCGGCCGGGACCTCGCTCGGCCAGTTCTCAGGCCAGACGAGCGGCAGCCGCAGCGCGGCGGCGCGCTCCTCGGCCGCGGCGCGGACGGCGGCCAGCGCCGACGAGTCGGTGGCGAGCGACCCGCGCCGCAGCGCGGTCGCCGACGCGGCGGTCCACTTCACGTCGTCGAACGCCCGGTCGACCCGTTCGGCCGCGAGGTACGTGAACGGACACGCGAGGTCGAAGAGGAACTCCGCGCGCACCGGCGCCAGCCGCTGTCGCGACCGTGCGCGGCGCGCCTGGCGGCGCTCCGCAAGTCTGATGACCTCGCCCATTCAGGTGCCTCGATCTGCCGGAATCCTTTGTTGTTGGCGCCCACGAGCGCCCTGCTTCCGGTATGAACGGCCACGAGGAGGAAAACTTGCGCGCCCGGACGAATGCAAGTGTCCGGGTGCGGACCTTAGGTCGAATGTCCACGGTATGAAACCCCGCGTCCCGTGGGGCGGGTATGCTCCAAAAATCCCCACCGGCCGAGTTGCTCCCGAGGTCAACGATTCCCAACGTTCCCCCACCCAAGCGACACCCCTACGACCAGTGGTCGCCTGACGCCCGTGCCCTCGACCTGGTCGGGGACAAGTGGACGCTGCTGATCATCCGCGACCTCGCCGCCGGCCCTCGCCGCTTCGTCGAGCTGCAGCGGGTGCTGCCGGGGATCTCGACCGAGCAGCTGCGCTCGCGCCTGAACCGGATGGTGGCCGACGGCCTGCTCACCCGCCAGCGCTACCGCGAGGTGCCGCCGCGCGTCGACTACGAGCTGACCGAGCGGTCGCGCGAGCTGATGCCGGTCGTCGGCGCGCTCGCGCGCTGGGGCTATGACTGGACGTGGAGCGCGCCGCGCCCGGGCGAGGACATCAACGTCGGTGCCGTGTTCCGGCTCGCGCCGGGCCTGATGGAGCCGCCGCCCGGCGTCGAGGGGACCGTCGAGATGGTGGTCGAGGCCGACGGCGACGAGAACCCCGAACGCCGCTACCGGCTCACCGCCTCGCGCGGCCGCGTGGAGATCGCCGAGGGCGAGGCCGAGGCCCCGGCGGCGGCCGTCGTGACCGGCTCGCAGGCCGCGTGGGTGCACGCGCTCGGCCCCGGAGGCTCGTCCGACGAGCTCTCCTTCAGCGGCAACCGCGGGCTCGCCGACGCGATCCTGTCCGGCTTCACCGCTGCCGCTGCTCGGCGCGCGGCCGCGTAGACCGTCGTCCCGGCGGGCCCGGCGAACGTCAACTGCCGCTGGGTAGGGGAGGCCGTGGAGCCGGCGCCGTGGTCGGATCCGGGTGGTTTCGAGGCAAGTGTCCTGGTCTAGGGTCGTGAGACGACCACAGGGCAGGACACTTGACGGCAGAACGGCCCCGCCCGCCTCCCCGCTCCCCTACCCAGCGCAGTTGACGTTCGCCGGCACTGCCGCGGCCGGCAAGGGTCAATCGGCTCCGTCGAGGTAGTCGGCCGCCTCGACGTGCGGGAAGTCGCCCTGGAGGCGGCCGAAGTCGTCCGGCGCGGCGGTCCAGCAACCCGGCGTGCCCTCGGTCGGCTTGCGCTCGCCGCCGGCGTTGCGGCAGTCGGTCGAGGCGGGCATCAGGTAGTCCATCGCCTCCGGGCCGAACAGGCCGCGCGGCGGGATGTACGTCTGGCCGCGGTTGGCGGGCAGGCGCTCGGGATAGATCGCCGCGCTCTCGGCGCCCAGCGGTCCGAACTGCCGCAGGTAGTGGCCGACGCCGCCGCCCGGTGACGCGGTGGTGTCGGCCAGCGCCGCCGCGCCGTAGGAGATGAAGTCCGACACCTGGAGCTGCGAGTGCTCCAGGTACTGCAGCATCGGGTTGATCTGCCCCAGGAACGGGTGCATGCTCGCCAGCAGCGGCTTGGCCCCCTCGAGCGTCTCGCGCGCCGCCGGCAGCCCCTTCTGCGACGCGTCGATCAGCGGGTCGAGGTTGCGGAAGAAGCGCTCGAGAGAGGGCGCCGTCTCGTGGAGGTTGGCGAGCGTCGGCTTCAGGTCCCGCGCGACCGGCCGCAGGTCCTGCACGAGCGGCCGCGTGTCGGCCGAGAACGTCTCGAGCCGGGCGAGCGTGGCCTTCGACTCGTCGAGGAAGGTCGGGAAGATCCGGACGGTCTCGGCCAACGCGTCGTTGCGCGACGCGGTGGCGTCGAACGTGCGCTTGGACGAGGTGATGAGCGTCTGGAGCTGCTGCTCGTTCTCGGTCAGCGCGGCGAAGGTGACGCCGGTGTTCTTGACCAGCCGCTGCAGCGCCTGCTCCTGCGAGTCGAGCACGCCGAGCACGTCGGCGCCGTCGGCCGCGAAGCCGGGCAGCGTGCCGAGCGCGTCGTTGAAGTCGCGCCCGCGGCCTCTCACGCCCTCGGCGAGGTCCTGCTGCCAGCCGCGGAACGCCCTGCGGGTGGCGGGATCGAGCGAGTCGAAGATCTCGTCGAGCTGCACGGTCTCCGCCACCTGCGCGTCGGCCAGGCGACCGCCCTCGGGCAGCGTCTTCTCGGAGCGGCCCGGCGTGAGCTGCACGTAGGTCTCCCCCAGCAGCGTCTTCTGCCGCAGCACGGCGCGGGTGTCGCTGCGGAGCGGGGCGAACTCACGGTCGAGCTCGATCGTGGCCAGCGTCCGGTTGTTGCTTCCGTCGACCTCGAGCGCGCGCACCTTGCCGACCGACACGCCCGCGATCCGCACGTCGGCCTCGGTGGCCAGCGTCGTCGCCTCCGGGAACGCCACCTGCACGCGGTAGCCCTGCGGCTTGAGCGGGATCGCGCCGCCGAACGAGAGCCACAGGAACAGCAGCAGCCCGAAGCACGACAGCGCGAACACGGCCATCGCGAGGATCTTGGGCAGGGTGGGCGCCGACTTGTTCATCTCGTGTTGCAGGCCTGGGAGTCGGTGAGGATCGGCGTCAGCATCGAGAGGAACTCGAGCTCGGGGCGCTCCTTGACGAGCTGCTCGACGGTGGCGCAGGGCGCGGCGACGGTGACGGGCCGGAACGTGCCGTGGGCGTCCGCGTTGGAGAACAGCTGCGTGGCCATGTGCTGCGCCCACGCGACCCAGAACAGGTAGCCCTCCTGGCGGGCGGCGTTGCTCGGGTCCTCGCGGCCGTTCGGGTTGTGGGCGAGCAGGTTGAGGAAGCGGTTGAGCCGCAGGAACGAGCGCGTCAGCGCGGGCGTGGCGGCGGCCAGGTTCTTCGCCGCCGGCCGCAGGTCGCGCACGACCGGGCGGGCCTCGCGCACGAACGGGCGGATGTCGTCGCGCAGCAGCGGCGTCGCCTCGCGCGCCAGCGGGCGCACGGCGTCGTTGGCCGGCGCCAGCGCCCGCGCCGCCGGCCGCAGCCGCTCGGCGGTCGGCCCGAGCAGCGTCCCGTAGCGCTCGAGCTTGGCCATCGTGGCGGTCGTCTGCTCCAGCGCGCCCGGCAGCTCGGCGACGGCGGCGGAGACGTTCCCCTCCTCGGCCGCGAACTGGCGCATGACGGCGGCGGAGGAGTCGACGAGGCCGGCGAGGTCGTCGCCGCGCGAGGCCAGCTCGGCGTTGAGCGTGTTCAGCGACGTGATCAGGTGGCGCAGGTTGTGCCGCCGCTTCGCCACCGCCGAGTTCACGCGTGCGAGGTCGCGATGGGTCGGCTCGAAGCGCCGCAGCACCTCGCGGAGGTCGAGCCCGCGGCCCTCGAGCCCGCTCGACGCGTCGCCGATCAGCAGCCGCAGGTAGTCGCGCGTGCCGGCGTCGAGCTCGGAGAGGATCTCGTCGGGGTTGACGTCCGGCGCTGTGGCCGAGACCGGGACGGTGAAGCCGGCCTTGGCGGCGGGCGCGTCGCCCGACCCCGGCTCGAGGTCGATGAACATGTCCTTGAGGCCGGTCTTGGGCCGCAGCAGCGCGGTCGCGTCGGTGCGGATCATCCCCTTGTACTCAGGGTCGATGACCATCTCGACGACCGCCTTGCCGTCGCGCAGCTCGACGCGGCCGATGTCGCCGATCCGCACGCCGGAGACGCGCACGGTCTGGCCCTGGCCGGGCATCACGGCCTGGGCGGTGGAGAACTCGGCCTCCAGGCGCAGCGGCGCGTCCTCCCACGGGAAGCGCATCCGCTGGTTCTCGAGGATGAAGAGCGAGACGGCGGCGGCCACGGCGATCAGGCCGAGCAGCGCGAGCGCCTCCTTCGCGTGCTTGCGGATCGCCGTCACTTCAACCCCTCCACGAGCTGCTTCGTGAGGTCGTTCTCGGCGACCTTGAGGAGGTCTTCGAGGCCCTCGATCCGCAGCTGCTTGCGCAGCCAGCCGACGGCCTCGGCGCGCGCCTTCTCGTAGCGCGCCTGGAAGGCCGGGGCGCTCGTATCGACCGTGCGCTGCGGCGGCGGCGCGGCGGGGTCGGAGCGCAGGTCCGGCGCCTCCTGGGTCTCGCACGGCGTCTCGGCGTCGAGCGGCGGGCGCTTCTCCGGCCGCGGCGGGTTGGCGCCGATCAGCGGCTCCGGCGTGGTGGCGAAGACGCCGGGCCGGAACGTCACGAGGTTCTTGCCGCCGGCGGCCAGGACGCGGAACCACTGGCCGTTGGCGTCGCCGGAGCGGCTCTCGCCCGCCAGGCCCGGGAGCGGCTTCGGCGCCTCCTCGTAGACCTTGCCCTGGGCCGGGAACTGCTCGTCCTGGACCGTGTCCATCGACCACGGGTGGATGACCGCGTTCTGGCAGCTCGCGGCGCGGCGGACCTGGCGGTAGAGCGGGATGCTGCGCTCGACCAGGGCGGCGAGGTCGGGGACGGTCGGCCGCAGGTCGGCGGCCAGGCCGCGCAGCTCGGCCTCGGAGACGAGGCCGCGCAGCTCGCGCACGAACGGCAGCGAGACGTCGAGCGTCTCCTCGGCGTTCTGCACGCCGGGCCGCAGCTCGGCGGCGAGCGCGCGCACGGGCGGGAACGCCTCGTTGAGCGCTGCCAGCGCGGGCATCGACGTCCGCAGCGTGTCCGGCAGCTCGCCGAGCGCGGTGCGCAGGTTGCCCTCCTCGCGCGCGAACGCGGCGGCGGTGACGTGGAAGTCGGTGATCAGCGACTTGAGCTGCTGCCGGTTGCGGTCGAGCGCCGCCGCGGTGGCGCCGGCGTGCTTGACGTAGCCGGAGAGGTCGCGGCCGGTCTCTCCGCGCAGCGCGTCGGCCACGATCGCCGAGTCGCGGTAGGCGGGCTCCCAGTACGGGATCGAGCGGTTGAAGCCGCGGGCGCCGGCGCCGTCGAGCGCGGTGCCGTACTCGTGCAGCAGGACCTTGAGGTCCTCGCGCGTGTCGGACTGCAGCGCGGTCAGCACCTCGTCGATCTGGACCGGCGTCGCGGTCTGCTGGACCGGGATGGTCCCGCCGTCCTCGAGCTCGGGCGCGGACGGCGAGCCGGCGGTCAGGTCGACGAAGAAGTTGCCCTCGAGGAAGATCCGCGGCCGGATCTTGGCGGTGGCGTCGGCATGGACCGGGCGCCCGCTGTCCTCGATCCGCATCGTCACCAGCGCGCCCTTGCCCTGGCGCTCGATCTCCATGACCTTGCCGACCTCGACGCCCGCGATGCGCACCGGCGAGCCCGGGCGGATGTTGTTCGAGCTCGCGAACGCAGCGCGGACTTCGTAGTGCGAGCGGAACGGGATCTCCTTCGTCCACCCGAAGAAGACGAGCACGGCGATCACCGCCAGCGCGATCAGGCCGATCGTGGTGTTCGAGCGGCGGCTCACGGGTGCTCCGACTCCGGGAGGTCCGCGTACGCGCCGGTCTCCGGCTCGGCCGTGAACGTCTGGCCCTCGGGGACGCGCGGGCGGCCGGCGAAGGTCGGGCCCTGGAGGCCGGGCGAGCGCGGATCGCGGGCGATCTTGAACTTCTCCGGGAAGAAGCGCGCCTGGCGCTCGACGAAGCCGCGCTGGCCGGCCTCGCAGTCCGCGCGCCCGTCGGGAGCGACCGCCGCGGCGTACGGCTGGTCCTGCGCGTACTGCGGCGTGCCCTCGAGGACGCCCTCGCCGTTGGCCGGCTCGTCGGCGCCCATCGACCCGAGCGAGTCCTCCTGCGGCCCGGCGAGGTTGACGAGCGCGCGCTGGGCCGAGCCGGTCGTGTCGGGCTCGGAGAAGTGCTCAGCCAGGTAGGTGAAGAAGTAGTTGAACGAGTTGCAGACCGTCACGTACGGGCCGTAGAAGCGCAGCTGCGGGTTGAGCGTCTGGACGGTGGCGGTGAGGCCGCGCAGGGCGGCGTTGGTCCCGGGCGCCTCGGCCAGCTCGCGCACCGTGCCGAGCGTCTTGCGGACCTCGTCGTTGAGCGCCGGGACGCGCCGCTGGACCGGCGTGCCGACCCGCACCGCGTCGTTGAGCGGCGGCAGCGCGCCCTTGAGCTCCTCGGTGGCGCCCGCGAGGTCGGTCGAGAACGCGGTCAGGTCGTCGAGGAACGGGCGCTGGACCCGGAACGACTGGACGCCGACGTCCAGCGTCGACGGCGACTTGGCAATCGTCTGCTTGAGCGCCTCGGGGTCGCGGCCGAGCGCCTCGAAGGTGTCGGCCATCGAGGTGAAGAGGGCGGCGTTCTGCTCGGACACCGGCGCGACGATGCGGGCCGCGTCGCCGAGCTCGCGCACGAAGCCGTCGAGGTCGGTGTCGGGCCGGCCGAGCGTGGCCATCACCGGCTCGAGCGAGCCGAGCAGCGGCGGCAGCTCCTCGAGCGTGCGGCCGACGTCCTGGCCGCGGCCCGCGAAGCCGTCGCCCCAGCCGCGCAGGTTCTCCTGCGCCGCCTCGCGCGTCGGCTCGTCGAACATCTCGTAGACCTCGTCGAGCTCGGTGGCGAACGAGGCCTGGGAGACCGGCAGCGTGTCGCCGCTGCGGAACGCCTCCTCGCTCGTGCCCTTGGTGACCTCGACGTACTTGAGGCCGAGGGCCGAGCGCGGGCGGATCCGCAGCGTCGAGTCCTTCGGCAGGTCGCCGTGGGCCTTGTCGAGCTCGAGCGTGAGCTCGGCGCCGCCGCTGCCGTCGGGCAGCCGGATCGGCCGCATGTCGGTGACCACGCCGATCCGCGAGCCGCCGGAGCGGACCTCGTTGCCCTTGACGAGGTTGGCCCCGTTGGCGACCTGGACCTTGACCTGCGTGGTCGGCACGAAGGGGAGCCCGTTGTTGGCGTTGTAGGCCAGGAAGACCGCGACGCAGGTGACGAGCACGGTCACGGCGCCGATGAGAACGGGGTTCGAGGCGGCTCTCATGGCGCGAGCAGGAAGTCGAGGAGCTCCTGCGCCTCGGCGCCGGTGGGCGCCTGGGGCAGGCTCGGGAGCGGGATCGGCAGGGCCGGCACCTGCGGGCCCTGAGGCAGCTCGGGGAGCTCGATGCCGAGCGTGTCCTCGATCCGGTCGGCGAGCTCCTCGGCGGCCTTGTCGGTCGGCTGCTCGGGCTTCTTCTCGTCGGCCTTCGGCGGCTCGGGCTTCGGCGCCTCCGGGTCCTTCGGGCGTTCGGGAGCCTTGGTCTGCCGCTCCTTCCTGGCGGCGGGGAGGTGGTGCTCGGCGCCCTTCTGCGCGCCCGTGTACGACGGGTCGCTCTGGGTGATGCCGGGCTGGTGCGGGCCGAGGATCGCCGCGCAGCGCTGGTAGAAGCCCGGGTCCTGCTTGAGCTTCTCCTTGAGCGAGGCCAGGCTCTGGTAGTCCGAGCACTCGGACAGGAAGAGGTTCACCTTCAGCATGTAGCCGTTGCTGTCGAAGGTGTTGATCGCCATCGTCTGGTCGTAGACGTATTGGAGGACCGCCTCGAAGCCCGTGTAGCCCTGGCCGCCGGGCGAGCGCGGGTCCTTCTCGACGGCCCGCTTGCGGTCGTCGAGGTCGTCGAGCAGGATCGCGAGGTTGTTGGTCAGCTCCGGCATGCCGGTCGCCGCCTTGTCGAGCAGGTCGATCGTCGGCGTGGCGGCGCGCAGGGCCGGGCGGCCGTCCTTGCCGACCTCCGACAGCGACTTGAAGCTCGTGCGGCCGGCGTCGGCGAACTCGGGCAGCTGCTCGAGCAGCGTCGCGAGCTGGTCCGCCGACTGGTTGAGGTCGGCCAGCGCGGGCGACTGCGCGTCGGCGGCCTGGCCGAGCTTGGCCATCGTCGGCTCGAGCTCGCGCAGGAACTGCGGCAGCCGCCGGAGGCTGGCGGCGATCTCCTGCCGGCGCTCGGCGGAGGCGGCCGCCGTCTTGCGCGTCTCGGTGACGAAGCGGCCGACGTCGTCGCGGTTGTCGGCGAGGTCGCCGATCACGGCGTCGGCGTCGCGCGTGAGGTCGGCCAGCACCTGGTTCTGGTCGGCGAGGATGGCGAGCACCTCGTCGGTCTCGCGCAGGGCGGGCAGGGCGCGCCGCACGGTCTCCTGAATGTCGCGCGAGCGGCCGCCGACGCCCGCGCCGAGCTCGTCGAGGATGATCCCGAGCCGCTCGCGGTAGGGGCGGCGCATGATGTTGTTGATGAGGTCGAGCGGGATCGTCGACGCGGTCTGCTCGACGGGGATCGTGTCGCCGGGACGCAGGCGGTCGTCGGCGGTGCCGGGCCGGCAGTCGAGGAAGTACTCGCCGATCAGCGACTGGGGGCGGGACTCGCAGAACGCGTCGGTGCGCAGCGAGCCGAAGCCGTCCTCCTCGATCGCGAAGTCGATCAGCGCGCGCTTGCTGCGGCGGTCCACGCGCATGCCCGTGATGCGGCCGGCGCGGACGCCCGCGACCTTGACGTCGGCGCCCTCGACGAGCCCGAACGCGTTGTCGAGCTCGACCGTGTAGGCAGCCCCGGCTGGACCCTCCGAGCCCGCAGACGTGCTGGCGACCACCGCGGCGGCGCCCGCGGCGAGGATGAACGCGATGGCCAGCAGGCGCCGCATCAGCCGCCCGGGAGGGTCTGGGTCGGGTCGCAGTTGTAGTCCGGCGCCGGCTTCCACGGGCGCGACCCGTCCTGCGCGGGGAGGTCGCCGCCGCCCGGGCAGCGGTTGCGCTGGTCGGTCGCCGCGACCTGCTGGAAGACCGCGTCGCGCAGCTCCGGCGGGACGGGCGTGAGCTGGCCCTCGAGCAGCGCGAACGCGCTCGCGTGGATCCCCACGCGCGAGGCGGCGCCGAGCGCGTCGTACGTGCCGGAGTGGCTGAAGTCGTCGAACCAGCCGAGCAGGTCGACGGTGTACGGCCGCAGGTAGCCCACCTGCGGCGTGACCTCGTCGAACGCCTGCGTCGACGCGGGGAACGCGCCGGGGCGCTGCTTGCCGTTCTCCTCGACGTCGCCGACCGCGATGTCGCGCAGCGCCGGCTGGGCGTTGGTCAGGTCGATCAGGTCGTTGCCCTTGCCAGGCGCCTTGAGCAGCTCGCTGAGGTCCTGGAAGGTGGGTCGCGCGTCGCGGGCGAGGGGGCGCAGCTCGGCCAGGAACGGCCGCAGCTTCTTGGCCACCGGCTTGGAGTCGTCGACCAGCGGCTCGAGGTCGTCGAGCGTCGCGCGCAGGTTGAGGAACGTGGTGTTCGCACGGCGCATGAAGGGCGGGAGCTGCTGGATCGAGTCGGCGAGCGCCTGCTGCTGCGAGCCGATCGCGTCGGTGGTGGTCGCGAGGTTGTCGACGAGCCCGGCGAGGTCCTCGCGGCGGTCGGCGAGGTCGGTGACGAGCTGCGAGGAGGCGACGACGAAGCGCTCGAGCAGCTTGCTGTCGCGGTTGAGCTCGCGGAACAGGCGCGAGGAGGCGGACAGGCTCGGGTTCAGGTAGAGCAGGCCGGCGTTCATCTGCTCGCCGCGCCCGTCGTGCTGCCTGGCCGAGCCCTTGATGACCTTCTGGAGGTCCTTGCGGGTCGGCTCGTCGAGCGTGTTGAAGATCTCGTCGAGGTCGACGGCCGTCGTGGTGGCGTCCTGCTCGAGCGTGGCGCCGTCGGCCAGGGCGGGGGCGCGGCCGTCGGGGAGGCGGAGGTCGACGTAGCGATTGGCGACGCCGGACAGCGACGCCTGGCGGACGGTGGCGAGAGTGCCGCGCCGCAGGGGGGCGTACTTCTCGTCGATGCTGAGCGTCAGCTCGGCCTGGCCGTCCTCGGTCAGGCGGATGTCCTCGACCTTGCCGGCCGGCATGCCGGCGACCTGCACGAGGTTCCCCTTGACGAGCTGCGACGCGTTCTCGAAGCGCGCGTTGACCTCGTAGCCCGAGCCCGAGCCGCCCAGCAACAGCATCGCCGCGAAGACGGCGGCGGCGATGAGGGCGGCGAACGCGACGAGCCGCGCGAGTGGGGCTGTTCCTCGCAAGTTGCTCCAGCTCCCTTCCCAGGAGCGGGAACGTGCGCGTTCACAGAAACTTGCGGTCAGGCGGGCACTGCCGCGCGCGCGAAACCTGCGGTCAGGCGGGCAGGCCGAGCGCGGCGCGCAGCTGCGCGGGCTCCACGCCCTCGACCTCGACGGTCTTGTCGCGCGCGGCGTGGCCGCGGACGATCGTCACGCGCGAGGGCGCGACGTGCGCCGCTTTGGCGATCAGGCGGCACAGCGCCTCGTTCGCCCTGCCGTCGACCGGCGGGGCCGTGACGCGGATGACCACGGCGCCCTCCCGTTCGCCCACGATCTCGTCGCGGCGGGCGCGCGGCTGGAGCCGGACGCGAAGCTCGGTCAGGCCGGTCCCTGGGTGTGCTGCTCGAGGTCGCGGCGCTCGACGAACGGCCTGGCCGCGCCGGTGCCGGGCCGCCGGCGCTCGACCACGGTCTCGCCGCCGCAGACCTCGCACGGCTCCTTCAGGAGCTGCTTGAGCGACGCTCCGAACAGCGCCCATCGGGTCGCTCCGCACTCGAGGCACCGCACCGCGTCCATCGCAGAGAACGTTACGCGCCGGGAGGCGGAAAGGAAAGTTCGCGCGCGAACCCTACTGCCGGTAGGTCGTCAGGTTGCCGGTGCCGCCGGCGCGCTCGAACATGGCGGTCGCCGCGTCGAGCAGCAGGCCGAACGCGGTGATGATGAGCAACCAGCCGAGGACGGCGCCGACGAACAGGACCGCGACCAGGCAGGCGAGGCCGCCGAGCAGCGGCGCCCAGTATCTCGCCGTGCCGACGACGGCGCGCACACGGCGAGCGTACTCCCCCGCGGCTCAGCTCGCGCCGTCCAACGCGGCTCTCAAGGCGGCGAGGTCGGGCGCGCCGAAGACGACGCGGTTGCGGGTGGCGACGTAGACGAGATCGAGGTCGACGCCGGCGCGGGCGATCCTGCGGGTCAGGTCCGCCAGCACGCCCGGGCTGTCCTCGACCTCGACCACGACCACCTCGCGCTCGCGGGTGACGGCGAGGTGCGAGATGGCCAGCGCATGCCTGGCCGCCTCGGCGTGCTTGACGAGGATGTGCAGCTCGGCGCGGTCGCCCGGGCCGAGGCACGTCGCCGCCGCGATGTTGACGCCGGCGTCGCTGATCGCCGCCGCGACCTTCGCCAGCGCTCCGGGCGTGTTCTCGATGTCGATGACCAGGTCGACTGCCATGCCGCGTTGCGGCGCCAGCCTACCGGTCCTCCCTCACCAGATCCGCGTGGCCTGCGCCTCGATCGTCAACAGCGCGTCGAGGTCGAGGCCCGGCGTGTTCGGCAGCCGCAGGATCATCACGCCGCGCTGGTCCGGTGTCGGGATCAGGCCGCGGTCCGACCGCCCGGCCAACGGCCCGCGCCACTCCTCCCAGCCCAGACGCTCGTAGAAGGGAACGAGCTCGGTCTCCAGGCATGCGATCTCCCACTCGCCGAGGGCCGCGGCGAGGTGCCGCATCACTGCGCTCCCGATGCCGCGCCGCTGGTGTGCCGGCACCACCGACACCGCGTCGACGTACGCGGTCCGCAGCAGCGCGCGGCCCTTCGGCTGCAGCCAGCGCGTCGTCACCACGGCGTGGCCGACGAGACGCTCGTCGAGGTCGGCGAGCACGTGCAGCCCGTCGGGCGGCAGGTGCCCGAACAGCCTCGCGAACTCCGGCTCGGCGTGCGCCGCCACGCAGACGTCGATCACCCGCCCGCGCCGCTCGTCGTCCAGGTCCGCCGTCCGCGCGAGGCGGATCACAGGCCGTGGCGGGTCGGGCGATCGAGCCAAGTACCCGGGGTGGGACTCGAACCCACAGAGCTCTTGCGAGCAGCGCTTTTTAAGAGCGCGGACTTTGCCAGTTTGTCTACCCGGGCCTTGCGCCGCATCCTAGTTGCGGTGCTGTCCGGCGGAAGTAGAGTCCAGTCGGTGGGAGGCGTGCTGGTCGTGGCCGCGGTGCTGGTCGCCGCCTGGATCCTCGCGGGCTGTGGCGAGGAGGAGCGGAGGTCCGGCGCTCCGCCCGCTCACGCGCCCTCGCGCGAGGTTCGCTTCAGGGCTCCCGACGGCCTGCAGCTCCAGGGCACGCTGGCGGCGCCGGGGGACGCCAAGCCGGCGGTGGCGCTCGTCAACACGTCGAACACCGCTGGACCGCGCTTCGACGCGCTCGCCGCCGAGCTCAACTCCGCGGGCTTCACCACGCTCTCGTTCACGGCGCGGGCGAAGTTCACCTCGCTGCGCGACGTGACGGCCGAGAACAACGAGCGCACGGTGTCGCTCGACGTCACCGGCGCCGTGCGCTTCCTGCGCCGCGCGCCGGAGGCCGACCCGCGCCGGATCGGGCTGTTCGCCCAGAGCATGGGCGCGGCGGCCGTGCTCTACGCCGCCGGCACGCGCGATGCGCCGCGGGTGGCGGCGACCGTCGGCCTCTCGCCGCCCGACTCGGCCGACATCTTCCGCTTCCAGACCGCCGGCCGCTACCGCCTCCACGATGCGCTGCTGATCGCCGACGAGGTCGAGCTGATCAACAGCCAGAACCTGGTGGACGGCGCACGCCGGTCCGAGGTGTGGCAGGCGCCGATCCGAGGCCACGGCGCCGCTCTGCTGCCGGACGAGCGCGTCCGGTCGCGGATCCTCGACTGGTTCCGCGACCGCCTGGGATAGCCCGCCCAGCCGCCGGCGGACCCGGCCGCTACCCTCGAAGCTACGCAACTTTCCCGTCGCGGTTGAGTTCTGGCCGGCGGGACCCTTCGTCGTGGAAGCCTCCGCTGTCCATCATCCAGCCGGCATCGCCGGCATGCACGGGCGCTCGCCGCTGCTGCGCCTGCAATCCGACGAGCGCCTGATCGCGCTCGTGCGGCGCGGCAACCACCACGCCTTCGAGGCGCTGGTGGCGCGGTACCAGGCGCGGCTGCTGGCCTTCTGCCGCCACATGCTGTCCTCGAAGGAGGACGCGGAGGACGTGCTGCAGGAGGTGTTCGCCGCCGCCTTCAACGCGATCCTCGCCGACCAGCGCGAGATCAACGTGCGGCCGTGGCTGTACCGGATCGCGCGCAACCGCTCGCTCAACCACCTGCGCCGGGCGCAGGCGGTGGGCGTCGACTCGATGGACGTCCACCTCTCCGAGCACGGCCAGACGACCGCCGACAAGGTCCACCGGCGCGAGGACTTCCGGATGCTGATCGCGGACGTCCAGGAGCTGCCGGAGACGCAGCGGACGGCGCTGCTCCTGCGCGAGATCGACGCGCTGTCCTACGAGCAGATCGCCGAGGCGATGGAGACCACCGTGCCGTCGGTGAAGTCCCTGCTCGTGCGCGCCCGGGTCTCGCTCGCCGAGGCGGCCGAGGCGCGGATGCTCTCCTGCGAGGAGGTCCGGCAGGAGCTCGGCGAGGTCGCCGAGGGGCTGACGCGGACGACCGCGCCGGCGCGCCGGCACCTGCGCACGTGCGACCGCTGCGCGGCCTTCCGCAAGCAGCTGCGCGAGACCAACAAGGCGCTCGCGGCGCTGTTCCCGGTCGGGCCGCTGTTCCTGCTCAAGAAGACGCTGCTCGCGCATCTCGGCACGTCCGCCGCCGCCGGCGGTGGCACGGCCGCCGCCGGCGGCGGCGCCGCGGCCGCCGGTGCGGCCGCTGCGCAGGCGGGCCTCAGCACGCTGGCGACGAAGACCGTCGCGGGCCTCGCGGCCGCCGCGATCGTCACCGCCGGCGCGGTCGAGGTCCAGCACGTCCGCAGCAAGCCGCGCGAGAAGCCGGCCGCCGCGATGGCCGCCGCCGCGCCCGCCCTTCCGCCCGCCCCCGCGGTCGCCGCCGAGCCGCCGCCGACGCAGCCGCAGTCGGAGGGCGACCGCTACACGCCCGACCGCAAGGCGAAGAAGGCCGAGAAGAAGCCCGACGCGACCGCCCAGGCCGCCGCCGCCGCCAAGCCGGAGGACGAGAAGACCGTCGCCGAGGTGCCGCCGGCCGTGACCGAGCAGCACGAGAGCGAGACGAGCGAGCTACCGACCGACGTCACGGGCTCGACCGACGGGTCCGACGGCGCGATCGCGCCCGGCGACGTCATCGTCTCCCCCGCGCCGCCGCCGACCACGCCGCCGCCGGCCGGTACGCCGCAGCCGGCGCCGACCCCGACGCCGACCGACCCGGCGCCCACCCCGACGCCGACCCCGACTCCGACGCCCACGCCGGAGCCGACCCCCACGCCGACTCCGACCCCGGAGCCGACGCCGACGCCTGTTCCGTAGGCCCCCGCCGCGAGCGAACGTCAACGGCGGCTGGGTAGGGCGGGTGGGGAGCCGGCGGGGGGTCTCGAATCCAGGCGGTTCCGGGGCAAGTGTCCTGGCTAGGGGTCGTTACACGACCACAGGGCAGGACGCTTGACGGCAGACCGGCCCCGCCGGCCTCCCCGCCTAGCGGCAGTTGACGTTGCCGGCGGACGACGAACCACTAATGGATCCGCGACCCGAGCGGCACGTCGCTGTCGGGGGCCAGCAGGATCACGCGGCCCTCCTCATCCGAGGCGCCGAGCGTGAGCACCTCGGAGCGCACCGGCCCGATCTGGCGCGGCGGGAAGTTGACGACCGCGACGACGAGCCGCCCTTCGAGCTCCTCGCGCGAGTAGTTCGTGATCTGCGCCGACGAGCGCTTGACGCCGATCTCGTCGCCGAAGTCGATCGTCAGCTTCCAGGCCGGCTTGCGCGCCTCCGGGAAGTCCTCCACCGCGGTGATGCGGCCGACGCGCATGTCGACCGCCAGGAAGTCGTCGAACTCGATCATCAGGCGGTCTGGAACAGCCCGATGACCTTCAGCCGCCGCTCGAGCGCCTTCAGGGCGAACGCGCGCGTCTCGGCCACCGTGACGCCGAAGAGCGTCACCTCGTCGTCGCCGCCCTCCATCCACGACGGCTTGAGGACGCCGTCGGCCACCGGGCCGACCTCGACCAGGGTGCGCTGGATGGCGGCCACGTAGCGCGGGTCCTGGCGCGCCATGTCGCGCAGGAAGCGGGCGCCGAACGCGACGTGGCGGTGCTCGTCGCGGGCCACGAGCGTGAACCCGGCCACGAACCCCGGCAGCGTGCCCATGCGCTCGTTGTAGTCCATGATGAAGTGCTGGCCGGTGAGCGCGAGCATCCCCTCGACGACCATGTGATAGATCGTCACGGCCTCCACCAGGGTCTCGAGGTCCTCGGGCTCGGAGGCCAGCCGGTCCACGCGCGAACGGAGCATCTCGTCGAAGAGCACGCCGAACTCGGAGTTGAGGTGCATCGAGGTCTCCTCGAGCCGCTCCGCGAGCGTGCTCGACTCGAGCACCCCGACCTCGCTGTAGAAGCGGTCGAAGAACGCCACGTGCCGGGCCTCGTCGGCGATCTGCGTGCAGAGGAAGATCCGCATCTCCTCGTCGGGCGCCGCGCGCATCATCGGCCCGAGCTCGGCGGCCACGCGCTGCTCGCCGATGAAGAACGAGGAGAGGCCGTACATGCGCTGGAAGCGCTCCTCCTCGTCGATCCGCTCGTGCCAGTCGATCCGGTCCTGCGTGAAGTCGAGGTCCTGCGTCGCCCACTGCTGGCGCTCCCACAGCTCGTACAGCTGCCGGTAGCTCAGGAGCTGCGCCTCGCCGCGATCGGCCGAGGCGAGCAGCGCGGGGTCGCTGGTGGCCTGGAAGTCCGTCCGCTGCGTGCGCTCGCTCATGCTCGCGAGGGTACTCCCCGACTGGCTGGCCGGCCAGCCTGATGCCGCGCAGCGCTCCCGTCGACGGCTTCCGGCTCGCGTACGAGCGCGCCGGCGACGGCCCGCCCGCCCTGCTTCTGCACGGCTGGCCCGGCGCCCCCCCGGACCACCCCGACCGCCCGCCCC
>Ga0081538_10001191_pt1 | contig 27404 bp, 33 predicted proteins | sample TabmetS5T2R1_FD_71022 | JGI IMG/M metagenome (GOLD analysis project Ga0081538, IMG submission 71022) | Tabebuia heterophylla rhizosphere microbial communities from the University of Puerto Rico - S5T2R1 | ecosystem: Host-associated > Plants > Roots > Rhizosphere ...
GCCGTGCACGTTGCGGCTGCCGACCTTCGACGCGACGAGCCGGCGGCCGGAGAACACGCCGGCGGCGTGGCCGCCGAGGCGCACGAGGATCACCCCGACCACGCGGTCGCGCGCGGCGTGGGCGAGCAGGGGGCCGGGCGCGAACCCGTCGCGGTCGCCGGTGACGCCCAGCGGCGGGAACGGCGGATCGCACTCCACGGCGGTCGCGCCGTGGAACGTCACCCGCTGCGCGCGCAGCTCGGTGCGCGCCACGGGCCCGTTGGCCTCGGCCCAGCGCTCGAGCCAGCGGCCCAGCCGCTCCGGGGGCACGTCGTAGCGCTCCATCGTGGCTGGATAGCATGCGCCGCGTATGAGCTGGCAGGTCTATCTCTCAGGCGAGATCCACACCGACTGGCGCGAGCGGATCGAGCAGGGCTCGCAGCAGGCCGGCCTGGACGTCGAGTTCACCGGTCCCGTCACCGACCACGCGGCGAGCGACGACGCCGGCGTCTCGATCCTCGGCCCGGAGGACAAGCCGTTCTGGAAGGACCACCAGGGCGCGGGCGTCAACGCCATCCGCACCCGCACGCTGCTGCAGCAGGCCGACGTCGTGGTCGTCCGCTTCGGCGAGCAGTACCGGCAGTGGAACGCGGCGTTCGACGCCGGCATGGCCGCCGCGCTCGGCAAGCCGCTCGTCACCCTGCACCCCGAGCAGCACGACCACGCGCTCAAGGAGGTCGACCGCGCCGCGCTGGCGGTCGCGCGCGAGCCCGGCCAGGTCGTGGACATCCTGCGCTACGTGATGCGATGACGTACGTCGCCGCCGACAACCGCTACGACGACCTGATGCCCTACCGCCGCTGCGGCCGCAGCGGCCTCATGCTGCCCGCGATCTCGCTCGGCCTGTGGCACAACTTCGGCGACGACCGCCCGATCGACGGCCAGCGCGCGATCCTGCGCCGCGCGTTCGACCTCGGCGTCACGCACTTCGACCTCGCGAACAACTACGGCCCGCCCTACGGCTCGGCGGAGATCAACTTCGGCCGCCTGTTCCGCGAGGACTTCACGCCGTACCGCGACGAGCTGATCATCTCGACCAAGGCCGGCTACGACATGTGGCCCGGCCCGTACGGCGAGTGGGGCTCGCGCAAGTACCTGCTCGCCTCGCTCGACCAGAGCCTCGCCCGCATGGGGCTCGACTACGTCGACATCTTCTACTCGCACCGCTTCGATCCCGAGACGCCGCTGGAGGAGACGCTCGCCGCGCTCGACAGCGCTGTGCGGCAGGGCAAGGCGCTGTACGCCGGGATCTCCTCCTACTCCGCCGAGCGCACGCGCGAGGCGGCCGCGATCATGCGCGCGCTCGGCACGCCGCTGCTGATCCACCAGCCGTCGTACTCGCTGCTGAACCGCTGGATCGAGCCGGACCTGCTCGACGTCGTCGGCGAGGAGGGAGTCGGGACGATCGTGTTCTCACCGCTCGGCCAGGGGATGCTGACCGAGAAGTACCTCGACGGCGTGCCGGAGGGCTCGCGCGCGGCGCAGGACCGCTTCTTGAAGCGCGACTTCCTGACCGAGCAGAACCTCGCGCGCGTGCGCGCGCTGGCCGAGATCGCGCGCGGCCGCGGCCAGTCGCTCGCCCAGCTCGCGATCGCGTGGACGCTGCGCGACGAGCGCGTGACGTCGGCGCTCATCGGGGCATCCAGCGTCGAGCAGCTCGAGCAGAACGTCGCGGCGCTCGACCGGCTCGACTTCTCCGACGACGAGCTCGCCGAGATCGACGGCCACGCAGTCGACTGCGGCATCAACCTGTGGGCGGAGTCGAGCGAGGCTTGAGGGCGCGCCGAGGGCGGCCGGGTCGCGCGTCAGGCGGGGCGCGGCGAGATGCCCGTCAGCGCGGCGCGCAGCGCGTCGGCGCAGAGCTCCTCGAGCGGGTACAGCAGCGCCCGCACGCGGCTGAGTGCCTCGCGGTTCTCCTCGCGCACGAACTCGGCCGCGTCGCACGCCTCGACGAAGCTGGCGACCGCGTCGCGGTAGGCGGTGAGGCGCGCGGGGCGCAGCACGACCGTGCGCAGCCCGGGCCGCAGGGCGAGGTCGGCGAGCTCGTCGGCCAGCGCGGTCAGCTCGCGGAGCTCGATCACGTCGTCGACCGACAGCTCGGCGTTGCGGAAGCGCTCGGCCGCCACGGTGACCGCTCGCGCGGAGGCGGCGAGGTCCTCGTCCCCCAGGTCGAAGCAGGCGAGGACGACGGGTTCGCCGTCGAGTCCCTGTGAGATGTCGACGTGAGCGTTGACCATGCCTACTAGGACGGTATCGGCTCTAAGTGTCTTGCCCCCAATACATCGTCCCCAGTCAATTCGCATACTGCAAGATGTCTCTCGATGCGGCTCGCCGAGCTAGTCGACGCGTCCGTCGCGGTGACGGCGACGCCGGCGCGCAACGAGAAGGTCGCGGTGCTGGCCGAGCTGCTGGCGCGCGCCGGTGCCGACGAGGTGGCGCAGGTCGTCTGCTGGCTGTCGGGCGAGCTCACGCAGCGCCAGATCGGGGTCGGCTGGGCGCTGCTGCGCGACCGCCCGGCGCCGGCGGCGGAGGCGGCGTTGACGGTCGCCGAGCTCGAGCGGTCGCTGAGCGCGATCGGCGCGCTGCAGGGCCCGGGCTCGGTCGGCGCGCGGCGCGCGGCCGTGCACGAGCTGCTCGCGCGCGCGACGGCGGACGAGCAGGAGTTCCTCGTCCGGCTGTTGCTCGGCGACCTGCGCCAGGGCGCGCTGGCGGGCGTGATGACAGACGCGGTGGCGCGCGCGGCGGGGCTGCCCGCCGCCGCCGTGCGGCGCGCGCTGACGCTGCACGGCGACCTCGCGGCGGTCGCCGCGATCGCGTTGCGCGACGGCCGCGAGGGCCTCGGCGGGATCCGCCTTCAGCTCGGCCGGCCGCTGGCGCCAATGCTCGCGGGCACCGCCGGCGACGTCGCGGCCGCGCTCGCGAAGACCGGCCCGGCCGCCGTCGACTGGAAGCTCGACGGCGCGCGGGTGCAGGTCCACCGCGACGGCGACGACGTGGCGCTCTTCACACGCACGCTCGACGAGGTGACCGCGCGGCTGCCCGAGGTCGTCGCCGCGGCGCGCGCGCTGCCGGTCCGATCGATCCTGCTCGACGGCGAGGCGATCGCGCTGCGCGACGACGGGCGCCCCGAGCCGTTCCAGGTCACCGCGGCGCGCTTCGGCACCCGCGGCGCGCGCGCCAAGCCGCTCGACTCGCTGTTCTTCGACGTGCTCCACCTCGACGGCGAGGACCTGCTCGACGAGCCGCTCGCGCGCCGCGCCGAGGCGCTCGACGCCGCCGTCGCGCCGGACCTGCGCGTGCCGCGCGCCGTGGTCGAGGACGCGGAGGCCGCCGGCGCGGTCTTCGACGGCGCGCTCGCCGCCGGCCACGAGGGCGTCGTCGTGAAGGCGCTGAGCGCGCCGTACGCCTCCGGCCGCCGCGGGTCGGGCTGGCTCAAGGTCAAGCCGGTCCACACGCTCGACCTCGTCGTGCTCGCCGCCGAGTGGGGCCACGGCCGGCGCCGCGGCAAGCTCTCGAACCTGCACCTGGGGGCGCGCGACGAGGAGTCGGGCGGCTGGGCGATGCTCGGCAAGACGTTCAAGGGCCTGACCGACGAGCTGCTCGCCTGGCAGACCGAGCGGCTGCTCGAGTTGCAGACCGCGCGCGAGGGGATCGTCGTCCACGTGCGGCCGGAGCTGGTCGTCGAGATCGCGTTCGACGGCGTGCAGACCTCCTCGCGCTACCCGTCCGGGATGGCGCTGCGGTTCGCCCGCGTGAAGCGCTACCGCGACGACAAGACGGCCGCGGAGGCCGACACGGTGGCGACCGTGCGGGCCTTCCGCGACCGCTAGCCACCTGCGGTGGTGCGTCAGGACCCGGCCTGAGTCAGCCGGTCGACGTCCACGGTCCCGCCTTCGCCGACGAGCGCCTTGATCGGCTCGATCGCATCCCAGTCGTTGACGTGCATGCCGGCGGTGACGCGCCCGTCCGGCGACAGCCAGAACGCCTGGAAGCCGCTCGCGTCCATCGCTCCTCGGGTCACCACCCGGTCGCCGGGGTCGTGCAGCCCCACGTACTCCATCCCGACGTCGTACTGGTCGGAGAAGAAGTACGGCAGCGAGTCGTAGGGCTGCCCGCGGTCGAGCATCAAGCGGGCCGCGGCCGGGCCCTGCTCGAGCGCGTTCGCCCAGTGCTCGACGCGGACGTGGCGGCGGTAGCGGGGGTGGAAGGCGTTGACGGCGTCGCCGGCGGCGAACACGTCCGGCGCGCTGGTGGCGAGGCGCTCGTCGGCGAGCACGCCGTCGTCGACGTCCAGGCCGCCCGCCTCGGCAAGGCGGGTGTCCGGCGCGATGCCGACCGCGATCAGGACGCCGTCGCAATCGATCGCGCGGCCGTCCTCGAGCCGGACGCGTTCGGCGCGGCCCGTGCCCTCGATCGCCGCGACCTGCGCGCCGGTCATGAGCTCGACGCCGTGGGAGCGGTGCACGCCGGCGTAGAAGTCGCCGAGCTCCGGCCCCAGCACGCGCTCGAGCGGGCGGTCGGCGAGCTCGACGACGGTGACGTCGAGGCCGCGCTGGCGCGCCGACGCGGCGACCTCGCAGCCGATCCAGCCCGCGCCGATGATCGCGAGCGCGCCGCCGCGCTCAAACGCGGCCCGCAGCCGATCGCAGTCGTCGACGGTGCGCAGCGTCTGGACGCCCTCGAGGTCGGCACCGGGGATCGGCGGGCGCCGCGGCACGCCGCCGGTGGCGATCAGCAGCCGGTCGTAGGCGACCGTGCGCCCGTCGGCGAGAGCCAGCTCGTGGGCACTGGTGTCCAGGGCGACGGCCGCGACGCCGGCGATCAGCTCGATGTCGCGCTCGGCATACGCCTGCGCGGGCTCGACCTGGGCCTGCTCGAACGTGCTCTCGCCGCGCAGGTAGTCCTTCGACAACGGCGGCCGCTCGTACGGCGGGTGCGCCTCGGCGCCGACGAGCAGCACCTCGCCGTCGAAGCCCTCGTCGCGCAGCGTTAGCGCGGCCTTGCCGCCGGCGAAGCCGGCTCCGGCGATGACGAACCTGTCGCGATCGGCCACGGTCGCCTCCTGGTGGGTCGTGCTTGAGGTCACGCCGGTGTACGCGCCGGCGCTGCCGCGGTTCTTACATTGTTCCGCTATCGCGGCCGCGTCACGGGCGCCGCTTGCCGTCCGGTCCGACGACCCACCAGAAGCCGCCGTTGAGGTTCACGTCGTGGCAGAGGACCTCGCCGGGCCCTTCGTGCGCGTAGTAGTAGAGCGGCTTGCCGGCGTAGGTCACCTGCCGCCTGCCGCCGCGGCGCTTGACGGTCCCGAGCAGCGAAGCCTTGACGCCCTTGCCCGCGACCGGCCTGCCGTTGGCGAACACCGGCGGCCACGCCTCGGCGCAGGCGCCGTAGCAGCGGCTCTTGCCCTTGCCGTCGCGCTCGAAGACATAGACCGCCTGGTTGCCGGAGTCGAAGAGCATGCGGCCGAACTCCGAGCCGCCCACGCGCAGCTTCGTCCCCCTGCGCGGTTCCTGCTCGGGCTGCGCGGCGTCGTCGGTCGTGCCGCCGGCGGCGGCCGGCTGCGCCGTCGGCACCGTCGCACGGCGTTCGCCGTCCTCGTCTTCCCCGCAGCCCGCAAGCGCGAGCAGCCCCGCGATCAACAGCGCCCTCGATGTCCGCATGCGCCGATGATCGCGGCCGTGTACTACATCGCGATTACAGCTCGCTCGCCGACTTCGCGCCGCGCTCGCGCAGCCACCGCACGAGCTCCGCGGCCCCGTCTCGCTCCGCTGCGTCGAGCGGCGTGACGCGCTCCCATGGCGGGACCCAGTTCAGCTCGGCGCCGCGATCGAGGAGGTACTCGGCGCACTCCCGGCGACCGCCGTGGCACGCGCCCCAGAAGGCCCTGCTGATCTCCTCCGCTGTGGCGCCCGCCAAGCACTGCTCGACGCGGTCCAACAGTCCGAGCGTCGCGGCGTCGACGAGCGTGGTCCTGGCGCCGCGCTCGACCAGGCGAAACGCCGCGCGCCACTGCTTGAACCCGCGCGCGTCCGCCAGCGGCGGACCGCCGCCCAGCACCGCGCCGGGAGCCTCGATGTCGGCGCCGGCGTCGAGCAGCGCGTCCAGCGCCTCGACGTCGTCGCTGCTCGCCGCCCAGTGCAGCGGCGTCTCCTCGTGCGGTCCGCGGAAGCGGGCGTTGACGTCGGCGCCGGCCGCGACGAGGGCCGCGATGGTCGCGGCCACAGCGGGGAAGTGACCCGGCCAATCGGTCGCGACGTGCAGCAGCGTGCGCGACATCCCGTCCGGATCGTCGTCGCCGAGCCTTGCGGTCGCCAGCCACGGGTTCTCGTGCAGCAGGCGCCCGAGGGCGGCGACGTCACCGCCGTGGATGGCGGCCACCGCGGCCGCCGCGACCGGCTCGTCGGTGCCTATGGTCCTCACGTCACGGCCCACCCTATTGGCAGCCTGCGTCAGGAGCTGTCCTCGGATGATCGGGGCGGTCGCCCGGCTCGCGGACCGCTCAGTCCGCGACCGCGCAGAGCGCCACGCCGGGGATCTCGTAGCCGCGCGTGGTCGCGTAGCGCGCGAGCGAGTCCTCGACGTCGGACTTGACTGCGGCGCGCTCTGCCTCCGAGAGCCCGCGCAGCGCCAGTCCGAGCGGCCCGGCTGTGTCGGCGATCAGGCTCAGGTACGCGTCGCTGTCCGGAACGTCGAAGCGCACCGGCACCTCCTCGGTCCGCACGCTGAAGAACCCTGCCCCCGCGAGCAGCGCCGTCGTGCGCGCAGCGTTCGCCATGCTGAACACCGGCGGGCCCGGCGGCTCGGGCGGTGGCAGGTGGCGGTGCATGGTCAGGCTGATCGCGACCGCGGTGAAGAACGGGTTCTGCTCCATGGCTCCCCACACCGCGAGCGCCAGGCGGCCGCCCGGGCGCAGGACGCGGCGCGTCTCGGCGAGCGCCTCGGCCGGGTCGGCCATCAGCATGTAGGCGAGCCGGCACAGGACGCCGTCGACCGAATCGGCTCCGAGCTCGATCCGCTCTGCGTCGAGCACCCGGTACTCGACGTTGCGGAGGCCGAGCACGGCGCCGCGCCGGCGGGCGGCCGCGAGCATCGCCGGCGAGACGTCGCTCGAGATGAGGCGGCCCTGGTCGCCGATCACCGCTGCGGCGTCGAAGCCCGTGTCGCCGACGCCGGCGGCGAGCTCCAACACTGTGTCACCGGCCCGCGGCCGGAGCTCGCGCAGCATCCACTCGCGAACGGGCGTCATCACCGCCTCGACGTCGGCGCGGCGGCGCTCCCAGGTCGGCGCGATCGCCTCCGCGATGTCGTAGATCTCCCGTCGCTGCTGCTCGATCGCCTCGATGGCCATCCCGTCCTCCTTCGCTGCCGCTCGACGACGTCGAACGACGCTACGGCCGCGGCGCCGGCCGGCCCATCGGGAGTTCTCCCCATGCCATCAGCCCGTGCTCCATCGCGAACAGCGTCGCGGCGGCCCGACTCGAGACGCCGATCTTGCGGTAGGCGTTCTGGATGTGGCGGTCGGCGGTCTTGGCGGAGATCCCGAGCGTGCGCGCGACCTGCTTGGTCTGCAGCCCGCGGGCGAGCAGGCGGACGACCTCGGCTTCACGATCGGTCAGTCCGGCCGGGCGCTCGATCCGCGGCGCCCGCTGGCCGGCGGCCGCGACGACCGCGGTCACCGCGTCGGCGTCGAGCCGGCCGGCGCTCGCCGTCTCGCAGATGATCTCCGCCGCTTGTTCCGGCGCAATCGGATCCCGGTACGGGCGCGGCTCGGTCATCGCGTGGTAGGCGTCGGCGGCCGCGAGCAGGCGCGCGGGCAGCGCCAGCTCGGCGCCGGTGGCCGCGCGGTGGTAGCCCGAGCCGTCGAGGCGCTCATGGTGCGCGGCGGCGGCCGGAGCGAGCGCGGCGAGGAACTCCGAGCGCGCCAGCACCCGCTCGGAGTGGTAGGGGTGGAGCCGCACCTGCTCGCGCTCATCGGCGCTGAGCGGGCCCGGCTTCTGCCAGCTCCGCGGGTGCACGGCGACCCGTCCGAGATCGTGGACGAGGGCCGCACGCCGAAGCGTCACGCTGCCCGCCTCGTCGAGCCGACAACGCTCGGCCGCCGCTGCGGCGAGGTCGGCCACGCCGGCGGAGTGACCGGTCAGGTAGGGCGAGATCAGGTCGGCGAAGTTGCCCATCGCGGCGAGCGCGCGATCGAGCGCTTCCCCCGCGAGCAGCAGCGGCGGGTGCGGCTCGCAGGCGAGCGTCTCCTCCCAGACGGACGCGTGCTCGTCGAGCCCGAGGATCCGCTCGGCATCGCCGATCAGGCAAGCTGCCAGCTCGGGGTCGAACGCATGTCCCGCGCGCTCGCGGACGAGGCGCACGACGCGCTCCTCGCCGCCGAGCATTCGCTGGAATGCCGCATCGACGGCGAGATGGACGATCCGCATCGGCAGCGGGATCTCCTCGCCCTTGGCGCGACCGAGCGGCCCGTGCCCGTCCCAGCGCTCGAGCAGATGCGCGAGCAGGCCCTGCACCGCGGGGGAGAGCCCCATACCGTCGGCGAGCATCCCGGCGACCTCGCACGAGGCGGCCAGGTGCGGACGCTGCTCGCGCGCCAGCCGCGGTAGCCGCCGGGCGACCTGGATCGCGCGCGCCACCCCCGTGCGGCCGGGATCCGGCAGCGCCCGGACGAGCCCGGTCAGGACATCGCGTCCCGACCCGTACACGAGCGGGTGCAGGTGGGTCGTGAGCGAATCGCCGAAGACCTGCGGCGTGATGTGGGCATCGGTCGTGCAGCCCGAGTGCGAGAGCAGGCAGGCGTAGTAGGTCTGCGCGCCGGTGTCGCCGTCGACGCCGAGGCGGTCGGCGAGCCGCATCGCGATCAGCGTGCTGTGCAGGCCGTGCTCGAACGGGAACCCCATGCCGAGGTCCGTCGCGAGGCACAGGGCCGCGACGAGCTCCGCGCTCCGGACCTGCTCGCCGTCGTGCGATGCCGCGGCCGACATGAGGCGACACTACTCCGAGCTCATGGATCCTCGGCCGCGGCGGCACGCGGCTGAAGCGGCTAGGCGTGCGCCGCGGGCCGGCCGCGGGTCAGCAGGCGCGCCAGCGCACGCGGGGCGCGGCGCCAGCCGTTGGCCTTGATCGCCTGCCAGGTGTCCTTGCCGGCGAGCGCGAGGCCGGCCCAGAACAGGATCTCGGCGGTGACGACGGCGGCGCCGACGAAGCCCGCCGCGCCGGCGAGCGAGAGGCCCACCAACGGGGCCAGCGCGATCGCCAGCCAGGGCAGGAACGACGCGATGATGGCGAGGATGCCGAGACGGAACAGCATGCGATTCGTGACCTTTCTACAACGCTCGTTATACAACGACCGTTGCTAGAGTAGCACACATGCCCCGGACCGTCGATCACGTCGAGCGTCGCGAGTCGGTCGCGCGCGCGGCACGCGCGGTGATCGCTCGCGACGGCCTGGACGGCGCGAGCGTGCGCCGCGTCGCCGACGAGCTCGGCAGCTCGACGACCGCGGTGACGCATTACTTCTCCTCGCGCGAGGAGCTGATGGCGGCGGCCATCGGCGACGCCTACCGGGCCGCCGCCGAGCGCATGGCCGCGCGCGCGGACGCGACCGCCGGCTCGCCGCTCGCCACGCTCGCCGCGACGCTCGAGGAGACGCTCCCGCTCGACGCCGAGCGCCGCGACGAGGCCCGCATCTGGCTGGCGTTCTGGGCCGGCGCCGCGGTCAGCGATCGCCTGCGCGAGGTCCAGCGCGCCGGCTATGCGACCTGGCGCGACCTCGTCGCACGACTGCTGCGCGAGGCGACCAGGGCCGGCGAGCTGCGCGCCGGCGTCGACCCGCGGCGCGAGGGCGAGCGGCTGCTGCTGCTCGTCGACGGGCTCACGCTGCAGGCGACGCTCGAGCCCGAGCGGCTACCGCCGCGGCGCCAGCGAGCGCTGCTGCGAGGCGAGCTGGAACGCCTGCGCCGCCGCTGACCGACCGGCTGGCCGCAAGCCTCCGGTCACGCTCGCGCCCTGGCTCGCGATCCGCGCCGTCGGCGGCGCGGTCAACGACGTCGACCCGGCGGCGACGGGCTCTACCTCAGCTTCGAGACCGACCGCCGCCCGGAGATGCCTTCCCCGGTGGGACGGGCTCAAGGCACTCTGATTCGCGCGATGCGCGTTCGAGCACCTCCTTGACGAAGGCGATCACCTGCGGCGCCGCCGGATCGATGATGTGATCGCCGCCGACGCGCGCGGTTTGAGCGTTCGGAAGCGCGCCGGCGAAAACGTCGATCGGGTCGTGGAACTCGGGAGGCGAGTCGGCCGCGGCGACGAGCAGCGTCGGCTGAGTGATCGTGGCAAGTGCCGCCTCGTTTGCCTCGAGCCACCACTCGCCCGCCAGCTCGGCGAGGATCGCCGGCCCGTTCTGGGTGAGGACCCGTTGCCACTGGTCGGGGAACGAGCGCCATGCGGCTTCGCCGGCCACCGCGGTGATCAGCGCCTCACCGACCGCGTCGATGCCGGCGCGCGCCGCGACCTCGCGGAGGCGCTCGGCGAGCGCGTCGATCCACTCGGCCGCCTTCGGCGCCAGCTCGCGCGGCGCGTCGGGCTCGAGCATGACCAATGCCCGCACCCGATCGGGATAGCGGAGTGCCAGATCAGCCGCGATCGTCCCCCCGTAGCTGCGGCCGATGACGATCGCGGGAGTCGCCTCGAGCGCAGCGAGGAGCGCCGCCACGTCAGCGGTGTGCTCGGCCACGCTCGTTCGCTCATAAGGCTCGGGGCGCTCGCTGCGGGCGCAGCCACGCCGGTCGTAGGCGATGACGCGACCGAGCTTCGCCAGCTCGGTGACCGCATCGGCGAAGCCGAGCGCGGAGCCGCCGCAGCCGTGGACGAGGGCGACCGGTGCGCCATCGCCATGATCCTCGTAGTAGAGGTCGACTCCGTTCACCCGTTGCTCGGCCATCAGCTCAGCTCCCGCAGGATCGGCCGCAGCTCCTCGGCGAACGCCTCCGGCTGCTGCAGGTAGGGGGCGTGGTGGCCGGAGATGGTCGCGGCGGCCACTCCGATCTGCTCGCCAAACCGGTCCGTCGCCTGGACCAGCAGCGGCGTCCCTTCATCGCTACGGAGCAGCCTGAGCGGGACGCCCGAGGCGCCGATCCGCTCGGCGTCGGGAACGTAGCTGACAAACACCGCGAGCTCACTCGCGAAGAAGTGGGCGCCGTTTCCGAGTACACGCTCGCGCAGCCCGGGATCGAGGGACTGGAAGGTCGCGTCGTCCGTGTGCAAGCGGATGAATGCCTCCATCGCCGCCCGCGGATCCCGTCCCGCAAGCTCCACGATCGGCCCCAACTCGTCCTTCGCCGGCTCGGGCCGGTCCGCCAGAGCGACCAGCGCGGGCTCATGAACGACCGCACCGCGCAGGACGTCGGGCCGGCGCGCGATCAGCTCGAGCAGGATGTCGCCGCCTCCGCTGGTACCGAAGGCGATCGCGGGCGCAAGCCCGAGCCCCTCGATCAGCGCGGCAGCGTCGTCTGCCTGGGCTGCGATCGACATCACCTCGCCGTCGGCAAGGACGGCGCTTCGCGAGCAGCCGCGGCGGTCGTAGGTGACCGTGGTGAACTCGCCGACGAGACGTTCGGCGGTTGGGGCGAAGTGGCCGGCGTCACCGCTTGCGCCGGGGATGAACAGCACCGGCGGCCCGGAGCCGCGAACCTCGCAGTGAAGGTCGGACAAAACGCCTGTCGTCGTGAACATCGCTGATCCCTCCGGGGCGGGTGATCGACTGATTCGCGACGCTAAGCGCGCTTCCGGCCCGGGGCATCGGGCGAACACCCCATCTCGTGCCCGCCGCTACCCGGCCAGGTCGTGCTGCATCGCGAACAGCGCCGCCCCGACGCGGGTGGAGACGCCGGCCTTGGCGTAGATGTGCTCGACGTGGTGGCCGGCGGTCTTCTCCGTGACTACGAGCGCCTCGGCGATCTCCTTGTTCGTTCGGCCCTGAGCAATGAGTCGCAGTACCTCGACCTCGCGCTCGGTGAGCCCGGCCGGGTAGCCCTGACGCACCCGAAGCGGCGCCGCGCCCGCCGCCTCGAGCACGGCGTCCACCGTCCGCTTCTCGAGCGCCCCGGCGCCCACCATCCCGCCGAGCTCGGCGCGAGCGTCCTCGCCGCGCAGCGCTGCTCGGTGCGGGCGACCGTGGGTCATCGCGTCATACGCGTCGGCCGCGGCCAACAGGCGCGCCCCGACGCCGAGCTGTGCGGCCGTGGCGCCACGGTGGTAGCCCGAGGCGTTGAGACGCTCGTGATGCGACCCGGCCAGCGGGGCCAGTGGCGCGAGCGGGGGCGAGCGCTCGAGCACCCGCTCCGTGTAGTACGGATGGAGGCGAACCCGCTCCCACTCGCCGCCGCTCAACGCGCCCGGCTTGTTCCAGATCCCGTTCGGCACCGCGACTCTGCCGAGGTCATGAAAGAAGCCTGCGGCCCGGACCTCGGAGGCCTCGGCACGCGAGCAGCCCAGTGCCTCGGCGGCGGTCGCCGCCAGCTCCGCCACGCGGGTCGAATGTCCGTGCAGGAAGCCGAGCTTCAGGTCGGCGAACTCGCCGAAGGCCCGGGCGACCGACTCAAGCCCCGCGCCAGAGATCGTCGCGACCGGCTCGGGCTCGGCGTCGATCACGCGGCCGAAGGCGTCCGGAACGTCCGCCGCGCGCAGCAGTGTCTCGGGCTCCACGAGGACGGCGTCGACGACCTCTGGGTCGTAGCCGCGCCCGCGGCGCCGGCTGAGCGCCGCGATCGCCGCGTCGCGATCGCGCCCGTGGGCGAGGGCGACGAAGTCGTGGGCGACCCGGACGATCCGCAGCGGCAACGAGATCTGCTCTCCGGCCACGTCTCCCGGGACGCCCTTCCCGTCCCAGCGCGCCGTCACCTGTCCGAGCGCGCGCGCGACCTCGTCTGGGAGGTACAGGCGCCGAGCGAGCAGCCTCCCACCCTCACAAAGGTTCGCCGCCGCCAGCTCGACCTGCTTCTGGCCTCCGACCAGCTGCTTGGCGACCAGGCGAGCGCGCTCCGGCAGCGGCCTGTCGTCCGCCAGCCGGCGGACGACGTACCGCAAGTCCTCGAAGGGCTCGGAAGCCGGGCCGAGGACCTGTGCGCCGCTCTGGAAGTGGATCTCGTCGCCGCCAACCCAGCTCGCGACGTAGTGCGCGATCGCGGTGCAGCCCACGTGGGCCAGCAACGCCACGTAGTAGACGTGAGAGCACTCCTCCGCTGCGCAGCCGAGCCTCTCCGCCAGCTCGAGCGACGCCAGACATACTCCAAGCTCGTGCTCGAGCGGCTGGCCCAGACCCAGGTCGGTCGCCAGCGACAACGCCGCCATCAGCTCCGCGAGGCGGATGCGATCGTCGGCGGGCGCGGCCTGCACGGCGCGAGTCTAGATCGAGCCCGCTCGTCGCCATCGTCCCCGCTTCCGCGGCCAGCGAGGGCGCGGGCGCAGTGTGGATGGCTCCTCCCTCGGGGCGTGTCACGGATGCGCGGCGTGCTGTGGCTCGCCGTGCGGAAACGAGGATGAGCCGCTTGGTTGGCGCTCGCAACCTGGGTGCAGGTTGCGGCGGTGGAGGTCATTCGGGCGAACGAGCGCGAGATCGCCGCTCGTGCGGCGTGAGGAAGAGCCCGCATTGGCGCACCATCTCGTTCTCACTCTGGCCGCTCGAACGCGGGGAAGAGCTGCTCGATCAGGGTGTCCGCGTACGCGGCGTCGAGCGGCGCGTGGCTGACGAGCAGTCGGTAGTAGACCGCGCCGTAGAGGGCGTCGATCGCAACGCCGACGTCGAGGTCGGGGCGCAGCTCGCCGCGCTCGATCCCGCGCTCGAACACCGTCGCCGCTTCGGCGCGCCGGCTGGCGATGAAGCGGTCGCGCAGTGACTCGGCGAGGGCGGGGTCATGCTGCGATTCGGCGATCAGGGCCCTGATACCGCGGCCGGTCTTCGTGCGCGTGTAGAGCTCGATCACCGAGGCGATCTGGCGGCGCAGGTCTTCGCGCGCCGATCCCGTGTCCGGGAACGGGATGCGCGGGCCTGCGGCCTCGAGCACCGCGTCCATCACGACCGCGGGCTTGCTCGGCCACCAGCGGTAGATCGTCGCCTTGCCCACGCCGGCGCGCGCGGCGATGCCCTCGATCGTCAGCCGCCGAAAGCCGCGACGGTCGAGCAGCTCGCGCGCCGCGCGCAGGATCGCGGCGCGGGCCTGCTCGTTGCGTCGCCTCTCGTCCGGCGTCTTGGTGACCGCGGGCATGCTGATACTCTAGCTCGTGAGACGGAACGTATCGTCTCGCAATCGCGGAGACGACGAAAGGACGATTCACCGTGGCGATCCAGACAGAACAGAGCGAGCGGTTCCAGCGCGGCTGGCAGCGTCTCATCGAGGTCGACGCCGAGGGCGGCGAACGCGTCATCGAGAGCCTCAACGACATTGCTCCCGACCTCGGTCGATACGTCGTCGAATTCGCCTACGGCGAGATCTATCAGCGCCCAGCGCTCGATCTGCGGCAACGACAGCTCATCACCATCTCCGCACTCACGACGCTCGGCGGTGCCGAGTCGCAGCTCGAGTTCCATCTCAACGCCGGCCTGAACGTCGGCCTGATCGCCCGCGAGGTGGTCGAGGCGATCCTCCACTGCATCCCGTACACCGGGTTCCCACGCGTACTGAACGCGATCTTCGCCGCCAAGCGCGTGTTCGAGGAGCGCAACATCGACCCGCTGATCGACCAGGCCTAACCCGACCAGAATTCCTCGCCAAGGACCGCCGGAGCTCGCACCGGGGGCGCAACACCGATTTCCGCTTCGATCAGCGATGTAGCGTCCAGCACGTCAAGGACGGCGGCGAGGTCGTCGTGACGATGCGGGGCCGTCGCGTCGCGCGCCTCGTCTCCGTCGCATACCAGCGGCGCTGATCGTCTACTTCGACACGTCCGCGTTGATCAAGCTGATCTTCGACGAACCCGGCTTCGAGCTCGCCGTCGAGCTGTGGGATCGTGCCCTCATCCTGGTCTCGAGCCAGCTCGTCCACCCCGAGGCACGCGCAGCGCTCGCTACGGCTGCTCGCGGGGACGTATCGGTGCATCGACGCACGTCAACGCGGTCGCCACGCTCGAGGATCTCTACGCCCAGCTGCGCACCGTCGCGATCGACGAACCACTCGCACGCCACGCCGGCGACCTCGCCGCGCAACACGCCCTGCGCGGCTACGACGCCGTCCACCTCGCTTGCGCCCTGGAGCTACGCGGCGACGACGTTCTCCTCGCCACGGGGGACAACGGGCTCAACGCGGCCGCACGCGCGACCGGCCGGCTCGTTACGAACGACACTGCTGAACCTGGCTCTCCGCGCGTCACGAGCGCCGGTCGGACACCGACGGTCAAACCCGCGGCTAAGCGCGCCCGAGAGGATTCGAACCTCTGACCTTCGGTTCCGTAGACCGACGCTCTATCCAGCTGAGCTACGGGCGCAGATCGCGGCAGAGCAGTCTAGCCGCCGCCAGCGGAGAGGGCGGGATTCGAACCCGCGATGGAGATTGCCTCCCCATACTCGCTTAGCAGGCGAGTGCCTTCAGCCACTCGGCCACCTCTCCGGACAGCCCAGTGTAAAGGCTTGGGTCGCCGGCGCCGGGCGCGCGCGTTACGTCCGGGTTAGCACCGACGACTACCCTCGGAATACCTACCGAGAGGCTTGCAAATGTTCCTTTTCCGCGAGAAGACGAAGATGATCGACCCGGAGCGTGCGCTGCCGGGCCGCGACACGCCGATCGTCGTTCCCGGGCGCCACGACGTCCTTGGCACGCCGCTGGCGCCGCCGTTCCCGGACCAGATGGAGACGCTCGTCGTCGGCATGGGCTGCTTCTGGGGCGCCGAGCGGCTGTTCTGGCAGCTCGACGGCGTCTACACGACGGCCGTCGGCTACGCGGGCGGCTACACGCCGAACCCGACGTACGAGGAGGTCTGCAGCGGCTCGACCGCGCACGCCGAGGTCGTGCTCGTCGTGTTCGACCCCGCCAAGGTCTCGCGCGACGAGATCCTGCGGACGTTCTGGGAGGGCCACGACCCGACCCAGGGCATGCGTCAGGGCAACGACGTCGGGACGCAGTACCGCTCCGCCGTCTACTACGGCTCGGACGAGCAGCGCGCCGCGATCGCGGCCTCGCGCGACCGCTACCAGGCGTCGCTGACCGCGGCCGGGCTCGGCGAGATCACGACGGAGATCGCCCCGGCCGGCCCGTTCTACTACGCCGAGGACTACCACCAGCAGTACCTCGACAAGCACCCGAACGGCTACTGCGGCCTCGGGGGCACGGGCGTCGCCTGCCCGGTCGAGGTCGGCGCTCAGGCGCAGTGATGACGCGCGGCTGAGCGGCTACGCTCAGCCGGGCGCGGAGGGGTGGCAGAGCGGTCGAATGCACCGGTCTTGAAAACCGGAGTCCGTTCACGCGGACCGCGGGTTCGAATCCCGCCCCCTCCGCTCGCCGCATCGGGGCGGGGCCGTGGACACGGGAGACCTGATCGACGCCGTGCGGGCGCATCGCGCGGTCGAGCTGCTCTACCGAACTCGAGCAGGCGTGGACGCGCGCGTGGTTCATCCGCATGCCGTGTATCGCACCTCGTCAGGCGATCTTCGCCTCGACGGAGTCCAGGTCAGCGGCTTCACGAGGTCCGGGCCGCTTCCGGGCTGGCGTGCGTTCGAGCTCATGAAGATCGCCGATGTCCACGTCCTCGACGTGCAGTTCGAGCCCGCTCACGACTTCGATCGTGCTTCGCCGAAGTACCGGCACGGTCTGCTGGCCGCCGCCTGAGCGACACGGCGATTCTGCAACCCTGGGCGGGATGACACACCGCGGCGTGGAGCGCTGATGGGCCTGCGCGCAGCAGCCGGGATCGCAGCGGCCGGCGCGACGGTCGCCGGGGCACTCTGGTGGCGCAAGCATCCGTCCGCGTGCCCCTACAGCCAGCGCTTCTGGGTCGAGGCGCCGCACCCGCTGATCACGCGCGCGCGCCTGCGCGAGGTGCTCGAGCCGCAGCCCGGCGAACGCGTGCTCGAGGTCGGGCCGGGCACCGGCTACTACTCGCTCGAGGTCGCCGAATGGGTCAGCCCCGGCGGGCAGCTCGACGTCTTCGACGTCCAGCAGGAGATGCTCGACCACACGATGCGGCGCGCGCGCGAGCGTGGCATCGGCGGCATCACACCGACGCGCGGCGACGCGCGCTGCCTGCACTACCCGGACGAGAGCTTCGACGCGGCCTACCTCGTCACCGTCCTGGGCGAGATCCCGGACCAGGCAGCGGCGGTACGCGAGCTCGCGCGCGTGCTCAAGCCCGGCGGCCGGCTGGTCGTCGGCGAGCTGTTCGGAGACCCGCACTGGGTCAGCCCGGGGCGGCTCCGCGAGCACGCCGATGGCGCCGGCCTCCGCTTCGTGCGGCGCTCGGGCCCGGCGCTCGGCTACTTCGCGCGGTTCGAGCGTTAGCGCAGCGTCGCCGCGACCCAGTCGACCGCCGCGGGCAGGTGCGTGGCGTCGATGTGGTGCGCGGCGTCGGACTCGTGGTAACTCACGTCGAGTCCGGCGCCCTCGAGCAGGTCGCGCGCCGTGCGGGCGAAGGAGACGTCCATGATCGGGTCCTTGCGGCCGTGGGCGACGAACGCACGCAGCCGCTCACGCCCGGCGAACGACGGCTGCCAGCCGTCGACGGTCGGCACGAAGCCGGAGAACGCGAGGATGCCGGCCGGCGCCGGCCGGTCGTCCGCGAGCCCGAGCGAGTAGCTCATCACCGAGCCCATCGAGAAGCCGCCCAGCACCGTGCGCTCAGGCGCGACGCCGGTGCGCTCCCACAACTCGTCGTGGAACTCGGCCAGCTTCGCGAACGCCGCGTGGAACGTGTCGTGGTCGGGATAGCCGACGCGCGGGACGACGTACCAGTGATACCCGGGCCAGCCCGGCAGCGTGAGCGGCGCGCGCGGCGTCGCGACGTGCAGCCTGCGCCTGGGATCGAGGACGTCGCCGAGCGGCAGCAGGTCCTGCTCGTCGGCGCCACGCCCGTGGTGCAGCACCAGCAGCCCTTCCGGCTCCCCGTTGGCGGGTCGCTCGCGGAACGTCAGCTCGCTCACGCGCTGGAACGCTAGCGGTGGGGGGCGAATTGCTGGCGCGTCGCGGCTTTACGTTGATATGCAACGTCAACCCGCGACCGACCACGCGATCGCTGCGATCGCCGACCGCCAGGGCGGGGTGATCGCTCGGCGGCAGCTGATCGCGCTCGGCCTGAGCGCGTCGGTGATCGACTACCGGCTCCGCGCCGGCCGGCTGCATCTCGTTCATCGCGGGGTTTACGCGGTGGGCCACCGTGTCGTCGGGGTGATCGGCCGACGCTGGGCGGCCGTGCTGGCGTGCGGCGACGGCGCGTACCTAGCCGGGGTGAGCGCGGCCGCGGCGTATGGCATCCGCTCGTCGGCGAGTCGGACGATCCACGTACTCGTTGGGCGCAACGGACGCGAGCGGCGCGACGGAATCCGCCTGCACTGGCGGCGTTAGATCCCGCCCGATGAGGTCACCGAGCTCGACGGACTGCCGATCACGACCCCGGCGCGCACGCTGCTCGACCTCGCCGCCGGCGGACTCCGCGGACGGGCGCTTGAAGCCGCGGTCGACAACGCCGAGCGCCAGCGGCTGCTCGACTTCGCCGAACTGGACGCGCTCCTCGCGCGCTACCCCGGACGCCCCGGTACTCGTTCCCTCAAAGCGGTGTTGGCGCGGTACCGGGCCGGCGATACGCGGAGCAGGCTCGAGGAACTCGTCGCGGAGCTGTGCGACGCCCATGATCTGCCGCGACCGCTTGAGAACTGCGTCATTGAGGGGAAGGTGCGCGATTTCTACTGGCCGCACGCCAGGCTCGTGGTCGAGGCCGACTCGTACGCGTGGCACCGCTCGCCCTCGGCGCTCGACGACGACCGCGAGCGCGACGTCGAGCTGACGCTCGCCGGCTACCGGACGCTGCGCTTCACGTGGGAGCAGGTCACGCGTCGACGGGAGTACGTCGTCGCCGCGATCGTCCGAGCGCTGGTCGCGGGTTGACGTTGATTATCGCCGTCAACCCGCGACGGGCGTCATCAGCGGCGCCCGCGCCCCATGCGGTCGAGCTCCTCGAGCGACTGGCCCGCTCCAAGCGCGACGCACTCGAGCGGCGCGTCCGCGATCCGGACCGGCATGCCGGTCTCCGCCTCCAGGCGCTCGTCGAGGCCGCGCAGGAGCGCGCCGCCGCCGGCCAGCAGGATGCCTTCCTTCGTGATGTCGGCGGCCAGCTCGGGCGGCGTCTCCTCGAGCGTCGCATGGACGGCGGCGAGGATGTCCGCCAGCGGCGCGGCGATCGCCGTGCGCACCTCGTCGCCGGTCAGCGTCACCTCGCGCGGGAGGCCCGACATCAGGTCGCGCCCGCGCACCTCGGAGGCGAGCTCCTCGTCCTGCGGCGTCGCGGTCGCGACCGCGAGCTTGATCGTCTCGGCGCTCTGCGAGCCGATCGCCATCCGGTGCTCGTTGCGGATGTGGTTCGCGATCGCCTCGTCCATGTCGTAGCCGCCGACCCGCAGCGAGCGGCTGACGACCAGACCGCCGAGCGAGATCACGGCGACCTCGCTCGTGCCGCCGCCGATGTCGACCACCATCCGCCCGACCGGCTCGGCGATCGGAAGGCCGGCGCCGATCGCCGCCGCGAGCGACTCCTCGATGAGGTGCACCTCGCGCGCGCCGGCGGACAGCGACGCCTCCTCGACCGCCCGCCGCTCGACCTCCGTGACGCCCGAGGGGGCGCACATCACGAGCCGCGGCCGCGAGAAGCGGCTGGCGAGCACCTTCTCCATGAAGCGCCGCAGCATCGCCTCGGTGACCTCGAAGTCGGCGATCACGCCGTGGCGCAGCGGCCGGTCGGCGGAGATGCTCGCCGGCGTGCGGCCGATCATCAGCTGCGCCTCCGAGCCGACCGCGTGGACCTCGCCCGTCCGCTCGTCGATCGCCACCACCGAGGGCTCCGACAGCACGATCCCGCGCCCGCGCACGTAGACGACCGTGTTGGCGGTCCCGAGATCGATGGCCATGTCGCCGACGTGGCGCAGGGCGGCGAACACCCCGCGGCGCCGGTTGGTGCGTCCGCTCGGCGTCACCCTCCCACCCTGGCACACTCGCCGCCGGCGGGACGGCAATCCGGTTGCAGCAGCCGCCACGACGAAAGCCGCAGCGAGCGGGGAGCACTTGCTCGCACCGGTTGACCGCCGGCCCACACCCGGCTTCGATCCAGTCCCGATGTCGCGGCCGTCGCACATCTACACGAGCACCGTCCGCCGGCGGCGCCCGCTGTGGCCCTACGCGGTCGCAGCTCTGGCCGCCGTCGCCGCGCTGGCGGCCCTCCTGCTGGGCGGCCTCTGAGCGCTGCCGATCAGTCCGCCTGCGGCGGCTCGGACTCCGGCACCCCGGGGAGTGGGGCGTCCTCGGGATCGAGGTCGTCGGGCACGCCGAGCGGCTGGTCGTCGACCTCCGGCTCTCCCTCGTCCGGCGGCGGCGGCGCGTCCGGGATGTCGGGCTCGTCGGGCGTGATCGGGGTCTCGGTCATGACCTGGCGGGTACCCGCAGCTCGGACGGTGCACCCCACGCGTGCAGCACCTCGGGCACCTCGATCGAGCCGTCCTCGCGCTGGTGGTTCTCGAGCAGCGCGATCAGCGTCCGCCCGACCGCGACCGCCGTCCCGTTGAGCGTCGCAACGTGGCGGGGTGCTCCGGACCCGGTCCGGTAGCGAACCCCGAGCCGACGCGCCTGGAAGTCGGTCGTGTTCGACGTCGAGGTGAGCTCGCGGTAGCGCTGCTGGCCGGGCAGCCAAGCCTCGCAGTCGTACTTCTTCGCCGCGGAGGAGCCGAGATCGGTCACCGCGATGTTGACCACGCGGTACGGGATCTCGAGCGCGGTCAGGATCTCCTCCTCGTTGGCGAGCAGCCGCTCGTGCTCGTCGACCGCCTCCTCCGGCGCGACGAACGAGAACATCTCGACCTTGTCGAACTGGTGCACCCGGAACAGCCCCCGCGTGTCGCGCCCGGCCGCGCCCGCCTCCCGCCGGAAACAAGGCGAGAACCCGGCGTAGCGCAGCGGCAGCGCGTCGAGGATCTCGTCCGCGTGCAGCGACGCGAGCGCCACCTCGCTCGTACCGGTGAGGTACAGCGCGTCGTCGGCGAGGCGGTAGATCTGCTGCTCGGTGTCCGGCAGGAAGCCGGTGCCGTAGAGCGCCTGGTCGCGCACGAGCACAGGCGGGATCACCGGCTCGAAGCCCTTCTCGCGCAGCAGCTCGAGCGCCCAGCGCACCAGCGCCAGCTCGAGCAGCACCAGCTCGCCCCTCAGGTACGCGAACCGTGAACCCGCGACCTTCGCGCCGGCCTCCATGTCGATCCAGTCACCCGCGAGCTCGAGGTGGTCGCGCCCCGCGCGCCCGCCCTCGCCGCGCTCGTAGAGCACGGTGTCCTCGTCGGCCGCGCTCGGGTCGGGCGGGTTCGGCAGGGAGGCGAGCGCCTCGTCGAGCTCCGCCTGCACGCCGTCGAGCTCCTCGCGCAGCGCCTTAGCACGGCGCGCCACGTCCTGCATCTCGGCGATCGCGTTCGCGGCGTCCTCGCCGGCCTGCTTTGCCGCGGCGATCGCCTGCGACGCCGCGTTCTGCTGCGCCCTGAGTCCCTCGACCTGCGGCAGCAGCTCGCGCCGCCGCGCGTCGAGCTCGAGCGCGCGGTCGAGCCGCGCGTCGGACCCGTCGCGGCGCCGCGCGAGCGCAGCACGAACCGGCTCCGGATCCGCCCTGATCGCCTTCAGGTCGAGCACGGTGTGTAACTGTCGGCGCGCAGGCGGGAGGCCGCCCTAGCAGGGGCTCGGAGTCGAGACACGGTCGGCCGGACGCCGAGCACCGGCCACCCTCATGCGCCGCCCGTCCGCTGCGGCGAGGAGACCTCGCCGCCGGAGTACTCCGCGACGAACTCGGCGACCTTGCGCGCCTCCTCGCCGACGACGATGTCCTGCGGCATCGGGCCGGAGGAGAAGCCGCCGTTGCGGATCGCATAGAGCACCTGGTCGACCTCCTCCTGCCGCGTGTCGAAGTTCGGGCCGTCGACGTACTCGCGGTCGTTCGCGTTCGGCGCCGAGCCCTGGGTGCCCGCCGTGTCGAGCGTGTGGCAGCCGGAGCAGTTCTGCTGGAAGATCTTCGCGCCGTCGTAGTTCGGGTCGTCCTCGGCGAGCTGGATGCCCTGCTCGCCGCATCCGGCGGCGCCCAGCGCGGCGGCCGCGGCGGCGATCACGAGCATGCGTCTGCGGGCGCGGCGGGCCATGACCGGCGCAAGCATACGGAACAATCCCGCGCGTGACCGCCGTCCACATCGCACTCGGCGTCGCGGTCGTCGTGGTCAATCTCGGTGCGGGCGCGTGGGGCGCCTGGGCGTGGTGGCAAGAGCGCCCGGCGCCCGGCTTCTGGCCGCTGCTGCGCACCGGCCAGGCGCTCGTCGTGATCGAGGCGGCGATCGGCGGCGTGCTGCTGCTCGCCGGCGAGGAGCTGCCGCCGCTGCACCTCGTCTACGGGCTGACTCCGATCGCCGTCGCGTTCTTCGCGGAGCAGCTGCGGGTCATCTCGGCCCAGACGGAGCTCGACCGGCGCGGCCTGCAGGGACGCGACGACGTCGCCCGCCTGTCGACCGCCGAGCAGCAGACGCTCGTCCGTGCGATCCTCCGGCGCGAGATCGGGGTCATGGCCGCGTCCGCGCTCGTCGTCGGGCTGCTCGGCGTCCGGGCGTCGGAGTGGGTGTGAGAACCGCGAGGCCAGTGCCGAATGTCACTAAGTAACACTTCCGCACAAGCAGTGCTAATAATCCGGCCGGGATGATCCGTTCGTATCTCCCGGCGCTCGTCTTCCTCGGGATCGGCGCGATCCTCGGGCTCGTGTTCGCGACGGTCAACTCGGTGCTGGGCAAGTACCTCGGCCGCGACCGCGCCAAGCGCTCCCAGGGCGATCCGTACGAGTGCGGGCTCCCGTCCGACGTGCGCGAGAACTTCCGCTTCGGGATCAGCTTCTACCTGGTCGCGATGCTCTTCATCATCTTCGACATCGAGACGATCCTGCTCTATCCCGTGGCGCTGCAGCTGGACGCCTTCGGCACGTTCGCGCTGATCGAGACGATCGTCTTCGTCGTGCTCCTGCTGATCGCCTACGTCTACGTGTGGCGGAGGGGAGCGCTCGATTGGAGGTGATCCGCCAGCAGCTCGGCGCCGGCGGCAAGGCCGAGTTCCGCGCCCGCCAGCTGCGCGCCCGCGACATGCTGCGCGGCGACCTCGAGGGGCCCGAGCTCGAGGAGCACGTGCGCCAGTCGGTGCTGACCACGACGCTGGAGAAGGCCGGCCGCTGGGCGGTCGGCAACGCCAACTTCCCGCTCTCGTTCGGGCTCGCGTGCTGCGCGATGGAGTGGATGTCGCACATCGGACCGCGGATGGACATCGCGCGCTTCGGCTTCGAGGCCGCGCGCGCGACGCCGCGCCAGGCCGACACGATCATGCTGTCGGGCCGGATCTCGATCAAGATGGCGCCGATCATCCGGCGCATCTACGAGCAGATGCTCGAGCCGCGCTACGTGATCGCGATGGGCGCGTGCTCGTCGTCGATGGGCGTCTTCAACAACTACGCGATCGTCCCCGGCGACAAGTTCCTGCCGGTCGACATCCACGTGCCGGGCTGCCCGCCGCGGCCGGAGGGGCTCGTGCACGCGATCGTCAAGCTGCGCGCCGCGATCCTCGAGCGGCCGGACGAGGGCTGGCGGACGCGCTACGGCGGGCACGGGACCGAGGAGGTCGTCGGCGACGCCGACGTAGCCGACCTGATCAACGTACCGGGCCACGGAACGGGATCCGGTGCCTGACGCGACCGGCCTCGAGCTGATCGCGCAGGAGCTGCGCGACGCCGACGCCGGCTCGGTGCTCGACACCGTCTTCTTCCGCGACCACGCCGCGCTCGTGGTCGCCCCGGCCACCGTCCCGGCGACGCTGCAGCAGCTGCGCGCCAAGGGCTTCGCGTTCCTGGCGTCGGTCCACGGCGTCGACTACTTCCCCGAGGAGCCGCGCCTCGGCGTCCACTACGAGCTGCTCGACATGCGCGAGGTCGACCGCATCTCCGTGCGCACGCGCGTGACCGTCGCCGACCCGCACGTGCCGAGCGTGACGCCCGAGTGGCCGACCGCCGACCACCAGGAGCGCGAGGTCTACGACATGTTCGGCGTCATCTTCGACGGCCACCCCGACCTGCGCCGGATCCTCATGCCGGAGGACTACGAGGGCTTCCCGCAGCGACGCGACTTCCCGATGGGCGGCGAGCCGGTCCTCTTCACGCACAACGAGCGCACGACGCCGGAGTGGTGGCGGTGAGCGAGATCGACACGCGCGACAGGCTCACGCCCGACATCCCGTACCGCGAGCGCGAGGAGTCCTACGAGCTCGCGCACATCACCCACCCGGAGTCCGAGGGGGGCGAGCTGCTGACGATCAACTTCGGTCCGCACCATCCCGCGACGCACGGCGTGCTGCGGCTGATGGTGACGCTCGAGGCCGAGATCGTGCGCGATGTGAAGCCGGTGATCGGCTATCTCCACACCGGGATCGAGAAGACCGCCGAGGACAAGGCCTACTGGAAGGTGATCCCGGTAGTCGAGCGGATGGACTACCTCGCGTACTACTTCAACGCGATGGCGTTCTGCGCGGCGGTCGAGACGATGCTCGACCTCGAGGTCCCACCGCGCGCGCAGTACCTGCGCGTGATCCACCTCGAGCTCAACCGGATCATGTCGCACCTCGTCTGGCTCGGCACGACCGCGCTCGACCTCGGCGCGATCTCGATGTTCTGGTACTGCTTCCGCGACCGCGAGCAGATCGTCGACCTGTTCGAGATGTCCTCCGGTCAGCGCATGCACACGCGCTACTTCCAGGTCGGCGGCGTCTTCGAGGACATCCCGGTCGGCTGGGTGGACAAGACGCGCGCGTTCGCGCAGCGGATGCCCGACCGCGTCGACCAGTTCTTCGCGCTGCTCAAGAAGAACGAGATCGCCCTCAACCGGCTCCGCGGAGTCGCGATCGTGGACGAGGAGACGCTGCTCGCGCACGGCGTGACCGGTCCGCTGCTGCGCGCGGTCGGGAACCCGTGGGACCTGCGCAAGGCCGAGCCGTACTCGTCCTACGACCACTTCGACTTCAAGATCCCCGTCGGGACGGTCGGCGACAACTGGGACCGCATGGTCGTCCGGATCATGGAGATCGTCGAGTCGGCGCGGATCATCGAGCAGGCGCTCGACGGCCTGCCCGAAGGGCCGTACATCACGTCCGACCGCAAGTACGCGCTGCCGCCGCGGCACGAGCTGGCGACGAGCATGGAGGCGCTCATCCACCACTTCAAGCTCGTCACCGAGGGCTTCCGCGTGCCGCCGGGCGAGTACTACTACCCGATCGAGTCGCCGCGCGGCGAGATGGGCTGCTTCGTGCGCGCGGACGGGTCCTCCAAGCCCGCGCGCGTGCACATGCGCGATCCGTCGTTCGTGAACCTGCAGGGCTTCCGGCCGATGGTCCGCGACCTCTACATCGCCGACTTCATCGCGACGCTCGGGATGCTCGATCCATTGCTCGGCGGAGTCGACCGGTAGTGCGCTGATGGCGATCGACCCGACCCGCATACCGCGCTACGAGCACGGCAGCCGCGTGCCCGGCTGGGACGACGCGGCCGACCTCACCAAGGAGCCGGCGGTCGTCCCCGATCCCGCGACCACGCCGGTGCCGGCGGAGCTGCGCGCGGAGATCGAGGACTACATGAGCCGTTACCCGGACTTCCGGTCGGCGGCGATCCCCGCGCTGCACGCCGCGCAGCGGCTGCACGGCTGGTGCTCCCCGACGGCGATCGAGCAGGTCGCGTGCGTGATGCGGCTCACGCCGGGCTACCTGACGGCGGTCGCCACGTTCTACGACATGTTCGAGACGACGCCGAAGGGGCGCGTCGACGTCTTCGTCTGCACGAACATCTCCTGCTCGCTGCGCGGTGCCGACCGGATCTACGAGGCGATGCTCGACGCGGCCGGCAACGACCCGGACTTCCACGTGAAGTCGTTCGAGTGCCTCGGCGCGTGCGACATCGCGCCGATGGCGTCGGTCGACGGCGAGTACGTCGGGCCGCTCGAGGAGGCGGACTGCGCACGCATCGTCGAGGACGTCAAGGCCGGCCGGCCGGTGCTCGAGAGCAAGCAGCTGCGGCACATGAAGGTGGCGGGATCCGAGCAGTGAAGCCGCTCTTCTACGACAACCTCGACCAGCCGGGCCTCAACACGCTCGCGGTCTACCGGCGCGACCGCGGCGGCTACGAGATGCTCGCCAAGGCGCTCGCCATGGAGCCCGACGAGGTGCTGCACGAGCTGCAGGCGTCCGGCCTCCGCGGGCGCGGCGGCGCCGGCTTCGCGATGGGGACGAAGGCGTCGTTCATCCCGAAGGGCGACATGGACAAGTACGTCGTCTGCAACGCAGACGAGTCCGAGCCGGGGACGTTCAAGGACCGCGAGCTGATGCAGAAGAACCCGCACCTGCTGATCGAGGGCATCTGCATCGCCGCGCACGCGGTCGGCGCGAACAAGGCGTTCATCTTCATCCGCGGCGAGTACGCGTACCAGGCCGACATCCTCGAGGCGGCACTCGAGGAGGCGAAGGCGGCGAACGTGATCGGCGACCTCGACCTCTGGGTCCACCGGGGCGCCGGCGCGTACATCTGCGGCGAGGAGACGGCGCTGCTCGACGCGCTCGAGGGCAAGCGCGGCAACCCGCGCCTGAAGCCGCCGTTCCCGGCGGTCCAGGGCCTTTACCGCGGGCCGACGCTGATCAACAACGTCGAGACGCTGATGAACGCCCCGCTGATCCTGCGGATGGGCGGCGACGAGTACGCGAAGATCGGCACCGAGCGCTCGACCGGCACGAAGGTCGTCTCGGTTTCCGGCTGCGTCCAGCGCCCGGGCAACTACGAGGTCGAGCTCGGCGTCCCGTCCCGCACGATCCTCTACGACCTCGCCGGCGGCCCGCCGGAGGGGCGCTCGATCAAGTTCTGGTTTCCCGGCGGCTCGAGCTCGCCGGTGCTGCCGGGAACCGACGAGTTCCTCGACCTGCCGTACGACTTCGAGTCGATGGCCAAGGCCGGCTCGATGCTCGGCTCCGCCGCGATCATCGTCGTCGACGACTCGGTGCCGATCATGGAGGTCGCGCTCAAGACCGCGAAGTTCTACCGCCACGAGTCGTGCGGCAAGTGCACGCCGTGCCGCGAGGGCACCAACTGGA
>Ga0081538_10001192_pt1 | contig 27391 bp, 26 predicted proteins | sample TabmetS5T2R1_FD_71022 | JGI IMG/M metagenome (GOLD analysis project Ga0081538, IMG submission 71022) | Tabebuia heterophylla rhizosphere microbial communities from the University of Puerto Rico - S5T2R1 | ecosystem: Host-associated > Plants > Roots > Rhizosphere ...
CAGCGGCCCGAGGAGCTGCTGCCCGCCTTCGAGGAGGCCAAGAAGCTGATGGCCCGGTTCCGCGTGCCGGTGGTGGTCGAGGTCATGCTGGAGCGGGTCACCAACATCGCCATGGGGACCGACCTGGACAGCGTGGTGGAGTTCGAGGAGCTGGCCACCAAGGGCGAGCACGCCCCCACCGCCACCGTCGCCCTGCTCGACTAGGCACGGCGAAGGGAGGCTGACGCCAGGTGTCCTACCGCATCCGGGAGGTGGCGGAACGCGCGAACGTCCCCGAGGGCTTCGTGCGGCGGCTGGTGGCGGTTGGCGCCCTGCCCCCCGAGGAGGAGGGGCTCGGGGCCCGCGAGGTCCGGCGCGCGCGGCTGCTGCACTCGTGGGAGGCGGCCGGGCACTCGGTCGAGACCATCACCGAGCTGGTCGAGCGCGGCGCCCTGTCGCTGGCGTTCCTGGACGCGCCGGTCATGGAGACGCCCGAGCGTCTGGACCGGTCCTACGAGCAGCTCGCCGCCGACCGTGGCGTGCCGCCGGCGCTGGTGCAGGCGCTCCATCAGGCGCTCGGCTTCGCACCACCGGACCCTGCCGACCGGGCCGGCGAGGACGACGGCACGATGCTGGACGCCGCGGAGCTGTTCCGGGGCGCCGGCGTCGGCGACGAGGCGACGCTGCGGCTCCTGGCCGTGTACGCCGACAGCATCCGGCGGGTCGCCAAGGCCGAGGCGGACTTCTACGAGGCGAACATCGAGCGCCGCCTGCGCGCCAGGGGACTGGACGAGCGCGAGCTGATCGAGTTCGGCACCCGGCTGGGTGACCGCGTCGTCCCGTTGCTGGAGCGGACCCTCTTCATGCTGTACCGGCGCCATCGTGAGCACGTCTGGACCGAGCACGCCGTCAACCACGTGGAGGAGGCGCTGGAGGGGTCGGGGCTGCAGCAGCGGGTCCCGCGGCCGCCGGCCATCTGCTTCGTCGACCTGAGCGGCTACACCCGGCTGACCGAGGAGCAGGGAGACGAGGTCGCCGCGCGGATCGCCGGGAAGCTGGCCTCGCTGGTGAACGACATCTCGCGAAGCCGAGGGGGTCGGCCGGTCAGGTGGCTCGGGGACGGAGGGATGTTCCATTTCCGGGAGCCCTGGACGGCCGTGATCGCCGGGCTCGACATGGTCGAGCGCGCCCCGGCCGCCGGCCTCCCCCCGGCCCATGTGGGCATCCACACCGGTCCCGTCGTCTCCCAGGACGGGGACGTGTACGGGAGGACCGTGAACCTGGCCGCCAGGATCGCGTCCCACGCCCAGGCCGGGCAGGTCATCGTGAGCGAGGAGACCGCGCAACGGTGCGGCCATCTTGAGCTGCGCCTGGAGCCGCTGGGACCGGTCGACCTCAAGGGCGTCACCAAGCCGCTGCCGCTCTACCAGGCCCTCCGCAACTGAGCGCCGGGCGGGCGGTCAGCCGCCCAGGAGGGCGCGCAACGCCGGCGGCACCTCGGCCGGGGTGGCCAGGGGCCGTGCCGACACCAGCTTGTCGGCCGCGTCCGCGTCCAGCCCGCCCTCGTCGACCAGCAACTGCCGGGCGTGCCCCTCGGGGAGCAGGTTCAGCCAGCGCAGGCCCAGGCCGGCGCGGGCCTGCGGGGTCAGGTCCCCGTACAGCCGCACCCGCGCCATGCCGCCGTCGGGGTAGACGTCCAGCCGCACGTGGGTCGCCTCGGCGCCGGCGTCGACCCGGAACCGGTGCCTGGTGTCGGGCTGGAGCCTGGTCCGCGGCAGCAGCTCGGCCCAGCTCCCCGGGTCCCCGGGGTCGCCGGCGCGGGCGTCGCAGGCCCGCAGCGACGCCCAGCCGGGCGCGTTGCCCACGAACCAGGAGGTGTCCAGCTCGGCCAGGCGCACCACGCCGGCGCCGGCGAGGCGCAGCTCCACCCAGTCGTTGCCGTCGTCGCGGCGCCGGGCCGTCTCCCAGCCTTCCCCCATGACCCGCGCCAGCCCCGGGGAGATCAGGTTGGTGGGCGAGGAGTAGAACATGTTGCTGCACCCGCTGACCTCGCCGCCGTGCTCCAGCGCTGCCAGGTCGACGGCGCCGGCGGGCAGGAACCGCGGGTCGGGCACGACCTCGCCGTGCACGCGCAGGCGGGCCACGCCGCCGTCGGGGTACATGCACAGCCGCACGTGGGTGAACCGCCACGGCACCTCCACGGCGAACGGGTTGCGGCTGTCGCCGCGCACGGGCGACCTCGGGACCAGCGGCGTCCAGTCGGACCGCTCCAGCTCGTCCGGGGCCGGGTAGCCCTCGACCGAGCAGCCCTCCACCGAGACCTCTGGCGGGTAGTTGCCCTTGAAGTGCGCGGTGTCGACCACCACCCCCCGGACCACGCCCGCGACCCCCAGCCGGACGATCGCCCAGTCGAAGCCGGGCTCGCGCCGGCGCCGCGTCTCCCAGCCGTCGTAGACCTGCCCCTTGTGCCCGAAGGTGTAGGTCTGGTAGCCGGCGGGCTCGGCCTTGATGAGGTTCTCGCGCTCGGCGAACAGCTCGTCGTTGGCGGCCACGACGCTGCCGCCGAGGCGGCGGACCGCCAGGTCGGGCAGGACGGTGAAGTCGCGGTTGCTCATGGTTCCCCCCGGTTGAGCAGGGCCCCCCGGCGGTCGTCGCCGGTGACCTCGTGGCCGCGCAGCCAGGTGCCGCGGACCACCCCGGTCAGGGTGCGGCCGGCGTAGGGCGTGACCGGATGGCGGTGGTGCAGCCGGCCGGCGTCGACGACGAACTCCTGCTCCGGCGCGAACACGCAGAGGTCGGCGTCGCCGCCCACGGCGATGCGGCCCTTGCGGCGCAGGCCGACGAGGTCGGCGGGGCCCGCGGCCATCCAGCGGACCACGTCCGCCAGGGCGTGCCCGCGGGCCCGCGCCGCCGTCCACACCACCGGCAGGCCGAGCTGGATCGAGGCGATGCCGCCCCACGCCGTGCCGAAGTCGCCCGTGTCGAGCCGCTTCAGGTCCGGCGTGCAGGGGGAGTGGTCGGACACGACAATGTCGATGACGCCGCCGGCAAGGCCCTGCCAGAGCCGCTCGCGGTTGTCGGCCTCCCGGATCGGCGGGCAGCACTTGAGCTCGGTGGCGCCGTCGCGGATGGTCTCGGCGTCGAAGGTCAGGTAGTGCGGGCAGGTCTCGACGCTGACCCGCACCCGGTCCTGGCGGGCGTCGCGCAGCATCGGCAGCGCCTCCGACGACGACAGGTGCAGCACGTGGGCGCTCGCGCCGGTCCGCCGGGCCGACTCGACCACCCGGGCGACCGCCAGGTTCTCGGCCTCGCGCGGCCGCGAGCGGAGGAAGTCGGCGTAGCGCCCGCCGTGCGCGGCCGGCGCCCGCTCGATCGACGCGGCGTCCTCGGCGTGCACCAGCAGCGGCGCCGGGAAGCCGCCGAGCACCTCGAGGTAGCGGTCGAGCTGCCCGGCGTCGAGCGGGGGGAACTCCTCCACGCCGGAGTCCACCAGGAAGCACTTGAAGCCGAACACCCCCGCCTCGTGCAGCCCGCGCAGCTCGCCGAGGTTGCCGGGGACGGCGCCGCCCAGGAAGCCGACGTCGACGTGGAGCTGGCCGGCGGCGGCCTTGCGCTTGACCTCCAGCGCGGCCACGTCGACGGTCGGCGGGATCGAGTTGAGCGGCATGTCCAGGATGGTGGTGACCCCGCCGGCGGCCGCGGCCCGGGTCGCGCTGGCGAAGCCCTCCCACTCGGTCCGGCCCGGCTGGTTGACGTGCACGTGGGTGTCCACCAGCCCGGGCAGCAGCACCTCGTCCTCGGACAGGGTGACGGTCCGCTCGCCGGCCAGCCCGGCCTCCAGCGGCTCGACGGCGGCGACCCGGCCGTCGCGGACGCCGACGCACCCGGCCACCTCGCCGGCGGCGGTGACCACCCGGGGGGCGCGGAAGACCAGGTCGAAGCCGCCGTCGCCGCGCCCGCCCGGGGTCACCGGCCACCGCCCAGCCAGTCGGCCGCGATCCTGCCCGCCAGCCGCTCCAGCAACGGCACCGGCTCGCGCATGCTGCGCTCGGGGTCGGGCTCCAGGTCGGTCAGGGCGTAGGCCCTGGCGATGCCGGCCTCCTCCAGTGCCTCCGGTGGCAGGGTGTTACGGCCCGCGACCGCCACCACCGGCACGCCGGCGGCGCGGGCCGCGGCCGCCACCCCGGCGGGCGCCTTGCCGCGCAGCGTCTGCTCGTCCAGGGAGCCCTCGCCGGTCACCACCAGCCGGGCGCCGGGCAGCGCCGACCGCACCTCCAGCAGGTCGAGCAGGTAGTCGATGCCCGAGCGCACCGTGGCCCGCAGGAACGCCAGCGCCGCGTAGCCGACGCCGCCGGCGGCGCCGGCGCCCGGCGCGCCGGCGGCGTCCACGCCGGTGGCGGCGCCGGCCAGCGCCGCCCACCTGGCCAGGGCGGTGTCCAGCAGCGCCACCTCCGCCGGGGAGGCGCCCTTCTGCGGCCCGTACACCGCCGCGGCGCCGTGCGGCCCCAGCAGCGGGTTGTCCACGTCGGAGGCGACCACGAACTCGGCCTCGGCCACCCGGGGGTCGAACCCGGACAGGTCGACGCGGTCCAGGTGGGCCAGGGCCGCGCCGCCGGGCGGCAGCTCCGCCCCGGCGGCGTCCAGCAGCCGCGCGCCGAGCGCCTGGACCATGCCGGCGCCGCCGTCGGTGCAGGCGCTGCCGCCGAGGCCCAGGACCACCCGGGCGCAGCCGAGGTCCAGGGCGGCGCGGACCAGCTCGCCGGTGCCGCGGCTGGTGGCGGTCGTGGGCGCCTGCCGGCCGCCCGGCAGGCGCTTCAGCCCGGACGCCTCGGCCAGCTCCACCACGGCGACCTTGTCGCGCACGGCCAGGGCCGCCTGGACGGGCTCGCCGGTGGGGCCGGTGCAGCGCAGCTCGCGGCGGGCGAAGCCGGCCGACAGCGCGGCCTCCACGGTGCCGTCGCCGCCGTCGGCGACCGGGTGCTCGCGCGCGTCCAGGCCGGGGACGGCCGCCCGCAGCCCGCCGGCGACCGCCGCGGCCACCCCGGCGGCGCCGAGCGACCCCTTGAACTTGTCCGGGGCGACCACCACGTGCGACATCCTAGCTGCCGCGGTAGGTGCTGTAGCCGTAGGGGCTGATCAGCAGGGGGACGTGGTAGTGGGCCGCCGGGTCGGCGATCTCGCAGACGACGGTCACCAGCGGGTAGAAGCCCCCGGTCCCCTGGGCGGCGAACCAGTCCCCGGTGTGGAAGGTCAGCCGGTGGGTGCCGGCGCGCAGCGTCCCCTCGGCGACCAGCCCGGGCACGCGGCCGTCGGCGTCGGTGACACCGCCGCCGACCGGCGCCCAGCCGTCGCCGGTGCTGGCCTCCAGGTCGATGCGCATGCCGGCGGCCGGCCGCCCGCGGGCGGTGTCCAGGACGTGGGTGGTGATGGCGCCGCTCATCCGCCCAGCAGCCTCTCCAGCCGCAGGCGGGTGATGCGCCGGTGCTCGCCGGCGGCCACCCGCAGCTCGGTGTCGGGGTCGTTGCCCAGCCGGTCGCGGAGGTTGGCGAGGATCTCCTCGGCGCCGCGGCCCTCGGCGGAGATGAGGAACACGTGGTCGAAGCGGCGCTCGTACTCGGCGTTGCCGCTGGCGATGGCGGCCCGCACGTCCTGGCCGGCGGCGGCGACGCCGGCCTGCTCCCGGCCGGAGGAGTCCGGCGAGGCGCCGCCGCGCTCGCCGATGCGCGGGTGGGCCGCCAGCGCCTCCAGCCAGTCGCCTGGCTCCAGCGCCGTCCACACCTCGTCGGCGGTCCGCTGCAACGCGGCCAGGTCGGGGTAGGGGCGGCCGGCGGCCACCCGCTCGGCCCAGCGGCGGGAGTGGCACACCGCCAGCAGCTCCTGGACCGCCTGGTCGGCGGGCAGGTCGTTGAACCAGCCCAGCCGCCGCGCCCCGGTGCTCAGCTCGGTCGCCTCGTCGGTCACGTCGCCCCCTGCGGCCACAGCCGCCGCGCCCGCCGGGCGAGGTCCCGGCGCAGCTGGTGGATGTCCGCGCCGAGCAGGGTACCGTCGCGCACCACGTACTCGCCCCCGACCAGCACGTGGCGGGCGTGCCGCTCCGGCCCCAGCACCAGCCCGGCCAGCGGGTCGAGCACGTCGGCGAGGTCGTCGCCGGGCCACACGACCACGTCGGCGCGGTAGCCGGGCTCCAGGCGGCCGAGGTCGTCGCGGCCGAGGCAGCGGGCCCCGCCCTCGGTGGCCAGCCGCAGCGCGTCCGCGGGCAGGAAGGTGGTCGAGCTCAGGTCGCGCTGGCGGGCCAGGAACAGCGCCATCCGCATCTCCGGGAACAGCCCGCCGATCTCGTTGGAGGCCACCCCGTCCACGCCCAGCCCGACCGGCGCGCCGGCGCTGGTGAGGTCCACCACCCTGGCGATGCCGGACCCGAGCCGGCAGTTGCTGGAGGGGCAGTGCGCGATGCCGGTGCCGGTCTCGGCCAGCCGCGCCACCTCGGCGTCGTCGAAGTGGATGCCGTGCGCCACCCACACGTCCGGGGCGATCCAGCCGAGGTCGTCCAGGAACCGCAGGGGCCGGCGCCCGAACCGCTCCAGGCAGTCGCGCTCCTCGTCCAGGGTCTCGGCCAGGTGGGTGTGCAGGCGCAGGCCCAGGCGCCTGGCCAGCGCGGCCGACTCGGTCAGCAGCTCGGTGGTGACGCTGAAGGGGCTGCACGGGGCGACGGTGACCACGATGCGCTCGCCGTCGTGGAGGCGCTCGTACACCGACTGGGTGGAGGCCAGGATCGCGTCCAGGTCCTCGACCACCGAGTCGGGCGGCAGCCCGCCCTTGCTCTCGCCCAGGTCCATGGAGCCGCGGGCGATGTGGGCGCGGATGCCGATGGCGCGGGCGGCGGCGGCGATCGCGTCGAACACCGAGTCGTCGCCGCCGGGCACCAGGTAGTGGTGGTCGGCGGCGGTGGTGCAGCCGGTGAGCGCCAGCTCGCCCATGGCGACCTTGGCGGCCGCCTCGACGTCCTCGGGCTGCAGGCGCGCCCACACCGGGTACAGCGTGGTCAGCCAGCCGAACAGGGTGCAGTCGAACGCCCACCCGCGGGTCATCCACTGGTAGAAGTGGTGGTGGGTGTTGACCAGCCCGGCGGTGACGATATCGCCGTCGACGCGGACCACCTCGTCGCCGGGCTCCTCGGGCACGCCGCCGACCGCCGCGATGCGGCCGTCCGCGATGGCGACGTCGCCGGGCCAGCGCGCCCCGCGCAGCACCAGTCTCATGATTCCGGCCGGTCGACCGGCTCTTCGACGATGTCCAGCAGGCGGAGGTTGGCGATCTTGGCGATCTCCACCAGCGCGGTGGCCTGCTCGGCGGCGGGGGAGTTCTGCAGCCGCGCGTTGCCGGCCCGCAGGATCGTCTCCTTGGTGTTCTCGCGCACGGCCACCACCAGCGGGAAGCCGAACTTCTCCCGGTAGGCGCGGTTGAGGTCGTCGAAGGTGGTGTACTCGTCGCCGCTGAGCTGGTCCAGGCCGGCGAACGCCTGGTCCATGACCGAGCGGGCGCCCAGCCGGCCCTCGCGGGTGGCCGCGCCGGCCAGCTCCGGGTACTGGCGGATGAGCTCCAGCTGCCGCTCGGCCGGGGCCTCGAACAGCACGTCGTGGAAGGCCTTGCGCAGCTCGTACACGTCCTGGAAGGGCCGCGCCTGGAAGGCCTGCTCGGCGATCCACGGCGGCCCCTGGAACAGGCCGCCGAAGGTGTCGACGAACTGCTGGCGGTCCATCTGGTTGACCTGGTCGATGCTGAGGACCTCCTCGCGCCGCGGGATCGGCAGCACCTTGGTGACCAGGTTGCTCCTGCCGCCCCAGACGTTGAAGACCAGGTTGAGCAGGATGGCGCTGATGCTGCCGAGGGTGATGCCGCTGGAGATGATCGTGCGGACCGACTCGGGGAAGAAGTTGACGATCGCCGGGTACACCGTCGGCGTCATCGCGAAGCCGAGGCTGACGGCCAGGATGATGACGTTGCGCTCGTCGTGGAAGTCCACCCGCCGCAGGGTCTGGATGCCGATCACGGCGACGGTGCCGAACAGGGCGAACCCGGCGCCGCCGAGCACCGGCGGCGGGATGGCGGCGACCACGGCGCCGACCTTGGGGATCAGGCCGATGACGATCATGAACAGCCCGGCGGTGGCCACCACGTAGCGGCTCTTGACCTTGGTGAGCCGGACCAGCCCGACGTTCTCGGCGAAGCAGGTGTAGGGGAAGGAGTTGAGGATGCCGCCGAGGGTGGTGGCCAGGCCGTCGGCGCGCAGCGCCCTGGCGACGTCCTCCTTGTCGACCGGCTTGCCGACGATCTCGCCGCAGGCGAACACGTCGCCGGTGGTCTCCACCATGGTGATCAGCATCACCACCACCATGGAGATGACCGCGGCCGCGTTGAAGGTCGGGGTGCCGAAGTGGAACGGCGTGGTGACGCCCAGCACGTCGGCGTCGGCGACCCTGCTGAAGTCGGTGAAGTCGAACAGCCAGCCCGCCAGCGTGCCCACCACCAGCCCGATGAGCACCGCGACGGTGGCCAGGAAGCCGGTGAACATGCGGTAGATGGCCAGGATGACCAGCAGGGTGAACCCGGCCAGCGCCAGGTTGCGCAGGGCGCCGAAGGTGGGCGGGTCGGTGAACTGGCTGGCGCCGCCGCCGCCGGCGTCCAGCGCCGCCACCGACAGCAGCACCACGCCGATGATGGTGATGACCGTGCCGGTGACGATCGGCGGGAACAGCCGGATCAGCCTGGCGAAGAACGGCGCGACCAGGAACGCGAAGACCCCGGCGACGATCACCGAGCCGTAGATCGCGCGCAGGCCGGGCACGCCGCCGCCCTCGGCCATGCCGATGGCGATCATCGGCGACACCGCGGCGAAGGTGACGCCCTGCAGCAGCGGCATGCGCACGCCGATGCGCCAGAAGCCGACCGACTGGATGATCGAGGCGATGCCGCAGGTGAACAGGTCGGCGTTGATCAGGTAGGCGAGCTGCTCCGGGGTCAGCTCGATGGCGTTGGCCAGCAGGATCGGCACGATGACCGCGCCGGCGTAGAACGCCAGCACGTGCTGGAAGCCGTACACGGCCAGCTTGGGCGGGGCCAGGAGCTCGTCGACGGGGTGGACGGTGCGGCGCGGGGCCGCGCTCTGCTCGGTCCGGGCCATCGGACGTCACCTGCCTTTCGGGCTCAGTCGCGCTCGACCGTCGCCTCGATGCGCCCGTACGGCTCGACCGTGACCCAGTAGATCTCCCGGTCGTTGTCCAGGCCGAAGGGCGCCAGGTCGTACAGGAGGTGGTGCTTGTTGGGCAGGACGAAGGAGATCCGTTCGATCTCTCCGAACCGGTCGAGGACCGCCTGGCCCATGCGCCAGATGGTGTTCTGCACCGACGGGCTGAAGTGGTCGGTGAAGGTGCGGCCGACCTGCTCGTGCACCCCTTGCCAGGTGGCGCCGTAGTCGCCGACGTGCTCGCGGTAGTCCCAGGAGGCGGTGATGCTGGTGGCCAGGATGCGGTCGTCGGTGTCCTTCAGGGTGCGGTAGCCGCCCTCGAGGAAGTTGGACCACCCCGAGTTGGTCGTCTTCAGCACGTGCAGGTCGTCGATGCCGGCGGTGACCTTGCGCCGGTCGCGCTCGCCGGAGACGACCGCGGTGTGCTTGCCGCCGGCGGCCTTGGTGAAGGCGTGGTCGTGGGGCCGGCCGCCGACCACGATCCGGTCCCAGCGCTGCTCGACGATGCCGACCCGGGCCTCCCGGACCCGCGGCTGGGTGAGGAGGTGGTCGACCAGCCGCAGGCCGTACTCCTCCGGCGAGTCGAAGGCGTGCTGCCTGGCGATCGCGTACACGGTGTTGCGCATGGTGTCGGTGGCCATGGCGCCGCTGTTGTCGCCCTGGGTGTGCACGGCGTCGTAGTCGCCGACGAGCGCCACGTCCACGCGGTAGTCGTGGACCTCGTGCCGGTCGGTGGCGCGGACCACCTTGAACAGGTGGTTGCCGGCCTTGCCGTAGCGGTTGGGGCCGAGCACGATGCCCATGGCTACGACCTCCTCAGCGGGGACAGCGCGATGTCGTCGGGCCGCACCGGGACGCGGTTCAGCGGCAGGCCGGTCGCCTGGCGGATGGCGGCCACCACCGCCCCGGTGGAGGAGATCGTCGGCGGCTCGCCGACGCCCTTGGCGCCGTAGGGGGCGGCCCGCTCGGGCTGCTCGATCCAGGTCTGCACCACCGCCGGCATGTCCAGGGCGGTCGGCAGCAGGTAGTCGGTGAACGACGGGTTCCGGACCTTGCCGCCCTCGACCACGATCTCCTCCATCACCGCCAGGCCGACGCCCTGGGCGATGCCGCCCTCGACCTGGCCGGTCACGGCCAGCGGGTTCAGCGCCCTGCCGATGTCCTGGGCGGTGGCCACCTGGACCACGCGCACCAGCCCGAGCTCGGCGTCGACGTCGACGACGGCGCGGTGGGCGGCGAACGCCAGCGACCAGTGGGCGTTGCCCTGGCCGTTGTCGTCCAGCGGCTCGGTGGGGGCGTGGTGGAACTCGCGCAGCGCCTCGATCGGGCCGGCGCGCAGCGCGTCGGCCAGCGACACGCTGGCCGTGCCGTCCTTGGTGACCAGCTCGCCCTCTTCCAGGACCATGTCGGCCGGGGCCAGGTGCAGGTCCAGCGCGGCCCGCTCCAGCAGCACCTCGCGCACGGCCGAGCAGGCCATCTGCACCGCGCCGCCGGACATCATCGTCTGCCGCGAGGCGCTGGAGGAGCCGGCCGAGCCGACCTGGGTGTCGGCGGTGTGCAGGACCACCTCGTGGACGCCGAGCTCGGCGCGGGCGATCTGCTGGGCGATGGTGACGAACCCCTGGCCGACCTCGGCGGTGGCGGTGTGGACGGTGGCCACCGGCTCGCCGTCGGCGCCCAGCTCCAGCCGCACCCGGGCGGTGGCGTAGTCGTCGAACCCCTCGGAGAAGGCCAGGTTCTTGAAGCCGACCGCGAAGCCGACGCCGCGCCGCACGTCGCCGTGCAGGGCGGTGAGCCCGGCGCCGCCCGGCAGGGTCATCACCGGCGCGTCGGCCGACAGCGGCTCGGGCATCGGCAGGTCGCGGCAGGCGCGGATGCACTCGGCGACCGGGGCGGTGCCGGTGATGACCTGGCCGGTGATGAGCTTGTCGTGGGTCTTGAGCGCGTTGCGCAGGCGCAGCTCGACCGGGTCGATGCCCAGCGCCTCGGCGAGCTTGTCCATCTGCGCCTCGGCGGCGAAGGAGGTCTGCACCGCCCCGAACCCGCGCATGGCGCCGCACGGCGGGTTGTTGGTGCGCACGGCGAAGCCGTCGACCTTGGCGTTGGGGACCAGGTAGGGGCCGGGCGCGAACGCCGAGGCGTTGGAGATCACCGCCGTCGACGACGAGGTGTAGGCGCCGCCGTCGAACAGCAGCCGCGCCTCGACGTTGACCAGCCTGCCGTCGCGGGTGGCGTGGTGGCGGTACCAGAGCCGCGCCGGGTGCCGGTGGACGTGGCCGAAGAAGGACTCCTCGCGGCTGTACACCATCTTGACCGGCTTGCGGGTCACCAGCGCCAGCAGGCAGGCGTGGATCTGCATGGACAGGTCCTCGCGGCCGCCGAAGGCGCCGCCGGTGCCGGCCAGGGTGAGGCGGACCTTCTCGCGCGGCAGGTTCAGGCAGGCGGCGATCTGGTCGCGGTCCACGTGCAGCCACTGGGTGGCGACGTACAGCTCCACGCCGCCGTCCTCGCTGGGCACGGCCAGGCCCGACTCGGGGCCGAGGAACGCCTGGTCCTGCATGCCGACCTCGTAGTCGCCCTCGACCACCACCTCGCCGCGGGCGTCGGGGTCGCCGTGGCGGACCTTGATGTGCCGGAACAGGTTGCCGGCGGGGTGGATCGGCGCGGCGTCCATGGCGGTCTCGGGGTCGACCACCGGGTCGAGGACCTCGTAGTCGACCGCGATCGCGTCGGCGGCGCGGCGGGCGATCTCGGGGTGGTCGGCGGCGACGGCGGCGACCGGCTCGCCGTGGTAGCGGACCACCCCGTCGGCGAACACCGGCTGGTCGTGGTGCTCCAGGCCGTAGGTGCGGCTGCCCCACAGGTCGTCGTTGGTGATGACGGCGTGCACGCCGGCCACGGCCAGGGCGGGCGCGGCGTCCAGCGAGCGGATGCGGGCGTAGGGGTGGGGGCTGCGCAGGGTCGCGCCCCACACCATCCCGTCCATCCACAGGTCGGAGGAGAACGCGAACTGGCCCTTGGTCTTTGCCGGGGCGTCCGGGCGGAGCACGCTCTCGCCCAGGCCGGGCGCCCGGCGCTTGCGCGTGAAGGTGCTTGGCAGGCTAGGTGCTGGCACGGGCGCGCTCCTCCTTGACGGCGTGGAAGGCGGCGAAGATCCGGCCGTACCCGGTGCAGCGGCACAGGTTGCCGGCGATGGCCTCGCGCAGCGCGAGCTCGTCGGCGTCGGGCCGGCGGTCCAGCAGGTCGTGGATGGCCACGATCATCCCGGGGATGCAGAAGCCGCACTGCACGGCGCCGTGCTCGACGAAGGCGCGCTGGACGTCGGTCAGCTCGCCCTCCGGGCTCAGGCCCTCGACGGTGCGGAGGTCGCTGCCGACCGCGTCGGCGGCCATGACGCAGCAGGAGGCGACCAGCACGCCGTCCATCATCACCGAGCAGGAGCCGCACTCGCCCTGCTCGCAGGCGTTCTTGGCGCCGGGCAGGCCGAGCCGCTCGCGCAGCACGTACAGCAGGCTCTCGCCGATCCAGGCGTCGGCGACGTCGCGGTCCTTGCCGTTGACGTGCAGCCGGTAGCTGTCGGTGGCCTGGTCGGCGCCGGTGGCGGGCTGGGTGCTCATGCGGCGAGGCTCCTCTTCAGTGCGCGGGTGGCGACCACCTGGACGGCGTGGCCGCGGAACTCGGCCGTGCCCCGCTGGTCGGTGATGGGGGTGGCGGCCTCGCGGGCCAGCTCGCCGAACCTGGCCACCGCCTCCGGCGGGGCGGTCATCGCGTCCCAGTCGATCTGGCCGGCGATGAACTCCTCGGCGGCGGTCGCCCGCAGCGGCCGCGGCGCCACCGACCCGAGCCCGAGCCGGACGCTGCGGCCCGCCCGGTCCACGGCCAGGCCGCAGACCACGATCGAGATCACCATCGCGTTGCGGGTGCCGACCTTGAGGAACTGCTGGGGGCCGTCCAGGCGCGGCACGCGGATCTCGTGGATGACCTCGCCCGGGCGGATGTCGGTGCGCTTGACCCCGGTGATGAACTCCAGCATCGGCACGGTGCGCGTGCCGTCGCGGCTGGCCAGCGTCAGGGTGGCGTCCATGGCGCCGAGCACCGGCAGCCCGTCGCCGGCCGGGCTGGCGGTGCCGATGTTGCCGCCGACGGTGCCGGCGTTGCGCATCTGCGGCGAGCCCACCGTGCGGGCCGCCGCCGCCAGCCCGGGGAGGACGCCGGCCAGGTCGTTCTCGATCTCGGTCCAGGTGACGCCGGCGCGGAGCACGACCTCGTCGTCGCGCACGTCGTAGCCCTTGAGCTCCTCGACGCGGCGCAGGGCGACCACGGCGGGGGGGCGGCGGTGGCCGAAGTTGACCTCGACCATCAGGTCGGTGCCGCCGGCGAGCAGGTGGGCGCCGGGCAGCTCGTCGAGCGCGTCGAACACCCCGGCGAGCGTGGTGGGACGGGCAACCAGCATGGTGACCTCTCATCCAGCGGTGGGACGGGGACCGCCGCGGCCGGACAGGTCCTCGATCAGCGTCAGGATGGCGCTGTGGTCGAGCGAGCCGCGGTCCAGGCTGCGCAGCGCGACCAGCATCTGGGCGACCAGCGCCGTCACCGGGATGGCCACGCCGGCGTCGCGGGCCGCCGCCTGGACGATCTGGAGGTCCTTGTGGTGCAGGTCGATGCGGAAGCCGGGGTCGAAGCGGCGCTCCAGCATGCCGGCGGCCTTGCGCTCGAGGATCTGGTTGCCGGCCAGCCCGCCGGCCAGCACCTCGATGGCCGGCGGCATGTCGACGCCGTGGGCCTCCAGCAGCACGATCGCCTCGCTGACCAGCTCGATGACACCGGCGACGATGAGCTGGTTGGCGGCCTTGACGGTCTGCCCGGCGCCGACCGGCCCGACGTGCACGATCGTGCGGCCGAGCGACTCCAGGACCGGCAGGGCGGCCTGGAAGTCGCCGGCGTCGCCGCCGACCATGATCGACAGGGTGGCGTCCTTGGCGCCGGCCTCGCCGCCGCTGACGGGGGCGTCCAGGAACCGCACCCCGCGGGCGGCCGCCGCCTCGCCGACCTGGCGGGCGGTGTCGGGCCGGATGGTGCTCATGTCGACCAGCAGCAGCCCCTGGGGCGCGGCCGACAGGACCCCGCCGTCGCCGAGGACCACCGCCTCCACGTCGGGGGAGTCGGGGACCATGGTGATGACGACCTCGGCGCCGGCGGCCACGTCGGCGGCGGAGCCGGCCGCCTTGGCGCCGGCCGACACAAGCGCCCGGACGGGCTCCTCGGAGCGGTTGTGGACGGTGACCTCGTGGCCGGCCCGGACCAGGTGCTCGGCCATGGGCCTGCCCATCACGCCGAGGCCGATGAACCCGATCGCGGTCATCGGGGCCTCCCCTGAGCTACCCGCTTTCCATCATGCGGGAAGTGCAACCCACTACGTGGGAGGACGGTACCCCGAGTCCGGCGTGTCGTCAAGCCTCCGCGGGGGCGGCCAGCAGGCTGCCGGTCATGGCCGCGGAGATGCGCAGCATCTCCGGGAGCAGCCGTTCGTGGTCCTCCCGGTGCAGCCGTCCCTCGGGCGCGGAGACCGACACGGCGGCCACGCCGTCGCCGACCCCGAACACCGGCACCGCCAGGCAGCGGACGCCGATCTCCTCCTCGCCGTCGTCGACGGCGTACCCCTGGCGCGCGACGGCGTCGAGCTCGGCGAGGAACCGGTCCCGGTCGGTGATCGTCCTGGGCGTGCGCGGCGGCAGGCCGGTGCGCTCCAGCAGCGCCTCCACCGCGGGCCGGGGCCGGAAGGCGAGCAGCACCTTGCCGACCGCGGTCGAGTGCGGCAGCACCCTGCGTCCCACCTCGGTGAACATGCGCACGCTGTGCTTGCGGGAGGGCACCTGCGCGACGTAGACGGCGTGGTCGCCGTCCAGCATGACCAGGTTGGCCGACTCGCCGCTGAGCTCCGTCAGCTCGGTGAGGAACGGCCGCACCCAGCCGCCGAAGTGGCGCCCGGCGGCGTCGCCCAGGCGCAGCAGGCGCGGGCCGAGGGTGTACTTGTGGGTCTGCGGGTTCTGCCGCACGTAGCCGTGCAGCACCAGCGTGCCGAGCAGCCGGTGGATGGTGCCGAACGGCAGCCCGGTGGCGGTGCGCAGCTCGCTCACGCCGACCTCGTGGCCGAGGTCGGCCAGGCTCTCCAGCAGCGACAGGGCGCGCTCGACGGACTGCACCCCGCCCTGGGTCCTCATGCCGCCCCGCTTCGCCGTGCGTAGCGGTCGATGGCGGCGCGGTCCAGCCCGGTGCGCTCCTGGACCTCGGTGGCGTCCAGCGCCCCGCAGTCCAGCCCGCGGGCCACGAACCCGGCCAGCGCCTGGGCCGTGGCCGGCTCGTCCAGGACCCCACCGGCCCGGCGCTCGGCGTAGGCCCGCAGCCGGGCCGCGGCCGCCGGCAGGCCCTCGCGGAAGAAGGCGTAGGTCGCCAGGTAGCGGGTGGGGAGCTGGGCCGGGTGCATGTCCCAGCCCTGCCAGTAGCCGCGCGCCAGCGAGCGGTGGACCAGGCGGCAGTGCAGCCGCCAGGCCGCGCGCACCGCCGCGGTGTCGCCGACCGGCAGCACGTTGGTGGAGCCGTCGGACAGCCGCACGCCGGTGCCGGCGGCCGCCACCTGCATGACCGCCTTGGCGTGGTCGGCCGCCGGGTGGTCCATGCTCTGGTGGGCCGCTGCGATCCCGAGGGCGGCGCTGTAGTCGTAGGTGCCGTAGTGCAGGCCCGAGCAGCGGCCGCCGGCCGCGTGGATCATCCTGGCCACGGTCGCGGTGCCGTCGGCGCCCAGGATCGACTGCGGCGTCTCGACCTGGATCTCGAACCGCAGCCGCCCGGCGGGCAGGCCGTGCGCCCGCTCCAGCAGGCCGCACAGCAGGGCCATGGCCTCGACCTGCCGCACGTCGGTCACCTTGGGCAGGGTGACGACGAAGCCGTCGGGCAGGGCGGACCCGGCGAGCAGCGCGCCGAGGAACAGGTCCAGCGTGCGGACGCCGCGCCGCCGGGTCGGGGCCTCCAGGCACTTGACCCGCAGCCCCACGTAGGGCGGTGCCGTCCCGGCGCCGGCCGCCTCGGCCAGGGCCCGGGCCGCGGCCACGGCGTCGTGGTCCTCCCGCTCGTCCGGCCGGGGCCCGTAGCCGTCCTCGAAGTCCAGGCGCAGGTCCTCGATGGGCTCCCTCGCCAGCTTGTCCAGCACGCCCGGGTACACCCGGGCGGTCAGCTCCGGGTCCACGCCGGTGGCCTCGGCCAGCGTCGCCGCGCCGCCGGCGTGCCGGTCGAGCGCCGCCCGCGCCTGGCCGCCCCAGTCGGCCGCCAGCCCCGGGGTCATCTGGTCGGCCGGGACGTACACGGTGTGCACCGGCTGGCGGGCGCCCGCGTCCCCCGGGTAGCGGGCGGCGAGGTCGGCGTCGGCCGGCGCCAGCCGCCGGTCGAGGTCGTCCAGGACGTCCGCGCCGAGCCGCGGGTGGGCTGTGGTCACGCGCGCTCCTCGCCACGGGAAGGGCGGCGCCGCCCGTTCCCGCCGGGGCCGGTCGCCGCGAGATAGGTTTTCCGTTCTGCGGGCATACCGTACCGCGTCCGGCCGTCCGGCGGCGAGCGCGACCCCGTCAGTCGCGGTGGGCGACGGCGTCCGGGAGGCGGCCGGCGGCGGGCTCGGGCCGGCGGGGGCCGAGCAGGCGGCCCTGGACCAGCGCGACGCCGGCCACGATCACCAGGCCGCCGAGCACCAGCCGCAGCGAGAACGGCTCGCCGAGCACCAGGACGCCCGCCGCCACCCCGACGATCGGCACCAGGTAGGTGACCAGCGAGGCGAAGGTGGCGCCGTGCTCCTGGACGGTGCGGTAGTTGAGCAGGTAGGCGTAGCCGGTCCCCAGGGCGCCGAGCAGCAGCAGGCACAGCAGGCCGAGCGGTCCGAGGTCCACCCGGCCGGCGGCGACGTCGACGGCCGCGACCGGGGTGAGCAGGACGGTGGCGGCCGCGAGCTGGCCGAGCGAGAGCTGCAGCGCGGACAGGCCCTGGGCGAAGCGGTTGGCGTAGGTGAAGCCGAAGCCGTACCCGGCGCTGGCCAGCAGCACCGCCAGCACGCCGGCCAGCGAGCTGCCGGCCAGGTCGGCGCCGCCGACGCCGGCGACCACGGCCACGCCGACGAACCCCACGGCCAGCCCGGCGAACTGCGGCGCGCGCAGCCGCTCGCCGAGCAGCCAGGCGGAGAAGGCGGCCGCGAACAGCGGCGTGCAGGCGTTGACGACCGCCGCGAGCGCCGAGGAGATGTGCTGCTCGCCCCAGGCGATCAGCAGGAACGGCAGCACGCTCATGGCCAGCCCGAGCACCAGCAGGTGGCCCCACCAGCGGCGCGCCGGCGGCCGCTCGCCGCTGCGGCGCAGGAACAGCGGCAGCACCGCCAGCCCCAGCGCGATGCGGCCCCAGGCCACGAAGGTGGGCGGCGCCCCTTCGAGGATGACCTTGATGAACAGGAACGACCAGCCCCAGATGCAGGCCAGGACGATCAGACGGCGCACGGAAGCTCCAAGGACGGGGTGGCTCGGGTCCCAGGCTACTCCCACCCCAACTCGGCCCCAGCCGGGACGGTTTCAGGAGGTCCAGTACCGCTGGATGGCCAGGAGCGCCGCCTGGCGCTCCTGCTCACACGGCCAGCAGCGGTCCCAGCCCGCCGGCACGATCGTGTCGCAGTCCGGGCAGCGGCGCTCGCCGCGGGCGGCGAGGCACGCGGCGCACATACAGGAAGGGTGGGTAAGGGCCATCGCGCCTCCCTCTGCGCAGGCACGCTGGCACAGGGTCGGGCGCGGTGGTGCTGCGGCGCCGTGGCTGCGTGGCGACCCCCTGGTCGCACTGCTGGTCGTCCCTGCCAGCTCTCATCGCTTCTCACCACCGAGTATCGGCGCGGCGCCGGCGGGCCGTCCAGGCACGGCGGGTGAACGCTGGGGAAACGTCGGAAGCGATTAAGTCAACACGATCGTTGACAAATTGTCCGGCGCGGGGGCACCATGCCGGCACACTCCTCAGCGGACCAAACGGAGGTCTCGAGATGGCACCTCGAGCCCGCACCGGCCGGCTGGCCGGCACGACCGCGCTGGTGACCGGCGCCTCCCAGGGACTCGGAAGGGCGGTGGCGCTCGCCTACGCCCGCGAGGGGGCCGACCTCCTGCTGGTCGCGCGCCGGCCCGAGCCGCTGGAGCGCGTGCGCGCCGAGGCGGAGGCGCTCGGCGCCAGGGCGGTCGCGGTGACCGCCGACGTCGGCGACCCGGCCGCCGTGGAGCGGGTCGCGGCCGCCGCCCTGACCGCCTTCGACCGCATCGACGTGCTGGTGAACAACGCCTCGGAGCTGGGCCCCACGCCCATGCCGTACCTGCTGGACACCGACCCGGAGGCGCTGCGCCGGGTGCTGGCGGTCAACCTCTTCGGCCCGTTCCTGCTGACCAAGGCGCTGCTCGGCCCGATGCTGGCGGCCGGCCGCGGCAGCGTCATCAACGTCTCCAGCGACGCCGGCGTGGTCGGCTACCCCGGCTGGGGCGCCTACGGCGTGTCCAAGGCCGCGATCGACCAGATGACACGGATCTGGGCCAGCGAGCTGGAGGGCAGCGGCGTGCGCGTCAACTCGGTCGACCCGGGCGACATGGCGACGGCCATGCACGCGGCGGCGCTGCCCGACGACGACCCGGCGACGCTGGCCCGGCCGGAGGACCGCACCGAGGTGTTCGTGCGCCTGGCCGCCGGCGAGGCGGCCGGCGTGCAGGGCCAGCGGCTGGAGGCCGCCGCGTTCCCCGAGCCGGCCGGCAGCGGCGGCCGCTGAGCGGAGCGCCCGGTGCGCAGCACGGTCCGCTTCGTGCTCCCGCCGGAGCTGGAGGCGGCGGCGCCGCCGGAGACGCGCGGGCTGCGCCGCGACCACGTGCGGCTGCTACTGCTGGACCGCGACAGCGGCGCGGTCGGGCACCACCGCTTCGACGAGCTGCCGATGCTGCTGGAGCCCGGCGACCTGGTGGTGGTCAACGACTCGCGCACCCTCCCGGCCAGCCTGCTCGGCCGCACCGCCGGCGGGTCGGCCCTGGAGGTCCGCCTCGCCGCCCGCGCGGCCGGAGACGTAGGGGAGCGCTGGGCCGCCCTGCCGCTGGGGGTGCCCGCCGACGGCGGCGACCCGGCGCTGGTGCCCACCGACGCGCGGCCGGTGCCGCCGCCGCTGCCGCCGGGGGAGCGGCTGCTGTTCGGCGGCGGGCTGACCGCCACCGTGCTCGGCCGCCACGAGGAGGCGCCGCCGCTGGTCTGGCTCGCCTTCGACACCGGCGGCGAGCGGCTGGCCGAGGCGCTGCACCGGGCGGGCCGCCCGGTCCGCTACGCCTACGTGCCGCGGCCGTGGCCGCTGCACCACTACCAGACGATGTTCGCGGCCGCGCCGGGGTCGGCGGAGATGGCCAGCGCCGGGCGGCCGTTCACGGTCCAGACCGTGCGCGCCCTGCGCGACCGCGGCGTCGGGCTGGCCACCATCAGCCTCCACGCCGGGCTGTCCACCTACGGCGACCCGGCCGTCGACCGCCGCTTCGTGCCGCCGGAGGCCTACCGGGTGCCCGAGGCGACCGCGGCGGCGGTGGCCCGCTGCCGGGCCGCCGGCGGGCGGGTGGTCGCCGTCGGCACCACCGTGGTCCGCGCCCTTGAGACGGCCGCCGCGGCCGGCGAGGTCCGGGCGGGGAGCGGCGTGACCCGGCTGCGGATCGGGCCGGGCCACCGCCTGCTGGCGGTCGACGGGCTGCTCACCGGCCTGCACGAGCCGGAGGCCAGCCACCTCGACCTGCTCGGGGCGTTCGTGGACCCCGAGGTCCTCGGGCGGGCCTACACCGCCGCCCTGGACGCCGGCTACCTGTGGCATGAGTTCGGCGACGTCTGCCTGGTCATCGGTGCTTCTGCGGATTTGCCCAGAGAGCCCGCCGTGACATAGGTTGCCGCCTTTGGCGGCAGCTTGGTCGGGTCGCTCGGGCGAGGCCGAGCGGTCGAGGGGGCAAGGCACCATGGATCCGGCGGAGTCCCGGGAGCCCGAGCTGGGCGATCCGGTGGCATCGCAGCAGCCGGTGGGATGGGACGAGCACGCCCAGCGCCCGCGCGGCGCGCGCGACCTGGTCCCCAGCGCCGACCCGGCGGGTCGGGCACGCGGCCGCCACGAGGCGCCCCGGCGCACGGCCCTGCCGGGCGGCCTGGCCACGGTGGCGGCGGTGGTGGCGGTGGTGCTGGTCGCCGGCCTGCTCGCCACCCGGATGATGGGCTCGGCCCAGCAGGCGCCCGAACAGCCCGCCGCGACCACCGCCGCGGCCACCGCCGCGACCCTGGCTGGGGACGCGGCCCCGACCTCACGGGTCCCGGGCGCCGCGTCCTTCGGCAACCTGGTCGACAACTGGAGCTTCGAGCAGGACCTCTCCGGCTGGCAGGTGGTCGGCGCGGCCGAGGCGGTCCGCGAGCCGCAGGGCCGCACCTCGGGGTCGTGTGCGCTGGTACGCGCCGGCGGCAACCAGCCCGGCCGGATCGGGCTGGCGCTGCCCGGCGTCGTCAAGGGCGCCGACAGGGGCAGCCGCTACGTCGCTTCGGCGTGGGTGCGCTCCACCGCGCCCGGGCTGCGGGTGACCGTGCGGCTGGTCGGCGCTGGCGCCAGGCCGGAGCGCTCCCAGACGACCGCCGCGACCCTGCCCGGCCTGGCCTGGCGGCGGGTGTTCGTCGCCCACACCGTGGCCGCGGCAGGCACCGACCTGGACCTCGAGGTGACCGCGGAGGGCGTGCCCACAGGCGACGCCCTGCTCGTGGACGAGGTCATCGTCAGGCAGGGATAGGCGAAGGAGAGAACCGAGAATGGTGCTGGGCCGCAAGGAAGATCGCGAGCTGAACCTGCTGCTGGAGGGGACCGAACGCCGGGTGGGGCGGCGCGGGTTCCTGCGGACCGCCGCCCTGCTCGGTGCCGCCGGCGCGGCCGGCTACGCCGGCGGCACCGTCGCCGGCCTGGTCCGCGACGACGGCGGGGGCCAGACGCCGGCCGCGGCGCCGGCGCCGGCCGCCCAGCCGCTGCCGGGCAACCGGGTCAACGAGCGGGTGCTGAACATCTACAACTGGAACGACTACATCGACGACCGCACCATCCCCCTGTTCCAGGCCCTCACCAACATCCGCGTCAACTACGACGTCTTCTCCTCCAACGAGGACCTGCTGGCCAAGCTGCGAGCCGGCCCCACCGACTACGACATCATCGTGCCGACAAGCTGGTTCATCCCCACCTACCGGCAGCTGGACCTGATCGAGCCGCTGCGCCAGGATCTCATCCCCAACCTCACCAACCTGGACCGGGAGTTCGTGGAGACCGACTACGACCCCGGCAACCGCTACAGCATCCCCTGGCAGTGGGGAACCGTCGGGATCGGCTACAACCGGCGGCGCGTGCCCGGCGGCTCGGTGGACTCCTGGGCGTCGGTGTTCGAGCCCGCCGCGGGCATGAACGGCCGCGTGTCGCTGCTGCGGGAGGTCACCGACCTGATCGGCGCCGCGCTGATCTACCTCGGCAAGAGCCCCAACTCCTCCAGGGACGCCGACCTGGCCGAGGTCGTCCGGCTGCTGCAGGCCGCCAAGCCCAGGCTCAGCAAGTTCACCACCGATACCTATATCGACGAGCTGGCGGCGGGGGAGACCTGGCTGGCGCAGGGGTGGAGCGGCGACGTGTTCCAGGCGCAGGACCAGAACCCCGACGTCAGCTACGTCATCCCCAAGGAAGGCTCCCTGCGGTTCGTGGACGTGATGTGCATCCCCAAGGGCGCGCCGCATCCCGGCAACGCCGCCCGCTTCATGAACTGGGTGCTGCATCCCAAGTCGGCGGCGCGGATCTCCAAGTACGTGAGCTATGGCACGCCGGTGTCGCTGGCCAAGCCGCTGCTGCCGAACCAGCAGCTCAGCGACCCGGCGATCTACCCGCCGTCGTCGATCAAGCTGTCGATCGTGACCGTCACCGGCGCCAAGCTCCGCAAGTGGCAGGCCGCCTACGACCAGGTGGTCACCGCGTGACGCGCTAGCCTTGGCGCATGACGCCAGGCAAGCTCGTCGTCTGCGGCACCCCGATCGGCAACCTCGAGGACGCCCCGCCCCGGCTGGCCCGGGTGCTGTCCGAGGCCGACCTGGTCGCCTGCGAGGACACCCGCCAGACCCGCAAGCTGCTCACCCACCTCGGCGTGAAGACCCGCATGACCAGCTACCACGACGTCGACGAGCGCGGCCGTGCCCAGGAGCTCGCCGACCGGGTCGCCGCCGGGCTGCGGCTGGCGCTGGTCACCGACGCCGGCATGCCCGGCGTCTCCGACCCCGGCTACCACCTGGTCGCCGCCTGCCTGGAGCGCGGCGTCCAGGTCGAGGTCGTGCCCGGGCCGAGCGCGGTGCTGGCGGCGCTGGTGGTGAGCGGCCTGCCGACCGACCGGTTCTGCTTCGAGGGCTTCCCGCCGCGGCGGGTCGGCGCCCGCGACCGGCGCCTGGCCGAGCTCGCCACCGAGCCCCGCACGATGGTGTTCTTCGAGGCCCCCCACCGGGTGCTCGCGACCCTGGCGGCGATGGCGGCGGCGTTCGGCGGCGACCGCCGGTGCGCGGTCGTGCGCGAGCTGACCAAGGTCCACGAGGAGGTGCTGCGCGGCTCGCTGGACGAGGTGACCGGGCGGCTGGCGGCCAACCGCCCCCGCGGCGAGCTGACGCTGGTCGTCGGCGGCGCGCCGGCGGCGACGCCGGCCGCGGCCGACGCCACCGACCTGGCCGCCGAGGTCGCCGAGCTGGTCGCCGGCGGCGCCAGCACCAGGGACGCGATCGCCACCGTGGCGCGCAGCTCCGGCACCCCGCGGCGCACCGTCTACCAGGCGGTGATCGACCTCCGAGGCGAGGCCGATTGATGTAGCCTGACCGCGCTCCAGCTCCAGCCCCCGGGGAGGCCGACATCACCATCTCGACCTACCACATCGGCGTCGTGCAGCGGGCCGGTTGATCGTTGGCGGCGCGAGGGACCCAGCCCGTCGAGGTCGTCGCCTACGACCCCGACTGGCCGCGCCAGTACGAGCGCGAGCGCGACCGCATCGCCGCCGCCCTCGGCGAGGGCGCCGTCGCCATCGAGCACGTCGGCGGCACCGCCGTGCCCGGCCTGCCGGCCAAGCCGGTGATCGACATCATGGTGGGCGTGCCCGACATCGAGCGGGCCGGGCAGGCCGTCGCCGGCCTCATCAACCTCGGCTACCAGTACGTCCCGGAGCTGGAGAGCCAGCTCCCCGAGCGGCGCTACTTCCGCCTCGGCACGCCGGAGACCCACCACGTCCACATGGTCGCCATCGGGAGCGACTTCTGGGAGGAGCACCTGCTGTTCCGCGACTACCTGCGGACCCACCCGCAGGCCGCCGAGGAGTTCGGCAAGCTGAAGCGCGGCCTGGCCGGCCGCTTCCGTTTCGACCGCGACGCCTACCGGGCCGGCAAGGTGCCGTTCATCGACACGGTGGTGGACGCCGCCCGCCGCGAGGCGGGCCGCCCCAGCCAGTAGGAGGCCACCGATGCCATCGACCACCGCCCGCCCCCGCTCCACCGAGGTCACCGTCGGCCGCGACCGCGCCGGCGCCCGCTCCATGCTGCGGGCGGTCGGCTTCACCGACGACGACTTCGAGCGCTCCCAGGTCGGGGTGGCCTCCTCCTGGAACGAGGTCACCCCCTGCAACATCCACCTCGACAAGCTCGCCGACGCCGCCAAGGCCGGGGTCCGGCTCGCCGGGGGCGTGCCGCTGGAGTTCGGCACCATCGCCGTCTCCGACGCCATCGCCATGGGCCACGAGGGCATGAAGGCGTCGCTGGTCAGCCGCGAGGTGATCGCCGACTCCGTCGAGCTGGTGATGCACGCCGAGCGCATGGACGGCCTGGTCGCCATCGCCGGCTGCGACAAGTCGCTGCCGGGCATGCTGATGGCCTGCGCCCGCCTGGACCTGCCGGCGGCGTTCATCTACGGCGGCACCATCCTGCCCGGCCACTTCCGCGGCCGCGAGGTCACCGTCCAGGACTGCTACGAGGCCGTCGGCGCGGTCGCCGCCGGGACCATGAGCCAGGAGGACCTCGACGAGCTGGAGCGGGTCGCGTGCCCGACGGCCGGCTCCTGCGCCGGCATGTACACCGCCAACACCATGTCGGTGGCGGCCGAGGCGCTCGGCATGGCGCTGCCCGGCTCCTCCAGCCCGCCGGCGGTGTCCGAGCGGCGCGCCGAGTTCGCCAGGCGCACCGGCGAGGCCGTGCTCGGCCTGCTGGAGCGCGACCTCCGCCCCCGCCAGATCATGACCAGGGCGGCGTTCCTGAACGCCGCCGCGGTGGTCATGGCCACCGCCGGGTCCACCAACGCGGTCCTGCACCTGCTGGCCATCGCCCGCGAGGCGCGCGTGGAGCTGACCCTGGACGACTTCGACGACGTCAGCCGGCGGGTCCCCCACATCGTCGACATGCGCCCCGGCGGCCGCTACGTCATGGCCGACCTGGACCGGGTCGGCGGCCTGCCGGTGGTGCTGCGCGAGCTGCTGGAGGCGGGGCTGATCGACGGCGACACGCTCACCGTCACCGGCGGCACCCTGGCCGAGAACCTGGCCGAGGCCGGCGAGCCCGACGGCGACGTGGTCCACCCGGTCGCCTCGCCGATCGCCAGGGAGGGCGGCCTGGCGGTGCTGCGCGGCAGCCTCGCGCCGGCCGGCTGCGTGGTGAAGATCCCCGGCAACGACAACCTGTCGTTCCGCGGCGTCGCCAAGGTCTTCGACTCCGAGGAGGACTGCTTCGCGGCCGTGACCGGCGGCGGCGCGGCAAAGGGCGACGTGCTGGTGATCCGCTACGAGGGCCCCAAGGGCGGCCCGGGCATGCGCGAGATGCTGGCGGTGACCGGCGCGATCAAGGGCGCCGGGCTCGGCCGCGACGTGGTGCTGGTCACCGACGGGCGCTTCTCCGGCGCGACCTGGGGGGCCTGCATCGGCCACGTCGCCCCGGAGGCGTTCGACGGCGGGCCGATCGCGCTGGTCCAGGACGGCGACCCCATCACCCTGGACGTCGCCAGCCGCCGCATCGACCTGGAGGTCGACGACGCCGAGCTGGAGCGCCGCCGGGCGGCCTGGAAGCGCCCGGCCCCGCACTACACCAGCGGCGTCCTGGCCAAGTACGCCCGCCTCGTCGGCGGCGCCGACCAGGGTGCCGTCTGCGGATAACCGGTGGCGCCATATATGGCATATGGCATACTGCGGCCATGCAGAAGACGACGCTGTACCTGCCTGACGAGCTCCAGCGGCAGCTTCAGGAGGCCGCCCGGCGGATGGGGCGGTCCCAGGCCGACCTGATCCGCGAGGCGCTGGCGACGTTCCTGGGCACGGTGGAGCGGCCGAAGCCGCGTTCGATCGGCATGGGTGACAACCCTGACCTGCACGGCGAGGACACCGAGGACTGGCTGCGTGAGAACTGGCGCGCCAAGTGGGGCATCGAGTGATCACGCTCGACTCCTCGGCGCTGTATGCGCTGTTGAATCGGCGCGATCAAGGTCATGCCGTGGTTCTGGAGGTCCTGAACCGCGACCGCGGCCCCTACGTCGTCCCGACCGGGATCCTGGCCGAGGTGGCGTATCTGGTGGAGAAGGGCCTCGGGACGGTGGTGATGGACGGGTTCCTGGCCGACCTGGAGGCCGGGGCGTTCACCCTCGACTGCGGCGAGCGCGACCTCGGCAGGGTCCGCGCGCTGGCCGACCGCTACGCCGACCTGCCGCTCGGCTACGCGGACGCCGCCGTGGTCGCCTGCGCCGAGCGCAACGGCGGGGCCGTGCTGACCCTGGACCGGCGCGACTTCGGCGTGGTCGCCCGCGAGGGCACCATCACCGTCCTGCCGGGCTGAGGCGGGCTGCCCGTGCTGGTCGACACCCACTGCCACCTGCACCTGCTGGAGCAGCCGCCCGAGCAGGTGGTCGCCGAGGCGCGGGCCGAGGGCGTCGGGCACCTCGTGCACGTCGGCATCGACCTGGACTCCAGCCGCCAGGCGGCCGCCAACGCCGCCCGGCTGGAGCACGTGTCCGCCACCGCCGGCGTCCACCCCCACGACGCGGTCACCCTCGACGACCGCGTGCTCGGCGAGCTCCGCGCGCTGCTGGCCGACGAGCGCGTGGTGGCGGCGGGGGAGACCGGCCTGGACTACTACCGCGACCACTCGCCCCGGCCGGTGCAGCGGGCCGCCTTCGCCGCCCACGTGCGGCTGGCCCGCGAGCTCGACAAGGCGCTGGTGGTCCACAACCGCGAGGCGTTCGCCGACGTGCTGGCGATCCTGCGGGACGAGGGCGCGCCGGAGCGGGTGGTGTTCCACTGCTTCACCGGCGACCGGCAGGCCGCCGAGCAGGTGGTGCGGGCCGGCTGGTACGTGTCGTTCGCCGGCACGGTGACCTTCCGCAACGCCCCCGAGCAGCGGGCCGCCTGCGCGGCGGTCCCCCTGGACCGGATGGTGCTGGAGACCGACAGCCCGTTCCTGTCCCCCCACCCCTACCGCGGCCGCCCCAACCACCCCGCCAGGGTCGCGGTCACCGCCGCGACCGTCGCCGCCGTGCACGGCGTCCCGGTCGAGCAGGTCGCCGCCACCACGACTGCTACGGCGGCCCGGGTGTTCGGGCTGCGCCTGGCCGGGGCTTGAGATGGCCGGCGGGGCGCTGCTCACCCCCACGCGGGTGCGCGCGCTGCTCGACCGCCACGGGCTGCGGCCGAGCAAGGCGCTCGGCCAGCACTACCTCGCCGACCCCAACACCGCCCGCAAGGTCGTCCGCCTCGCCGGGGTCCGGCCCGGGCAGGCCGTCGTCGAGGTCGGGCCCGGGCTCGGCAGCCTCACCCTGGCCCTGCGCGAGGCGGGCGCCGAGGTGGTGGCGGTCGAGGCCGACGCCCGCCTGCTGCCGGCCCTGGCCGAGGCGCTCGGCGACGACCCGCTGGGGCGGGGCGAGGGCGCGGGCGCGCTCCGGGGCGGCCTGGAAGCGCCCGGCCCCGCACTACACCGGCGGCGCCCTGGCAAAGTCCGCCCGCCTCGTCGGCGGCGCCGACCAGGGTGCGGTCTGCGGATAACCGGTGGCGCCATATATGGCATATGGCATACTGCGGCCATGCAGAAGACGACGCT
>Ga0081538_10001193_pt1 | contig 27369 bp, 28 predicted proteins | sample TabmetS5T2R1_FD_71022 | JGI IMG/M metagenome (GOLD analysis project Ga0081538, IMG submission 71022) | Tabebuia heterophylla rhizosphere microbial communities from the University of Puerto Rico - S5T2R1 | ecosystem: Host-associated > Plants > Roots > Rhizosphere ...
TGGCACTGGTGGAGTGTGCGGCAACAAGACCTGGAGACGCTTAAGAAGAGTCATCCGAACCTGACGTACCAGGATTTCCTGTCCAACGTCACGAGCGCGATCTTCATGCGTACCGATATGCCGCCCTTCAACGATGTGCGCGTGCGGCGTGCTATCTCCCATGCCATCGACCGTCAGGGACTCATCGATGCGGTCTGGGTCAGAGGTGCACCGACTCCGGCGGTGGCTCGTGGCCTGGTCGAGTGGTCACTGCCCATCGATCAGCTCGGCGTCGGGGCAAAATACTATCAATACGACCCCAGAGAGGCCAGGCGCCTGCTGGCGGAAGCGGGGTATCCCGCAGGCTTTAAGACACAGATAACGGTTACCCCTGGCTTTGGGCGTGACCTCATTGACGACGCGCAACTGGTGCAGCAATACCTGAAAGACGTCGGCATCGAGACAGAGATGAAGATTCAGGAATATGGCGCGTATGTGGCAACGACGGCACAGGGCAAGTTCGAGGGTCTGGTGCGGGGCCCCTACGGTATTGCCTGGGAACCGGACAGCCCCCTCTATCGCTCCCATGCGTCCGACTCCTCGTGGAACACCGGCCATGTCAATGACGCCACAATTACTGCCATGCTCAAAGAGCAACGGCGGACCAAGGACCTGGAGGCTCGTAAGAAGCTCATCTTTGACATTCAGCGGTATGCGGCAGAGCAGCAGTATTATGTATACCTGCATAGCACGATGATCACCGCCTCCTGGCAGCCGTATGTGAAGAATTTCGCCCCTAACCTCAGTTTCGACTACGGCAGTCGTGTTGCCGTGCTGTGGCTGGATCGGTAGGCCCGATTATGAGCCGGCGGAGATATGTGGAAGCATGAAGGGGCTGTACGAGCCCTACTCGACTTCGTCCTGCCGCCGCGCTGCTTGGTGTGCAGCCTAAGTACGCGTGGAGCCGCGCTGCCCTGGGTGTGCCAACACTGCTGGGACGCTGTGGAGTACATCTCCCCGCCGCTCTGCGCCCAGTGCGGGCAGCCGCTGGCGGCCACTGCAGAGGGCATCGGAATCACAACGCATCGCTGCGGGGCCTGTCTCCTGACACCCCCCACTTACGACCGGGCCCGCGCCATTGGACTCTATACAGGGGTGCTACGCGACCTGATTCACGCCCTGAAATATCAGCGCATCTACGGCCTCGTACGGCCCCTAGGGCACCTCTTGCACCAACATTTCAGCATGTATTGGAGCGCAAGTCCTCCTGAGGCGCTTGTGCCTGTGCCCTTGCACCATAGTAAGCTACGCACCCGCGAGTTTGATCAAGCCCTGGCGCTCGCTAGACACGTCAGTCAAGGTGTGGGGATTCCCCTCTGGGCTGACGTCCTCATCCGCCATCGCCCGACACGCTCGCAGGTGGGTTTGAGTGCAGCAGAACGCCAGCGCAATATTCGCGGTGCTTTTACCGTGCAGAAGCCGCAATATTGCGCTGGCAAAGCCCTCTTACTCATTGATGACGTCTATACCACAGGCGCAACAGTGCAAGAATGTGCGCGCCTCTTACGGCAGGCTGGCGCGACGCGCGTCGATGTGTATACATTAGCCAGGGTTGACTAAACACGTTGCGTCGAGCGACGCCGTGCCGTGCCAGGACGTTTTACGCCATCGAGCACTTCTTCCAGATCGTGGAAGAGTTCCGCATCAGAACGTTTGCCGATCCATGTCGATGGACTATCACCCCGCGTCGTGTCTTCCTCAGGAGCCGTCGGCGTGTGTTTGATACCAAGCATGCCCTCAAGGTGATGTTTGAGAATCATCGCTTCTAGAATCGTTTTCACGGCAGTTTTTTCACGCTCACTCATACGGGAAAGATGCTCGAATTGCTGCAGGAGTTCCTGGTCAGCGATGCTCGCCCGCACCATGGCCTGACCATCATCAAAGAGCAAGTAATCGGCGGAGACATGGAACATTTGGGCAAGTTTTTTCACCACGTCAATCGACGGCAAAGAAATGCCTCGCTCGTAACGGCTCATATGCGAAAAGTGTACACCCACAATGCTCGCCAACTCTTTTTGCGTTAGATTGTGCTCTTTGCGCAGTTGCACGATTTTTTTTGCTAGTGACAGCATGTCTGGCCATCCTTTGAGAAAACGTCTGTCTACACACCGTGCAGCACAGCGAAGCAAGCGCCAGGCCTGTGAGATGTGTCTTAGCGACTATACTTCCGTTCGCCCTTACTCACCCGTAAACGTGCCCGCTGCAGCTTGCGACGCTGCATAGCCTTGAGCCGAGCGGTTTTATTCGTCTTCTTCGGTGGTTTTTTCATGCGATGACTTCTCCTGCCACAGGCTCGAGCAATGGCAACGGCCCTACATGTCTCAGCAGCGACTACGCTACACGGCTGCCGCCTGGGATGAGGCCAGGCGTCGTAATAGGCGTTTACGCTTTTTAATGTGCAGTCGCAGCTGTTTCACTTGCGTCGCATCATGGGCTGACAGGGCAGCATCACGCTGCCCTTTGAAGGCACGAATCTCCTGTTTCAACGAACTCTTGTCAGCGGCAAACTGTTCCCGCGCTGCCCTGGTGGCTGCTTCAATATCAATACCATATACTGCGGCTAGCGCCTCAATAAGCTGGGTCTTGTTCATCGCATAGACCCCGGTGATACTGCTATGTTTCAGACCCTCCTCGCGCAGTTTCACCACGGTCATCTTCTGCAGGTCACGCAACTCCATGCCAACCATTCCTCCGCGCAAGATAGGCAACTATTCCTAGAGCCAAGATGTGAGGACGACAGTCTAACATACTTTGTCCCTTCCCACAAACTCTCCGCACTGGCCACATTGACGCTGTAATACGACCTGGTGTAGTCTATAAGGCTCTTATGCGCTTGTCCAAGGAGACCCTATGCATACCGTCATCCGCTGTCTACACATCCTCACGATGGTCGTTGTCCTCGGGGGCTATCTTTTCCTCAGTGTGTTCTGGTGGCCCGTGCTGCAGCGGACTCTAACAGACGTCACAGTCCAAGTTCGGTGTCTGAGCCAAACGCTCCGACGCTTTTTTACCGTGGTGTTGTTAGCCTTAACTCTTGAACTGATGACAGGGGGCCTCTATCTTCTGCCAGCCGCGCGTACCGCCAGAGCTCATAGTGAGTCAGCTCTGGCCACATTTTATCTGGTGCTTGGTATCAAGTTAGCAGCGGTGTTTCTCATTCTGATACTGGTGCCCATGCAGCTCTTTGGCATGGCATTTCGTTTGACGCGTATGGACGCTGGCATCTATCCATATGACGCCTATATCGTGCAACGTGTGAGCCAGCGTATGCAGGTTGTCTCCTACCTCATTATTCTCTTGCTGACGTTGGTAGTCGTGCTCTCCAGCCAACTCTAGGGCCGTGTCTGCCCCAAGGTTATTGCCGGTATTCTGAGGTGACCGTACAGGCCTGCACAAGAGCATGGATCAGCGTCGCAAGATTCTCAGGCAACGCCTCCTGCGCAGGGGAGACTGATAGTTCCGGCATGCGCCTATCAGTCTCCGCCTCCCGGATAGTACAACGGACGAGAAGCTGCTGGTGCTGATCGAATATATCAATATCGGAGCGCTCTGCACTGTGGAACGTCTGCAGAAAGGCATAGTGGGCATGCAAGAGGAATTCCGTGAGGCGAGTCAACACGACGGGTTGCTGCACGGCTGGGCTATGGATGGTTATGGTTGGCGTGGACGGTGTCATGCGGCTCAGTCTCTGCATATGGCAGTAAAAAGGCATATAGGCTACCAGGGGGGCGTTGCGGAACTGTTTTTGTAACAAATAGCGCTTACGGCTGTCAAGCATTCTATGCTACACTGCTGCTTCTGTGTGCTGCTGGAATGTTGGCCGTGGAGAATGTTGCCATGCGTATTGCCTTTACATCGGATGTGCATACGGACCACCATGCTGCCAATCGTCTGGTGTGGCAGGAAATGGTGACCATCCTCCAGGATCTCGCACCGGATGTGTTCGTCTGCTGTGGCGATGTCGCAGCAGACGAGAAGCAGTTTGGTATGACCCTGATGGCTTTAGAACGGGTGGCATGTCCAAAACTGTTGGTGCCGGGGAATCACGATGTGTGGGTCCAGAAGGCGGCCTGGGTAGAGCGCGGCATCACCAGCCAGCAGAAATACTATCAGCTCTTGCCAGCCCTGTGTCACGCAGCCGGTGTCCACCCCTTATGGCTCGTACCCTATGTCCTGGGTGATGTGGCCTTTTGTGGAAGCCTTGGCTGGTACGACTATTCTCTGCGCAATGTTGATCTCGATACACAGATCACGCTCCAGGATTATCGCCGCAAAAGCTTTCAGGATCGCGTCTGGAACGACGGGCGATTTGTCCATTGGCTGGCCACTGAGACGTCTGGGGGCACGCGCAAACGCCTGAGCGATGAGGCCATCACCGCCCACATGGTGCAGGCACTGGCACGGCAACTCCAGGATGTAGAACCCCGTGTCCAGCATATCGTCGGAGTGACCCATATGCTGCCATTCCGTAGTATGATGCATTATCGACACGAGCCCCGCGCAGATTACTTTGGAGCGTTCATGGGCAGCGTTTTATTGGGAGAGGTGTGGCAATCTTGTCCCAAAGTGACTCTCGTCCTGGCTGGGCATACCCACCGGCAGCTCACTGTGCAGGTAGGCCGTATGACGGCCATCACGAGTCCTGTAGGTTATGCCCGGCAATGGGATGGCAGTACACCGTACGCTGTGGCACGTGACCGTTTGAAAGTTATCGATCTTACCGTCAAGGAGGGGTCGTTATGAGCACAGTTTTTACTTCTGACTTGCATAGTGTGCAGCGCTTCCGCCAGGGCAAGGTCCGTGATATTTATGCAGTGGATGACGAACACCTCCTTATTGTGGCCACCGATCGGCTCTCGGCCTTTGATGTCGTTCTGCCGACTCCTATTCCTGATAAGGGACGGATTCTCACGGCCATGTCGAATTTTTGGTTCGCGCGCACGGCAACGCTTGTGCCCAATCATCTCACCACGCGGCGCCTTGAGGAGGTGCTGACGCGTGAGGAGGTCGCCCAGGTGCGTGACCGCGCTGTCATTGTACGTCGCATCACACCTCTGCCCATTGAGGCAATCGTGCGTGGGTATATTTCTGGCTCAGCCTGGGCGGAGTATCAACAGCAGGGTACAGTCTGTGGCATGCAACTCCCAGCCGGCTTGCGCGAGTCAGAACGGTTGCCGGAACCCATATTTACGCCGTCAACGAAAGCACCGGAGGGAGAACACGACCTCAACATTTCGTTTGAGGATATGGTGCATGTGCTGGGCGGGAGAAGGGGGCTAGCAGAGCAGGTGCGTGCTACCAGCTTGCAAGTGTATCGCGAGGCGGTAGACTACGCGTTGACGCGCGGGATCATCATTGCTGACACGAAGTTCGAGTTTGGCCTCTTAGACAACCAGATGTACCTCATCGACGAAGTGCTCACACCAGACTCATCGCGTTTCTGGCCCTTGCAGGGGTACACTGCTGGACACGGCCAGCCGAGCTTTGATAAGCAGTACGTGCGCGATTATCTCACTGGCACAGGATGGAACAAGCGCCCCCCAGCTCCTGAGCTGCCATCACACGTGGTGGAGCAGACCACACGCAAATATCAGGAGGCCTTGCATCTCCTCACAGGGTCAGCCTAGTGCATCTCCACAGAAGTCTTGGGCATTTCCGGGGTGCACAGGCGTCTTGCCTACTCATGAAGCGGCCAGGATGGCTGTGCGCCCAGGCAACAATCTCGCACAACCTCCCGATGGGAGAGGGCGAGGGAAGAGGCCGTGTGCCAGGGGATAAGCTTAGGTCCTCCCCTCTTTCAGTGTAAAGGCCGACACGCGAAATGTTGTATTGAGGAGCTGGCGGTTGTCTAAATGTGGTTTAATATCGAGACGTTTAATTTTTAACAACTGTGGCGAGTGCTCAATTTGATACAGGTAACGTACTAGCTGTTCAAGGGTCACACCGTCCATCTTGACTTCAATGGACTCCTCATTATACATCTCGCTCGGCGTGATCGGCGCTTGCCTCATGGAGAGGATTTTGTTTTGTTGAAGGCCAGTCTGGCGAGCGAGTTCTTCCAGGCGCGAAACGATCGCGAAGTTCTGTTGCCTTTTGAGCTGGCTGTTGATGCTATCAACCACGTTCTTTTGGCGCTGATATTCCTGTTGCATGATACGCAGCTCAGCGAGCTGACGACGCGCTGTGACAATCTGGCGGTCGAGTTCAGAGGAGTGTTTGAACAGCGGATCAATCGCGAGCTTAAAGATGAGGAACAACACGATCGCGGCTCCTGCCCCACCGATGTACAGGCGTTCGCGTGACTGCAAAGTCTGCCAAAAATTCATGGAGTCCTCCCCGGAGTTTTGGAGGTGTTAATGTTCAGTCTGAAGGAAACTTTGTTGCCTGCCTCCGTTTTGGTATCTGTCATATTCACGATGGGGAAAAACGGGGATGCCCCCAGCGCATTTTTGAGTTTGACCACATCGTCATACGACTCCGTCGAGCCACCGAGTTCCGTAGTTCCCGTCGTGTATATCGACAAGTTATTGACATTCAGGGTAATCGATGGTGGTGTCCGTGCACTAATCTCTTGCAAGATCTGCAACCCAGACAACTGTGCGCCCGTCATCCCGCCAAAGGCTTTGAGACGCTCCTCCAGCTCACGAATTTTTTCGCGCAGTTGCACGGTCGGTTGGACCATGCGCGCCTCTGGTAGGGTCGCCCGAAAAACGCGCGTGATCTCGTCCTGCAACTGAGCATAGCGCTGTGCTTTGTAGAACGTGTTGAGATAGAGACTCGCGATCCCTAGCCCGATGACCCCTACGGCCAAGATCCCAAGCACGAGAAAGCGACCGCGTAGCTCCTCCAGGTCTTTATGGAGCGCAAAGCGCTCCCGCCGCAAGTTTACTCCACAGGCACGGCGGTGTAAGCCACGCAGCGCCATGCCAAAGGCCACGGCGTAGCGCGCCAGGTCAGGGGCCGGCAAGCACATTTGGTCCGCCTTATACGCGCCAGCCGTGACGCGCCAGACCTCCGCTGGAATGTCGTCAACTTCCTGGAGCTCTTTGACCAGTATGCTGGCCTGATCACCACGGACCCCGGACACCAGCAGGAGATCGGGTTCATAAGGCTGCTGTAAGACATGTTCACACGCATAATACGTATGCTGGAGGTGTTTGCTCAGACGGCTCGCATAGGTCGCCAGTGCCTCAGCGTCTTCGGGGAACTTGTAAGCCAGGCTACGCGCCAACACCGGCGTCCCGCGATCGAGCAAGGTCAGTAAGGTCCGCTCGGTATTTACATCGACCAAAACGGTATGTGCCGGGAGCATGGTGCACCCCAAGAGCGCAGCATTGGCGAGGCCAAATACATCCAGATCGAGCACCGTGGGTTCCAGGCCAACCTCCTGGAGCAACCCTAAGGCCGTTGTGATGACATCTTCAGGCATCCCTACCGCCAGGAGCTGAGCTGCAGATTTGCTCTCAGAGGGCAGAGGGTGGAAGTCAGCCACTACCTCTTCTGGCTCAAAAGGCATATGCTCGTCGAGTGAGTTTTTGAGAACTTGGTAAATGCGTCGCGGTTCTTTGAAGGGGAACGTCAGATTGCGCAGCACTGCACTGTGCGCTGGCAAGGCAACTAGAATGGTATCACCGTGCAACCGTAACGGGTCAAGCAGCGTATGCAATGCTTGACGTTGGAGGGCTGCTTGCTCCTGTGGCTCGTCGTGTTGGGGTAAGGGGTGTTGGGTCGCCAGCGTAACGTCATACGACTTCGTGCTGCCGGTGAGTCGCACCAGCGTGATGCTGGCGGTATCTAACGCCATACCAAGGACATGTTTCGGCATACGGCAACGCCTTCTGTGACACGCTCTCGTAGCGCCAGAGAGCGAGAGTAGGAAAAAGCTCAGCGTACCATCGTGTTGAGTTCAAAAATCGGCAGTAGCACTGCCAGCATAATGCCAAAGACTACCATCGCCATCACGACGATGATGATGGGCTCGACGAGTGAAGTCAAACCCTCCACACTGGTTTCCACCTCGTTGTCGTATGACTCGGCAACACGCAGAAGCATGTCTTCAAGCTGGCCGCTTTTCTCGCCAATCGAAATCATATGGGACACGAGTGGTGGGAAATAGCCGCTCGCTTTCAGGGGGCTGGCGATATCTGCCCCTTCACGAATAGCGTCTCGAGCCGTGTTGATTGCCGCGGCCAAGACCGAGTTATTTACCACAGCGCACGCAATATCCAGGGCATCGAGGAGTGGGATACCGCTGTGCAACAAAATGCCCAAGGTGCGAGTAAAGCGCGACATCGCTACCTTCAAGGCCAGCTTCCCGATTAAGGGGGCACGGATCTTCCAGGTGTCAAAGAGGCGCTCTCCTCGTGCGGTCCGTCCATACTGCCGCAACACCAGGAAGATTCCCAGCAGTCCCAGCAAGAGGAGCCACCAGTATGCCTGCAAAAAATTACTCACACTAATGAGCACGACCGTTGGCCAGGGTAAGGTGCGGCGCATGTTACTAAACAGGGTAGTCACGGTAGGCACAACATACGTCAGCAAGGCGAACAGTATTACACCGCCGATAGCAATCATGAACAGCGGGTAATACATCTTGGCGGTGATTTTCTTTCTCGTATCGAGCTGGCGCTCGCTAAAGTCGGCCAGGCGCAGCATCACGAGGGGCAGGGCACCACTGGCCTCCCCAGCCCGTACCATGTTGACGAAGAGTGGTGCAAACACACGTCGGTGCTGCCCCAGAGCTGTCGCGAGACTACTACCCTCCAGGACGCTCTCGCGCACCTGGATGAGGGTGCGTTGTAAGGTGCGGTTTTCCGTCTGCTCGATGAGTGCCGTGAGGGCATCCACCACCGTCAGGTTGGCCGCCAGCAGTGTCGCGAACTGGCGAGTCATGACGGTGATATCTTGCGGACGCACTCGGCGCACCGTTTGCAGCAGGGTCAGGCGCCTGTTGCGCTCCGGTGTTTCGGCGGCAGTAGTTTCTAGCAGCTCCTTAGTGAACAAGCCAGACTGGCGCAATTTCACACGCGCCGACCGTGCACTGTCAGCATTAACAACGCCCTTCGTCTCTTTGCCCCGTGCGTCCAGGGCACTATAGGTGTAGACTGGCATGCCTATTCACTTTCCTGAGTAACTCGCAAGACCTCTTCGGCTGTGGTACGCCCTTCCAGCACCTTGTGTGCACCGCTCTGCAGCAGGGTGCGCATGCCGCGCTGTACAGCAAGTGTTTTGATCATGTTGGCATTGGCGCGCTGCATGATGAGATCGCGCACCGGGTCATCAAGTACCAGCAGCTCATAGATAGCCGTACGCCCACGATAGCCCGTATGACGACACGCCTCGCAGCCACGGCCATGGAAGAACTGGCCACTGTGCTGCTCCAGGTCTGCTGGTGTCAAGCCGAGCTCACTGAGTGCCTCAGCCGTAGGTGCAAACGGCTCGCGGCAGTTCGGACAGATCAGGCGGACCAGGCGCTGAGCCATCATCGCCAGGACCGACGAGGAGATCAGAAATGGTTCAACGCCCATGTCGATCAGGCGTGTCACCGCACTTGGCGCGTCGTTGGTATGCAGGGTGCTACAAACCAGGTGCCCGGTGAGCGAGGCCTGAATAGCGATTTCGGCTGTTTCCCGGTCGCGAATTTCTCCCACCATGATAATGTCAGGGTCCTGGCGTAGAATCGAGCGAAGACCGTTGGCAAAGGTGAGATCGATCTTCGGATTGACCTGGATCTGTCCCACTCCGTTGAGCTGGTACTCGATAGGATCCTCGACGGTAATGATGTTCAACTCCGCGGCATTGAGGCGCAGCAGCGTGGCATAGAGGGTGGTTGTTTTGCCACTGCCGGTCGGACCCGTGACCAAAATGATCCCGTGTGAGCGACGAATCAGGCGATTGTAGACGGGAAACAGATCGGGCGCAAAGCCAATCTCCTCTAGACTGAGCATCGCGCCTGACTTGTCGAGCAAGCGCAGCACGAGACGCTCGCCAAAGGCCGTAGGCACCGCTGAGACACGGATATCGATTTCCCGGTTGCGCACCCGAATGGCGATACGCCCATCCTGTGGCTGACGCGTCTCCGCAATGTTCAAATCCGCCATGACCTTGAGACGTGAGGTAATACGGGGTTGGAGAGCTTTGGGTGGGCTCAAGACCTCGTGCAAGACGCCATCAATGCGATACCGCACCTTCAGCGAGCGCTCGAACGGCTCGATGTGGATATCACTGGCGCGGTCGCGGACCGCCTGCGAGAGGATTAAATTGACGAGCTGGATGATGGGCGCCTCAGCATCGTGATCCAGAATGTCCTGCGGCCCTTCCAGGTCATGGGCCAGGCGGCCCAGCGCCTGTGCGTCCAGATCTTGAATGACCTTGGCCGCGGTCTGTGACCCGGTGTCGTACAAGCGATTCAGGGCGCCGATAACTTCCCGCTCCGGACTTAAGATCGGCTCGACTGGTACCTTGAGGAGCGCGCTGACGTCGTCGAGTGGTTGGAGATTCAGCGCCTGGCTCGTGGCGACCAGGGCGATGCCATCCTGCTTGCGAATCGGCACCAGCTTATGCTGGCGAGCAAACTGGAGAGGAATCTGGGTCATGAGCGATACATCGAACTCACTCTCAGGCAGTTCTTTCCAATAGGGCATTCCCAGTTGCTGCCCCTGTGCCTGCAATAATTCTTCCTCACTCAGGAAGCGCTGCTGGACCAGCACCTCTTCCAGACACACCCCCCTCTGGGCGCTGAGTTCTTCAGCCCGGAGCAATTGCTCCGGGGTCAGGGAGGTCGTACCAATAAGGATGTCGGCTAAGGACATACGTGGCATGCTGATAGGTCCTTCTGCCTCAGGATCACACGCCATCTCAGGCCACAGTGAGGTAGGCAAGAAAGCGTTTTCCACATTGCCCTTTCCCTCACTTTGTTGTTATTGTAGCAGGAGCCCCGTCTGGGCGCATCTCCCTTGTGGGTCAAGCCGTCCACCATATGTGGCATTGACAGAGCCCAGGGGCTCGGGTACGCTCGCCCGTATTGGCAGCTCTTCTTCAAGAAAGGGGTGGATATGGCATTAACTCTGGCCTATAAGGTGCGCAGCTACAGCACAGGCACGCTAGGCCGCGCCATTTGCAACGCCCGTGCCCATCATTTCGTGGCTGATGATCCTGGCGGGGACGAGGTCGGTGCCGGCGAACTCTTTTTGTCTGGTATCTCAGCATGTGCGGTGAACATGGTCGAAAGACTGGCCAACCAGGACAAAATCCCACTGCAGTGGATGGACGTGAGCGTCGAGGCCTATCGAGACCCCGACACCAAACATGACGAACTCACAGTCTACGATGCCATCCGGGTGCACTTCGAGATGTGGGGGGTGCAGGCGGAGCATGCGGAAGGGCTGGTTGAAACCTGGAAGCGGCGTTGACCACTGTACGGTTCGGTCGCCGTGGCGACTGCAGATACGACGGTGACGCTGGCGTCGCATGTTGAGGCACGTGGCAGATAGGATGGTGTTCTCCCCTCCCCTGAGGTGTGGTCGAGGGAGGGGAAAATGTGCACGTGTTCTGGTCTAGCGTGCTGAAAATACTGGCCGACATACCCCGTCATCTGTCAATCCTCGTGTGTGCTGAGTGACAGATGGCAGCGGGACAGCCAGGAGCCCCATCATGGCAACAGATTTTGATTTGACTGGTAAAGTAGCGATTGTGACAGGTGGCAACGGGGGCATCGGTTATGGTATTGCGCAGGGGCTAGCGCAAGCCGGTGCTGACATCGTTGTGGCAGCGCGTCAGCCTGCCAAGAACGCCCAGACGATCGCGAACCTGCAGGCACTGGGCATCCGCGCTCTGAGCGTCCCCACAGATGTCCAAGATGAAATCTCAGTGCAGGCCATGGTAGAAGCCAGCGTCGAGACATTTGGCCACGTCGATATTCTGGTTAACAACGCCGGTATCAATATTCGCAAGGCGCCACAGGATTACACGCTGGAGGAATGGCAGCAGGTGCTGAACACCAACCTCACCGGGGTCTTTCTGTGCGCTCGTGCGGTATATCCACACATGCGTCAAGCTGGTGGGGGCAAAATCATTAACATCGGTTCCATGACTTCTATCTTTGGCAGCAGTGTCTCGCCAGCCTACGCGGCGACCAAGGGCGGGGTGGTGCAGTTTACCAAGAGCCTGGCGGTGTTCTGGGCCAAGGACAATATTCAGGTGAATGCGATTCTCCCAGGGTGGATTCACACGGACCTCACAGCCTCTGCCTCTCCAGAGCGCTATAGCTCTATCACCATACGGATACCGCAGGGGCGCTGGGGGGAGCCGGATGAACTCGCCGGGGCTGCGGTCTTCCTTGCCAGCCGCGCTTCTGATTACGTCACGGGCATTGCTTTACCAGTGGACGGGGGCTACACATCCAAGTGAGCCGGTCGTGCCAGAGCGGTGCTTGTCCTCAGCACCGCTCCGGCACGACATCAGCGCCGTCTTTGCGGAGCGCTATAGGCACCGCCACTGGAAGCCGCTCTGACCTCGGCCGCAGTCTTCGCCTGCCGCAAGGCTTTCAGGCGGGTGGCTTCGTCCTTTAAGAGGGCTTGCGCGTTGGTCAGCACTGCCTCGATTTTATCAGCTGGGAATTTACATGCCCCATTCTCGTCCATATGGACGATCTCACCCGGATGCACATCCATACCGGCTACCGTGACCGGTATATTGACCGCTTGGACCGCCATGGCACCATGGCCGGCGGAAGCGCCACTAAGCATGTACTGAAATTTCAAGGCGCGAATGGCATCAATATCGCGTGATGGACCATTAGAGATTAAGCCAACACACCCAACAGCCTGCATGGACGTTATCATGATTTCGCCAGCGAGGCCGGCCTTCGCGGTGAGTTCTGGAGGAAATTTTTGTTGCAAGACGAGAATGGTGGGCTTCGGTGAGGCATCCAATGCGTCAATCACATCCATAAACGTCAACCGATTGTAATTCGGATCCGGCACGCTATAGACGCACGTCACCGCATACCCCGCGACCGGTCCTAGCTCAGGATACATGCAACGAACCGACGTATCGGTGTACCAATTCTCGCTCCACGGATTGTAGAGTCCCAGACAGATGGGATTCGTGGGATACGTGGCCACCACATTGGTAATCGTTGGGGTATCCACCTTGCGCAGTTCTGCAAACAGATTGGGTGCGGTCTTCCTTGGCATGGCACATGTCTCCATATGAGGTCTAGGAATGGACGAGCAATGACATCCTCCACGACACAATGTATCACGTCTTGCGTGTCGACGTAATACCACACCGACAAGTCACCTGCTCACGCCACTAGGCATGGGAAAACAGGGAGGCAAACGGCAGCAACCCTGCTATAATCGCTGCGGGCAACAGTGGCAGGGGACCTCTTGCGCACATTATATGCCACCCATGAGGAACGACAGAAATAGAACTGGAGCATTATGCGTACCAACACCACAAAGGCAAAACTGGCCGAGGGCAAGGTTGTGTTCGGCGCCATCATCAGCCGCTATGCACCAGACCTTGTGGAATTGTTTGGGGCAATCGGCTATGACTTTGTCATGATCGATTGCGAGCACGGTCCTATGGATTTGGATGAGGTGGAACACATGGTGCGTGCTGCCGAAGTGTTTGGCATTACCCCAATCACGCGCATTCCGAATCATGAGGATTCCACCATCCTGCGCTTTCTGGACCGGGGCGTGCAGGGTATCATCGTACCGCATATCAATACCCGTGAGGCCGCTGAGGCAGTGGCCCGAGCAGCGCGGTACTATCCGGAGGGTCACCGCGGTGTGGGAGGCGGGCGCGCCCATGATTATGGGGTCGGGGTGTCACGGGAGGAGTCGACGCGCTGGCTTAACGCCCAGCTCCTGGTGATCCCCATGATTGAAGAGACCGAAGCGGTAGACAATCTCGATGCGATTCTGACCGTGCCTGGTGTCGACGTGCTGCACGTTGCCTCTGGTGACCTTGGACAGAGCATGGGCAATCCCGGTGCCGCGGCAGTGCGGCAGCTCATGCGTCAAGTCATTCCCAAAATCAGAGCCGGTGGTAAACTGGTCGGTGCGGGTGGCAATTCCCCTGCCGATGCGGCTGGTATCGCCGAGTTTATCAAGCTCGGAGCCAACTTCATCACCATTTCCGCCCTGGGGCTCCTGCGCCTTGGAGCAGAAGACTTCCGCCAGCGCGTGCAGGCCGCCTTGTAACAGCATATGGACAGTGTGGATAAAAGGAGGTGCCTGATGGCACAAGCCCAAGAAGCTGAGCTCAGCCCGGAAATTGTCCTGGAGGAAATGAAAAAGAATGGGGTGACGCACGTGGTCTGGTTACCTGACAGTGAAACCAACTGGTTGTATCTGCTGATGCAGGCCGAGCCGTCGCTCCAACTCGTGCCGATGAGTCGCGAAGGTTTAGCATTTTCGATGGCGGCTGGTCTCTTTGTAGGTGGAAAAACCCCTATCATCCTCATCCAAAATACTGGCTTGATGGAATCCGGGGATTCGCTCCGCGGCTGGGGGCTAGGCCTGAATATTCCCGTGGTGTTGATGGTGGGGTATCGGGGATGGACGCGTCATGGTATCACCCAGGATACCGCCGCTACGTACACTGAACGTTTCTTGCATGCCTTTGGTATTAACTACTACCTGGTCGAAACCAGCGCTGATGCGCCGCGGATTTCAGTGGCTTTTGAAGAGGCCAGAAAGACCAGGAGACCAGTCGCAGTGCTCGTGGGCGATGAATACCACGGCTTCAATCGGTAGAGATAAGCTCTCAGGCTCCGGAGGTGGCTATGTTCCGAACGGCAGATATGCTCGAAATCTTCCAGCAGTATCGTGGTGATGCGATCGTTGTGCCTGGGAGAGGCGGTCGTCACTGGGTGTCGCTCAGCACGAAGCCCAGTCGGGACGTCCCGTTGGGGGACCCAGCCATGGGCGGTCATGCGTCGTTTGCTTGCGGTTTGGCGCTAGCGCAGCCAGATAAAAAGGTCATCGTGTTTGATTCTGAGGGTGACTTGCTGATGAACCTCGGGATATTACCGACTATTGCGGAGCAGGCACCAAAAAATTTCTATCACTTCTTGCTTGACAATGAATGCTATGCCACCACGGGCGGACAGCCCGTGCCCAATGCCAAGAACGTAGCCTACGATGTAGTGGCACGCGGCGCTGGATATCCACGCACCTTCGCCTTCGAGAAGCTCGATGACTTTGCCAGCAGTATTCAGGCGATACTGGAGCAACCAGGCCCGGTATTTGTGGCAATGAAAGTGGTTCCTGAAATTGAAAATGAGCCGATAGGCCGGCGGCGACGCTGGCAGACCCGCAGTCGGGAGCAAGTGGTACAAGACTTACAGGTGGAGTTGGGTCTTACAGGGTGAGCAACTCACGTCCCTGGCCCCTCTCCCTCTGGGAGAGGGGCCAGAGAGCATTCGCCACACGCAGCTTGCTCATCTACTCAAACTCAAACTGCACGTCAGACAGACGTCTACCGATCTCGGCTACCACCTCCCTTTCCTCCTCCATAGAGGAGGCCTCGAAGGTCACGGACAGCCGTATGTAGGCTCCAGCCTCATCCCAGGGGACAGTACAGATTAATTTCTCGCGGATGAGGTACTGACAGAAATCCTCCCCACTCGCAAAGCGCTGTCCCCCTACGATACCACGCGGCGCCCGCACATAGAGGAAGAAAGATGCGGCCGGCTTTTTGGCGCGGAAGCCTGCGGCATTCAGGGTCCGGGACAGCATATCTAAACGCCGGCTGTATTTCTCGGCGATCTCCAGCGTGATCTCGGGATGCTGCAAAGCGTACATGGCGGCTTTCTGAATCGCTTTGAACTGCCCCGAGTCAAAATTGTCCTTGACGTCAGCAAAGGCGCGGACCACTAAGGCATTCCCGCAGATCCAGGCCAGGCGCCAACCTGTCATATTAAACGCTTTAGACATGCTGTGAATCTCCACCCCTACGTCCTTTGCACCGGGGATGGAGAGAAAGCTCAGCGGCTGGCCTTCGAAGACTAGCGCTGCATAGGCCGCGTCTTGCACTACCAGGAGGTGATGTTGCCTGGCAAAATCGACCACCTCCGTGAAGAACTGACGCGTCGCTACTGCTCCGGTGGGATTGTTCGGATAGTTCAGCAGGAGTATTTTGGCGCGCGCTAATTGCTCAGGTGTGAGGCTCTGGAGATCAGGAAGGTATTGGTTCTCTTCGCGCAACGGGAGGGTGTAGGCTTCACCGCCGTACCAGCGTGCATGAGTCCCCAGGACCGGGTAGCCAGGGGTAGTCATGATAATGGCATCACCGGGATTGATGAAACAGGTCGGCAAGAAGGCCAGGGCATTTTTCGCGCCCACAGCGTGGTTAATCTCCGTTTCTGGCTCGAGATCTTCGACGCCATAGACGCGCGCCATATAGCGTGCGACCGATTCTTTGAACTCCGGCAGGCCATTGTCTGAGTAGCCACGGTTTTCCGGCATAGCGGCCTGCTCACTGAGGGCGTTGACCACGCCAGGATAGGCCATCCCATCAGGCTCACCCACTCCCATATCGATCAATGCAAGATCAGGGCGCGCCTGCACCGCAGCATCACGGGCTCGCCGAATTTTTTCAAACTTATAGACGGCTGTCCCTTTGCCGTAATTACTCCCCCCAATGCGGTCTGCAAAGAGCTCTTGAATATAACTGTCTGGCATGCGACGTCTCCGCTGCAACAGAAAGAACCTGACTCAGGACCGTCCCGGGCTCTGAAAATGGGCTTGCAGGGCCCGTAGCTTTTCCGCCATGTCTGTCTCTGGAGGTGGGGCGGCAGGTGGCTTAGGGGGTGAGGCAACTTTCCTCCGTCGACGTCGTGTCGGAGCCTCTCTCGCCGCTGCCTCTTTCCGTGGCGCCTCCGCCGGCTCGGGAGTCATCCGTAAGCCCTTCATTGACAGTGAGATGCGTTGCAAGGCAACGTCCACACTGAGAACACGCACCCTCACTACCTGCCCCACCTGCACCACATCCCGCGGGTCACGCACATAGCGCTGCGACAACTCTGAAATGTGCACCAACCCGTCCTGATGCACCCCAATGTCCACAAAAGCGCCAAAATTGGTGACGTTACTGACCATCCCCTCCAACACCATGCTTTCTTGCAGATGCTCCAGGGACGTCACGTCTTCACGGAAGTGCGGCATGACAAACTGGGCGCGTGGATCCCGCCCGGGTTTCAACAACTCCTCACGAATATCCTGAAGGGTTAACACCCCCACCTGCGCATCGACAAATTGCTGCAGATCGAGACTGTTGATCAACTCGGCGTTGGCGACCAGCGCGTCAACCGGGACGGCCAGGGATGCTGCCATGAGCTCGACTACCGCGTAGGTTTCAGGATGCACGGCCGTACTGTCCAGGCGCTGCTCGCCATCCTTGATGCGTAAAAAGCCCGCCGCTTGCTGAAACGTTTTCTCTCCTAGTCCGTCCACCTGTAAGAGTTGCTGACGACTCATCAAGCGGCCATGAGCATTACGATAGGCCACCAGATTTTGGGCCTGGCGCATATTCAGCCCTGAGACATACTGCAAGAGTTCTGCCGAAGCGGTGTTGACGTCGACACCAACGCGATTGACACACGATTCGACGGCTTCCTCCAAGCTCCGACGCAGACGCTTCTGATCTACGTCGTGCTGATACTGCCCCACGCCAATCGATTTTGGATCAATCTTGACCAGCTCTGCCAAGGGATCTTGCAGACGGCGGGCAATGGAAATCGCCCCCCGTATCGTCACATCCAGCTCGGGGAATTCTTGCCGGGCCAGCTTCGAAGCGGAGTAGACCGACGCGCCGGCCTCATTCACCACAATACAGATGACGTCCTGCTGTTGCTTCTTGAGAAATTGGCGGACAAAAGCCTCCGTTTCGCGCGACCCCGTGCCATTGCCTATCGCCACCGCCTTGATCGTGTAGCGGCTCACCAGGTCCTGCAAGACTTGCTCAGCGCCAGTAATATCCTGCCGTGGGGCAAGCGGATAGATGGTCGCATGTTCCAGAAATTTGCCTGTCTCATCCACTACCGCCAGCTTACAGCCCGTACGCAGACCTGGATCAACGCCGAGCACGCCATACGTTCCGAGCGGCGGGGCCATGAGGAGACTCCGCAGGTTCCCCTGAAAGACGGTGATCGCTTCTGCATCGGCTCGTTCTTTGAGGGCTCTGCGCACCTCAGTCTGCAACGATGGGAAGAGCAAACGATGGTAGGCATCCTCGCAGTAGGCGAGCAGGTACGGTACAAAGGGCGTCTCACGCTCCTGGATGACGCGGGTCTGCACGAGTGCGAGCGCCTTAGCGGTGTCAATCGCAATCCCCATTGACAGCACCTCTTCGCGCACCCCGCGGAGGATGGCTAACATACGGTGCGAGGGAATGGTGGCTACAGACTCCTGAAAATCGTAGTAGTCTTGGAATTTGGTCTTGTGGCCCTGCTTCCCTTGGGCCACGGTGGAGCGGACTTTCCCTTCAGCAAACATCAGGCTGCGCAACACCTGGCGCACATCAGCACGCTCTGCAATCCACTCCGCAATGATGTGTCCCGCCCCCGCCAGGGCGTCTTCCGCATTCACCACGCCTTTTTCAGGGTTCACGAAGCTCGCAGCCAGCTCTGGAATACTCTGGTCGCCAGGCTGCTGTTCCCAGAGAAAGTGCGCCAGGGGTTCCAGGCCATGTTCGATAGCTACGCTCGCCTTGGTCTGACGCTTGGGACGATAGGGCAGATACAGGTCTTCGAGTTCTACCTTGTTAAAGCAAGCCAGGATCTGCTCACGGAGCTCGTTACTGAGCTTCCCCTGTTCGGTCAGCGTCGTTAAGATAGTCGCACGACGCTGCTCTAGCTCTTGATAATATTTATGGCGCTCCGCCACATGACGAATCTGTTCTTCATCCAGGTTCCCCGTGGCCTCTTTGCGATAGCGGGCAATAAAGGGCACCGTAGCATCATCGAGGAGCAGCGCCACGGTGCGTTGCACTTGCTCAGGCTTGAGGGACAGTTCCGTTGCTATACGTTCATACAATGGCAACTGTAAGGTCTCAGCATTGGATGTGGTGTGCATCATACATTCTGTACGCCTCAGTATGCGACGTGACAGAAGTGCCACGGCGCGCGTCATTCTACCCTTAAGACGGAGTACCAGTCCATACCACCGGGAGTGCGCTCATCGCCTCCATCTCACACGCCGTCGGACTGCTCCAGGCTTGTTCATGCCAGGGCTGCATTGTAGCAAAATTGCTGGCTCCCGACTACCCTCGAACACAACAGACTCCCCGTGTAGTTGCGTTGCGTGGCACTTCTCTGCTATAAGCCTCTGCGATAGAGGGCACGAGAGGAGCCCGAAACCCATGCACAGCGCGACTGCAGGACCTTGGCCAAGCGCTCAAGTCTATCCTACCATGAGAGAGCACAGCAATGAAAGCAAAACGCATCGATCACATAGCCATTGCCGTCAAAGACCTGAATGCCGCGGTGGCAACCTATCAGCACAACTTTGGTCTCGAGAAGGTCAGAGGCGGCGATGTCCCAGCACTGGGGATCCGCAATGCCTTTTTGCAGATTGGCGATGCGCAAATCGAACTCATCACGCCGCTCGCAGAGCAAGGTCCAGTGGCTGACTTTTTAGCCAAGCAGGGTGGGGGAATGTATCTCCTGGCGCTCGAGGTTGATAACCTTGATGATGCGATTGCCACCTTACAAAGCCAGGGGGCGCGCGTGCATGTGGCGACAGGTTCTACTGGGCAGCGTCTCGCCTTCGTGAGCCCCAGAGCCACACACGGCGTGCTATTACAACTCCTGGAGCGGCGAGAAGCATAGGCAGGGACAGGCAGTGGGTGAGAGCGAAGGAGAGAGGCATGCGTTATATTGCCATGAACAATTTTCAGGTTGCTGCAGATCAGGCAGAACCTTTTGAAGAGCGCTGGCGCCGGCGTCGGAGTTATTTACAGGGCGTGCCAGGCTTCGAGTCCTTTCAACTCCTCCGCGGGGAGAGTCATAACGAGACTATCCACTATGTCTCGCATTCGACGTGGGTGTCAAAAGAGGCATTTCTGGCCTGGACAGAATCCGAAAGTTTTGTCCAGGCCCATCGCGGTGAGCCCCTCCCCAAAGGGATGGTGCTTGGCCCCCCCCACCTTGAATGTTTTGAGGTCGTAGGACTTGACGACTACTAGCGGGGAAGATCAGGCACAGGTGTCCCGAGCAAAAACACCAAGAGCCGGTTGAGGCAAGGCTCATACCGGCTCTTAGGGCTTGGCGTGCTATGCTGGGTGCGTATGTTGCTCGGTAAGAAGCTGTTTTAAAACTCTCCAGGGGCGTCTCACGGGTCTGAGAAGCGGAGTTCAGGGCATCACACGTTTCCTGTTATACTCACGTGGGTAGATATGGTTGTCATCATAGTCAGGATTTATGCGGTATTGACAGTTGAAATTGACGCGATAACTCAAGCCAAAACAACCTGTATCTTACTGAAAAGATTGAGCCAATATGTTTAAAACAGCTTCTGAGAGTGAGAGGGCGTCAAGGCTCAAAATACGGAGAATCTACCCGTGACGGCAATCGTTACACGATTTTCATCGAAACTGCCTCCAGCTCGATTGGAATCCCTGCGCAGATAAAGGTAGGTGCCAGTGAGCGATATGACACTCGTCAAGGCATACGAAGCCGTCATGCTGGCGCTTGAGAGCTGGTCTATCCGTCCCTGCTCTCCCCCAATGGTACCACTATTTTCCAACAATTCATTGCGGCTATATTGTGCGAAGAGATCCACGGTCAAGACCGCCGAGTGAATATAAGTGAGACGCGCGGTAGCCACTTGGCGGAGCACAAGCCCAACGTTATTCACTTCGTCTACAGTATTTACGATGCTCTGCTCGGTGGTAAGTCTGAGAGTTAGAAAGGGTGAAAGAGGGATGGGACCGTCCAGACCTATTTGCCAGTTTGCCCTGAGCTTTTCCCTTTCTCCCTGGAGCTTGAACACCGTGGGGCCAACCGCACCAAAGAGGCTTACGGTGGAGAATAGCACATGCCGCACACCAATACTGGCGCCATAGGTGCGTGAGTTCTGCCCTTCCGTCGTACTTTGCCCTCCCGTCGCGCTACGATCGACAAGCGTACCAAAGGCACTCAGAAGGGCACTGGTCTGGGTGTCAAGCCGATATCCTAAATCAGTCGTGATGTGGTGCGAGCGGTTCCTAGATGTCCCTGCACCAGAGCTTAGGCCGGAGCCATTAGACGTTGTGAAGGTGTAACGTATATGACTAGTCAGGTTGGGGCTAAACTGGTGCTGGATGTCAGGGCTCACCGCATGGGACATAGTTGTGCCTTGAGTTCCACTTTCATCCACCACCACTGTGTTGGTGTAGCCAAGGCCTGCCGCAGTTGTGGGCGAGATATCATAACGCACCTGGGGACTGATGCTATTGCGTAGGAATCTTTGCTGTGGACCCAGGAGGGCAAACGACGCGTCCCTCGCTTGCAGCTGCGACGTATTGTCATCCCGGACGAAACTGTCGGTCAGGCCAAAAGACAGTGATGGTAACTGATAGCCGGCTTGCAGGATAAGGTTCGCGAAGCCGATTTGACTGCTTGCGGTACGTGCCTGATAGGATGCACTTATGGTATTAGCCAAGGAGACAAAACTCTGCCCGTCATCCAGACGATACACCGTGCCGAGGACTACACCCGTACGAGAGTCGACCCTATGGCTGCCCGGTGTGTGGTCAAAGTTATCTGACACCTCTTCCGTAAGTGACGTCGATACCGCGAGACCTCTTGGTGCCCGCAAGCTGAGTAACGACTCGAGGAAAGGATTCGACGGCACTTCTCGCTCCAGCCAATTGAACTGCTGTGGTACTGGGGCCAGCAGTTGCTCCTGAGGAGATGGGAGTGTTTCTAAAGGACCTGGGGCAGTAGGTGCTGGAGCGAGTTCACTATTAGACTGTGGGACCTGGGCATAAAGACATCCGACCATAATCGTTAATATGAGGGTAAGAGAGAGCACAGCAGTGTACAGGGTACGTTGAAGAAAGCATACTCGAGAACTCATAGCCCTCAGCATGCCTTGATGGTAAGGACATACGATCCCGGGAAGATGCATAGTGTTCCAGTCGTGCTCTGTAGATGCTTTGGCCGCATGTGTCTCATGTTGGCACGTCATATACGTCCCCCAGGTCGCGTGGGCGGCCCCAAGCCCGCCTACCGCGGGCCCCTGGGGTGGAGCGCGGGGACGTCGCTACCCATGGTCGACACCCGCACCATAACGCGCAATGACGCTATCGATGATACCAGTGGTCGACACCCCAGATACATAGGGCACGATACGTACCTCGCCACCATAGGCTTCTACTTCCTTTCTGCCTACCACGGTGTCGAGAGTATAATCCCCGCCTTTGACGAGAATATGCGGTCGCAAGAACTCGATCAGCGCCAATGGTGTGGCTTCGCTGAAAATCGTGACGTAGTCTACGCATGCGAGAGCCGCCAATAGACGTGCCCTTTCGTCCTGGGGGAGCAAGGGCCGTTTCTCACCTTTCAACAGGCGTACTGAAGCATCATCATTGAGTCCTACCACCAGACAATCTCCCGTGGCACGGGCCTGCTGGAGGTATTGGATATGTCCCACATGCAAGAGGTCAAAACATCCATTCGTGAACACAATCCGTTCTCCCTGCTGGCGACGATGCTGCAAGGCGACAGCTAACTCGCCGCGCTGCAGCACTTTGCGCTCGCCGAAGGCATCTCCAGCGCGGAGCGTCGTCCGTAGCTCCTCTGGGAGAACCGTAGCAGTCCCCAGCTTGCCGACAACAATACCAGCAGCGACATTTGCCAGGTGAGCAGCATCGACCAATGGGAGACCACATAGCACGGCCATGCTGAAGGTCGCAATGACCGTATCTCCAGCGCCGGTCACATCGAAAACCTCCCGGGCTCGGGTAGGGATATGGACTGGCGCCTGCGGGGGATGAAACAGGGTCATGCCATCCTTGCCACGGGTCACGAGCAGGGCCTGGGCCTGGCTCTGTTGCAAGAGCCTCTCCACCGCTAACGTTAAGGCTCCCTCATCACTCACCATGATCCCACTGGCTCGTTCGACCTCCTCAAGATTAGGGGTTAATACCGTTGCTCCACGGTAGCATGAAAAGTCCTGCACTTTAGGATCGACAAAGATCGGATGACCGGCAGCATGAGCCATCGTGAACAATGGTTCTAGAAGCGCAGGTATACAGACCCCTTTCCGGTAATCGGAGCACACCACACCATCGATCTCGCGCATGAGAGGCTCTACGGACTGTAACACCTGCGACACCAAGGAGGGTGACAAGGGAGTTTGACTTTCATAGTCCAGACGTAAGAGCTGTTGTTGACTGGCGATAAGCCGTGTTTTCTCCGTAGTCGGACGGGTGACGTCCTGCACGAGCCACGTATCGGCAATCCCCTGTTCGCACAGCTGCTCTCGGACGCAACGCCCGGCAGCATCAGCACCAATCGCACCGAGCAACTGCACATCACACCCCAGTGCCCGGAGATTCGCCGCGACATTGGCAGCCCCCCCCAGCACTTGACGTCGTTCTGTAGTCTCAAAGATAGGCACTGGAGCTTCAGGTGAAATACGACTAACCTTCCCCCACAAGTAGGTATCACACATGATGTCGCCGACCACCAAAACGGTTGGCCGGCGGCGTTGCAAGCACCTATCGAGCAATGCCTCCATGACATGTCACCTTCCTCAGCCGACTTTCTCGATATGCTCAAAGGTCTCTAGGATCATCGCATAGAGCAGGGGGAGCATAATTTCGTGGTGTCCAATGAGGGTATAGCCAGCCCCCCCATGCTGTGTGGGACGCTGCACGACATTGTACTCAGGGCGATAGTGTTGGATCATATCCAAATTCACGGTGAGAAAGCGCTCCACCGGATAACCAACATTGCGACAGAGGGTGAGGGCCTTAAGAAAGACTTCTGGTAACAAGACCGCCGAGCCAATATTCCAATAACAACCCCCATCGTGCAACTCGCGCAGTAACAGCGTCAAACGTTGAAAATCTCTATAAGTGGCTTGCCCGAGGAGAGCCCCATCAGTCGTAGGGTGCATATGAATAGTATCAGCCCCAATGGCCACATGCACTGTGAGCGGTACTTGATAAGTGTAAGCCGCGGCCAAGAGACTATATGGTCCATAGGGAAAAGCGCCATGTGCAATGGCCTCTCCCAAAGCAGCTCCCATCCCAACATGCTCGCCCTTAAACTCTTGCAGAGCCTTGTTGATCAAGCGAGGCGTCTCTTCAACCATCCCAAACTGCCCAGCGATCAGGTTCTGAGCCACGTCTTCAGAGGTCATACCGATGAGTGCGACTTCGAGGTCATGGATGGCACCAGCCCCATTGAGGACGAGGCCCTGTAACCATCCGCGGCGCATCATCTCGATGAGGAGAGGGCTCAGCCCACACTTAATCACGTGGGCACCGATCGCGAAAATGATAGCTCGACCACGCCGATGTGCGTCTACAAAGCCATCCACAATGGATAAGATGTCTTTGCCTTTGAGAATATGTGGGAACAATAGGCGGAGGATAGGTTGAGCCTGCCAGGCAGACACATCCATGAAGTCTGCAACGCTCACCTTATGTTGCCGTTGATGGATAGAATGAGTTTGCACTTGCCTTAGTACATGCAAGTCTTCGGCATTGAAATGCATGCGACACTCCCTAGTTAGCATGGAAAGCTGGCATGCTTGTGGAGCCCTACCTCACTCTCCCAGATCCCCCAAAGTTACCCCATGATAGAGGGTACAGCCTTCTCCTACGACAGCTGTAGAATACACAATGATACCACCGAAGTGATGGATGCGTAAGCTTGCCCTAGCGCGGCCTCGGCTAGAATGGGAAGCCCCGGCGTGCTCTCAATGCAACGCTCGATGCGAAAGAGTACACCAAAAAGGCATCCGCGGGGTTTACATTATAGCGATGCTGAAAGCGGGTCAAGCGAGAAGACCGTACTGCGAGGTAAGGGCACCCTCACGGAGCATGGCGTACGGCATCGAGAAGTCCACGGGTTTGCAAGACTTCTGACATAGTACCAAAGGAGAAGTCCTGGAGCAGACGCACGAAGCGCTCCTCCATCTTGTGAAGGTTCGTATAGTGCCGAAACCGAGAAAGTTTCCCTGCGGGTAGACGTGGTTGCTCTGGGTCCAACTCCCACGGATGCAGATAGACGACGGCTGGCTGACCCTCTTGCCTATTAAGATGCCTGATGCCCCAACGGGTATAGGTATATGGGAAGAGACGCAGATACCCACCGCCAGCAATAGGGAAATTGGTACCCCCGAGACGGAGCGTCGACAGCGGAAATTCAACCAGGGGAGCACCGCTCTGTCCAGGGATCACATGGCAAAACCGTGGGTGACTCGGAATGCCATAGAGGTCGTGCCGGATGGGGAAGATACTCGAGTCATACACAAAGCCTTCTTCCCTAAGCACATCCAAAGCCCAGAGACTTTGCACGGTGATCGAGTAACTCGCCGCGCGGTAGCCGCGGATGGGTTGACCAAGCGTGTCTTCCAGCAGGCGCTTCGAGCGCCGCGTCTCAGTGCGAAACTGCTCGGTTGTCTGCGTGTAAACGCGCCGGTGCGCATAACCGTGCGACGCCACTTCATGGCCACGCGCGACAAGCGTACGCATCAATCTGGGATGCCGTTCCACCACCCAGCCCAACACAAAGAACGTGGCCTTTGTCGTGTGTGCATCCAACAGGTCCAGGATACGATGCGTATTCTTTTCGACGCGACTTTCATAGCGTTCCCAGTCCGCAAAGGGCACGACAGCTTCAAAAGCTGACACGTGGTAATAATCTTCGACGTCGATGGTTAACGCATTGAGCATAGTTGTACTCCAAGGCAGAGAGGGATCAATTCGTATCTGGTTTGTAGTCGTACTTATAATTGTACTGGTAATACGAGAATGGGGCTTGGTGCACATTGTTGCGGACAATGCCAAGCGCTTTGTCGGTCCCCAAGGTATCAAGAGCTTTCGTAACCGTATCTCTTGTCGTACTTTCTGCCCTTACAATCATAACAATGCCATCGACCACTTCTTCGAAGATATTCATATCGGACAACGGCAGAATCGGTGGAGCATCAATAAGCATGAAATTGTACTGCTCACGTAAGACGTCAAACAGATCTCGCATGCGGGGGAATATAGAAGCATGCCACATAACCAGCCGCCACCCCTAGCGCTAAAGGAACGATCAACCACCATTATGCTTAGAGCCTCCGAAGTGGGCAGATCATGTTTTTGGCGATAGTTTATGGGTCTTCTACGGAATTATAATGGTATCACCTGGTTTTAAGACGAGATTGGCTTGCTGACCAGCCAGGACATCCTTATAACGTATGAGAAGAACCGTTTCTTTGCCCTCACCGCCTTTGCGACGCAGTGTGATTTTATTCTTGGAAGCAAAGGGAGTAAAACCTCCTGCCAAAGAGATAGCTTGGAGAAAAGTCGTCCCGGATCTGACGACGTGTTTGCCTTGTCCCTTGACTTCTCCAAGAACATAAATAGCATAGCTATTAACTTGATGGATAATGACTGTAACATGCGCAGGGTCTTTATAATAGTTTTTGAGTTTTTCAGTCACTGCTTCAGTAAGTTGCTCAGCGCTCTGCCCAGCCGCTTGCACATCGCCAATGAGGGGGAGAGAAATTTTGCCGTCCGGACGCACCGTCACCGTCCTGGATAAATCAGGATTTTTCCACACCTGCACCTCCACACTGTCTTCAGAGCCGATTATATAATCCTGAGAAGACAACCCTTCCTCTCCTGAGGGTGCTGCAGTCAGAGAAGGCGCCGCCGGTGCAGAGCAAGAAGACAGAAGTGGGAGCAAGAGACTACAACATAATAAGGCACGACACAGTTTAATCTTCACAATGACTTTGTTCATCTGCTCGGCTCACTTTCTTGTCTATGGGCCTCCGGCTTACAATGCTTGTCGTACCCATACAAGCTCAACCAGGAAGCGGTCAGGCTACCCGAATTAGACAACTCCATCTCACTATTTTTCCGCAGAGATACTGTTTTCCTGCTTTCTTTGGTGTTTGTTGCAGGGCGACTTTGGCGATAGGGAACTCAAGACCGACCTGGGACTGGGGGCACACCAGATGCGTGGGGAGGAGGGACGGATTGAGAAATCCTTTGGCATAGCCGTGCTGGCATATTTGTTTGGGTGGGCTCATCAAGCCACGCGGTGAGCACTCTACTCCCGGAACGCTCAAAGCTGTTCAAGTCACACTGGTCAAACCAGTAGCT
>Ga0081538_10001194_pt1 | contig 27359 bp, 30 predicted proteins | sample TabmetS5T2R1_FD_71022 | JGI IMG/M metagenome (GOLD analysis project Ga0081538, IMG submission 71022) | Tabebuia heterophylla rhizosphere microbial communities from the University of Puerto Rico - S5T2R1 | ecosystem: Host-associated > Plants > Roots > Rhizosphere ...
GACGCAACGTCCCGATCAAGATACTGCTGTTCAACAACCAGATCTACGGCCTTACCAAGGGCCAGTACTCGCCGACGAGCGAGGAGGGCAAGGTCACCAAGTCGACCCCGTTCGGATCCCAGGACCACCCCTTCAACCCGCTCGCGCTCGCGCTCGGCGCCGAGGCGACGTTCGCGGCTCGCACGGTGGACACCGACCGCGATCACGAGACCGAGGTCCTGCGCGCGGCGGCCGAGCACCGGGGCTCGGCGTTCGTGGAGATCTACCAGAACTGCAACGTGTTCAACGACGGTGCGTTCGACGCCGTTCGCGCCAAGGGCAAGAAGGCGAACCAGATCCGGCTCCAGCATGGCAAGCCGGTCCGGTTCGGAACCGACGAGGAGCGCGGGGTGGTCCGCGACCGCGACGGACACCTTGGCTTCGCGGACGTCGCGGACGCCGGCGAAGAGGCGCTGCTCGTCCACGACGCGCACGACCCGAACCCCAGCCACGCCTTCGCCCTCGCGCACCTCGCCGAGCGCCCAACGGGGCCGACGCCGATCGGCGTGTTCCGTGCCGTCGAGCGGCCGCTGTACGCCGAGGCGATGACGGTGGAGCTCGAGCGCACACGCGACGGCAACGGCGTCGAGGACCTCGACGCGCTGTTCCGCGCCGGGGACACCTGGACCGTCGAGTAGCTACTCGGCGTCCGGCCGCAGCACGGGCAGGCCCGACCCGGGATCGGTGCTGCGATGGAGCTCCGCCGGCGAGTCGGTGATGAACACCTCCGCCGTCGGGCGCACCTCGGCCTCGAGCAGGTGGCCACCGATCGTCGACCCGTCCGGACGCGACACGACGCAGTGGACGTGGAGGTGGGGGTCGCCCTCCCCTCCCTCGGGGCGGGTGATGCGACCGTTCAGGGACGCGAGCTCGACCTGCTCGTCGACGGGAATGTCCACGTAGCCGCGCTCCTCCGGGTCGAAGCACGCGAGCTGGGCGGACGCGAACGCGCCGATCGCCGTGAACTCGCTCGCGGCCAGACCGTTGTCGGCGGCGAACCGCGTGATCGAATCCATCAGCCTGTCGCCGGTCTCGAGCGCGACGGCGAACGTGCGCGTGCCGTGGTGGTCGGTGAGCAGCCGGGAGAGCATCGCGGCCATCATCTCAGCCCGCGAAGTACTTGGCGGCCACCTGCTCGAGCGTTCCCATCGTTCGCATCGTCCACGGACCCACAAGCTTCTCGATCGCAACTTGGTTGAGCGCCGAGTCACGCGTGCCGCCGCTGGGGAGCCAGTAGAGCTCCCGACCGCGGAGCGCGAGCCGGTCCTCGTCGGTCGCGAGCGCGAGCGCCTCGTTCCGCGTCCTGGTCGCCGGCTTGGCCGCCAACAGCGCGACCTGGAGCTTGCCCCTCGAGGCTTCGACGGCGCCGCGGGGAAACGGCTGTTCCTCCGCGATCGCGCGGACCTCGCGCGCGGTCCGGAGGAAGATCGTCACCTCGAAGCCGAGCGCGCGGGCCAGCTCCTTCTCGATGCGCGCGGTCAGCTTCGGGGCGGCCTCGCGCCCGGCCGCGAACACGACGTTGCCGCTCGTGCGGAACGTCGCCACGCCGTCGAATCCCATGCCCTCGAACAAGGAGCGAAGCTGGTCGGCGCTGGTCCGGCGCTGGGCTCCGAGGTTGACCCCGCGCAGGAATGCCGCGTGCGTGGGCATCCGCCTCAGGGATCCAAGGGCCCGTCGAAGAGGCCGAACGCCGCGCCCTGGGGATCCCTCACGACCGAGACACGCCCGCCGGCAGGAACCCCGAGCGGGTCGACGATCACCTGTCCGCCGAGTTCGATCGCGTGCGCATCGGACCCCTCGAGGTCGCCGGTCGCGAAGTACACGAGCCAGTTGGGAGGCACTCCTCGCTCGTCGGCGCCCTGGAGGTACACGCTTCCGTTCTCGGTCTCGCCGTTGTGGATCCTGTGCCGGCTCTGCGCGCCGCGAACCTCCTCGAAGGTCCACTCGAACAGCTCGCCGTAGAACGTCATGGCCGCCGCCACGTCGGTGGTCGCTAGATCGTTCCAGCACGGGGCACCCGGCACGTTGACGAGTTCCGCGCCGATCGCGCCGCGCGGCTCCCACAGCGCCACGGCGGCACCGGTCGGGTCGGCGATCATCGCCATCCGACCGATCTGGGCGACGTCCTGCGCCTGCATCAGCACCGACCCTCCGAGCTCGGTGGCCCTCGCCACCGACGCGTCCACGTCCTGGACCGTGACGTACGAGCTCCAATGCGGCGGAACGCCCGCGTCACGATCGGCGCCCTCGAAGCGCCCGGCGACGTGCTTGCCATCGAGACGGAAGATCGTGTACGTGCCCCTGGCGCCGGCCATGTCCTCGGACTGCCACCCGAACAGCCCGCCGTAGAAGGACTTTGCAGCATCGGCGTCCGACGTCGCGAGGTCCGCCGACGAGAACGTCCCGGGCGCGTGCCTAGTCCTCTCACCCATGCTCGACCTCCTGGCTCGGCGCAGACCGGTTGCGACGTCAGCCTATGGGCCGAAGGCTACCCGTCGCGCTCGCCGAGCTCGACGGGGACGATCCGGAGCTCGAGCTCGGAGCCCGTCCGCCAGATCCTGGCGCTCAGCTCGGTGCCGATCACCTCGGCGACCATCATCCGCTGAAGGTCGGCGGCGCTCTCCACCGCTCGACCATCGACCTCGACGATCAGATCACCCTCGCGGACGCCGGCTCGGTCGGCCGGGCTCCCGGATACGACCTCGACGACCTCGACGCCGACCCGGCGCGCGAACAGCTTTCGGGCGCGGGGTGGCAGCGGCCGCGGGCCGCCGGCGATGCCGAGGTACGCCCGGCGGACGCGGCCCTCGCTCATCAACGCGCCGATGATCTTCCGCGTCGCGGCGTTGATCGGCACCGCGAGGCCGAGGCCCACGCCCGCGACCGCGGTGTTGACGCCGACCACGTTCCCGCGCGCGTCCGCGAGCGCGCCGCCGGAGTTCCCCGGGTTGAGCGCGGCGTCGGTCTGGATCACGTTGTCGATGATCCGCACGCGCCTTCCCGCCTGGGTCGGCAGCGCGCGACCGAGCGCCGACACGACGCCCGCGGTTATCGAGCCCTCGAGCCCGTGTGGATTGCCGATCGCGACGACGAGCTGCCCAACGCGCAGCGCGTCGGCGTCGCCGAGCTCCGCCGGTGTGAGGTCGCCGTCCTCGGTTCGGACGATCGCGAGGTCGGAAAGCGCGTCGCGTCCGACGATGTTGAAGCGCAGCTCGCGCCCGTCGGTGAACGCAGCGCGTCCGTCCCCCTGCCGGCCCGAGACCACATGCGCGGAGGTGAGGACGAAGCCGTCGTGCGTCAGCACCACGCCGCTCCCGGCGCCGGCGGGCATGCGCCCTCCGCGGGTCCGGCGCTGGACCCTGAGGCTGGCCACGGCCGGTGCGAGCCGCTCCGCGACGCCGACGACGCTTCGAGAGTAGGCGTCCATCGCCTCCGCCTCGGCGTCCTGGCCGGCGATCGGTATCTCGGTCTTCGCAACGCTCATGCGGCGCTCCTCTCGAATTCGACCTTCACCTCGCGCTCGTCCGTCCCCCGGACGAGAGTCAACTCGAGCCCTCCGTTCCCCGCTGCCTCGTCGACCGCGCGGTGGAGGGCGTCGACGCCGTCCACTTCGCGACCAGACGCGGCGACGATCAGATCGCCGCGCTCGATCCCGGACTCCGCGGCGGGGCTCCCGTCCTCGACCGCGCGCACGAGGACCCCGTCGCGCTCCGGGAGCCCAACCGCCCGGCGCATGCGGCGCGCGATGCGGGGCGGGGCCACTGCGAGACCGAGGCGCGGGCGCGCCGGCTCCTCGCCGCGCTGCAGCCGCTCGACGGCCTCGCGGAGGCCGCCGGCGACGCCGACCGCGATGATCAGTCCGCCGTCGAGGCGCAGCAGGTTGACGCCCAGGAGGCGTCCGTCGGCGTCGAGCAGCGGGCCCCCGGCCGAGCCTCGGGGCAGCGGCGCGGTGTGCTCGAGCGCACCCGAGACGCGGCGACCTCGGTGACCCCGAAACGTTCGGTCGGCGGCGGCGACGAAGCCGAGCGTCGCCCGGAGCCCCCGTCCGCCCGGGTTGCCGATGGCGACGACCGGGGCGCCCACGCCGGGGGCGGCATCGGACCACTCGAGCGGGTTGACCTCACCGGTGTCGACCGAGAGCACCGCAAGGTCGAGATCGCGATCGGACGCGACCGACTCCGCGGCCGCCTCGCGCCCGTCGGCGAACGTCACCGTTACCTCGTCGGCGGCCCGATGCGCGGCGGTGAGCACGCGACCCGCGGCGATGACGACGCCGGTGCCGACCCGCCAGCCGCGCCCGACCCCGACGACAGCAGGGCCTTGTTGATTGACGATCCGGTCGAGCGTGGACTGGATCTCGGTGAGTGCGGCAGCTGCGTTCAAGGCGCCCTCCTTAGAGGTTACTTGTAAATTGCAAGCGAGTATTTTATCATTCGCCGCATGGCTGCTCAACCCATCAAGAACGCCGAACCGTCGCCCGCCGGCTCATCGCTCGCGGAGGCGCTCAACTCGGTGGGCGATCGGTGGACGCTTCTGATCGTCGCTACCCTGCTCGACGGCCCGCGGCGCTTCGGTGAGCTTCAGAAGGAGCTCGACGGGATCGCCCCCAACGTGCTCAGCTCGCGCCTGCGCGAGCTCGAGGCCGAGGGCCTGGTCGTAGCCGAGCCGTACTCGGAACGTCCCCCCCGCTTCGTGTACGAGCTGACAGAACCAGGCCGCGCGCTGTCAGGGGCGTTGCGCCTGCTCGCCCACTGGGGAGCGCGGCATCGCGGAGGCACGGACCAGCCGGTGCACGCCGCGTGCGGAACCCCTCTCGACGCGACCTTGTACTGCCCCACGTGCCGCGAGCCGGTCGCCGACGAGGACGCCGGCGAGCTGCACTACGCCTGAGCGACCGGCGCCTGATATTCACCTCGGGATGCACGACCACAGGACCGTATTCGGCACGGTCGAGCGCGACTACTGGGCCGAGGCCGCCGGGCTGAAGCCGGACGAGCGGGCGCTGATCGAGCGCTACCTCGATCGCGAGGCGAGCACGCTCGAGGCGGGCACCGGCGGCGGCCGGATCCTCGGCGAGATGCGGGAGCTCGGTTTCACGTCTCTGGCCGGGTTCGACTTCGTCCCCGAGCTGGTCGCTGAGGCACGCCGCGGCGATGCGAGCGGGGAGATCAGGTTCGACGTGCAGGACGCTACCCGGCTCACCTACCCGGACGCGAGCTTCGACCAGGTGATCTACCTCCAGCAGCTCCTGTCGTCGATCGAGGACGCTGGCGATCGCGGCCGAGTCCTCGGCGAAGCCTTCCGGATCCTGAGGCCTGGCGGGATGGCGCTGTTCTCCGTCCTGCCGTTCGAGGTGCGAGCGCGCAGCGCCCGCCACCGTCCGTACCTGCTCTACCTGCGCGCGCTTCGGCGCCTGCGGGGCGCGTCGCGCCCCGAGCAGCTCCTGCCGCGGCTGAGGATGCGCGGCCGACCCAGTGCCGGGGCGCTGCGGGACGCCGGCCCGCACGTGTACTGGTACCGCGCCGAGGAGATCGAGCGCGAGTCGACCGCCTCCGGGTTCGAGATGGTCGCGATCGGGACGACGCCCCAGGTGGTGAGCGGCCGGATGCCATCGTCGGCCGCGGCGCTGGAAGCCGGCGCGCTGGCAGGCACCCTCTACGTCGCCTGCCGCAAGCCGGCGAACGCCTAGTGGAGAGACACCACTAGGTCCGCGAGAGCGCTTCGAACTCCTCGTCGGTGAGCTCGAGCCCCGCCGCCGCGACATTCTCCTCGAGGTGCTCGATCGAGTTCGTTCCGGGGATCGGCAGCATCGCGGGCGAGCGGTGCAGCAGCCACGCGAGCGAGATCTGCGCTGCGGTCGCCCCGTGGGCAGCGGCTACGCGTTCCCTCGGACCCGAGTTCTCTGCCACTCGACCCGCCGCAAGCGGGTACCACGGGATGTACGCAAGCTCGTCGCGCTCGCACCGGTCGACGAGCGCGTCGTCGTCCCGCTCGGCGACGCTGTAGCGGTTCTGGATCGAGACGATCGGGACGATCTCGCGCGCTCGATCGAGCTGCTCCTCGCTGATATTGGAGAGACCGACGTGCCTCACCTTCCCCTCGGATCGAAGCTGCGCCAGCGCGCCCACGGACTCCTCGAGCCGCACGTTCGGGTCGACCCGGTGGAGCTGGTAGACGTCGATCCGGTCGAGGCGCAGGCGACGCAGGCTCCCCTCGCACGACTCGCGCAGATGCTCCGGCCGGCCATCCGGATACCACCCACCGTCGTCGGTCCGGGGCAGCCCGCCCTTGGTCGCGATCACCAGGTCATCGGGATAGGGATGCAGCGCCTCGGCGATCAGCCGCTCGCTTACCTCTGGCCCGTACGACTCGGCGGTGTCGATGAAGTCGACGCCCAGCTCGATCGCCCTGCGCAGCACGGCCTTCGACGCCTCCGGGTCCGGGGGCTCTCCGAAGATCCCCGAGCCCGTGATCCGCATCGCGCCGTATCCCATGCGGCGAACCTGGAGATCGCCGCCCAGTGTCAGTGTCCCGGCCGCGGCGGCGGGCTGGTCGGAGACCTCGGCCACGCACGGTTCCTACCCGCCGACCGGGGCGCGAAACCGCGTGCGGTAGGCTCCCCTCTCCCCGCCCCAACCCTCTCCTCGCGATGGCAGTAGAAACACCACTTACAGGCGTGTCCGCGATCGACCGCGACCGGCTCGCGAAGCTGACGCGCGTGGAGCGCGAGAAGCTCGAGCAGCGCACCCAGCGCTCCCGCGAGCACTGGGAGCGAGCCAAGAAGGTGATGCCCGCCGGCGTCCCGTCGTCGTTCCAGTCGATCGAGCCGTGGCCCGTGTTCGTCGAGCGCGGCGAGGGCTCGAAGGTGTGGGACGTCGACGGCAACGAGTACTCGGACTTCCACAACGGGTTCGGCGTCGTGTGCGTCGGGCATGGGAACCCGAAGGTCGCCGCCGCCGTCGCGGAGCAGGCCCGCAGCGGTACCCACTTCGCGGCGCCGACCGAAGGGGCGATCGTCGTCGCGGAGGAGCTCGTGCGCCGCTTCCAATTGCCTCAGTGGCGGTTCACCAACTCGGGCACCGAGGCGACGATGGACGCCGTCCACCTCGCCCGCGCCGCCACGGGCCGCGACGCGATCCTGAAGATCGAGGGCTCTTACCACGGCCAGCACGACGCGGTGATGGTCTCCGTGTATCCCGAGCTCGACGAGCTTGGCGATCGCGACGACCCGCGGGGAATTCCCTACGGGGCCGGCTATCCCCGCGCGCTCACCGACCTCACCCGTGCGGTCCCGTTCAACGACGCCGATGCGCTCGAGTCCGCCCTGACGAAGATGGAGGGCCAGGTCGCGGCGCTGATCATGGAGCCGGCGATGATGAACATCAACATCATTCCGCCGGCCGACGGCTACCTCGCGCGAGTGCGCGAGCTCACGGCCGCTAACGGGGTGAAGCTGATCTTCGACGAGGTGAAGACGGGGTGCACGATCGCGTACGGCGGAGCAACGGAGCGGTTCGGCGTCGAGGCCGACATGGTCACGCTCGCCAAGGCGACATTCGGCGGCTATCCCGGCGGCGCGGTCGGGATGACCGAGGAGATCGCGGCGCTCATCGCGGACGGCGAGTACCACCAGTATGGGACCTTCAACGGGAACCCACTGGTCATGGCGGCGTCGCGGACTGCGCTGACCGAGGTTCTGACCGCCGACGCGTACGAGAAGCTCGAGCGGACCAACCAGAGACTGCTCTCGGTCTCCCAGGAGATCATCGACCGCTACAACCTGCCCGCCTACCCCGAGGGGATGGGCGCGAAGGGCTGCGTGATCTTCTCCTCCGAGCCGCTGCGCGATTACCGCGACTATCTGTCGAAGGTCGACGGCGAGCTCGGGACGCTCGCGTGGCTGTACCACATGAACCACGGGATCTTCATGACGCCGGGCGTCGAGGAGGAGTGGACGCTGTCGATCGCCCACTCCGACGACGACATCACCACCTACCTCAACGCGTTCGAGAGCTTCGCGCGCGACGTCACGGGCTCGTAGGGTTCGTCAACCCGCTCGCGCCAGGACGCGAGAGCGGAGCATGCGAGCGGAATTATTCGACCGGCTCGCACACGATCAGCGGGATCCGGCGAGTGTCGGCGCACAGCTTCTGGTACTTGCCGTAGCCGTCGTACATCGTGCATGCGAGCTCCCACAGGCGCGCGTACTCGTTGCCCCCGGACTCGCGGGCGCGGTACGGTCCGCCCCGTCCGCCGGCCCACAGCTCGACGTCCGGGTTCGCGACCACGTTGTGGTACCAGGCGGGGTTGCGCGGCGCGCCGCCCTTCGACGCCATCAGCACGACGTTGTCGCCGTCGGTGAAGTAGGCGAGCGGAGTCGTCCGCCGCTGGCCGCTTCGCGCCCCGTTGTGAGTGAGGAGGACGGTCGGCGAGCCGGGTGCGACCCGCAGGCGCCCGCCAGTCGCCCGCATCAGGACCGGGTCCAGGCGGTTGCCGGCGTGGATCAGGAACCACGTCCCGGAGCGTCGCTTGGCAGCCCACTCGAGGGCGCGCAGGTAGGGGCCCTTGGGCCGGGTGGGGTCCGAGGCGGGGATCAGCGCCATCGATCAACGCCTCTAATCGAGCGCCGCGCGTGCGGCCTCGAGGTCGTCGGTGGCGACCACCAGCTTCACTCCGCCGAACGTCGTGTAGGCGAGCTCGACGTTCACGTTCGCGTCGGCGAAGCGGCGCGCTACCTCGCCCAGTGTTCCGGGGCGATCCGCGATGTCGACGACCAGAACCTCGCGCGTGTCGGCGACGCCCATCCCGGCGTCCTCGAGCGCCCCACGCGTCGTGCTCGCCTTCTCGTCGGCGACGAGGAGGTGGATGTATCCCCTCCCCTGACCGGTGAGCGCGCACATCCCCTCGATGTTCACCCCGGCCTCCCCCGTCACCTCGCCGAGCCGGGCCAGCTCGCCCGGCCGATCCTCGAGGATGACTGTCAAATCCGTGGCCATCGCTCCGATCCGCTTCCCGATTCATACCACTGGGTAGCCTGGTTTCGATGAATCGACTCGCCGAGGAAACCAGCCCCTACCTGCTCCAGCACAAGGACAATCCGGTCGAGTGGTACCCGTGGGGGGAGGAGGCGCTGCGGCGTGCCCGTGAGGAGGACAAGCCAATCCTGGTGTCGATCGGCTACTCGGCCTGTCACTGGTGTCACGTGATGGAGCGGGAGTCTTTCGAGGACCCCGACACCGCGGCGTACATGAACCAGCACTTCGTCCCGGTCAAGGTGGACCGGGAGGAGCGTCCCGACGTCGACGCGCTGTACATGGAGGCCGTCCAGGGGATGACGGGGCACGGAGGCTGGCCGCTCACCGCCTTCCTCGACCCCGACGGCGTGCCCTTCTACGGCGGTACGTACTTCCCGCCCGAGCCGCGAATGGGGATGCCGAGCTTTCGCCAGGTGATGGAGGCCGTGGTCGAGGCGTGGAGCACCCGCCGCGACCAGATCGAGGCCGCCGCGCCGCGCACCCGCGACCAGCTCGGCGCCGTGGGCCGAATCGAGCCCTCGAAGGAGCTGCTCGGCGAGGAGATCCTCACCGAGGCGGCCGCGCGCCTGCGCGAGACCGCCGACATGCGAAACGGCGGCTTCGGGAGCGCGCCGAAGTTCCCGCCCGCGTCCGCGCTCGAGTTCCTGCTCGCCCGGGGGGTGACCGACGTTGTCGAGGTGACGCTCGACGCGATGGCCGGCGGCGGGATCTACGACCAGGTGGGCGGCGGCTTCGCGCGCTACTCCGTCGACGACGTGTGGCTCGTCCCCCACTTCGAGAAGATGCTGTACGACAACGCGCTGCTCGCGCGGACGTATCTCCACGCATGGCAGATGCTGGGCCACGAGCGCTATCGGCGAGTGTGCGAGGAGACGCTCCAGTGGGCGCTGCGTGAGATGCGCGGCGCCGAGGGCGGATTCCAGTCCGCGCTCGACGCCGACTCCGAGGGCGAGGAGGGTCGGTTCTACATCTGGACCCCGGACGAGATTCGCGACGCGCTGGAAGCCGAGGGGCTCGGGGAGCGCGCGCAGGAGGCGATCTCCTATCTCGGGGTCACCGACGCGGGCAACTTCGAGGGCCGCAGCATCCTCCACCTCCCCGGCGGTCCGGCGGCCCCGCCGCCCGACGGGTTCGACGAGATCCGTCGCGCCCTGTACAAGCATCGCTCGCGCCGGGTGTGGCCCGGGCGCGACGACAAGCGGCTCGCCGCGTGGAACGCGCTGATGATCTCCGCGCTCGCCGAGGCGGGCGCATCCCTACCCTGCCGCGACTACCTCGACGCAGCCGTCGCCTGCGCCGAGTTCGTGCAGCGCGACCTCCGCGATGAGCGCGGGCATCTGCTGCGCTCCTACAAGGACGGGGAGGCGCGAGTCTCGGCCTACCTCGAGGATCACGCCTACCTCGTCGAGGCGCTGGTCACCCTGTACGAGGCGACATTCGATACGCGGTGGTTCGACTCCGCGCGCGAGATCGCGGACCAGATGATCGAGCAGTTCGCGGACTCCGAGCGCGGCGGGTTCTTCACCACGGCCGAGGACGGCGAGAAGCTGATCGCGCGCCGAAAGGACCTCGACGACCATCCGATCCCGTCCGGGAACTCGGCGGCGGCCTACGGGCTGCTGCGCCTCGCGGCGCTCACCGGAGAGCACGAGTACGAGCGACACGCCGTCGGCGTCCTGCGGCTGTTGCATCGAGCTGCCGTGCGCCAGCCCCAGGCGCTCGCCCACCTCCTCCAGGCGCTCTCGTTCCATCTCTCTCCGGTGAGGGAGGTTGCGCTCGCGTCGCCCGCGGGCGACGGCGGGGTCGACGCGCTCGGCGACCTCGCCGCGGTGGTTCGCTCGGCCTTCCGCCCGAACCTCGTGCTCGCCGGTGGGCCCGAAGGGACCGACCGGCCCGAGCTGATGCTCGAGCGCCGCGCCGTCGACGGCCGCCCGGCGGCGTACGTGTGCGAGAACTTCGCCTGCCGGGCCCCGCTCACCGACCCGGAGGACCTGGCCGCCGCGTTAGCGTAGGCCGATGGCCGAGGCGGCATTCTGGGGAGCGGTGGGGGCTTCCTCGCTGCTGATCGGCGCAGTGATTGCGATCGCGGTTCCCCTGCCGCGAAGGGCGATTGGACTGGTCCTCGGGTTCGGCGCCGGGACGCTGATCAGCGCGACGGCGTTTGAGCTCACCGAGGAGGCGTTCAAGCTCGGCGGAGCCGACGCCGTGACGATCGGGCTCGCGCTCGGCGCGCTCGCGTACTTCGCGGGCGACTCGGTGATCGAGCGCCGCGGGGGCGGAAGCCGGATGAGCTCTATGGGCGAGCAGTCGGCCGGGTCCGCGAACGCGCTCCTGCTCGGCGCCGTCCTCGACGGGATCCCCGAGTCCGCAGTGCTCGGCATCACGCTGCTCGAGGGATCGGGCGTCGGTGTCGCCGTGCTCGCCGCGATCTTCCTCTCCAACCTGCCCGAATCGCTCTCCTCTACCACCGGACTGCGGATGACTGGCCAGAGGCCCGCCCGCGTTCTCACCACGTGGGCAGTGGTGGTGGTCGTGTCCGCGATCTCAGCGGCGCTCGGCTACGGCCTCCTCGACGGCGCCTCCGGGAACCTGGTCGGGTTGATCCAGGCGTTCGCCGGCGGCGCGGTGCTGACGATGCTCGTCGACACGATGATCCCGGAGGCGTTCGCGCGCGGCCACCGCGCGGTCGGCCTCGTCACGGTGCTCGGCTTCGCGCTCGCCTACCTGCTCTCGACGCTCGAGTGAGCGGCTACAGGACCGAGAGGAAGTTCTCGATCTCCCACGGCGTCACCTGGACGCGGTAGTCCTCCCACTCCTGGCGTTTGATCTCGACGAAGCGCCGGAAGGTGTGCTCGCCGAGGATTCGCAGCACGAGCTCGGACTCGGCGGCGATCTCGACCGCCTCGCCGAGCGTCTCGGGGAGCTGCTCGATGCCGCGCTGGTGGCGCTCCTCGGGTGTGAGGTGGTAGAGGTTCTGCTCCATCGGCTCGGGGAGCTCGTAACCCTTTTCGACGCCCTCGAGGCCCGCATGGAGCATCGCCGCGAAGCACAGGTACGGGTTGCAGGCGGGGTCGGGGCAGCGCAGCTCCGCTCGGGTCGCCTGCTCCTTGCCGGGGTGGTAGAGCGGCACCCGGATCAGCGCCGAGCGGTTGCGGCGCGACCATGCCAGGTACGTCGGCGCCTCGAACCCGGGCACCAGCCGCTTGTAGGAGTTCACCCACTGCGCGAACAGCGGCGCGATCTCGCGTGCGTGGCGCAGCTGGCCGGCGATGAACGACTTCGCGGTCTCCGAGAGGTAGTACTGGTCGTCGGCGTCGAAGAATGCGTTGCCGCCCTCGCGCGACAGCGATTGGTGTACGTGCATTCCGGACCCGTTCTCGCCGAACAGTGGCTTGGGCATGAATGTCGCGTGCCACCCGTACTTCATCGCGTATTCCTTGACCACGATTCGGTACGTCATGCAGTCGTCCGACATCTCGAGCGCGTTCTTGAACCGCATGTCGACCTCGTGCTGCGATGGGCCGACCTCGTGGTGCGTGTACTCGACGTGGATTCCCATCTGCTCCAGCGCGAGAACGGTCTCACGGCGGACGTCGGAGCCGGCGTCGAGCGTCGTGAGGTCGAAGTAGCCCCCCTCGTCGAGCACCTCGGGCTTCCCGTCCTCGGGCTTTTCGGAGCGGAAGTAGAAGTACTCGAGCTCGGGGCCGATGTTGTACGCGGTGAATCCCATGTCGGCCGCCCGCTGGAGCGCGCGCCGCATGATCCAGCGCGGGTCGCCCTCATAGGGGTCGCCCCCAGGAACCCTGATGTCGCAGAACATGCGCCCCACGCCGCGCTCCTCGGGACGCCACGGCAGGACCGAGAAGGTGGTCGGGTCGGGCATCGCGATCATGTCCGACTCCTCGATCGGGTTGAAGCCGGTGATCGAGGAGCCGTCGAACCCCATCCCGCCCTCGAACGCGTCGTCGAGGTCCTGGGCGTTGATGGAGAAGCTCTTGAGCTGGCCCAGGATGTCCGTAAACCACAGCCGGATGAAGCGCATGCCCCGATCGGCGACCAGGCTCTTGACGTCATCCGGGGATTCCGTCCTTGGTGGGGAACTCGACTGCTCGGCCATGGGCTTCCTCTCGTTGCGGCTCAGCGGGAGGCGGAACGATATCGGCAGCCCTGATCCGAGAGCCTCGCCCGCCCGTACACCCTTGCGAAGCCCGGATCCACGCGCTATAACTTACGAACCGTAAGTAACTAGCTAAAAGTAAAGTAAAGAGGGTCGCGATGACCGTGAAGACCGAGATCAGCCGATTCGACATCCACGACGAGCTGACCGCTCCCGAGGGCAGCGAGCGGATCCTGAAGAGCGTCTCGTCCGCCGGCGGCGCGGTCTCGAAGTTCATCGGGGTCCTCGCCGGGGCTCCGGCCGCGCTCCGCGCGTACGCTCGCATGCGGTCCGAGCTCCGAAGCGGTGGACTTCCCCGCCAGACCCGCGAGCGGATCGCCCTCGCCGTCGCCGAACGCCGCCACGACGGCTACAGCATCGCGCAGCATGCGAGGACCGCCCGCGCGGCCGGGCTCGGCCTCGACGAGATCTCGAGCGCCCGCGTGTTCGCCTCCGGTGATGCGCGCGAGGCGGCGCTGCTCGCCTTCCTCGAGTCGCTCCTCGACTCCGAGGGTCATCCCGAGCTGTACCTGCTGGAGGAGGCCCGCGAGATCGGGTGGACCGACGAGCAGATCCTCGAGGCGATCGCGCACGTCGCGCTGAGCGAGTTCCAGAGCCTGGTGGCGAACGCGGCCGCTCTGCCCCAGGATCAGTCGGACCCGTCGATCCTGCCGAAGGCTGCCTAGCCGCGAGATGTGCTGGCGCCGAGCATCGGGCGCGAAGCGCCCGACTGCGAGCGACTAGCAGGTCCGTACTAGCAGGTCCTCGTACCGATTACTCCGTCCTGATGACGGCGGCGCGGACGCTCCCGGTGTGCTCCATCCCGAGAGCCTCGGCGGCCGCCTGGGTGAGGTCCCAGGAGACGCCGCGCGTGTACGGGCCGCGGTCGACCACCCTCGTGCGCAGCCAGCGCCCACCGTCGTTGAACGTGACCCTGGTGCCGCACGGAAGCCGCTTGTGCGCGACCCCGATCGTGCTGCGCTTCAGCACCTTCCCGCACGCGGTCTCGTTGCGCCAGAACCCCTGCCCGTACCAGCTGGCCGTCCTGCGCTTCATGCTCGCCCGGAGCTCCTCTCGCGTGGCGTCGTCGACGACGCCGTTCTCGCTCATGCCGGCTCGACGCTGGAGCGTTCGAACCGCGGTCTCGGTGAGATCGCCGAACACCTCGTCGAGGCCGACACCGGTCGCGTAAGCCTTCGACCCCAGCACCCAATTGAGCGTCTTGACGTCGTCCCCGCAGTCGCCGAGCTGGAGGGGTCTGTCGCCGAGCGCTATGTCCTCGCACACCCCCGGAGTCGCGGTGCCGCCGGTGCCCGCAGCCCCTGCGGTCGCAGCGCTGGCCGCGGCTGCGATCGTCGCCGCGAGGCCCAGGAACACCGCCCACAGCGCTACGCGGTCAGGGCGACCGTGCACTCGGCTCGGCCGGTCGCCCCCTCGATTGTTGATTTCCGCCTCACGGCGGAACTCGCCTTCGTACATGCGCTCTTTCTGTGCTTACGGGGTTAGCTGACGGGCTCGCGCCGAAAGAGAAAGCGCTACGCGGGCATCAGCCCGAGATTCGCCCCAGTTGCTGGGTCCCCCGATCCCCGCGGATATGTGGCGGGGATTCAGCGGAAGGTGGCGGCATCCTAACAGACACTCGGACGGATTCCATGCCGCCGATTCCGCATGGGGATGCGTGAAATCGCACCTTGCAAGAACAGGTTCGCGGTCGAGGCGTGCAATCCTCGAAGGTGGCGTCAGCGCTGCAGCCCGTGCAGCAGCCGGCTCGCGACGCCCTCGAGGGTCTTGACGTGGGGGGGCCAGCCCGTCGGCTCGGCCGAGGCGGCTGCGGAGGTCGCCGCGACCTCAACTCCGGCCGGAGGCCCCGCAGGCAAGCGAAATCAAAAATAAGAAGAGCCCCCGGGTGGGGGCCCTTCCCTTAGCAGGCCTGTAAGCCGGATTCTGTCGTGTGCGGCCATCCATCTGTGCGGCCTACCTGGATCTCGCCGGGCCGGGTCATCGATCCTGCTTGGCCTTGCACCGGACGGGGTTTGCCGTGACGCGCCGCGTCACCGCGACGCCGGTGCGCTCTTACCGCACCATTTCACCTTTGCCTGTTCGCGGCTCACGTGTGGCCGCGTCATCGGCCGTGTCTTTTCTGTGGCACTTTCCCGCGGCTTTCGCCGGGTGGGCGCTACCCACCGTCCTTGCCCTGTGGTGTCCGGACTTTCCTCCAGGGATCACCTCCCCCGCGACCGCATTGCCTGCGCGTCAAATGTTAGGCGGTTCCGCGGGACCGCGAGCACCGTACCGTGCGCCGCGGCGGTTCCGCGGAACCGTCACGAGAGCTCGGCGCCGCAGTCCTCGCACCCGCCGAGCATCGAGAGCTCGCCACCGCAGACGGGGCACTCGGCGCGGCCGTCCGCGACGAGGTCCTCCCAGGCGCCGAGGACCACGTCCTCGAGCGTCAGCCCGCCGGGCTCGAACAGCCTTTGCGTCGAGCGCTCCGTCTGCGGCTCCACCGAACCGCTGTACCGAGCGATGTCGGTTGTTGCGACAGCGGCCACGTTCATCAGACCTGCCTGAAGACTCCGATGACCTTGCCGAGCAACTCCGCGTCCTGCGTCGTGATCGGCTCGTGGGCTTCGTTCTCGGGCTCGAGCCGGATCGCGTCGCGCTCGCGATAGAAGCGCTTGACGGTCGCCTCGTCGCCGAGCAGCGCGACGACTATCTCGCCGTTCGCCGCCACGTCGGTCGGCCGCACGACGACGAAGTCGCCCTCGAGGATCCCCGCGTCCTTCATGCTGTCGCCGCGAACCTTGAGGATGTAGTCGTCGCCCTCCCCGCCGATCACGGACGGCACCTCGTAGTAGTCCTCGATGTTCTCCTCGGCGAGTATCGGCTCGCCCGCGGCGACGTTACCGATTACCGGGATCCCCGGGCCCTTGAGCGCCCGGCGGGCCCTGCCAACCATCAGCTCGATCGCCCTCGGCTTGGTCGGATCGCGGCGCAGCATCCCGATCTGCTCCAGCTTCGCGAGGTGGGCGTGGACGGTCGACGGCGAGTGCAGGCCGAGCGCGTTGCCGATCTCGCGCACCGTCGGTGGATACCCGTACTTGCGCAGATAGCGCCGGATGTAGTCGAAGATCTCCCTTTGCCTCTTTGTCAGGTCCACGCTCATATGCTTGCCCTCTCGGTCCCTCCCGTAGCGCTCATTAGGGAACACATGTTCGCAGAGTAACCCCTGCGCCGGACGGATGCAAGGAGCCTTCGGGGCTGCTCTAGAATCGTCGCGTCACGCGCCTGTGGCGGAACTGGTAGACGCGCAAGGTTGAGGGCCTTGTGGGGTGAACAGCCCCGTGGAGGTTCGACTCCTCTCAGGCGCACCTCGAAGCCCCTGCCCGGCGCCAGCGCCCGCACCTGCCAGCGACCCGAGCACCACGAGCGGAGCGTGGCCGCCTTCAAGCAGACCGCCGAGGACCGACACGAGCACTTCGCATTCGACCAGCTCGTGCAATGCACCGAGCGCCTCGGCGGACACCTTCGCGCGCCGGACCGCCACGCGAAACCGCTGCGTTTGCTACGACCTCGCCGCCTACGGGTGAGGCAACGCGGGGGGCCGCCGGGAAGCGGGGTCAGGGGGGTGCGACGACAACTGAAAGGAAGAAAGAGATGAGCGACGAGGTCGAGATCACCAACCACCGCGCCGACGCGACGCGGAACGAATCCCTGATCGGCATCGCGCGCATGGGCGCGGACGCGTTCGGGTACAAAGCGAAGCTGCGCATCGACCGGGGACTCGCGCAGCTCCTGCGACTGCGGGTCTCACAGCTCAACAACTGCACCTACTGCCTCAACCTCCACTACGAGGCTGCCCGCGACGCTGGGATCCCGCGCGCGAAGATCGACACGCTGACGGCGTGGTGGGAGACCGACCTGCACTCCGAGGCAGAGCGGGCCGCGCTCCGCTACACCGAGGCGCTGACCCGGGCCGCGGACACGGATGTTGACCAGGCCTTCCAGCGCTTCCACGACGGGGTCGCGAGGCACTTCGACGCCGAGGAGATCCTCGAGATCATCGGCGTCGTCGTGAACATGAACGTCTGGACTCGGCTCAAGCTCGCCGAGGGGGCGAAGCCGGGGCTGGACTGAGGTGCGAGCGTGCTTGACAAGCGCGACAAGGTGCAGCCGGACCCGGTCGCGTGAGGTGGCCCACTGGGAGATGCGATGAGCAGGTCGTCGGGTTGGGGTGTCCCCGCGCGAGTAGTAGGGTCGAATCGGCAGCCATCGCCGGGATCGGCAGTCCGAGAGGAGGATCAATGGCCCTAGCCAGCCTGTCCAAGGAGATGCTCGAGGCTCATCCGTGGCCCGCTCAGATGGACCGCGATGTGCTCGTTCGCTGCATCGACGAGTGCGGTGCATGCGAAACATCGTGTACCGCCTGCGCTGACGCCAGCCTGGCGGAGGAGGACGTCGTCGATCTCCGCAAGTGCATCCGCCTCTGCCTGGACTGCGCCGACGTCTGCGATGCCACCGGCCGCCTTCTCACGCGGCAGACGGAGTACGTCGCAGCGACTGCGAGGGCACATGTGTCCTCGTGCAGGGAGCTGTGCGCCGCGTGCGCGGAGGAGTGCGAGCGGCATGCCCAGCATCACGAGCACTGCCGTATCTGCGCGGAGGAGTGCAGGCGCTGTGAAGAGGCCTGCTCGGCGGTGCTGGACGCGATCTCCTAACGCGGCTACGTGGCCACCGCCGGGGGGACTCTCGACCCACCAGAGCGCCCGGACGGGGTGTCATCCAACAACCCCAGCTCGGGCGATAGGTCCTGAGACCCACACCGGAACGCCGGATTCGAGTTGCCGCATCGGATCGAGACGATTGCTTGGCGCACACGGCGAGATGGCCCAGCATCCCTTATCGCCGTGGAGGTTCGACTCCTCTCAGGCGCATTTCGAAGCCCCTTGTTGAAGCAGAGGTTTCGTTCCCCGCCGCTCATCGGATACGCGTCGCGCTCACTCGCCTAGCCAGCTCGCGCTGCCGCGCCCAGGTCGCACAATCGCGCTTGACGCGATTGTCGGGAGGAAGTACAAGGCAAGCCTCATCGGGCAGTTTCGTACGAGGGAGCCTGAAGCGACTTGACCGTCATTCAGGGAACGGGGACACGAGATAGAGCAGTGGGCAGAATGCGTAACCGGCCCCGATCATCCTCTAGGGGGCGGATCGCGGCGATCGTCGCGATAGCTGCGCTGGCCTTCTCGCTTCTGGCGGCGAGTGGAGGCGCCGAGGCGGTGGACCCGACCACGGAGGTGGCTCCCGGGGTTCATATCGCCCCAGCTTCCGACCCGGTGAAGGGCGAGCCGGCGCCCACCAGCCAATCCGAGGCGAAGCGCGTGACGGATCAGACCCGGATCGTCGGCGGCGACACGACCACGATCGCCGAGTGGCCGTGGCAGGTCGCGATCACCGCCGACCCAGCGTTCTTCTCCGGCAACGGCTTTCAGCGCCAGTTCTGTGGCGGCAGCTTGGTAGGCCCGACCATCGTCGTCAGCGCCGCGCACTGCTTCTTCGACGTGTTCCAGGGCGTTCCCGGCCACGACTTCGATCCCCCCGACCTGTTCTCGGCGATCACGGGCCGCACCCAGCTCTCCTCGAGCGCCGGCCAGGAGATCGAGGTAGGTACCTACTTCGTGTTCGTCGACGGCTCCGGCGATCCGCTGTTCAACCCCAACACGAACGATTGGGACGTCGTCTTTGCGCAGCTCGCCTCGCCGTCGCCCTCCTCGAACTCCACCCCGATCCAGATCGCCGGCGCCAACGAGGCCGGCTTCTGGGCGCCCGGCAACGAGAACGCATGGGCCACCGGCTGGGGGACCGTCTCGTCCGGCGGCTCCAGGAGCGACACGTTGCGGGAAGTCAACATCGACAGAATCGCCGATTCAACCTGCGGCTCGGCAACGTCCTACGGCGGCGATTTCCATCCCGAGACGATGGTCTGCGCGGGGGAGATAGCGGGCGGGCAGGACACCTGCCAGGGCGACAGCGGTGGCCCGCTCGTGACCCCAATCGGCGGCGGGGTGTTTCGCCTGATCGGCGACACGAGCTGGGGGATCGGCTGTGCACTTGCCAACCTCCCGGGCGTCTACGGGCGGGTGGCGGAAGACCCGATGTGCAGCGCACTTCAGGCGGGTATCCAGGCTGTTGTCGGCGTGAACGTGGTGGGACCTGGGGGGTGTCTTGGGACGTCGCCCCAGCCCCCACCGCCCGAGCCCCCTCCGCCGGACGGCGGCTTGCCTCCGCCGGACGGCGGCTTGCCTCCGCCGGTGGACGGCTCGCGCCCGCCGCCCGAAGAGGGCTTGCCTCCGCCGGACGGCGGCTTGCCTCCGCCGGACGGCGGCTTGCCTCCGCCGGACGGCGGCTTGCCTCCGCCGGAGGCGGGTGGGCCGGGGGCGGGCGCGGGGCCTCTGACTCTTGAACTGAAGGCGAAGAAGCAGAAGCTGAGGAAGAAGCTCAAGTTCTTCGCCACCGCCACCGTTGCCTCTACCCTGGTCGCGAGGGGCAAGGCGATCAAGGAGACCACGAAGAAGCTCGCGGCGAACCAGGTGACCAAGGTCAAAGTGAAGCTCAAGCGGAAGGCACGACAGCGCCTTGAGGAGAAGCTCGAAGAGGGCACGGCCAAGGTCAAGGCCAAGGGCACGGCGACCAATCAGAGCGGCGCCACGGCCACCGACACGGTCAAGGTGAAGCTGAAGGATTGAGGCGCGGAGTCAGGCGCGGGAGGTCGCTTCGTGCGGCCGGACGCCGCGCGCTTGATGATGTCCGAGCGAACCGCTGGGAGGCACTACGATGGCGCCCCCGACCGTCAAAGGCAGGAGGTCACATGCCGCTCTATCTGGACGTTCACACAGTCGAAGGCGTTTCCGCTGCGGACGTCGCGGACGCGCACATGAAGGATGTCGAGACACAGGAGCAGTACGGAGTCAACTACAAGCGATACTGGGTGGACGAGAAGGAGGGCAAGATCTTCTGCCTCGTCGAGGCGCCCGATGCGGAGGCGGCACGCCGCGTCCACCAGGAAGCCCACGGGTTGGTCGCGGATGAAATCTACGAGGTCCAGGAAGGCGCGTAGCGGCTACTCGGAATCTGAGCGGTGCGCCCGCTCACCTAGCCTGCGCCGCCTGCGTTTGTTCTGCGACATCGTCTAGCGGCACGCCTCCCACCTACCCGATCACGAGCGCGAGCTCCTCGAGCCGCGCTGCGAGGCGGCGGCGTCTGACAGGGCCGCCTCGAAGACGGTCGGCTCGTCGTATTCGTCGTGGCGGTTCCACCACCCGTACGGCTGGGTCTGCGGGTAGCCCTCCGGGGAGTCCTCCCACTCCTCCTGGCGCCCGAGCGCGGTGATGTCGAGGTAGCTCCAGGTGCTGCCCATCGCTTCGTCGCCGCGCTTGTCGACGAAGTACGTGCGGAAGATCCGCTCGCCGTCGCGGAAGAAAGCGTTGGTGCCGTGCCACTCGTCCACGCCGAAGTCGGCGTCGAAGTCGTCCTTGATCGTGTACCAGGGGATCAGCTCCCAGCCCATCCGCGCCTTCAGGCGCTCGATGTCGGTCTGCGGCGCGCGCGAGACGAACACAAGCGTGGTGTCGCGGGCGTTCAGATGCGCGGGGTGGGCGACCTGGTCAGCCACCAAGGAGCAGCCGACGCACGCATGCTCGGGCCAGCCGGCCACGCCGGGCTCGAAGAAGGCGCGGTACACGATCAGCTGGCGGCGCCCCTCGAACAGGTCGAGCAGGCTCACCTTGCCCTCGGGCCCGTCGAACTCGTAGTCCTTCTCCACGGCCATCCTCGGCATCCGGCGGCGCTCGGCGGCGAGCGCATCGCGGGCGCGGGTTAGCTCCTTCTCCTTCACCAGCAATTCCTCGCGCGCGGACTCCCACTCCTGCGGCGACACGGTCGGCGGTGTGTTCATTGTGGCTGCCCTCCATTTCCTTCCAGCATCACCTTGATCTCCTTCGATGGTAGGAACTGCGTGTATCGATTGAGAGCGGTCTCAGGGTCGGAACTCATCGGTCCGGTGTGGAGTCCCCGGCGGCGCAATGCGAGCGAGTACGCCGGTGCCAATGAAAGCGGTGATGGCCGCGATGAGCTCGCCCTCGAACGTGAGGACCACCAGCACGTCGAGCCGGTCGCGCCCCCTCTCGCGATCGCGCCGGTAGCCAACCATCGCCTGCTGTCCGCCGGCGCGGGTCGCCTCGAACCGCCATTTCGATCGGAAGACGCGAGCGGTGATGAATGCCGCAATGTCGTCCTTGCCCCGAAACCAGGTCGGCAGCGGCGGCATCGAGAAGCTCGCGTCCTCACTCAGCATCGCGACGATTCCCGCGACGTCGGCACGATTCCAGGCGTCGACGAAACTGGCGACGAGCTTGCGGGAGCGCTCGTCGCCGAGCGCCCGCAGCGTCTCCTGCTGCGAGCGGGCCGGAAGCTCCCGCTCGATCTTCGCGCGGGCGCGCTGGAGGGCGCTGTTCACCGAGGCGACCGAGGTCTCGAGGATCTCGGCCACTTCCCGGGCGCTGAAGCCGAGCACCTCGCGCAGGATCAGCGCGGCGCGCTGGTTGGGCGGCAGGAGCTGGAGGGCGGCGACGTAGGCCAGCTCGACGCCCTCGCGGTGCTCGTAGCGCAGGAGCTCGTCCGGATAGGGCTCGATCCAGACCGACTCGGCCAGGGGCCCGCCGAGCGGCTCGCGAGGATCGTCCCCGCGTCCGGCGCCTCCGGGCAGCTCGCGCCGCTTGCGCCCCTCGAGAATTCGCAGGCAGGCGTTCGTGGCGATCGCGTAGAGCCAGGAGCGGAGCGAGCTGCGGCCCTCGAAGCCGCCCCGCCCCTTCCAGGCCCCCAACAGGGCTTCCTGGAGCGCGTCGTCTGCGTCATGAACGGAGCCCAGCATCCGGTAGCAGTGGGCGTGGAGCTCGCGGCGGTACGGCTCGATGAGCTCGGCGAAGGACTCCTCATCGGCGTCCCGAATCGCCTCGGTCATGCAATGAGCTTGGCACGTGTGCGATCCGGCCCGTACCATCCGCTCGAGATCGCGACGTTCGGGGGTCCGTTCTCCGAGCGCTCGGCCCGCCGCGGGAAAAGCCCATGAGCACTCCGCCGACACGGTACGCCACGTCCGGAGACGCCTCGATCGCGTATCAGGTCGTCGGCGAAGGGCCAATCGACTTGGTCCTCGTCCTCGGCTTCGCCACCCACCTCGAGCTGCAGTGGGAGTCGCCCCCGTTCGCTCGCTTCTTCGAGCGGATCGGCTCGTTCTCGCGCCTGATCATCTTCGACAAGCGCGGCACAGGGCTGTCCGACCCCGTCGCCGAGGCGCCGACCCTGGAGCAGCGGGTCGACGACGTCCGCGCGGTGATGGATGCCGCGGGCTCCGAGCGGGCGGCCCTGTTCGGGATCTCAGAGGGCGGGCCGATGGGCGTCCTGTTTGCGGCCACTCACCCCGAGCGAGTCATCGCTCTGGTGCTCCACGGCGCGATGGGGCGCACCACCGAGGCGCCCGACTACCCCTGGGCTTCACCCGCGGACGCGCTTCGCGAGTCCGCCGCCGAGTTCATCGCCCCCTATTGGGGGCAACAAGCAGAGGGAATGGTCGAGCTGTTCGCTCCGAGCTTCGCCGACGATCCCGAGGCGGTGGAGTTCACGGCCCGCATGGAGCGCTCCGCCGCGAGCCCGGCGATGGTCCAGCAGATCTTCGAGATGTTTCTCGACATCGATGTGCGAGCCATCCTGCCCACGATCCGCGTTCCGACGCTCGTCCTCCACCGTCACGGCGACCGCGTCGTCAACCGCCGCGCCGGCGAGGAGCTCGCCGCGCAGATCCCGGGGGCTCGATACGTCGAGCTGCCCGGCATCGACCACCTGCCGTGGGCGGGGGACGCGGAATCCGTGCTCGGGGAGATCGAGGAGTTTTTGACCGGCACCCGCTCGGCACCCGAGCCCGAGCGCGTGCTCGCGACCGTCATGTTCACGGACATCGTCGGATCTACCGAGCGTGCGGCCGAGCTCGGGGACGCGCGCTGGCGCGAGCTGCTCTCGACGCATCAGGCAGCGGTGCAGCAGGAGCTGATGCGGTTCCGCGGACGCGAGGTGAAGACGCTGGGCGACGGAAGCCTCGCCACCTTCGACGGCCCGGCGCGGGCGATCCGCTGCGGGCGGGCGATCGCGGAGGCCGCGCGTTCGCGTGGCCTGGAGGTGCGCATCGGCCTGCACTCCGGCGAGGTCGAGCTGATCGAGGAGGACGTGGGCGGGATCGCGGTCCACATCGCGGCGCGCGTCGGAGCCCTCGCCGCCCCGGGCGAAGTGCTCGTCTCCAGCACCGTCAAGGATCTCGTTGCCGGATCGGGGATTCGGTTCGTGGACCGGGGCGCGGAGCGTCTCAAGGGGATCCCCGACGAATGGCGGCTGTTCGCGGCAGCCGCGTGAGCGCGCGCAGCTCGTACTCCTTCGTCGACTAGCCTGGCAGGCTCAGTGGGTGACGCTGGTGTTCACGCGTTGGCGCTCCGACTCGCTCACCGGCCCCTTCTCCTCGAGGGTTTGAATTGCGTGCCAGCATTCGGATGCGGCGCTGCTGGATCTCGAACGTCCGGGGGTACTCGGCGTGGTCGATGAAGTTGCGGTGGAGGTTGCCGTCGATCACCCGTCGCGCCTCCGGCTCCATCCAGGTGGTGACGAAGGTGGCGAGGTTGCGCTCCGGGATGCCCTCGACCGCGAGTTCCTGCTCGACAAGTCGCTGCGCTGCAATCGGCATCAGAGGGTTCTCCGGGATCGCGTAATCGGGGGCGCACTCGGTCAGGAAGGCGCCGGGGGCAGCCGGCTCGGGAACGCTGGTCGGCGTGGTCATTTCATCCGCCTCCTTTGGGTTGAAACCTATCCGGAGCCGGCTCGTGCGGGCGAGCGCGCGTCGGATTCCCCACCCGTGCTGTTAGCTCATGGTCGAGGCCGCCCGGGTGGCGCCGACGGGCGACTGACGTCAGCCGCCGCCAGAGCCCCGTCCTTCGGGAGTCTCCTCGCTCAACATCGCCGGAACGAGTTGTGCGAGCTGGCGCCAGTGGCCCTCCAGCCGCCGGCCACCGAGAAAGAACGTCGGCGTCGCGTGGACTCCCGCCCGCTCGCCGCCGTCAACGTCCTCGCGGACGCGGTCGCGATAGGTGCGGTCGCGAAGTGCCGACTCGGCCTCGGCCGGATCCAGATCGAGCCTGCGCGCGAGGGACAGCAGGTCGTCCACCGTGAAGCGCTCGCGGCCCGCGAGGAGTTGGGAATGCGCCTCCCAGAACTGTCCATGGTCAGCGGCAATCTCGGAGAGCTCCGCGGCGAGATCGGCTCCGGGGTGAAGGTCCGGGTCGGGAAAGTGGCGCCACACGAGGTTCAGGGACGGGTACCGCTCCAGCAGCGAGCCCACGGGCCGGCTGGCCGCGAGGCAGAACGGGCAGCCGAAGTCCCCGTACTCGATCAGGGTCAGCTCGGGCTCTTCGGAGCCGAGGACGTGATCGTTCTCTCCAACCGGGATCAGCGAGTCGGACGCCGGGACGTTCATCGGCTACGCGGCGATCGGGTTCTCGAGCACGAGCGCCACCCCCTGACCCGAGCCGACGCACACGCCGAGGACGCCGTAGCGGGCCTCGCGCAGGCGCAGCTCGGTGGCGAGCGTGAGGATGTAACGGGTGCCGGACGAGCCGAACGGATGGCCGATCGCGACGGCCCCGCCGTTCTTGTTTAGGCGGTCGTCGGGGACCTCGAAGCCGTCGAGCTGGTTCGGCAGCTCGCGCAGGATCGCGATGGCGACCGACGAGTACGCTTCGTGGACCTCCCAGATGTCGATCTCGTCTGGTTTGAGGCCCGCGCGCGCCAATGCCGTCGGGATCGCGAACGCCGGAGCGATTCCCATCACCTTCGGATCGAGCGCGTGGGTCGCCGACGCCACGACGCGCGCGAGCGGCTCGACCCCGAGCTCCACGGCCCCCTCCGCGCTCGCGAGTACCACCGCGCTGGCGCCGTCGTTGAGCGGCGACGAGTTCCCCGCGGTCATCTGGGTCGTGTTCGGCTGGGCCGGAAGCGCGGCCAGCTTCTCCGCCGTGGTGTCGTCGCGGATCGACTCGTCGTGCTCGAACGCCCGCGCGGGTTCCTTGCGGGTGGCCGAGATCTCGACCGGGTTGATCTCCTCGGCGAGCCGACCCGAGTCGCGGGCGGCGGCCGCGTGCTGGTGGGAGCGCAGCGCGAACGCGTCGATCTCCTCACGCGTCAGCTCGTAGCGGTCGGCGACGTTCTGCGCCGTCTGCATCATCTCGATGTAGGCGTCCCGGGCGAGCAGCGTCGGGTTGGGTGGGCCGCCGGCGCCCGCCCACATCGTGTCAAGCATGAACACCGGGCCGCGGGGCATGAACGGCGCCTCGCCCTTCATTAGCGCCCACCCCGACCTCGACATCGACTCGACCCCGCCAGCCAGGCCAACCCCGAGCTCGTCGCTGCGGATCGCGTGCGCGATCTGGATCGCGCACGTCAGCGACGAGGCGCAGAACCGGTTGACGGTCGCCGCTGGCACCGAGTCCGGGAAGCCCGCGGCCAAGGCAGCCCAGCGCGCGATGTCGCCCATCCCCTCGTGGGCGGGGTTGACGCACCCCGCTGCTATGTCCTCGATCCGCTCCAGCGGGACGCCGACCTTCTCGCACGCCGCGACCATTGTCTGCCCGAGCAGGTCGTCGGTGCGAATGTGGGACAGCGAGCCGCCGTAGCGGCCGACGGGCGTCCGCACGCCGCCGAGGACAAATGCATCAGTCATCGAGATCTCTTCTTTCGGGAGACGTTCGGTGGAGCTTGATCCGCGCCGCGCCTGAAAAGATGTCGCGGTGGGATTCGACCAGTATCACGAGCCGGCCGCGGAGCTTCCGGCAGAGACCCGGACCTTCGCCCGCCTGTGCGCCTCGCTGACCGAGGAGGCGGAGGCGATCGGCTGGTACGAGCAGCGCATGGCGGTCGAGCCCGACCGCGAGGCCCGCGCGATCATGCGCGACGCCCAGGGAGAGGAGTTCAAGCACTTCGCCATGGACCTCGAGTTCCTGCTCCGTCGCACCCCGCTGTGGCGCGAGATCGCGGAGGGAATCCTGTTCCAGGACGGCGACATCGTCGAGCACGGCGAGGAGGCCGAGGAGGAAGCGGTAGAGGAAGAGGCGGCCCGCGGAGCGCCGCTGCCCGGAAGCGAGTCGCTCGGCATTGGCGGCCTGCGCGGGAGCGATCGGTGAGCCACCTGCTCCGCGGCCGAGCCCCCGTCACGGAGGCGGGATGGGCTCTGCTCGACTCCGAGGCGCGCGAGCGGTTGACCCCCGCGCTCGCCGCGCGCAGGCTGGTCGACTTCGCTGGCCCCCATGGTTGGGCCCACTCGGCCACGAACCTCGGTCGCGCGCAGGATCTCGCGGACTCACCCGAGGAGGGCGTCGCCGCCCGGCAGCGGCGCATTCTCGGGCTCGTCGAGCTCCGGGCGCCGTTCACCATCCCCCGTACGGAGCTCGAGGACGCCGAGCGCGGCACGGAGGACGTCGAGCTTGGCTCGCTCGACGAGGCTGCGCTTCGGATCGCCCGTGCGGAGAACTCAGCGGTGTTCCACGGCTGGAGCGCCGCCGGCATCGGCGGCGTGATCGAGGCGTCGCCGCACGAGGAGATAACGCTGGGCGAGGATTGCGAGCGCTACCCGCGCCACGTCGCGAAAGCCGTCGACGCCCTCCGCGCGGCGGGGATCGAGGGCGACTACGGACTAGCGCTCGGCCCCGAGGTTCACACCCGAGTTCTCGAGACCAGCCAGCACGGCGGGTATCCCCTGCTCGAGCACCTACGCGAGATCCTCGGCGGCTCGATCGTGTGGGCGCCGGCGGTTGACGGCGGCGCCGTGCTCAGCATGCGGGGGGGCGATTTCCTCTTCGACTGCGGCCAGGACCTCTCGATCGGATACGAGAACCACGATGCGGACGCCGTCCACCTGTACCTGGAGGAGAGCTTCGGCTTCAGGGTCGCGGCGCCCGAGGCGGCCGTGCCGCTTCCAGCCTGAACCGATCTGCGCGAGTGTGAGACGACCTCGGAGGCCACTCGTTCGGGCGAGTGGCGCAGCCGCA